>Ga0326726_10002768_pt1 | contig 16057 bp, 16 predicted proteins | sample MHFenrmetagenome_2_FD_207603 | JGI IMG/M metagenome (GOLD analysis project Ga0326726, IMG submission 207603) | Lab enriched peat soil microbial communities from Michigan Hollow, Ithaca, NY, United States - MHF15MN | ecosystem: Environmental > Terrestrial > Soil > Wetlands > Peat | place: USA... | reverse complement strand
ATCCTTATAATTCACTAACCATTTAGTATTTGCTGTGTATGAAACAGTGGAATTATCAAGAATAGCAAATTTCTCACCAACTATTGTACACTTTTGATTTAGAAATGAACCAAACATCGGTTTCATTGCATCTACAAATTCCTTATATCCATAAGAGTTTCCATTGTAAGAGTAGACAAAATCAGGTGAATCAATCCATGGTTCTGTAGCCATTTCAAAGTTTGCCTCTTCAGCACCTTTAAAAATAGTATTTACAACTTCTTTTACTTCTCCTTTTATTTTCTCCTTCTGAGCATCAGATACAGGTTTATTGTTTGTTCCGCATGAAAAACAGACAATAAGCAAAACCAGAAAAACAAGCCTTGTTTTCATTTGATTGGATTTTGGTTAATGGAAAAGAATAACTATGAAACAATTATATGATGAAAGGTAAACCAATAAATAACCAAAGTCAAATAAATCTTTTCAGATGTCAGCCAATTGATTTTCGACTATTCGTATGCAATTAATAGTTTGTCAAATTGATGTATATTTCTGAAATTTGATGTTCAAAGGCTTCAGGGTTATAGAACTATTAAAGAAGTAAAATCAATTCTTTAATTGCAATGAACATTTTAAAAATCAACAATGGCAAGGTGGAACTGTTCAATGACAACGGTTCGCTTATCAGGATAATAGGTAATGGTGATGCAGTCAATGCAGACATCAATGATGATGGCACACTTATTTTAATAACAACAGTTCGGGGGAAGGTTGAACTACGTAAAGAAAATGGTTCATTTATTAGAAGCATTGGAATTGGAGATGCAACATCAGCAAAATTCAGTGGAAAGGATATTCTGGTTACAAACAACAAAAGGAAAACTGAATTAAGAAAAGAAAGTGGTGCGCTAATCCGGATAATTTAAAAGTCGAATTCAAGCAGTTCTTCATCATTAAGAATGTTGTTATTCTTTTTGCCTGCTATGCTCAGGATATAATCAAGGCTGGCAAGACTCCAAAGCCAAAAACCACCTATATATTTAAGATTATATGATAAAGTGTCTACTTTAGAAGTTACCAAATCCTGAATTTTCAGATAAACAATATTATCCTCATCCCAAACTTTAAGTAGCCTAACAGCCTGAATATGTGCACCAGCGAGACAATTTTCTATCTTTAAATAAGGATAACCAATCCTCAATCGTTTTTCATGACATAGAATGAATGGAAAATCCAACATTACTTCATCTTTGGCTAAATATTGAAGCCTATTAGTACCAATATTATCAACACTTATATTTTCAGTTACTTTGTTCATCAAGTTCTAACCTCGTGATGTTTTGATATACACACCCCACCACCGTAACCCCCGGTATAGGATACCCCGACTGGAGTACGGGTAAGATAGGTGCTGTTCCTACATGTGGATGATATTCAATATGTTGCATTTATATAATGATTTTTCTGCTCTAATAAACAATTTCTATATCATCAATAATTACGTCAATTTTAAAAAATGGAATTCAGGTACAATTAAACCTTTACCTCTATAAAAGGCTTTTAAAAATTCTGGAAAAAAATTGGATTTGAAAAATTAGCTTAAAGAAAAAAAATTATAAAAAATTATAAAATTTTATAATCACATTAAGTAGAAATATTTTGTGTTCAGTTAATTGCGCATTCTGTTAATAATTTCATTCCGCCTTTAATGATATTTTCCCCCCTTCCATTTCATTAAGGATGTCCTTCATTTTATGGAAATCCACCAACTTAAAAGCACATCCATTTTTTTTAAGATATGCCATTCTTCCAATTTCTTCGCCAGTCAATATGTCGAGTCCCGTAATCAAAATGAAATTATAGAAAATAACAACATCTTCCAGTTGAAATGTTGTTATGTTGGATATAGAACCGGTTTCATAATCAATTAGAATGTACATTTTAGATGGCGTTATCATCTGGTTAACAACCAGAAAGCAACAATGGTTTATAAAGAAAGAGCCATCTGGATTAGGATGGAAGATATTCTTTATACTTGCTAAGAACTCATCGGATAAAATATACCTGTTTTTCTGTTTCATAATGTAAACATATTAGTACCTGATTATCTAATGAACCAATTTAGAGACATCTAACCATTTTTGTTAAAATCTGATGACATCCACTTCAATATTTCATTAGCAATATCATCATCAGAGATTCTTAAATAATGGGCGGTATCTTTGACATCTTTATGTCCCAACAATATTTGAAGAAAGTGAATCGGAAGGTTCTTCTTAAAATATAGATAGGAAGCAAAGGTCTTACGAGCCATTTTATTTGTGATTTTAAAGCCAATTCCTGCAAGGACGCTTAACCTGCCAAGATGCTTGTCAAAATGTGTTAAAGACAGGCTTAATGGGAAATTTGAACCATTTTTAATTTGATATTGATTGACAATTTCTTCTCCAATAAAAATTTCTTCGTTTATAATTGGAATTGCTTTGCATAAACTGCCATTTTTTGCTCTTCTATATCTGATATGCAAGGTATTCCCATTCTGTGAAAAATTTAAATCTGATTTCATAATATCTGCATAATACTGTCCAGTACTAACCATAAACAAGAAGCAGTCAAGGCACTTAATCAAATTACACCGCTTCATATTGAATTGGTGCTCCTGTAATTCTATTGGTATTTTTTCTGACTTAACGTAGGGTTCAAGGTGAACTTCTCCATTTTGGAACTTCTTTCTTAACTTAAATAATTTATTGATGTCTTCTTCTGATAGTGCTCTATCATCATCTTCTGGACTTTGGTTATCATATTCTTCAGAAAAAACAGATAATTTATAACTGGGGTCAACTGGTAGTTGCTTGTTGTTTACAAGGAATTTAATGAATCCTTTGAGTTTTGTATGAAGTTTCACTTTATAGTTATGCTCTCCATTAATATAACTATAAAAGTTATTGAGCACATTTTCTGTTATTTGAGAAGGGTGTGGAGCAATTCTCTTCTTTATTAGAAATTCTTCGAAATATTTTAATGCTGTCCGATAACCCGAAATGGTACTTTTAGTAAGTCGGTTTTTTGTTTTTTTATTAACCCGCCCAATTTTAGCATCCAGAAATTCATTATTGTAATCAAAAATAGAAGCCGTGTATTTTACATTCATGGCAACATAGTTGTCAATGAATGCTTCTACATCAGATTTAGTTATTTCTCCGTTTAGGAAGTGTCTGCCAAGTTCATACTTAATAGAAAAGGCTATGTTTTCCAAATCACCGAATGCTCTATCACCCATCCTTTTTCTTATTCTTCCCTTGATGTTCGGATGTGTAACATATAGTCGGTAGTATTGACTCTCTTTAATAAGTTTGACCTCAAATGGTTTGTTTAAAATTTGCCCCATATTATTATCGTATTATAGTAGATGGCTACTAATGACACGACAAATATAGATAATTAAATACTATTTGGGGCAAGTCAAATACTATATTTTGACGAATTAAGATAATTAAATTATCAATAATACAATTAGTTAGATAAAGAAACCTTTTTTAATTTAAAAAGATGGTAATTAGTTACCATCCGCCACCGACCTCAATATATAATCTGATAGTATTGATAATCAATATTATCAAGTTTTTAATTCTCCGAAATTCCCCATATGTTCCCCACGACATTTAATACTCATTAAAATAGCCACTATAAAATAAGCCCCCGAAGCTGATTTCCGAGAGCTGGCAATAAGTTTGTGTTATCAATAGTTGATTAATCCTTTACACAACGGACAGAATTCCCATATACTTTAACACCTGCAACCCTTTCTACTGTGCTGTAATCACTTAACGTTAGCCTGAGCCAACCATTCTGTGTTAAGTACGGAGAGGAAGTCCACCAATAACCATAGACACCAATTAGCTGGAATAGACCAATGTTGCTTCGGTTGCTGCCAGGAAGTGCTGTGAAACCGCTACTGTTGTTACTGGCCTGATCATATCCTATTGTTCCGGGAGTATAGGATTCACTCCAACCTGTTTTAGCTGCAATCGATTTTGCTATGTCATTGCCGCTACCTTCATAACCATAACCATAATTTGTAAGGTAATCAGTTAAGGTTGTCCACTCTTCATCAGTAGGTACACGCCAGCCTATGGGGCATAAATTACGTGAATCAACAACTGTGTAAAAATTGTAGAGACAACCATATGTTGTACCATTGCTTGGATTATTATCATAATAACAATAAGCACCCGTCGTAAGATTGCTCCATGTAGTATTATCGGTTACATTTGGAATAGCATTACCATTTCGATACTTGGTTGTTTTAAGATTTTCTTTCATCCAAACTTGAATACCAATGGTTATTGTATTATAGAGGTTACCGTCAATATCTGTAACTGTATTATTATTTGCTGGTAATGTGGTAAAACTAATCTGATTCCCATATGTTGTACCTTGCGAATTTGTTCCTTTTACTCTATAATAATAAGTTGCGCCCGGAGTTAATCCAGATATGATAGCGGTTACACTCGTGTTTGAATTACCTGTAACGGAACTTGGAATAGCATTTACCGTTTGTCCATAACCTGTCGTCGTTCCATATTCAAAGGATACTATTGTAGGCAGATAGTTGGCATTTATAGTACCATTTAGTTTAGCTCCGGTGGACGTAAAACAGCAAGCTAATTGAGTTATGGCAGTAGGAGCTTGACCTAAAGTTGTAAATGACATATCGTTACCATTGGTCGTGCCGACGGAATTTACCGAGTTTACTCTGAAGTGGTAAGTCGTTCCTCCAGCTAATCCAGTTATTTGAACGGATACATTTGTTTGAGAATTGCCTGTTACAGGACTTTGAGTGGCAGTTATTGTTTGTCCGTAGATTATTGTTGTTCCATAATCAAATGTGACCGTCGTAGATAAATAATTAGCATTTATTACTCCGTTTAATGCTGCAGAAGTCGCAGTTATATAAGTTGCTGCCCTAGTTGCTGCAGCAGGTGCTTGTCCCAAGGTCGTAAAAGACAGAGCCATACCATATCCTGTACCTACTCTGTTGGTTGCATAAGCTCTGACATAATAGGTGTTAGCTCCATCTAAATTTGACATATTGCTTACAAAAATACCTGCTCCAGCGCCGTCAGAAGTTTTGTTGTCAGCAATTATTGGAGTAATATTTTTACTCCAACATATGCCTCGCTCAACAACCGTACCTGAACCCTCAGCCGTTATAGTTCCTCCGCTGGTAGCAGTGGTTCCAGTGATATTTGTTATAGTGGTAGTTGTTAAAGTCGGGACTTCTTCCTTCTTACAAGAATGGAAAATTATTATAAGAATAAGGAAACGTAAACTTGTGAGCTTGACTAAATTCCTCATGAGAAGTATTTATGTAATCAAAGTTACTAATTTCCCAAGAATAGGATTATTCAAACAAAAAACTCCGACTTTGCTGTCAACCGGAGCTGTGATCGTCCTGACCTATCTAATCCCAAGCAATGCAATAATAATAAACACCGGAGCCAGAAACAAATTATAAGCCCCCGAAGCTGTGATCTGATGGCTGGGGATAATTTATTGTCACATTAAAATATGTATTTATTATCTCCCAAATTTTGCATAGTAGTCATTGATTGATTTACCCGGATTACTTTTTGCCCATTCTTGCAGACTTGGTTTAGATGACACCATTGCTCCTTGTCCTGACGTACTTATTTTAGGAGATTCTCGATTGACATTTATTACAATTTGTTTTTCGTCTTTTGCATAAAGTCTATCCCATAATTCAAATTGTTTTTTGGCGTCCGTTTCAATTTTTTCGTTGTAACTCCTCACACCTATAACTGCCCAAATTAGCATTATCAACCAATAGGTCACGATAAAAATTAATATAAGTCCTGATTGCCATGCCATTAAAAGGGTACTATCTTGCCAAACGCCAGAATACAGAAACAGGATAATAATTATTGGGGTAAGGGTCATTATAAGTCCACCAGATATGCTTGCGTAGAATAGTCCAATTGGCCCAAATAGACAAGTTAGGAGTAATGCAATTCCAATACTTTTAGGCGATTTGGTTACTAAAAACGATGTCGTCATGTCAAGCTATGTTTATTTGAGTTATCTGGTGTCCAACTAATAACCGCCAACTCATTTAATGTGTAATAAAAGTACTCTTATACATTCAAAGGAAGATGAATAAAATCATTCTTTGACTTTTTATCTATTGTAACCAAATTTACGAATTTTCAAGGAATAGTTTTACTTAAACAAAAAGCCCCAGTAAGTGCTGATTATTACCGGGGCTGGTACTCGCTGCAATATCCCGGTCAGACTTATCTGATACCTCTGGAATAATAAAATATCCCGGGGCCAAAATGGAAAAGCCAGTGACTTTGATCATAACTGGCTGGAGTAGGTTGACCACCAAAAGCCGGAGTTAAATATTTGGTTTTTAGCTATATGTACCATTTGCAATCTGATGGCCCAATATGGTCAAAATGTCCGGCTTTTGTAGTAATTATCTGATTCATAACACTGGCAAAAAGTAGTAGTGAATGCCTCGATGACCACAGCCATCAAAATAATCTACAGTAGCATCCGCTAGAACTCTACCGGAATATGCTCGAACTATGAGCGTTAGATATAGTTGAAGCCTAGCTTGTATACCAGCTGAAACTGTCATCGTATTATACATACTTTTATCAACAGAATCTATATCGCACGATTCGCTTGCTGAGTGAAGTGAAAGAAACGGTCCTATGCCGAATGGGAAACTGCGACCGAAAGGGAAACTAAAGGCTCCCCATCCTAAAAACACACTCCCGCTTGCAGCCCCTTGGACAAAAGATAATCCAAAAGGTGTGTCAAAATGCCAGACAAGCAAAGAATCAACTTCTGGTGCAGGGAAAGTACACTCAAGAACTTGAGTTACATAATAGGAATCCTCCCCAAAATGTGGTAATGGATCAGGTGTTGTACTGTCTCTAAGCCAATCGTGCATAGATACGTAACCAGCAGACCACACAGTAGACCATCCATCTGATGTGGATTCACCGCTCACGTCCTCATTATTTATGATATATCCCATGTCGGTGGGTAATAAGTAGTTCGAAACTACTTGTTCACAAGCATTCTGTTGCAATATTTGAAGTGTCATACCTCTTAATAATTTAAAATCCTTGGGTAATTGACGTTGAATCTCCAAATCTTCTTTAAAACTTTCTTTAGATAACTGTTTTACTAATGAACATAACTCTTGCTGCTTCTTGCTGATAATACCAATTTTTGTCTTATCGCCTACTTCAATGGCTGCTTTCAATTGCATGCTTAAATTTGTAAGGTCCTCGCAATTGATGCGATTCTTAATATATGCATTCAAGAAGTTCGTGATGCTTTTCGGAATCGCATGTTCTGAAACTTTTTTCTTAACCATTTGATTTTTGTTAATGAATATTTTTATTATTGAACTATAAGTGAAATTAGCGTGCGCCCAGCTAGGGAAACTATTCCTTTTTATATAGTAACAAATCAAAGTTACACCAGCAAAAGACCAAAGTCAAATTTATTTATAGTTAAGCCTCGATAAGCTGGTATTACTGAGGATGGTTTCCCATTTCAACGGATAAGGCCCTGACTCTATCCCTGGAACAATATAGCTCATGCCGGGGCCAGAATCAAATATTTTTAAAGTTTTTATTTTGATTGTAGAAATGCAGGGGAAATACCTTGTTTTTAAGTGTTTACGAGTTTATTATTATGCTGACCTTTAGCCTGTTAACTACTTATTGTCTTAGTCCGCTAAGTTCTCGCTGTTCCGATTTTTCAGACATTACTACACACTAAGTCAAATAGTTACGTCTTATTACATCTAACAATTCTACAACATTTTATTCCTTTTTTTTCTTTAGCTCTGAGCCTAATAGTAATATTATAATAATGGAAGCTGTGATACTCCCAGATAATAGCCCTACTTTTTTATTGAATATTGTATAAGTGGTCTGGATTATTGCTATTTGTTTATAATCTTCTATCTCTTGAGTGGTATTTCCTTCTCTTTTCATTTCCATTAATTTCTTATTTATTTCCCTATCTCTAATATCCTTTGTTGTTTCTGCTCCATACATATAGTATCTAGTAGTGTTTATTGTATAGCCTGTAATTAAGCCTACTGTAAGCCCTATAACAATAGCTATTAATGTTTTAGCAAGTATTTTCCCCATATTATTCTATTTATTCTGTAATATTTCTACTTCTGCAATTTAATTTTAAATCAGGTTATAAAAAAATGCCCCCGCAACTGCTGATATTACCAAGGCCATACTCGCTGCAAAAATCCGGCTTGATGATAGGGCCGAAATATCTTAATTCCAAATTTTAAAAGTGCCGAAGTCAAAAACAAATATTTTTGAAGTTTTTATTTTGATTTTTGAAATACTGGTTAAATAATTATTTTCCATGAATTCATAGTTTTATATTACATTGATTATGCGAGTCTTAACTACTTAATCCATTAGTCCCAAATGGACTCAAATAAGAGGGCGCTGAGTGATGTAGGATTGTTATTCATGAATTTGTACTATATTATTGAATTTGTATTATATTATTAAAGATAGTATCTGCATATAAGTGTATTAGATACACTTATTAAATCAATTGATAATGATATAATTTATTAGCTAATTCATGCAAATAAATAAGCATGTATCACACGGAAACATTTAATATTTCAACATTAACTTTTAGTTTGCTTATTTGGACCGAGTTATGAGATCTAGTTTCCTTTTCAGACCGACCAGCCCTCAATACATACGCACAATGTACTGCACTCCAGCCCTCAAATTTACTATTTTGCATTTTTGTTTTTCTTTCAGGTACAATTTCACAATTGAACTTAAGAATGTTGACATTTCTTTTCTTAAGTAATAAATAATTATCAAATCTAAGCTAGAAATAATTATTTGTCAATATGGGAGATTTGGATTTAACTTAGTAGTCAGATTTTTAATGGTATGTAAACATTATATATTATACTAGAAAAATGTTATTTATCTTTAAGAACCTCTTCAAATAGGTTTGATGTGAAAGCATTTTAAAGTATTAAACTTAGTAAAAATTAGGTGCATTTAGTGACGATTTTAAAATTTGTAATTAATCCTTTAAATATTGAAAAATAACAACTTAATAAATAAAATAATTGAAGCTCTAAAAGAACAAGGTTTAGAAATAAATTCTAAGGACAACTCTGTATATAATGATAAAAAAAAATATAAAGAGATCCAACAACATGCAAGAAAGGAACAAATATACCTACATCGAAATTTCTTAAAAAGCAATATTAGAGTAATTAAAGACAATCTTTTAGACGTTAGAAATCTTGATCCACGAAGAATTTCCTTAGAGTTAAGGGAAGTAAAAAGTGATAGTATTGATGAAATACTTTTTCGCTGGTGGAACTTAATATGGTGGAGTATCCCTTATCAGAGAGCCTATGGGAGACAGGTTAGATTAATTATTTGGGATAATGGGAATAATGCACCCTTTGGACTAATTGGACTGCAAAGTCCTATTTTAAAAATGTCTGTTAGAGATAATTACCTTGGATTAAAAAGAGAGGATCTTGACATTTGGGTAAATAGGTCAATGCAAGCACAGAGACTGGGAGCGTTACCACCATATAATTTACTTATTGGAGGTAAGATGGTTGCAATGGCATTGGTATCTAAAGAGCTTCGGGAAATATATATTGAAAAGTATAAAAATAGTAAAACAGAATTACTTGGTAGACGGATTGATCCTAATTTATTGTTTTGTACCACAACAAGCGCATTTGGGAATAGCAGTATTTACAATCGGCTTAAATACAATCAAGATAAACTGGCAATAAGTTTAGGTTATACAAAAGGATATGGCTCTTTTCAAATTCCTGAATCATTGTATAAGGAAATTCAGGAGTTCTTAATAAAGAACGGCATTAATGTTTCAACATCTTTTGGTAGCGGACCATCTCGAAAGATAAAACTATTTGATATAGCATTTAGATTGCTAAAAATGCCTAGCTTTTCAAATCATAATTTAAGGAGAGAATTTTTCATTTTCCCTCTTGTTTCAAACTTAAAGGAAGTAATACATAATAATGAACAACCTAATTATTATGATAGATCTCTTTTAGATATGACTGAGTTTTGGAAGGAACGATGGTGCTTGCCTAGAGCTAGAAAGAATGATGATTGGAAATCATATGATTTGAATACATTTTTAGTTAAGGCAAATGAAGAAATAATAAATTCAAATATCAATGGAAGAAGTACATAATTCTGCAAACTACGCTTATCTTCCTGAGGACTTATTAGGAAAAATCCTCGAGAATGTTCCATCAACGGTTGATAAGATGAATCGATTGTTTGATATTCAAGATAAACCTATAATGGAAGGAATTCGGAGACTTAGAGAGATAGGATTAATAATCAAAAATGACTCAACTGAGTTCTCTAGATCATTAATTGCAGTTGACGGAGGTGTTGTTTTAGAGAAAATGTCAGGAACAGATATTCTTTTAGCTGTTGCGGTTGGTGTGGAAGGACTGGGTGAGAACACAGGATCAGGATGGCCTGAAAGTAAAAACCAATACTACCAGTGGCAAACAGTACTTGCACATGATGAAGCTAATGCAAGATTATGTCAAGGAGTTATGTTCCTAATGGAGATGAGTGTCCTAGCAAATGCGGACCACGAAATTCGGATTATGGATGGCACCCATTTTACACCTATTCTTAAAGTAAATAGTTTGCTGTCAGCGAAAGAAGATAGTGCAGGTGTTCAATATGTTACTGCTTTAGCAGATTTTCTAAGAGAAACATATAAAAAAATAATCCCTGACATACCAGATATTATTCAATCCGTTTTGCAGGATGAAAGAATAATTGCTAATGCAAAATACAGTTCTTCAAGAGATGTAATTGATGCTTATCTAAGTACAGTTGGAATAAGTATTGATGATAAAACTTTCTTCTCACTATCTCTTAACGAAGATGAGTTCCTTTCACCGTTGACTGTTGGTCAGAGTAAAGAAGAACAAATGAAAGTCTGGGACGACTTACACATTAAATGTAACTTGGATATTCCTGAACGAAATGAATTAAATATCCAATTAGAAAAAGTTCTTAGATTCATTAGGACAAAAGATATACGACCTGGAGATAAAAAATCTAACTTATGCTTCACTTATTATAAACCCTATCAAGATGGACCAGCCTATCGTATTGAGATTAAAAAACCTTTAGCAGAGGATATTCCAAAATTAAAAAGATATCTTAAAAGTATAAAGCAACAAATTGTATTCCCGGAAATTAGAGAACCTTATCCTCAATACCTTGTAGACCTTATGGCAAAGAATGTTGCAGGAGGTTTATTTGCAATTCAGGAAGCTATAAGGTTATCACCAAATTTGAAGTTGGATGGATCAAAATTGAACCTATTATTTCATTATAGAACTTAGAAAATGGATACACAGGAAAAAACTTTATCACAAAACGTACTTGAGAAAATTAAGAATCCGAGTATTATCGCCATGGGTATAACGGGTTCTCCAAGTAGTACACTTGAGATTGTAATCGACATTACAGAAGTTACAAAATATGAAAGGACATTAGGTCAAATGGTTTATGTATGTGTCGAAGAGGATGGAAGAAATATACTTGTAATTGGACAAATCATTGAAATAGAAACAAAGAATAGATGGCACGAAGATCTGGCATTCAAAGGTGTTATTAAAAGACATGGCAGGTTGCCTCATTTGAGTGAAGCTGCTGACAATAGAATTGCCAAAATCAGTGTACAAGCATGTTATGATTTAGGTAAAGATGTACCTGAGGGTTATATTTTAGGGACGTCTCCTTCAACAGGTGTTTCAGTTGTAAAAATGGATAATATTATAATGGAGGCATTGATGGCCGGGCATGTTGAAGCTATTACTTATATCGGTAAAGTATATGGCACTAATGTTCATTTACCATTTTGGTTTAAACACTTTGATAAGAATGATGAGGAGCACAAGGAATATGGTGCCAAAGATGCTTATCATATAGGTATATTTGGAAAGACAGGATCAGGTAAGACTGTTACTGCTTCAATGGTTCTTCTTGGGTATGCTAAAAACAAGAAGAATATGAGCATATTGGTTCTTGATCCACAATCTCAGTTTTATTTAGATAATGAATTGCTTCCGTCGAATAAAAGCCTAAGAGAGGAAATATCAAAGACAATGAATTATCGAAGTTACAAGATACTTGAGGATATTAATTTGCCTGGGGATGACACAGAACTTTTTGCAGATATGCTTCTTAGTAATGGTTTTATACTTCAAGCATTCAGACTTTATAATGAGGATAAATTAGAAAGGACAGCAGAAGCAATAGCGAGCTATTTTGATGGCAGAATGAATGATCCTACTTTTTCATTAAGTAATATTCCAGATAGTTCTGAATTATTACGCCAAATGCTGACCCGATTCATAACTCCGAACGCACAGGAAAGAGCAGATGGATTTTCTAGATATGTAATGGATATTTATGGGACGCGTGATAGTAGGAATAGATTAGTAAGAAGAATTCAGAGTGTTCTTGATAATCTTAACAGAGAAGATTCTTTAGCTAGAAAATGGGAATCAACACTTGAGTTATTTTCAGATTTAAAAGAAGATGGTACATCCAAAATAGCGATTGCTACAATCGTAGATTCAATTATCAATAAAAAAGGTAATTTCATAGTCCTAGATATAGGTCCAGCTGAGGGTCAAGCCGATGATGAGGGATTGCAAGCACGATTTGTAACATTAATAGAAAAAGCTATTGTTGAAGCTGGCGCAAGATGTTATGCTAATGGAACAAAAGCAAACTCTTTAATTGTTATGGATGAAGCGCATAGATTCATATCGACTGAAACTCAAGATGAAAGGCTAAAGGAATTGACAAGGGAAATTGTAGATTCAGTTAGAACTACACGAAAATATGGTATTGGTTATATGTTTATAACACAAACAATTGAATCACTCCATGAAGAAATCATCAGGCAAACTCGAATATTTGGTTTTGGATATGGACTTACCTCTGGACAAGAGTTACGAAAAGTAAGTGAGGTAGTAAATAACCCTGCAGCTATACAACTATATAAATCATTTATCGATCCAAGCAGCAATGGAAAATTTCCATTTATGTTCTTTGGCCCAATATCACCTTTATCTTTTACTGGATCTCCATTGTTTATAGAAATGTATAAGGATTTTACGGATTTTAAATAATGATTTACTTGTAGTTTAGTTAAATAATCACATTACAGACAGTCAGCCCAATATGGTCAAGACCACCGGCTATAACATATTATATCATTGGATTAGGATTACAATTGAGCCATAGGAAAGAGAGAGCTAGCATGCTAGCTCCCTCCGATGGTCCCTAAACCATCTCTTGACAAATCTCGTCAACTAAGATCCAAAAACGAAAGCAACTTGCATTCTTGGGATAAATACGCTTACCATTACGGGTAATGTACTTGCAGAAAACGAGTTTTCTGCCAAGTTCAACACTATTTTTCATTGAATAAACTTCTATTATTACTCCTGGGACTTAATAGCGGCGCCCAAGAACTACCGTTTAAGGTATACGGGCCCAGCTAGGGAACCGAGTCTCAAATATTATCCTAGCCACTCCAGTTTTGGTTTAGATTTTGGGTTGTAAAGCCAACTTCTTTCATCACCTTCTTCGTTAAGCTAAGTAGAAGTCTGTCAACGTCAAACAATGCTATTATAAAGATAAATATTTCTAGGAAATCAATACATTAAGTGGTAAAATATAAATTTTTCATTTTATAAAGAATGAAAGATAAATATTAATGATTGTATCTTCCGAATTGCTAACCCGTAGAGGGAAAGATTTTAATGGCTCTCCGGCTTGCTTTCCGGGGCTTTTGACTTCTGCCAGGTCGGCAGTTTCTTGCTTCCTGCATTGTCTCTTCCAGCCCAATAATGTGGAGTAGCTCCCATTAAAAGTCTTTGTCCATCGAGTTGCTATCATTCTTAAACTGAAGTTTCAGAAGGTGTTCGGGTGAAAATATCTTATATAGTGGAATAAGCTTATTGTCATTCTCCCGGTTAGCGTTTGCAACTACCATTTCAAAATCTCTGAAATCAAAGTGAGTGAATTTTATTTCTGTTTCCAGGTTTTCCAGAAATGGAGCTACAATGGAGTTGTAAAAAAATGGATTATCCTTTCCTGATGACCGTCCTTCCTCAAAGTCTGTAAATTGCCTGACCAGGGATTTATTATTGGCAAAGTGTTTTTCAAACTCATGAGCGTCAAAGATGAACCACTCAAATAAGTTTGCTGCAATAAGGTGCTTTAGTTCTAGGTTATTGTTTGTAATCCTCTCACGCAGATAATAGAGTATCAGCTCATAGATAGCTTTAGCATTTAGATTATCAACAGTTGGCATTTCGGAAATATTACCTGGGCTCTTAGCTTCGACTATGACCCCAACGCTACTAGTACTGTCTTTTCCGTTATGGATTACCAGGTCATATCGCCCTCTGGTGTTGATATAATGGTTGGGAGAATAATAAGTTTTCTAAGGAATTCAGAGATTTCGTTTTTATGGAACTCTTCACCTTCCGAATCTTTAACCTGTTTAAAGAGATAATTAAATTTGTTTTTAAAAGTTTCTATCTGCGACCTGGTAGGAGGGAGCTTTAAATAGGCTTTATTAAGTGCGTCTTTAATTTTAATAATGTGAATGTTCATTAGTATTACTAACCCAAAAATGATTAAACAGACATTAATCTACTAATTTAAGTCATTTGAATTGAAGAGAAGATGATAATTCCAACATTTTAAGAACAATCAAAAAAATGCAAGTGTTTAACATAAAGAGAAAGGAGATAGGCTTGGGTGACTTAGGATTGAATTAGAGGGGAGGTCATTCTCCCAGGTTGTTTTTAAAATGGAACCGTTAAAAAGTGAATGATTTTTAATGAATATGTCACTTTTCACTTAAGTCCGATTAGAGTATTCAACTTACATTGGAGTAACGGTTAAGGCTATGAAAAGTAGCGGTATGCGTGGTTCGTTCCTGTCAAACAACACGAATGCTCAAGCTGACAATAAAACTCCAAATTATGTGCTTAACCCGCTATTTTTTATTACCTTTGTTGTGGTTAGTCTTTATTTATTCTTCTTTCGACCACAATTTCTCTCTCCATGATTCAGCCGCTTTAATTAAAACATCTAGATTCCAATTTTCAGAAAAAATATCTAATGCTTTAAAGATTGGAGAATTAGTAATGTCTACTTCTTTGTCGAATTGAAAATTAAAATCATTTAAGATTTTTGGTGTCTCTCCTATTAAATTCTTAGGATGGTCTCTGTGCTTAAAATAATTCGCTACTGAAATGATTAATTCAATATCTGTCCTACCTGTATTTTTTATTTTATTGCCAATTTTATATTTTAAGTATTGCTTGTCTAAGCTATCAAACCTATCATAAACACTACTATTAATATAATTCTGAATAGCAACAAAGGCTAGTCCATAAATTGGTTCTGATTCCTCCAAAAGCCAAAGACCATCATACCATTCAATATCATTTTTCTTTCTTAACTCTAGAATCGATTTTTCGAGTCCCAAAATTGTATTTTGCAAACTTTCAATCCTATAATCGTTTCTTCTCCAGTGAGTCATTGTCTTGTGAGGTCTTTTAACATTAAGCCAACTATTTATATATCCAATAAAGGTAAGTAGAATTGACCACTAAGGTATTTAATGAACATCTTAATCGATTTTACTAACCAAATTAATGATTTATGGATAGAAAATAATTTGTCAAGACGACTATACGCATTTTAAATGCAAATTTTAATATTAGGGAAGTTTTGGCCGTGTTTTAAAATGAAATAAATCATCGAAGATACCTCTGTAGGGGGTAGGTCTGGGTGACCTGGGATCGGGTGAGGGGGGGGACTTTTCTCCCCAGGTAATTCTATAAAAGCAAATTAAAAACTATCTTTTATTAAAGTAATCAAAGGCCGATCGCTAACTGCCCGGC
>Ga0326726_10002767_pt1 | contig 16058 bp, 13 predicted proteins | sample MHFenrmetagenome_2_FD_207603 | JGI IMG/M metagenome (GOLD analysis project Ga0326726, IMG submission 207603) | Lab enriched peat soil microbial communities from Michigan Hollow, Ithaca, NY, United States - MHF15MN | ecosystem: Environmental > Terrestrial > Soil > Wetlands > Peat | place: USA... | reverse complement strand
CGGCTTTGCTTTGGCTGTCAGCTTGGCCTTGCGCGGTTTCGCAGCTTTACGCACGACCAGAGGCTTTCTGGCCTTCGCTTTTGGCTTCGCGGTCTGCGCCGCCGGCTTTGCCAATTGACGCAGTACGTAGTGCAGGATGCCGCCATTCTTGAAGTATTCGCGTTCCTTCGGCGTGTCGATGCGGACGCGGGCTTCAAACTTGATCGGAGCGCCCGACGCAGGCGTTGCGACGATGATGACCGATTTCGCGTCGCCGCTCTTCAGACCCCCGATATCAAAAGTTTCCCGGCCCGTGAGGCCGAGTGACCGTGCCGTCGCACCATTGGTGAATTCCAGCGGGAGCACTCCCATGCCAATCAGGTTCGAGCGGTGGATGCGTTCGAAACTCTCCGCGATCACGGCGCGCACGCCCAGCAGCATTGTTCCCTTGGCGGCCCAGTCGCGCGACGAGCCGGTGCCGTACTCCTTGCCCGCAAGGATGACGAGAGGGATGCCCGCCGCCTGATATTTCATCGCGGCGTCATAGATGCTCATTTGTTCGCCGCTCGGGACGTGCACCGTGACGCCGCCTTCGGTGCCTGGCAGCAGCAGATTGCGCAGTCGGATATTGGCGAACGTCCCGCGCATCATCACCTCATGGTTGCCGCGACGCGCGCCATAGGAATTGAAATCGGCGGGAGCGACGCCGAGAGACATCAGGTACTTCGCGGCCGGGCTCGATTTCGCGATATTGCCGGCTGGCGAAATGTGATCCGTGGTGACGGAATCGCCGAGCAGCGCCAGCGCGCGCGCCTTCTTAACGTCGGTCAGCGCCGCCGGTTTCATGCTCATGCCGGTGAAATAGGGCGGTTGCTTGACGTAAGTCGAGGCCTCATCCCACTGATAGCGCTCGCCCTGCGGCACCTTGATGCGATTCCAATGGTCGTCGCCGGCGAATACGCTGGCGTAGCTCTTGCGAAACATGTCGGAATCGATGGAGGCCGCCATCACCGTCTGAACTTCAGCCGTGCCCGGCCAGATGTCCTTCAGAAATACCGGTGCCCCATCCTTGTCCGAACCGAGCGGTTCGGTATTCAGATCGATGTCGAGGGTGCCGGCGAGCGCGTAGGCAACAACGAGGGGCGGCGATGCCAGGAAATTCATTTTGACTTCCGGGTGGACACGGCCGTCAAAATTCCGATTGCCGGAAAGTACCGCGCAGCCGACCACATCGCCGGCCTTCACCGCGTCCGAAATCTCGGGTTTCAACGGTCCGGAATTTCCGATGCAGGTCGTGCAGCCATAACCGACGGTGTAGAAACCCACGGCGCCGAGATCGTCGAGCAAATTGGCCCGAGTGTAGTAGTCCGTAACAACTCGGGATCCCGGTGCCAGGCTTGTCTTGACCCACGGTTTCGCAGTGAGCCCGCGTTTGCGGGCGTTGCGGGCCAGTAGACCCGCCGCCAGCATGACCGCCGGGTTCGAGGTATTCGTGCAGCTCGTGATCGCAGCGATGAGTACAGCGCCATCTTTCAGGTCGTAGGCTTGGGCTCCCGCGACGCGCGCAACGCCGTGCGCCGCGGGGTTTTTCTTGGCGCGCTCATCCGCCATCCTGCGCGCATTGGTTTGGTAGACAGTCTTCGCCGTGCGCAGTGGGACACGATCCTGTGGCCGGCTCGGCCCTGCCATGCTCGGTTCAACACGACCGAGATCGAGCTCGAGCGTGTCCGTGTAGTTGGCCGCTTTGGCTCCATCACGACGCCACATGCCCTGCGCCTCGGCGTACGCCCGGACCAGGTCAATCTGTTCGTCGGAGCGCCCCGTCAACCGCAGGTAGCGCAGGGTTTCTTCGTCTATAGGGAAGATGCCGCAGGTGCTGCCGAACTCCGGCGACATGTTGGCAATGGTGGCGCGATCAGCGAGCGGCAGCTGGCTCAAGCCATCACCGAAGAATTCGACGAATTTGTCGACGACGCCTGCCTTGCGCAGCATCTCCGTCACCGTCAAGACCAGGTCAGTTGCGGTTGCGCCCGCGGCGAGCGCTCCCGTCAGGCGAAAACCGATGACCTGCGGAATGAGCATGGTGACTGGCTGGCCGAGCATCGCCGCTTCCGCTTCGATACCACCGACGCCCCAGCCGAGCACACCGAGACCGTTGACCATCGTCGTATGCGAATCGGTTCCGACCAGCGTGTCCGGATATGCGCGCGCCGTGCCGTTGTCGCGATCCGCGAAGACGACGCGCGCCAGATGTTCGATGTTGACCTGGTGCACGATGCCGGTGTTTGGCGGCACCACCTTGAAATTGCGAAAGGCGGTCTGCCCCCAACGCAGGAATGAATAGCGCTCGCGATTGCGGCTGAATTCGATGGCGTTGTTCTGCGCGAGCGACTGCGCAGTGCCATATTGGTCGACCTGCACGGAGTGATCGATGACGAGTTCGACCGGCGCGAGCGGGTTGATATCCGCAGGACGTCCGCCGAGTCTGACCATCGCTTCGCGCATGGCTGCCAGATCAACGACGACGGGCACTCCCGTGAAGTCCTGCAGGATGACGCGGCTCGGTGTGAATGATATTTCGTGACTGGGAGCAGCCCGCGGATTCCAGTCGAGAAGGGCTTCGACGTCACCGCGCGTCACGTTCACGCCGTCTTCGAAGCGCAGGAGATTTTCAAGGAGAATTTTGAGCGAATAGGGAAGGTGCGCAACCTTTGCTTGATCAAGCGCCGCCAAGGCGAAGATGTCGTAATCCTGGCGGCCGACCCTCAGCTTGCGACGGGCCTTGAAACTATCGCTCATAAATCCTCCGAAAAGCGGATCGGGCGCGTGGGCGTGAATTATATCGGCACAAGGGTGCGCTGCTACAGGAGACTGGCAGGAGTCAAGCGAGGCGCTCGGCGAATGGCGCGGTCTCGGAGCAGGAAACCGTACGCTCGATGACAGCACCACCCAGGCAGCGTTGGGACTGGTAAAGGACCAGGAACTGTCCGGGCGCGACGGCACGCTGCGGTTCCAGAAACGCCACTCGCATCGATCCATCTGCGCGCGGCGTGCACCGAACGGCAAATGGACGTTGCCGATGACGAATCTGGGCCGTCAGATCGCCACCGAGGATCGGTTGCTGCGTCAGCCAGTGCATGCGCGCCGTCTCGAGCGCGCTGCTCATCAAGCGATTGTGATTCTGGCCTTGGGCCACTACGAGTACATTGCGCGCGAGATCCTTGTCGACCACGTACCAGGGCGCTTCGTCTGCGCCCTTGCGGCCACCGACTCGGATGCCCTGTCTTTGGCCGAGCGTGTAGTAGATGAGTCCAACATGCGTGCCGAGTTCGACGCCTTCGACGGACTCGATAGGGCCGCGCGCGGCCGCCAGGTGCTGACTCAGGAAATCGGCAAACGGCCGCTCGCCAATGAAGCAGATTCCAGTGCTGTCTTTCTTGTCATGCACCGGGAGCGACCGGGCTCGCGCGATAGCCCGGACATCCGACTTCTGAATTGCCCCGAGCGGAAAGAGAATCTGGGGCAGTAGGTCAGGATCGATTGCATGCAGGAAGTAGGTTTGGTCCTTGCTCGCATCGGCCGCGCGCAGGAGCGCATATTCGCCATTCGTTGGGCCATCCGTTGGGCCATCCAGCTGGCCGACGCGCGCGTAGTGGCCCGTCGCGAACAGCTCCGCGCCCAGGCGTTTGGCGTATGTGAAGCAGGCGCCAAACTTGATCTCGCGATTGCAAAGCACGTCTGGATTGGGCGTGCGGCCAGCGCGGTACTCATCGAGAAAGTGCGCGAATACGCGCTCGCGATACTCACGTGCGAAGTTACTGCGGTGCAGGACGATGCCCAGCTGATCCGCAACTCGGCGTGCGTCCTGATAGTCCTCCGCTGACGTGCAGTAGCCGCTTTCATCCTCCTCCCAGTTGCTCATGAAGAGCCCCTGAACGGAGTGTCCTTGATCGAGCAGCAAGCTGGCGGCGACGGCAGAATCGACGCCACCGGACATTGCGACTACCACATCAGCTGGATGGACCGCGGTCATACCGCGACATTATAAGTTCGGCTGCGCGCAATGCGCCGATTTGGGCGCAATCGCTAAACGACGCTCGCTTGCTGACCCAATTCGGCCGTGGAGAGGCTGGCGACGCGATCGAGCGGAAAGCGCCGCCCGGCGAGGAAATCATCGATGCATCTGAGCACGAGCGGGCTGCGATGCCGTGGCTCATTATGCGCAAGCTCTTCTCGCGTCAGCCAGAGTGTCCGCAGTATTCCGCGATCCAGCTTGCGCTCAGCCGAGAAATCGCTGACGTCGCCAGAGAAAGCGACCCGCAGGAAGCTCCTGCGATTGACGGGATTGGTCCAAAGATAGATGCCGGTCAATGCCTGCGGAGTAAAGCACCATGCGGTCTCTTCAAGTGCTTCGCGCACAACCGCCTGGGCGAGCGTCTCTCCAGCTTCCAGATGACCCGCGGGCTGGTTCAACACGACGCGCCTGGCGACGCGTTCCTCGACCAGCAGAAATCGATCGTCACGTGCAACGATCGCGGCTACCGTGACATCCGGTTTTGTCGCCATGGACGCTGAGTGTACCGCCGCGTCCGGCGCGCCTGCTGGCCGCGCGTAGCCGGTCAGAATCATGCTCGAGTCGGACACGCTGGATGACTTCGGTTGGGAGCCTGCGATGGGCGCGCTACAGATGCATCTGGCGCAGGCCGGTCTCAGGCTCGCTTGCGCGCCAGGCCTCGTCGAAATAGCCGACGTACTTGCGTACGACCGCTTGATCCGACATCTCCGCAATGCCTTCCCAGCGGCTTGCCTGCAGCCGATAGAGCAGGGCGCGATCGTCGGCGATCAGAAAGGCGGAAGGATTGGCGGCGAGACTCTTGTGAATATTGCGCAGCTCGATGCAGCCCGTCAGTCTGCGAGCCATGCCGAAGAACTTGTTGCCTTCCCACGACGTGCGACCCGGATCGGCTACCAGCACGCGCACCTTTGCGTAGCTGCGCGCAAGCACGAGTCGCTTGGCTGCGTCGAGAAACGCAGTCTGATCGTAGATGAGGGGTTCGAGGTCCTGCGTAAAGATCGTCAGCATGCGCTGCGCCTGGCTGGCGACGGCGACGGATGCCGCCCTGACCTCATCGAGCGTGGTCAGGATCGTCCGGCTGCCCGTGACGTTCAATTTCTTGTTTAGGCCGGTCATTCGTGTGCAGTTCTAAGCGCATCTTCTGATGCAGGATTCCCACCTCGTCGAACTCCGCACCTTCAGCGATGAAGCCGAAGCGCCTGTAGAAGGGCAGCGCATGCGTTTGCGCGTGCAGAAAGACCCCATGCATTTGTCTGCGAGCGGCTTCATCGATAAGCCATCTCAGCAGCATGGCACCCACCCCGTATCCCCGGTGGGTCTTCAACACTGCCAGGCGGCCAATTTTACCCATCGGGTCCAGGCGTCCCGTGCCAACTGCGTCACGGTTCACCGTCCATGCGAGGGCATGAATGCTGACGGGGTCCGCGGAATCCCATTCTTCACTCTCAGGAACCGCCTGTTCCTCGATAAATACCGCGCGACGGATGTGCACCAGAATCTCCCGGTGTGACTGCCAGGAGGCGGGCTCGACGGTGACAGGATTTCGATTGATCAAGAGGCGCCTTCTGCAGGCGTCAAACGCGGCGCGCGAGGGTCTCTGCAAATCCGATGTAGGTCGCGGGCGTGAGTTCCTTCAATTGCCGACGCACGGCATCAGGGAGTGCCAGCCCGTCGATAAATTTCAGCAGTCCGTCCCGCGAGACTTCGCGACCGCGCGCAAGCCTCTTCAGTTGTTCGTATGCGTCGGGCACACCGTGGGCCCGCATGACGGTCTGCAGCGCCTCGGTGAGAACCTCCCAGGCATCGTCCAGATCTGCGGCGATGACGTCGTGGTTCACCTCGAGCTTCGCCAGTCCCTTTGCCAGAGATTCGTGCGCAATCAACGTGTGGCCAAAAGCGACACCGACATTTCTCAATACCGTGGAGTCTGTAAGGTCGCGCTGCCAGCGGGAAATCGGCAGCTTCTCGGCGAAATGCCGGAGCAGCGCGTTGGCAATGCCGAGGTTGCCTTCCGCATTCTCGAAGTCGATGGGATTCACCTTGTGCGGCATGGTCGACGAGCCGACCTCTCCGTCCACAGGGCGCTGGCGAAAATAGCCAAGCGAAATGTAGCCCCAGATATCGCGGCACAAATTGATCATCACCGTGTTCGTGCGTGCGATGACGTCAAACAGCTCCGCCATCCAGTCGTGCGGCTCGATTTGGGTCGTATATTCATTCCATGTAAGACCCAGCGACTGCACGAAGCCGCGCGAGAGCGCCAGCCAGTCGAGACTAGGGTGCGCGACGCGATGCGCATTGTAGTTGCCGGTTGCGCCATTGAACTTACCGAGGATCTCGACGTTGGCGCATGCTGACCGCAGTCGCTGCAATCGCGCGACGAAATTGGCAACTTCCTTGCCGAGTGTCGTCGGGCTGGCAGGCTGGCCATGCGTTCTCGAGAGCATCGCGACGGCGGCGTGCGTGTGGGCCAGTTCACGCAATGCGGCGATTAGGGCGTCAAGGCTGGTCAGATACACATTCGCACGCGCGTCGTTGAGCATCAGTGCGTAGCTAAGATTGTTGATGTCCTCGGACGTGCAGGCGAAGTGCACGTATTCGAGGACTCTTGGATCGGCGTGCGCGGCCTTTAGAATCTCGCGCACGTAGTACTCGACTGCCTTGACGTCGTGGTTTGTGGTTCGCTCGAGCGCTTTGACTTTCTCCGCCGCGTCGGCCGGCGGCGCGCGCGCCAGCTGCGCGAGCAGGCTTGCCACGCGCTCTGGAATCGCAGCGAGCGCGGAGTTCTCAAGACGGGGTGCGAGATAGAGTAACCACGCCGCTTCAAGCCGAATCCTGCGGGCGATCAGTCCAGCTTCGCTCAGTTCAAGGCGCAACTTTTCGAGTTTGCTGGCATAGCGCCCGTCAACGGGAGAGAGCGCAGTGAGTGGAGTGAGATTCATGCTCTCGCCAACACTTGATGTTAGGATTTCCATGATACCGCAAACGCCTGATTATCCGATCGGGAAAGCGAACGACGACGGACAAGTCATGCGATGACCCGCGTCCGATGGACCTGCAAGAGTAATTGTGGCCGCGATCTCTGAAACCGAACTGTCGTCTTTGCCAGCGCGACTACGGACGGCCCTAAGGGGCAGCTCACCGCAAAGGGCGACTGATCGGGCGCTCCTTGCAGGCGTGCCACCCGAATACGACGCGCGCATGCGACGCTTCGCGCCTGCCAACCCGCTGCGTGCGGCGGTACTGATTCCGATTGTTGAAGAGGAGGAGGGCGCTGGGATTCTGCTCACTCGGCGCGCCGAGGATCTCAGGTCACATGCCGGACAGGTCAGCTTTCCAGGGGGACGTTGCGATCCAGAAAGCGAAGATCCAGTGGCCACTGCGCTGCGTGAGACGGAAGAGGAGATCGGGCTCGCACGCAGCCATGTCGAAGTCATCGGCTTTCTGCCGGATCATCTCGTGATCAGCGGCTACCAGGTTACGCCGGTGGTCGCGATGATCGCGGCTGGCTATGCGTTGACACCCGATCCGATTGAAGTTGCAGACGTCTTTATCTATCCACTGCGGGCGCTCTTCGACGAGACGCAGCACCGCACTCGGACGCGCACATTCGTGGACGGTGACATCGAGGTCTACGACCTTTCATATGAGGATCGCAACGTCTGGGGTGCGACTGCAGGCATGTTGATGACTTTGTATCGAACTGTGCTCGCAGGCGAACACGTATGAGCAGGGCGTCGGCGGGATTGGAGCGACTGCTCGCCATCATGCGGCGTCTACGCGATCCGAGCGGCGGTTGTCCCTGGGATCTCAAGCAAAGTTTTGAGTCAATCGCGCCCTATACGATTGAAGAAGCGTATGAAGTCGCGGACGCTATTGATCGCAAGAACTATTCCGACCTGCGCTCGGAACTGGGCGATCTGTTGTTTCAGGTCGTATTCCACTCCCAATTGGCGGAGGAGGCGGATCTATTCAACTTTGACGACGTGGCTGAGGGAATCGCTGAAAAACTGACGCGCCGCCACCCACATGTCTTTGCAGGCGGCGCTGAACAAAGCGTGGAGAGTGTGGGTAAGAGTTGGGAAACGCTTAAGGCCGACGAGCGATCTGCCAAAGGTCTGGGCGTGCTGGATGATGTGCCTGTCTCGCTGCCGGCTTTGCGTCGTGCCGAGAAACTCGGCAAACGTGCCGCGACCGTCGGCTTCGATTGGCCGAGCATGCATGGGGCACGCGCAAGTATCAGCAACGAGCTGGCAGAACTCGATGAGGCCATCGAGGGCCATCAGGGCCAAGAAAGGATTTTTGAGGAATTTGGCGACTTGCTGTTCTCGGTAGTGAATCTGGCGCGTCATATCGGTGTAGATCCAGAGCACGCGCTGCGAGTCAGCTGCAACAAATTCCATGGTCGCTTCACTGCCGTCGAGACATTGCTATCGCGCGATGGCCGACGTGTCCAGGATGTCTCCGCAGAGGAGCTCGACTCGCTTTGGCGCCAAGTAAAGAGAAGTTAAATTATCTTCTAGTAACAGCTAGTTACGAGAGATTTGCTCGATTCAGCAAGCGTTCATTCTCGGCACCTTAGACTCTTTCCCACGCAAGGTGATCCCGGGGCCATTGGGGCTCCCGACCAAGCGCCGAGGAGTCAGAGACATGTTCTCCAAAGTGGTGACAAGTGGTGTCGTGGCGATTTGTGTTCTGGCTGCGCCGGCGGCCTTTGCCGACCAGAGCGATAGCGATTGGCAGAATGACAATAATGATGATGTGCGCGTTGGACCGACCTACGAGTACGCAAGAGTCATCTCGTCTGATCCTATTGTGCGGCAGGTGCGTATCGAGACCCCGCGCCGCGAATGCTGGACCGATGACTCGTATAACGATCGCCGCACGGTTCAGTCCGAGCGGCCAGACTCGGCAGGTCGCATGATCCTTGGCGGCCTCATCGGCGCCGCGATCGGCAATCAATTTGGCCATGGTGATGGGCGTCGCGCGGCGACCGTAGCCGGTGCGCTGATTGGCACGGCGATCGGACACGATGCGGGCTCACGCCCATACGATCGCTACGGCTCACGCCCTTACGACCGCTACGGCTCACGTAGCTATGATTCCCGCCCCGTCGAACGTTGCAATGTGCGCTACGAGTCGACCTATGAAAACCGTATCGACGGCTACAACGTGACCTACGAGTATGCCGGACAGCGTCACACGACTCGAATGTCATACGATCCAGGCGACCGCATCAGGATTCGTGTCGATGTGAGGCCTGTCGATTGATGACTAACGTCCCGGCGCGGGCGGAGTTGGTCTCCGCCCGCTCTTTGCTGAATTAGGTCATCGCGGCATAGACTGCCGTTGCCTAGACTGCACTCACATCTTAGGAGTCAAGCGTGGCTCGACCAGGACTTCGGGCAAGTTTGCTTGCGACGCTATGGCTGGGAACACTTGCAGGTCCGGCGTCTTTGGCAGTCGCAGGCAATCGCCATTATGGCGATGAACAGCAACGCGACTCGCGCGGCGGCGGAATTAGCCTCGATGAAGCCGTGCGGCGTGCCGAGCGGCAATTTCACGCACGGGTCGTGAAGGCCGAGACGCAATCAGTCGATGGCCGCGCGATGTATGTCTTGAGGCTAGTCAGCGACGATGGGCGCGTGTTTACCGTGCGTGTCGACGCCGCCACGGGAAGCATTCAATAGGTCTCATTGTGCGAGTCCTGGTCATCGAAGACGAAGCCGATCTGCGCGAGTCACTTGCAAATCAGTTGCGAAGCGCGGGATTCAGCGTCGATACCGCAGGTGACGGTGAAGAGGGGCTATTCGCGGGGAGTGAATACCCCATTGATCTCGCAATCGTCGATCTTGGGCTGCCAAAACTGAGCGGACTCGACGTCATTCGGCGATTGCGTGCTCAGGGCAAGACGTACCCGATACTTGTGCTCACTGCGCGTGACCGATGGCAAGACAAGGTCGAAGGACTCGAGGCCGGCGCGGATGACTACGTGCCGAAGCCGTTTCATTTCAAAGAAGTGCATGCCCGACTGCAGGCGCTGCTGCGTCGATCCTCTGGTTGGGCAGCGCCCGCACTCGCTTGCGGCGACATCGTTCTTGACACGCGCACCCAGCAAGTGACGGTAGCCGGCGTCGCCGTTGAACTCACCAGTTTTGAATATCGCGTGCTCGAGTGCCTCATGCTGCGCGCCGGTGAAGTACTTTCCAAGACCGAACTGACAGAGCGTCTGTACGATCAGGACTTCGAGCGGGACAGCAACGTCATCGAGGTTTTTATCGGACGGCTGCGCAAGAAGCTCGATCCTGACAACGTGCGGCAGCCTATTGAAACGCTGCGTGGCCGCGGATATCGCTTAGCGTTGCCGCGTGCTCCTCTCGGATCGGCGAACTGACGCCGTGCGCAGCCTAAGCGCGAGGCTACTGCTTTCGCTGTTTCTCCTGCTCATGGTCTTTTTCGGCGTCACCATTGTGGCGCTCGACCTGGTATTTCGCGATCTGGCGGATCGCTCAACGCGTGAGCTGCTGGACGCCCAGGTCCTCGCGCTAATTTCCGCGTCGGACGTCGACGCACACGGTCAAATCACACCGCCAGCGAATCTCCTCGACACGCGCTTCGCCAATCCGGGGTCGGGCTTGTATGCGGAGATTCGAAGTGCTGCCGGTGTCGTGCTATGGCGCTCACCCTCTGCGACGGGGACCGGACTGGTCTTCGAAAAGGCCGTGGCGCAAGGTCAGCGCCGCTATGAAGCGCTGCGGACCGCGAATGGCGCGGAAGTCGAAGGGCTCTCGGCGGGCATTCACTGGGAGCTCAACCGGAATTCTGCCGCGGATTTTGTCTTTTCCGTCGCCTCCAGCCGCGAGCCCTCGCGCGCGCAGCTGGCGCGGTTTCGCGGACAACTGTTCCTGTGGTTCGGCGGCTTGGCCGCTCTGCTGATGCTGTCAGTCGCGGCGCTGATGCGTCGCGTGCTAGCGCCGCTAAGAATGATCGCCGACGAGATTCGCGCAGTTGAAGCTGGCACCATCGGCAAACTTAGCTCCGACTATCCGGCCGAGCTGGCTGGCGTGACTCAGGGCTTGAATGCACTGCTCGAATCGGAAAGGTCGCGTCTTGAAAGGTACCGAAACACGCTCGGCAATCTTGCGCACGCGCTAAAGACTCCAATCGCCGTCATGAAGAGCGTGCTCGGCGAACGCCAGGAGCCCGGCTCACGCGATCGCATCTTGAACGAACAGTTGGCGCGCATGGCGGACATTGTGCAGCATCAGCTGAATCGTTCGGCGGCTGCCGGCGGAACGACGCTTGGTCAAGCCCCTGTGGCAGTGCTGCCTATCTTGAATGAGCTGCGCAGCGCGCTGCTTCGCGTCTACAGCAACAAGGACATCGTGATTCGAGTTGTCTGTGAACCGACCCTTGCGTTCCTCGGCGATCGCGGAGATTTGCTGGAACTCATCGGCAACGTTGCCGACAACGCCTGCAAGTATTGCGCAGGCGTCGTGACAGCCGAGGCGCGAATGGTCGCGGGTCAGCCAAACCGCATCAGTATTGCGGTGGATGACGATGGTCCGGGCGTTCCTGACGGCGCGCAGGAGCGAATCCTGGAACGCGGAGTGCGGATGGACGAATCTGCAGCCGGCCATGGACTCGGACTCAGCATGGCACGCGATATCGTGGCCCAATACCGTGGCGCGCTTGCGGTAAGCAATTCGGCGCTCGGTGGGGCTCGATTCACAATTACCCTGCCGGGGATTGTGACCGAAGATGCCCGTTGACCGCCGGGGCTGGCGGTTCAGCCAACATCAAAGCGGATGCCCTGCGCCAAGGGCAATTCCTGACTCCAGTTGATGGTATTGGTCTGCCTGCGCATGTAGACCTTCCACGCATCGGAGCCCGATTCCCGGCCACCGCCCGTATCTTTTTCTCCGCCGAAAGCACCGCCAATTTCGGCGCCAGACGTGCCGATATTCACGTTCGCTATTCCACAGTCACTACCGGCCGCTGACAGGAATCGCTCAGCGTGCTGCAGGCGATCGGTGAAAATTGCGGACGACAGACCATGAGCGGAGTGGTTCTGCAGGGCAATGGCCTCATCGAGGGAAGCAACCGGAATCACGTACAGAATCGGCGCAAAAGTTTCGCTCTGGACAATCGGCCACTCATTGCGCGCGCGCACGATGGTCGGTTCAACGAAGTTGCCTGGGCCGGGCAGCGCATGGCCACCATAGATGATCTCGCCACCTGCCGCCTTTGCGGCATCGACCGCAGCCAGGAATGCACTGACGGCACGCTTATCGATCAAGGGCCCCATCAGCGTGCCAGCGGCGAGCGGATCGCCGATGCGGACCTGCCGATATGCGCCAAGCAAACGCCGCTCCAATTCTTCACGTCGAGCCGCATGCACAAAGACGCGCCGCGTCGAAGTACAGCGCTGACCAGCCGTACCGACCGCGCCGAAAACAATGGACGGTATCGCGAGGTCGAGGCTCGCTGTCTCATCAACGATGATTGCATTGTTGCCGCCGAGTTCCAGGAGGCTTCTACCGAGGCGCGCAGCGACTTTTTCGCCGACGCGCCGGCCGACCGGCGTCGAGCCGGTAAACGAGACGAGACTCACGCGGCGATCGTCCACGAAACGTCCTGCAAGCTCTGCGCCCGAGTCGATGAACATCTGAAAAATGGGCGGACTGCCTGTGCGCTTCAACACACGCTCGCAGATCCTTTGCACGGCGACTGCGGTCAGCGGTGTCTTCGGCGATGGCTTCCATACCGTGACATCGCCGCATACGGCCGCGAGGAATGCATTCCATGCCCAGACAGCGACCGGGAAGTTGAATGCCGAGATGACGCCAACGACACCTAGCGGATGCCATTGCTCATACATTCGATGTGACAGCCGCTCCGAGTGCATGCTGTTGCCGTAAAGCATGCGCGACTGGCCGACGGCGAAGTCGGCAATATCGATCATCTCCTGAACTTCGCCGTCGCCCTCGGGTTTGATCTTGCCGTTCTCAAGTGCGACGAGTGTGCCAAGCGCATCCTTGTGCAGCCGCAGTTCCTCGCCGAGAAGACGCACAAGTTCGCCGCGCTTGGGAGCGGGTACCTGACGCCAGGCAGTGAATGTCTTCACCGCTGAGTCGATGACGCTCTCGTAGTCAGCGTCCGTCGAGGCGCGCACGCGGGCCAGCACCTGATTGTTGGCCGGATTGACCGACTCGATGAGCGCGCCGCGCTCGTCGTGCGACCAACCAGCGCTGCCGGACCAGCAACCGGAATTGACCGCCTCGAGACCGAGTGCCTGCAGAACTTCGCGCATGCTGGCTCCTATTCAACTCGTTGTTTGCGCTGGTGGCCGGCCTGACCCGACACCACGATCCGCGAGGAGACATCCTTTGTTCCACCGGGCGCGTAGTAGCGTCCAAACCGATTCGCAAGAATCTCCGGCAGCCGGAACTGCTCCTGCGAGACGAACCCCTGATAGCGACCCGCGCGCTCGAGGACCAGGTCGACGACTGCGGTGATGCCCGCCGCCGTTGTGACCTGAATTGCCGACCACAATCTGCCCGCGATCAATTGCGGGTAAACCTTGTTGACGTAGTTCTCTTCGCGCAATTCGCCATCCTGCAAACCACTGACAGCGGCATAGACGATCACCACGTCCTGCAACGTCTGCGGAACCGCGTTCTCGAGAATATGCTTGAGCGTCGCGCGATCCTGATTGAGCTTGAGGTCGTTCATCAGAAGGCGCATCTGCGCGCAATGGCCCGGATAGCGAATGGTCTTGTAGTTCATCGTTTCGCAGCGGGCACCGAAGGTCTCGCCGAGCGAGCCCAGGCCGCCGGACGTATTGAAGGCCTCGTAGAGAGTGCCGTCGATCTCGATTTCCTCGAGGCCTTCAAGTGGCGCTGCCTCGACCTTGACGCCGTGGCTGATCGATTCGCACGGATTGCCGTACTCATTGATGAGTCCTTCCGTCGACCAGGTGAGCGAATACTTCAGCACATTGTTTGGATGCTGGGGCAGGGCACCGACTCTCAGTTTCACCGACCGGACTTCATCGAAGTGCGTGATGAGTTCGGCGCCGGCGATTGAGATGAATCCCGGCGCGAGGCCACATTGCGGCACAAACGCTTGCGCGGCGCCCTGAGCGATGGCTCTGACGGACCGTGTCACGGCGACGTCCTCGGTGAGGTCGAAGTAGTGAGCGCCAGCTGCGCGTGCCGCTTCCGCCACGCCGACGTTGCAGTAGTAGGGCAGACCAGAGATCACGGCATCAACCGGATGTGTTGTCAGATGCTGATTCAGCTGCCGCCGGTCGGTTGCATCGAGCGCCACGGCGGTCAGATTGGGCAGCCCGTGTGCCTTGACCACGGACGCTGCAGCGGCCCCGTTGACGTCTGCAAGGGTGACGCGATAGTCACCGCCTTCTCCGAGCAGACCCGATATCAATGCGCCGATCTTGCCGGCACCCAGAATCAATACGCGATGCATGTCTTCTCCCAAAATTTTCGCGGCCGGCGGCGACCACTAACTCCCAACGGCAAAGGGGTCAGATCCCGCGGGATCTGACCCCCATGCGCTGAAATTTACCCACCGCATGGCGTTGCCGCAGTGCGCGGCTGGTCGAGGCCGGCTTCAAGAGGGCGCGCATTTTGCCTTGACCCGAGCTCGGTTACCACCCGACGCCCAAGCACTCTTTTTGCGGCGCGTTGCAACGCTGTGTACGATCGCGGCATGACGCGAAATACCCTGGCTACGGCTTGGCACCCCGCGAGCTGGCACACGCGGCCAGCTCAACAACAGCCTGCCTACGCGGATGCGAACTCGGTAGAGCGGATCGTCGCGGAGCTCTCCCGATTGCCACCCATCGTGGTGTCCTGGGAAATCGAAGCATTGCGTGCGCACGTCGCGTCGGCGCAGCGCGGCGAGCGCTTTCTGCTGCAGGGCGGGGACTGCGCGGAGTCGTTCGAGGACTGTGAATCAAACCAGATCGCGCAGAAGCTCAAGATCCTTCTGCAGATGAGTCTCGTGCTCCTGCACGGCCTGAAGAAGCCAATCATTCGTGTCGGACGAATTGCCGGGCAGTACGCCAAGCCGCGTTCGGCCGACACAGAAACCCGCGATGGAGTGACGCTGCCCAGCTATCGCGGCGACATCGTGAATCGTCCGGAGTTCACGCCTGCAGCACGCGAACCTAATCCGGAGCTCTTGTTGCGCGGTTACGAACGAGCAGCGCTGACTTTGAATTTCATTCGCGCACTGGTCGCCGGCGGATTTGCAGACCTGCATCATCCGGAATACTGGAACCTTGATTTCGTTCGGCACGCGCCCCTCAAGGAGGCGTACCAGCGCATCGTGCAGTCGATTGCCGACTCACTCGACTTTTTCGAATCCATGAGCGGACAGCGGGTGCATGAGGCGACGCGAGTGGATTTCTTTACGAGCCACGAAGGCCTGCATCTGCACTATGAGCAGGCGCAGACTCGCTTCATCCCGCGCCAGCAGCGCTGGTACAACCTTTCGACTCATATGCCGTGGATCGGCATGCGCACGGCCAAGCTCGACGGCGCGCACGTCGAATACTTCCGCGGCATCGCCAATCCGATCGCTGTCAAGGTTGGTCCCAGCATGGACGGCGAATGGGTCCAACAACTCGTCCAGGTGCTGAACCCCAACAACGAGCCTGGGCGGCTCACGTTGATCCACCGGTTCGGTGCCCGCAGCGTCGCAAAGATGCTGCCGCCGCTTATTCAGGCGGTCAGAGCCACCGGCCAGACGGTGCTCTGGATGTGCGACCCCATGCACGGCAATACGGAATCGACGACAGGTGGTCTTAAGACGCGGCGCTTCGAGAACATACTCTCGGAGCTCGAGCAGGCATTCGACATACACAGGGAAATCGGGTCGTACCTGGGAGGCGTGCACTTCGAACTGACGGGGGACGATGTCACCGAGTGCATCGGCGGTGCCCGCGGACTCACGGAGGCCGATCTGGTGCGTTCGTATC
>Ga0326726_10002766_pt1 | contig 16062 bp, 13 predicted proteins | sample MHFenrmetagenome_2_FD_207603 | JGI IMG/M metagenome (GOLD analysis project Ga0326726, IMG submission 207603) | Lab enriched peat soil microbial communities from Michigan Hollow, Ithaca, NY, United States - MHF15MN | ecosystem: Environmental > Terrestrial > Soil > Wetlands > Peat | place: USA... | reverse complement strand
GGAGGCTGATGCCTGGCACTTGAGAACCGATGTGTATACCTCCGCAGGTGTAATGGTAAGCCTGGCCCTGATCTGGATAGGCCATCAGATAACGCCTGATCCCGATATCCACTGGCTGGACCCTGTCGCTGCTATCGGAGTTGCAGTTCTGATTCTAGGAGCCGCTTACAGACTGACAGTTCAATCGGGCCGGGATTTGATGGACGTTAAACTTCCGGCGGAAGAAGAGTCCTGGATACGCAATCTGATCATGACGCACCAGCCCGTCATACACGGGTTTCATCAATTGCGTACACGGAAGGCGGGAAATTTCCGCTTCGTTGATTTCCATATCAAAGTCGATCCTTTTATGTCTGTTGAAGACTCTCACCACATTACCGATGCGTTATCCAGAAGCATCGAGGATCACTTTCCCAAAACCAGTGTCACTATTCACACTGAGCCTTGCGACGGCAACTGTGTAGGTAATTGTCTGACCGGATGCCTGCTTCCCGAAAAGGAGCGGAAGACTGTGATGCAAAAGAACCGGCGAATTTAATACATCTGCTTTGAATCCGGCAGCGAGCACAAACACCTTCGCTTGCTGCGGGGTAAGCGAGCGAATGGGGAACATTATTATTCCTTGTGGCTCGAAGATTCTCCGCAGTTTACTGCGGAGAATTTCAATGGTCAGATATCAAAATCGCTGACAGAATCCTACGTTATGCAGAAGCCTTTCAGATTTCTTAACCTTTGTAAATAAACCTTTCAAATAATTTGTGGAAAGGGGTCCAGGCTGAATCAGCATCCCTGGATTCTTCGATGAATTCCTGGAAGGCGTTAACCTTCGCATCCAGATCATCAATAAAATGTACTATCAATGCTTCCAGTGTCTTCGGACGTTTCGGTGATCCAAATTCCTGAGTGCCATGATGGCTCAGGATGAGATGGCGGAGCTCCATGGCCAACTGCTCTGGAAAGTCTTCTGATGAGGCAATCTTGGCATCCAGCATCTCTATACCAATCACGATATGACCGATCAGCCTGCCCTGATCGCTGTAGTCAAAGATGCTGTCATAGGAGTATTCATAAATCTTCCCTATGTCATGGAGAATCCCGCCTGTCATTAGCAGGTCCCTGTTGATACCCTGGTAGTGTTTAGTTACCTGATCGAGCAGGCGTATCACAGAGAGGGTGTGTTCGAGGAGACCGCCAATATAAACATGATGAAAACCTTTCGCAGCAGGGGCTTTTTTAAACAGAGCTGCTATCTTCTCGTCGTTGAAAAATAAGTGCAGCAATGCCCTCAGGCAGGGTGTTTCGATTTGCTCGACAAACACCATGAGATCCGCGAACATCACTTCGATGTCCCCTTTGGCAACCGGTAAATATTCGGCCAGATCTATGTCAGCCTCATCGACTTTCCTGAGACCCGTTATGGAAAGTTGAACGGTACTTTTAAAACTGACAGCTCCCCCATTAGCCTGGATTATATCACCCTTGTTAAACTGTTTATCCCACTCAACCGCATTTTCCCAGATTTTACCGTCAACCTCTCCTGTTTTATCCTTAAGACGAATATTCAGATACGGGGCTCCCTTCTGAGAGAAAGCCATGTTTTTCTCCGTAACAAGAAATGAACCTTTGATTTTTTCCCCAGGCTTTATATCCTTGATATAGATAGTTTTCATATTCATAAATAATCCGCCTTTTTTTATTGCTATTTACTTATTTTTCTCTCAAGATACGATGATCACCCGCCCTGATGGTGAGCTTTGTTATATCAAAGTATTCCATCAACGGTATGATGAATTTCCTCGAAAGACCCGTCAACTCTTTGAAGCTTGCCGGTGTCGCCTTGCCGTCTCTCAAAAGGAGGTTTTTATAATTTTCTCTGAGTCTGAGTAATACGTCTCTGTGAAAGTAAAAGTCTTCATTAATTTTTATCAAAGAACCTTCCTTGAGCATTACATTAATGACGCTTTCAGCCATGTTCTTCCGGTCTGCAAATTTTTCCCTGAGTTCCTTTACAGTAGGAGGGGTAAGCCCTGCCCCGGTATAGATTCCGGAAATTTCGACACGCAGATCCTCCAGTTCTCCCTTCAAATCAACCGAGTGCCCCGAGATGCGAAGATTTTCCCTATCAACAACTATTCCCCCCTTATTTTCAAGATCTCTGACAGCCATATTGAAAAGCCTTGGACTGATTAATGGCCCTATTATATTCCTTAACTCTCCTTTTGATATACCCTCCTTTAGAGGATATCTTTCATGGTATGCCTGCATTTCAAGAAGGATCTGCCTCTGTAGACTCTGATAAACTGGAAAAGACATAACCCTGGATTCATCAACATCTATAATAACAGCCTGTCCTTTTGAATGCATCGATTTAATCATGTTCTTAAGGAGATTTTGATGAATTCCCACCCTTACCACGAGCTGAAGGATGTCAATACCCTCGATGCCTGACCGCTCAATAATGACTGCGACTCTTTCTGAATCAGTACCACTATGGAGCAGATCAAATTCATGCAGTATCTTTTCAGAATTCCTTTTATGTTTTCTGGCAGGAAGAGGGTCGATAATTAACCCTCCTCCAATTGTCGTAACAGGTGAGTAGCTCCTGATGACAAACCTGTCTCTCGCCATTGCGGCAATGGGAGACTCAAGAATAATCTGTGCATAGCCCTTACTCCCGGCTTCCATCTCTTCACGATCGAGGAGTATCATTCTACCTATAACTTCATTAGTCCCCACATGAAACCGTACCAGATTCCTGTTCTTTAATTTTCTGGTGTTATTCGATAAATATTCGATGTACAGATCAAAGCGACTTGATGGCTTAAGCGTTTTAGGCCTTGCAAGGACATCTCCTCTTACTATAGTGGCCTTCTCGACACCCTGCAGATTTATGGCTGTCCTCTGTCCAGCCTCAGCAATCGTCGCACTCTGATTATGAATTTGAATACCCCGAACCTTTACGGTAACCCCCTGTGGCAATACTTCCACATCTTCACCCAGTCTTATATCTCCGGAAATCAGGGTCCCCGTAACGACCGTCCCGAATCCTTTCATGGTAAACACCCTGTCGACAGGTAACCGGAAAAGGCCTGCATCCGATTCTCTTTCTATTTCTGATGCCGCACCATCCAGTGCACCAAGTAAGTCTTTAATGCCTGCACCTGTCACTGAAGAAACCGGGACAACTGGAGATGTTTCCAGGAATGTTCCCTTTAAAAATTTATGAATATCATCTGTTACAAGATCGAGCCATTCCTTATCCACAAGATCAATCTTCGTGAGAGCAACGATGCCCCTTTTGATTCCAAGAAGCGAGCATATGTGGAGATGTTCCCGGGTCTGGGGCATTACACCCTCCTCTGCCGCTATTACAAGAATCACCATATCAATCCCGGCAGCTCCTGACACCATATTCTTTATGAATCTTTCATGCCCGGGTACGTCCACTATGCCAAATGTCTGACCGCTTGGTAAGGTTAGAGAGGCGAAGCCAAGCTCAATGCTAATCCCCCTCTCCTTCTCCTCCTTGAGCCTGTCCGTATCAATACCGGTGATGGCTTTGATAAGTGCTGTCTTTCCATGATCAACATGGCCGGCTGTACCAATGACTATATGTTTCATGAGGTCTAAATAACAAACTAACTGGTGTTTAACAATAGAAAATCCCATCTTTTTTGTATATTCGCCCATTTGTTGGTGTATGCGATATGCCAAATTGATGCACTTTTTTCTTGAAAAGTTTAGACTAAACTTGATAAAAAGAGCGGCTTAAAAGGATTATGATTTTCATGCGTATACTTGGTCTTGATTATGGCAGTAAAAGAATCGGGGTCGCAGTTTGTGATGAGTTGGGAATCACTGCACGGGGTCTAGCCACCATTACCAGAAAGAACAGAAGGCATGATCTCGAAGAGATCGCGAGATTTATCAGGACTTATGCTGTGGAAAAAATTGTAATTGGCTACCCGATAAGACTTGACGGCACTGAGGGTATCCAATGCGATAAAATAAATAAATTTGCGCAGCTTTTAGAATCCGCGTTCTCCCTTCCTGTTATTAAATGGGATGAAACCCTTACAACAAAAGAGGCAGAAGAAATACTGATCCTGTCTAATATGCCCAGGGAGCGCAGGAAAAGTGAGATTGATAAACTTGCTGCCGGTTTGATTCTTCAAGGATATCTCGATTCTCAGGGGCGTTATGAAAAAAAGAAAAATGATCCATAAATATAGAAGGAGCCTTGCCATTTTTACAGCGGCCCTGTTGCTTTCAATTTTTTTGGCAGCAGTACACTATGCCATCAGCCCAGTAGACAATCGAAATGAGATCGTTACAGTCGACATTCCAAAGGGTACCAGTTTCCTCCAATCAGTTGACAACCTCGAAAGAGTTGGTTTAATAAAATACAAATATCTTTTTTACCTGCTTGTAATTTCAAGAAATGCACAGGGACATATTAGAGCAGGTGAATATGAACTGACAACCTCCATGTCCCCAATGGAAATCATCAGCAAACTGGTAAAGGGTGACATCAAATCATATTTAGTTACTATTCCTGAGGACATCACAGTACGTGAAATAGCTTCACGTCTTGCCGATTTTAAATTAGTCGATGAAACGGCTTTTTTATCTATATGTTCAGATGTAAAATTCCTTGCCTCTTTAGGTATAGAAGGTGCGAGTGCGGAAGGATATCTCTACCCGGACACATACAGATTTGACCGATCCATGAGTGCGAAAGATATAATGAAGATTATGGTCAATCAATTCTGGAAAATGTTTACCCCGGAGATGCAGAAAAGGGCAGAGGACATTCGCATGACGATACCACAGGTTATAACACTGGCCTCTATAATCGGAAAGGAATCGGGGAACAAAGATGAAAAACCCTTGATTTCAGCTGTCTTTCGCAATCGACTGAAGAAGGGAATGAAACTGCAAAGCGATCCTACAGCCATTTATGATCTCAATAATTTCAGCGGAAATATAACAAGAAAACACCTGATGAGAGATGCACCTTATAATACATACCGTATCAGTGGATTACCTCCCGGCCCTATCGCAAATCCCGCCATCGATTCATTACATGCGGCACTTTACCCTGCACCCGTCAACTATCTGTATTTTGTGTCCAACAACGATGGCTCCCACCAATTCTCATCCAACCTTTCAGCCCACAATAAAGCAGTGTTAAAATATCAAATTAAAAGAAAAAAAGAGTGATTTTTTTCTTGACAAACAAATTTTCCCTCCTTATAGTGGAGCAAAGTGGGTTATTGTGGAGGGGATTCTCGTGTCCGTCTTTAGGGGCCAGTATTATCATTCCATAGATGACAAAGGCCGGATCATCTTTCCCGCAAGGCTGCGGGAAGTCTTTGCTGAAAAATACGACAACAAGCTGGTTGTAACTAATTGGGATAGTTATCTAATGGTATTTCCATATGATGAATGGCGTATACTCGAAGAGAAGGTCAGCCATCAGTCACTCCTGAGAAAAGAGGTCAGGGCATTTCAACGCTTCTTCATGTCCCCTGCTGTAGACTGCTCTTTTGACAGTCAGGGGCGAATTCTGATTCCTCCCAGTCTGAGAGAGTACGCCGCACTTGAGAAAGACATAGTTCTGGCAGGCATGCTTAAAGTTATAGAAATATGGAGCAAAGAGCGTTTCGATGATGAGATGAAGAAGGCGGCAAGCGATGTGGATAGCTACAGCAAATATATGGCAGATCTAGGAATATAAGCAAGGGCCATGGCATGCGCTCTTTTCATACACCGGTCATGCAGAGAGAGGTTGTTGAGTCCCTTCGCTTACGACCGGGGGGGATCTACGTAGATGGAACCGTCGGTGGAGGCGGACATGCCTTCGAGATCCTTCGGGAGACCTCCCCCAATGGCCTATTGATAGGTATCGATGTCGATGATGATGCGCTCCACGAATCAGAAGAACGATTAAAGCTTTTTGGCAAGAGGAAGATCATCATAAAGGGTAATTTTGCCGACATCAATACAATTTTAGAAAAGTTAAACATTAAGGAAGTTGATGGTATCCTCCTCGATCTGGGGGTTTCTTCCTATCAACTGAAAACAGCGGACAGGGGGTTCAGTTTTTCTATGAATGCTACCCTTGATATGCGAATGGATCAGAGTCGTGGAGTGAGTGCTTACGATATTATCAATACCTTTCCGGAAAAAGAGTTAGTTAGGATCATTAAAGATTATGGCGAGGAGATAATGGCGGAAAGGATAGTAAAGGCGATATCAGTTCGAAGGAAAGTAACCCCGATCAAGACAACGGCTGACCTTGCCGACATTATTGTCAGGGCGTTACCCTCTAGATTCAGACCCAAAAAAATTCACCCTGCAACCAGAACCTTTCAGGCAATCAGGATATATGTCAACAGTGAGCTCCTGAATCTCTATAACGCCATAGATCGCAGCGTCGATGTACTCAAAAAGTCCGGGCGCTTTTCTATTATATCATTTCATTCCCTGGAAGACAGAATTGTTAAAAATTGTTTTCGCTCATGGGAGAAAGGATGCATTTGTCCCCCGGATATCCCCGTATGCACCTGTCATAGAAAAGCCAAATTGAAGGTATTAACCAAAAAACCTGTAACGCCCGAGAATTCTGAAATTGAATCTAATCCTAATGCAAGAAGTGCAAAACTGAGAACAGCAGAGAGAATTTAATCAGTGCAGTCAGAAGAAATTATTCATGGCAATGTATGCGACGGTGAGAAGAAAGCGTCTTCTGAATTAAAATATTCACCTTTTATCTTTGTCACCTTAGTTCTTATGGCAGTAGCCCTTGTTTATGTATGGTCTCATATCCGCATGACTGAGCTGGAATACAAGGTTGCGGAGGAAATGGGTATAAAGGAAAGACTCCTGGAGGAACAGAAGAAGTTGAAAGTTGAAATTGCGACTTTGAAATCGCCCCAGCGACTTGAGGCAATCGCAAAAGAGAAATTGCAGATGTCATATCCTACGAGGGATCAGGTTATAATACTCAAAAATGATGACATCGCAAAAAATAACAGTACCGATTGAATATGTGATCAGGAAATACTGCTATGGCCGGTGAATCAAAAAAATGGCTGAGATTCAGGATTGTTACTCTACTGGTATTTTTCCTGGTGCTTTTTGTCGCCCTTATATCGAGGGCATTCCAGATTCAGATACTTTCCGGAAAAATGTTAAAAACCCTTGCAGAAAGGCAGCATATAAAAACACTGCAAATTGAACCGGAAAGAGGCATTATATTCGATCGCAATGGTGAGAAGCTCGCTGCGAGCACCATGGCAAATTCTGTCTATGCTGATCCGTCCAAAATAAGTGATCCCACCGACGTTGCGCAAAAACTAGCTCCGATCCTGAACATCGATAAAGGCGCTATATTAAAAAAACTTTCGGGGTCAAAAAATTTCTGCTGGCTGGCGAGAAAAATACCCCCTGATCAGGCAAGCAAAGTAGAAGCCCTGAATATCGACAACATCTTTTTAATAAAGGAACCAAAACGCTTCTATCCAAACGGAGAACTGGCCGGCCGCCTTATTGGGTTTGTGGGGTTAGACTATACCGGTCTTGAAGGGCTGGAGTTAAAATACGATAACTATTTAAAGGCAACCCCGGAAAAGTTAACCTGGGCTCGTGATGCCAGAGGCAATCGATTGTACTCGATGGTTGATAAACCTGTCATACAACAGGAAGAAGGATATAATCTCATTTTGACAATCGATAGCCGCATCCAGCATATCGTTGAATCAAATTTAACGGAAGCGATTACGGCTAAAGGTGCAAAGGGTGGTTTCATCATCGTCATGGACCCCAAAACCGGCGAAATTCTTGCCCTGGCTGATCAGCCGGGGTTTGATCCAAACAAATTTTCAAGCTATAATATTGGACGGGGGAAAAACAAGGTTATCACTGATTGCTTTGATCCAGGCTCAACCTTTAAACCTTTTCTTGCAGCCGCAGCCCTCGAAGAAGGTATCGTCAAAGAAACCGAAAGGTTTAATTGCGAAAATGGTCAATACAAAGTCGCAAACAGGGTGTTCCATGAGGCGCAAAGAAAAAAGTATGGGTATCTTACTTTTCACGACATACTAAAATATTCGAGCAATATTGGATGCGTAAAAGTCTCTGAAAAGCTTAAAAAAGAACGGTTTTATCACTATATTACGCAATTCGGGTTCGGCGCAAAAACGGGAATCGATCTTCCCGGCGAGGTCAGCGGACTCCTGAGATCACCACAAAACTGGACAAGGGTTGATGCATCAACCATTGCCTTTGGCCAGGGCATCTCTGTTACAGCCATTCAGCTAATCACCGCACTTTCTGCCATAGCAAACAATGGTCTACTGATGAAGCCTCATATAGTAGGTGCGGTAGTTGACAAACAAGGACAGATCATTAAAAAATTTTCACCCACTCCGGTGAGGCAGGTAATATCGCCGAAAACAGCGAAGAGACTCACGGCAATCCTTAAAGATGTGGTCGGAGATGATGATGGAACCGGTAATAAAGCGCAAATTGCCAACGTTGCCGTAGCGGGTAAAACAGGTACTTCTCAAAAGCTCGATTCTGTGAGAAGGGTCTATTCTTCCGAAAGGGTTCGTACCTCCTTCATGGGATTTTTCCCTGCCGACGATCCACAGATTGCCATTCTGGTTACCCTCGATGAGCCGCAGAGGGATAAATGGGGTGGAATAGCAGCGGCACCCGTTTTTAAAAAAATTGGCGAACAGATATTGACATGTTTCAAAACTGATATTAAGGAAGGCCCTTCCCCCGTTCTTGAAGAAGACAAAAAGGACAGTATTAAATTAAAGCTTGTGTCTGTGCCTCAAATAATAAGCCGTCATACCGATATGGAAAAAGACATAGATGAGCCGGGCATGCCGGATTTCAGAGGAATGACCATGAGGGATGTTTTGAAGAAGGCGAGGGAAAAGAATATTGAAATTAAAATAATAGGAAGTGGCTGGGCAGTCAGCCAGGAACCTAAGCCCAGTGCACCGTTGCGTAACCAGCGGTTATGTGCTGTTTCTTTCAGCTCAGGCAATTGAGGAACCAATGTGCAAATACAGGCTGTTATAAAGGATATAGATATCCTCCAAGTATCCGGAAACCTGGAAGGAGAAGTCTCAGCCATTTGCTATGATTCAAGGAACTGTGAAAAAAACAGCCTTTTTGTGGCTGTCTGCGGATTAAAGTCTGATGGTCACGATTATATTCCGGAAGCTGTTGCCCGTGGCGCGAGATTCCTCGTTCTAGAAAAAGATTACAAGTCACCTCCCGATGCAGTATCTATAAGGGTTCCCGATAGCCGCCGGATACTCGGTATCCTTGGAAAAAATTTTTACAAAGACCCTTCTTCGCACCTTTGTCTTATAGGGGTTACAGGAACAAACGGAAAGACAACGGTGACATACTTGCTTGAATCCATTCTCAAAGCAGCGGGATTCCAAGTTGGGGTATTGGGGACAGTCAACTACCGGTTTAGGGAAAAGGTACTGCCTGCCCCGAATACGACGCCTGAGTCATATGAATTGCAAAAGATACTGAGAATAATGGTTGATGAAGGAGTAACGCATGTAGTTATGGAAGTTTCTTCACACGCGATTGATTTGAGAAGGGTCGATGATTGTTCCTTCGACATGGGAATTTTCACAAATTTCTCCCAAGATCATCTTGATTACCATAAGACATTGGAAAATTATTTTCAGGCGAAGAAAAGATTCTTTGACGAAATACTCCCTGCCTCTAAAAAGCCACATGGACACACAATGATCATAAACGGTGATGACCCCTGGGGGCAAAGGCTCCTGAGAGAGATCAAAACGAATCTCTCATCAAGTACATTCGGCATGGAGAACCCCTGCGATGCTGGCGTGGGCGAGTATACGCTTTCTACAGAAGGAATAAGGGCCGGTATAAATACGGGAAAGAGGAGTTTCACCATATCCTCCCCCCTGATCGGGAAATTTAATCTTTATAATATACTGGCCGCAGTTGCAGCATCTGTTTCACTTAATATCCCCGAGGAATCCATTCAGACAGGCATTCAGAACTTAAAGAATATACCTGGGCGCTTGGAAAAGGTGAGCGAAGCCGGCGAGCCGGATGTCTTTGTCGACTACGCGCACACGGAAGATGCCCTCCTTCGGGTATTGCAGAATTTATCTCAATTCAAAAAGGGAAAAATCATCACCGTTTTTGGATGCGGCGGCGACAGGGATCGCGGGAAAAGGCCCCTGATGGGAATTGCGGCTACAGCATGGAGCGACTTGACTATTCTAACTTCAGACAACCCCAGAACGGAGGAACCGCTTTCCATAATAAGAGAAATAGAAAGAGGCATAAGCAAAGATTCCGTTAAAAAGCTTCTTCCTGAAGAGCTTGAAAATAGTACAAATGAAAAAAGCTATACTGTGATTCCCGAACGGAGAACGGCCATAGAAACGGCTGTTGCCCTTGCCGTTATGTCGGACATTGTCCTGATCGCGGGAAAGGGTCACGAAAATTACCAGATCATCGGAGACAGACGGATTGCCTTTGATGACAAGCTGGTTGCCAAAGAAGCATTGACGGCTAAGCAACACGGGAAAGCATCTTGAAAGAAGAACCAGTATATCCGGTTTTACACGGCACGGAGATTTTAAAGGCCACCGGGGGGATTATAATCAGCGGCGCGATTGAAAAGATATTTCGCGGCGTATCTACGGATACGCGACAGATACACAGGGGCAATCTTTTTATCCCTCTGAAAGGGGAAAAATTTGACGGTCATGATTTTATCGCGGATGCCGTAAACGCCGGCGCTGCGGGTTTTCTGATCCAGAAGGGTTCAGAAGATAAGATGCCCGTCCGAATTGAAGACACCTTTATCATCGGTGTCGAGGATACCCTAAAGGCGCTTGGCGATATAGCCAATTTCTGGCGCAGGCGTTGCAAGGCAACTATTGTGGCCATCACCGGAAGTTCAGGGAAAACGACCGCGAAGGAAATGATCGCGACCATCGCCGGACTGACAAAAAAAGTGAGCAAGGCCAGGGGGAATTATAATAATCTGATCGGCCTGCCGCTGTCCATCCTCCGAATAGATGAAGGGCACGAAGTTGCCATCCTGGAAATGGGCACGAACGAGCCGGGAGAGATCGGCAGGCTGACCCGCATCGCCGAACCCGACATCGGGCTCATAACCAACATCGGTCCCGCTCACCTGGAAGGTTTAAAATCCCTCGATATGGTGCGGGAAGAAAAAGTGGATCTTTTTCGCAACATGGCGGAAACCGGAGTTGCCATAATAAATATAGACGACAAGAAGCTGCTTATCTCCAATGCGGACTGGTGCGGAAAAAAGGTAACCTTCGGGTTGAGTAAAGATGCCGATGTCTCGGCAGGTAACATTAAGACAAAGGGAAGAGAGGGGGTAAGCTTTACCGTCAAAATAGGCGAGTTCAGACAGGATATTAAAATGTCCACAGTAGGGAGTCATAATATTTATAACGCCCTTGCTGCCGCTGCATCTTCATGGGCTCTGGGTATAGAATACCGGACGATCTGTCAGGGATTAACGGCATTTCAGCCCATCTCCGGACGTATGGAGATCCACCGGCTGAATAACGGAGCATTCATTATTGATGATACATACAATGCCAACCCTGCGTCGTTTCACGCCGCCCTTGAGACATTGAAAAATTTAAAAGGAGATCATAAGAGCACGGTAATCATGGGTGACATGCTGGAGCTGGGAGACCGGGCGGAAGAGTTGCATGAAGGTATCGGGAGTCTAATGGCAGACACTGAGGTGGGCACCATATTCCTCAGAGGAAGGCTCTCCCCGGCGACGGCAGCGGGGGCGTTAAAAAAAAATATGCCTAAGGATCAAATAATTTTTTTTGAAAAACCCGAGGAAATCTTATCACGTTTATCCTCCTATGTGGAGAAGGGTGACTGGATTCTTGTCAAGGGATCAAGACAGACAAAAATGGAAGACACCGTTCGTAATATCATCGAATTCTTTGGCATAGAAGAAGGTCAAAAAAAGATAAAAAGGAATTATAAATGATCTATCATCTCTTATACCCGCTCCATACTACATACTCCTATTTCAATGTATTCCGGTATATTACTTTCAGGACAATCTACGCTACGGTTACTGCACTCGTGATCTGTTTTGTTATCGGTCCATGGTTGATCAAAAAACTTCAGTCCCTGCAAATCGGCCAGACTATCAGGGATGATGGCCCCAATACCCATCTTGCAAAAAAGGGAACACCGACGATGGGGGGGATCCTCATAATTTTTGCCGTTGTCATCTCCACCCTCCTTTGGGCCAACCTGACCATCGATTATGTCTGGCTTGTCATAATGGTTATCGTCGGTTTCGGACTCATAGGATTCACGGACGACTATAAAAAACTTACCAGCCAAAGCAGCCGGGGAATTCCAGGAAAAGTCAGACTGCTCGGGGAAATCGCCATAGCCCTTTTTGTCAGCGCCATACTTTATATCAAGCCGGGTTTTACTTCCAATGTAACGATTCCCTTTTTTAAAACTGCACTCCCCGATCTGGGATGGGGGTATATCATACTCTCGACATTCATAATTGTCGGCGCTGCCAATGCAGTGAACCTGACAGATGGTCTGGACGGCCTCGCCATTGGTCCGGCCATAACATGTTTCATAACATACCTGTTTTTTGCCTATTTTGCGGGCAATATTAGAATAGCCAGCTACTTACAGATCCCCTATGTCGCGGGAACAGGGGAGCTTGCCATAATCTGCGGCGCTACCGTGGGGGCTGGCCTTGGTTTTCTCTGGTACAACGCTTACCCGGCCCAGGTTTTTATGGGAGACGTGGGTTCTCTTTCCTTAGGCGCTGCCCTCGGAACTTTAGCGATCGCAACAAAGCAGGAAATTCTCCTTGCCATTGTTGGCGGTATATTTGTGCTGGAGACATTTTCGGTCATTTTTCAGGTGGGCTGGTTCAAGATGTCCAACGGCAAGCGCATCTTCAGGATGGCGCCGATCCACCACCATTTTGAGCTCAAAGGATGGGCTGAACCAAAAGTCATCGTCCGGTTCTGGATAATTTCCATTCTTCTGGCCCTTTTGGCAATCAGTACCCTAAAACTGAGGTAAATAACTTTCATGGAACTTTCACGCAAACGGATACTGGTTATCGGGCTAGGAAAGACGGGAATCGCCTCAGCCCGGTTCTTAGCGGGGAAAGGCGCCAGTGTTGTCGTTACGGATGAGAAGCCTTTAACGGAATTGAAAGGCGCTATCCGTGAGCTTGGTAATGCATACGCAAATTTAGAATTCCGCAAGTATGACTTTGAGAGCCTCTCACGCGTGGATTTAATTATTCCCTCCCCCGGTGTACCTCCTTCCAATATTCTACTTACCGAAGCTGTTAATAAAAAAATACCGATCTTAAGCGAGATTGAACTCGCTTACAGATTCTTAAAGATACCAATGATTGCCATTACCGGTACCAATGGTAAAACAACCACAACCACCCTGATAAGAAATATTCTGGAAAAGGCAGGAAAAAAAGTCTTCGTGGGAGGCAACATTGGAAATCCTCTTATCGGTTACATTGAAGGGAAGCAAGACGATGATTACGCAGTGATTGAGGTGAGCAGTTTCCAGTTGCAGTGGATTCAATCTTTCCACCCTTATGTGGCTGTTCTTCTCAATACTACCTGCGACCATGTCGATTACCACGGGTCCTTTGAGGCATATAGGATGGCTAAAGAAAGGATATTTGAGAATCAGGGAGAATCTGATCTTGCCATCCTTAATTCAGATGAACCAAGATCCTTCGTCCTCGCAAAAGATATGGTCTCGCAAGTCCAGTTTTTCAGTTCTACCACTAAAGTGGAGAGGGGCATGTTCCTTAAAAATAACGCGCTGGTCCATATGACCACACAAGGTGACAGAGAAGAGTACCCGCAGGGCATGATCAAGATACCGGGTTTGCATAATATTGAAAATGTCATGGCCTCCATAATGGCTGCAAGGTATTGCGGATGCCCTTCTGCGAGTATTGTCAGTGCTGTAGAGGATTTCAAGGGAATACCTCACAGAATAGAATTTACAGACGAAAAAAATGGTGTGACATTCTACGACGATTCTAAAGGAACCAACGTGGGCGCAGTGGTACGCGCACTGGAAACATTTGCCAGACCCATCATTTTGCTCATGGGAGGAAGGGACAAGGAGGGTGACTTTGAAACCCTGAGGCCCCTTGTCAGGGCAAAGGTCAAAGAGCTGGTTCTTTTTGGTGAAGCCAGGAACAGAATAAATGACCTGATTGGCGGGGTAGTCAAAACTTCAAAAGTGACAACGCTCAAAGAGGCGGTAGAGGCGGCTTATCGGCATTCGTCACCGGGAGATGTTGTCCTGCTTTCTCCCGGATGCGCAAGCTTTGATGAGTTTTCAGACTATAAAGAACGGGGAAGGTTCTTTAAAGATGCAGTCAAAAATCTCTAAATTTTTCAAACAACCTCCGGCGGAGAAAAGGTTGGATATTATCATCCTCCTCGTGACATTGATCCTTGTCACCATAGGCACCGTAATGATCTACAGCTCGAGTTCCATAATTGCCATGAAGCGGTTTAACGATGGACAGTACTTTCTAAAAAAACAGATATTCTTCGTGCTTCTTGGACTGGGTATTATGGTTCTTATAACGAAGATTCCTTACGAACTGTTGAAAAAATTCGCTTATCCCGGCATTGTTTTATCGGTGGTTCTCCTTACCCTTCTCCTGATACCGCATGTCGGGATCCGGGCCGGAGGCGCCACCAGATGGCTAAAACTGGGTTTTTTTTCATTCCAGGTTACCGAAGCAGTCAAGGTCTCAGTGATACTTTTTCTCGCGTATTTTTTAACAAAAAAAAATGACGACATAACAGATTTTAAGCATGCCGTCCTGGTTCCCCTGCTTATCACATTGCTTATTGTTGGTCTGATCCTTCTGGAACCGGACTTTGGGACGGCTGTCATCATAAGCATCATCACAATGTTGATGCTCTATCTGTCCGGGTGCAGGATACTGCATCTTGCAGGCGTCGTGGCTCTCTTTGCCCCCGTTGGTATCTGGCTCCTCCTGCACAAGAGCTATCGCCTGGCAAGGTTGATGAGTTTCCTTGATCCCTGGAAGGATCCTCAGCATTCAGGATTCCAAATCATTCAGTCCCTTCTTTCCTTCGGTTCAGGCGGTACATTCGGCGTCGGGATAGGAGATGGAATGCAAAAACTTTTTTATCTTCCCGAACCGCATACAGATTTTATCCTATCGATTATTGCCGAAGAGAGCGGTTTTATCGGTGTACTCATTGTCATTTTCCTCTTTGCTATTCTTATTGTGAGAGGGTTCATGGTTTCTTTCAGGGCTCCTGATCTTTTCACCTCACTTCTGGCCTCGGGATTGACCATGCTGATCGCCCTCGAAGCATTCATCAACATTGCCGGTGTTATGGGCTTAATACCACTCAAGGGCCTGGCGCTCCCACTTGTAAGTTACGGCGGCACATCATTGATTATGTCCTTGTCGGTGGTGGGCATACTCCTGAATATCTCCTCCTATGAAAAATAGACAGAAGTAGAGAAGGGATATGAAAGTTATAATAGCTGGTGGGGGAACGGGAGGTCACCTTTTTCCCGGGATTGCCATCGCAGAGGAATTCTTAAAAAGGGATCAAAGCAATAGCATCCTTTTCATAGGAACAGAGAGGGGGCTGGAAAAGAGAATACTGGGAAATTTGGGATTTAAACTTATCACCCTTGAGGTGGAAGGGATTAAGGGAAAGGGCCTGATGAAAGCCATCAATGCGTCACTGAAGATTCCAGTAGGCCTGGTCCAGTCTTACAGGTTGATTCGTGAGTTTTGTCCCGACATCGTAATCGGAGTGGGAGGCTATTCTTCCGGACCGGCGGTAATAGCTGCACACTTCATGGGTATCAAAACGGCCGTCGCAGAGCAAAACGCCCTACCGGGCATTACCAACAGGATCCTCGGAAAGTTTGTTGACAGGATATTTATAA
>Ga0326726_10002765_pt1 | contig 16064 bp, 11 predicted proteins | sample MHFenrmetagenome_2_FD_207603 | JGI IMG/M metagenome (GOLD analysis project Ga0326726, IMG submission 207603) | Lab enriched peat soil microbial communities from Michigan Hollow, Ithaca, NY, United States - MHF15MN | ecosystem: Environmental > Terrestrial > Soil > Wetlands > Peat | place: USA... | reverse complement strand
AGCGGTGGCAGAAAAGATTTCATCCTCAGCGATCGACCTGTTGCGCGAGCCGCGCTGGACCATCGTCACGCCGGACCAGGCGGAGGGCAAGCTGGCGGCGCAGTTGCAATCAGCGGACGCGCTCATTGTTCGCTCCGCGGTCCAGGTGGACGCCGATCTGCTGGAACACGCCCGCAAGCTGCGGGTCATCGGGCGCGCCGGCGTGGGCGTAGACAACATCGATCTGGATGCCGCTACCCGCAAGGGCATCGCCGTGATGAACACTCCCGGCGCCAATGCCATCGCCGTGGCCGAGCACGCGCTGGCGCTGATGCTGGCCATGGCCCGCCACATCGGCCGCGCTAACGAGCTGATGCATGCCGGGAAGTGGGAGAAGAAATCTCTTCAAGGCACCGAACTGCGGGGCAAGACCCTGGGCATCGTGGGCCTGGGAAGAATCGGCATGGAAGTGGCGCGACGGGCGCGGGCCTTCGGGATGGAAATCGTCGCGCACGATCCCTTTGTCTCCACCGCAGTGGCCAAGGAGCAGGGCATACGCCTGGCGAAGCTGGAAGAAGTGTACGCAGCCGCCGACTACCTCACCTTGCATGTGGGACTTACACCACAGACGGCGGGCATGATCAACGCGGATTCCGTAAAGAGAATGAAGCGCGGGGTACGGCTGGTAAATTGCGCGCGCGGAGAACTGGTAGATGAAGCCGCTCTGGCGCATGCCGTCAAGCAGGGTCTGGTGGCGGGCGCAGCGCTGGATGTTTTTGCCGTCGAGCCCTTGAAGAACTCGCTGTTGACGGCGCTCGACAACATTATTCTGACCCCTCATATTGCCGGCTCCACCCATGAAGCCCAGGAGGCGGTCGGCTATCAGATTGCGCAGCAGGTGAAGGAATATCTGAAGCACGGTGTGATTCAGAATGCCGTGAATGTGCCCTCGGTCTCACACGATGAGTATCTGGAGCTGCAGCCTTACATTGTGCTGGCGGAACGTCTAGGTTCTTTCCTGGCGCAAGTAAGTGACGGGACGCTGGAGGAGATCTCGCTGCGCTACACCGGACGCATGGCGGAATCGAAGACCGACCTCATCCGTAACGCCGCGGTCAAAGGCATCCTGAATGAAGCTCTGGAGGAGAAGGCCAACCTGGTGAACGCAGAAGCGATCGCTTCCGCCCGCGGGCTGCGCATCCACGAGTCCCGCAAACCACACAGCTCCAGCGGCGGCTCAGGCAGCGTACTCTCGGTCCTGCTCAAGACCGCGGCCGGAGAACATCTCGTAAAGGGCGCGGTCCTGCACAAGGACAGGCCGCGGCTGTTGCATGTAGACGGGATCGATGTGGAAGCGCCCCTCGAGCGCAATCTCATTTACTTGCGCAACCGTGACGTTCCCGGGGTGATCGGGAAAGTAGGCACAATTCTGGGCAAGCATAAGATCAATATCGCCGACTTCTCGCTGGGCCGCCGGGTGGGCAACGCGAAACCCAATGCTCCACGCGAGGCCATTGCGGTTGTGCACGTGGATGGAAAAGTTCCTCCGCAAGTTCTGGCTGAACTCAGGAAGGTGCCGGCGGTGGAACAAGCAAAAGCGATCCGGCTGCTTTAGGGTGACGGAAAAACTAGTAATGTCATCCTGAGCGAAGCCGGTCCATTCGCTCGCGAATGGACTGGCGGAGTCGAAGGATCCCTAGCATCTTAGCTACGGCGGACTCGTTCCGAGGGATTCTGCGGCGAGAACCGTAAAGCGGGTAGGGGTCCTTCGACTGCGTAGCTCAGGATGACAGGTGAAAAATCAGCGGCAGCCAAGCATCCCCGGAAGCCGCAACTGGTTCCAACGCTTGAGCTGGACCATGAGACCACAAGGGCGCGAGGACAATTGATGTTACGAAGATCCGGAATCGCAATGGCAGCATTCCTTCTGCTCACATCCATGGGATGGGGCCAGGACAACCGCTTCGACGTGAGCCTGGGCGGAGCGGCAGTGTTCAGCAAGCAATCCACGGGCAACGGTACGGTGCTTACTCCGACGAACTCGGGCGCGGTGCTCATCACCGGGCGCTACCGGTTTTCCGAACACAGCTCCGTGGAGATCAACTACTCCCATACCGCGAATTCGCAGATTTACTTTGCCGCACCGCTGACTTATCGCATTCATAACACCATTGGCGAATACTCCGGAGCCTACGTTTTCAGTTTCCACGAAAGCGATAAACTCGAACCTTTCGTTTTTGCAGGCGCAGCCGCGCTGGTTTTTTATCCCAGCTACGAATTCAACTACATAAACGGCGTGCAGACTTTCATCCCGGCGGCACAGCAGACCAAGCCAGCCGTCCTCTATGGCGGAGGAGTGGACTGGCGCATCTTCTCAGGCCTACCACTGATTCGCAGGTCTCCCCTCTCCAATCACCTGGCCCTGCGGCTGGAGTATCGGGGACTGGTTTACAAGGCACCCGACTTCAACGTGCAGAACCTGTTTACCGGGGACAGAGGCCACCTGGCGGAGCCTTCGGCGGGAATCGTGGTGAAGTTCTAGAAAAAAGGCAGCCACGGATTTGCACGGATTCACACGGATAAGACTAGACAAAATAGGAATCTTGATCCGTGTAGATCGTGAAAATTCGTGGCTAGGAATTCAAGGCTTGCTTGCGCAGCTTGCGGCTTTCTGCCAGGAGCGCCATTGAGTGCATCAGGTTTTGCAGGGTGACGATGCCCACCAGTCGCTGATCTTCGACCACGGGAATGATACTCAGGTTCTTGGTGGTGAGCTTGCGAAAGGCCGAGGCCAGAGACTCGCCTTTTTGGGCCACGTCAAAAATCCGGTTCATCACGGCCTGAACATAGCCGTTGCCTTCGGCCCGGAGCGCTTCCAGTATCTTCTGTTTCGAAATGACTCCCACCATGTCGCTGCCGCGAATTACGGGGAAATCATCCTGCAGGCAGTGCACGGCTTTTTCCAGCGCGTCTTCGAGCGTGTCGGCCGGGGAGAGCGTGGCGAAATCAGTGAGCATTACATCTTCCAGGTGCACCTTCTCCAGCACTGACTGAAAGACGGCGGAGCGCTCTTCCATCTGGGAGGCGATGAACAGGAACAATCCCACCAGGGTCAGCCAGTAGTTGGGCAACAGCATGCCGCCCAGGATGAACATGGTGGCGAAGGCCTGGCCAATCGATACCGCGCGGCGCGTGGCCTGGACCGGATCTATGTGACGACTGAAAAGCGCGCGCAGGACGCGCCCCCCATCCATGGGATAGGCAGGAAGCAAATTGAAACCGGCGATGTAAAGGTTGGCCCACACCAGGCTCCGGGGCAGATTGCCGGAGCGCATGAAGGGCCAAGTCCAGAGGTCCACATGGGGAGTGATGGCCACAATGACTATACCGGAGATCAAAGCCAGCAGCAGGTTGGCCAGCGGCCCCGCCATCGCGATACGGATGTCCCGCTTCCAGGGGACGATTTTCGTTTCACCTGCCGGCTGACTGTCGTCCAGCTGCGTGACGCCGCCGATGGGCAGCAGAATGATGGATTTTACCCGAACGCCCGAGCGCCGGGCCACCAGGGCATGGCCGAACTCATGAGCCAGGACACAAGCGAAGATAATCCCAACCAAGGCCAAGCCTCGGCCTTCGTTTGCGATCCGGCGGGCGGAGTACTCGGTGTACCACACAAACAGCGGCAGCAGGAAAAAGGTCCAGTGGATGCGAAGTTCAATGCCAAACACCCGGCCTGCCGAAATGGACCAACTTCTCATGAGAAACCTGCGGCCTCTTCCGCTACCACCATTCTATATAGTTTAGACAACGGATTGGAGGGGGGAGTTGCAATTTCAACAAATCCAAGGTAATGGGATGGCCCCGGGCAGGCCGGAGAGGGCTGCGCCAGGCGAGGCGGTATCGTGAGAGTGATCGCCGGGAAATTTCGCAGCCGCCCCTTGCACTCAATTCGCGGGATGGACCTGCGCCCCACCGCCGACCGGCTGCGCGAGACCCTGTTCAACGTGCTGGGCGCGGGAAACGCAGCCGCCTTCGAGGGCAAGGTCTGGTTCGACCTTTGCGCCGGCACAGGTTCGGTCGGAATCGAGGCCTTGAGCCGGGGCGCGGCCAGGGTTCACTTTGTGGAATCCTCCACGGCAGCCGCCAGCCTGATCCGCCGCAATCTCGGCTCGCTGAAAGTGGAGTCGGGCTTTGACCTGTTGAACGAAGACGTCACTCGTGCCTTGCGCCAGCTGGAAGCAAAGAACGTCATTGCCGACTTCATCTTTCTTGATCCTCCCTATCGGCTGGAGAAGCTGTATGTGCAGGTCCTCCAGATGCTTGCGCAATCCCGGTTGCTGGCGCCGCATACGGTAGTTATCGCCGAACATGACAAGAGATTCGATCCCGGGGAGGCCTTTGCACCCCTGTTCCGCTATCGCAGACTGGAGCAGGGGGACGCGGTCTTGAGCTTTTACCGCCAGAAGTAAAAAGATTGACGGATTTTCGAATTGCCGGGATTGATGAATTGAAAATCAGTAAGACTTCAAGTTCGACAATCCGTAAATCCTTACAATCCGTAAATTACGACACCGTCGCCTGATGCACGCGACCAAGCCTCCTCCCAACGAACCGCACAGATTCAATCCCGATATTGACGACGCTCACAATGGCGGCAATCACCAGGCCCAGGTGGACGCCATAATTGGTGCCCTTGGCCAGCGCTTGCAGTTGCGGCGTGATCGAGTCCGCGGCTACAAACAAGTCGGGAGCGTTGATCAGGAAATAGAGAACGACCAGACCCAGCGCGCTCATGACCAGCCGCGACACTCTTCTACCCTGGATCCACTGCGGCCAAACCAGCATGGCTGCGGTAAGCGTTAAATCGACCAGCACCATCACCACAAAAAGGGGATAGATGGTTTGCCACACCGGGCCAAAACGGAGAAAGGCAATGCCCGGGCCGAGTATGAGGTACTGATAGTGCAGCCCGGCCAGCCACCAGACGCCGAAAATGGTCTGTACCAGGAGCTGCGCAATCAACTCGAAGCGCGACTTGTGCGGACTCTGCTTTACCAGAGGCCGCAGCTTGCGAGGGTCCCAGGTGTCCTTCAGCCGGAGCCTGGCGCCGAAGAACTCCAGGGCGGAGAAGGCCAGAGTTATCCATGCGAAGGTCATCAACGCGACGCTGGGATAGCGGAACAGCACGCCCAGACTCTCCATAAGAGTTTTGCCGGCGGCGGCGGTCGCGATGCTGGCCGCTGCCAGCACCAGAAACGCCAGGGCGAGCGAGGCCTTCAATACCTTCCAATAGATGGGAAACATAGTCGCTCCAATCATTTGCTGCTGCTTGCGATAGCGGCTGGCCAGGCGCATGGGGCTGCCCAGCTTTTTGAGCAGCTCCACCTGTTCGTCCTCGCTGAGCGGGTTGCCGAGCTCCGCCTCCTTCTCCTCAACCTGGGAAAGGATGTTGTCGCGCAGCTCCTTAATGATGTCGTCGCGCTGTTCCGGGGGAAGCGCGAACTTTACCGCCTGCAGATACCGTTCGATCAATTCCATATCCTGCTCCTTGGAGAACCGTAAAAATGGTTCAGGCCGGGCCCTAGAGAATTCCGTCCAGCGATGCGTTGATGCTCTTCCACTCGGCGGAGAGTTGTTTCAGGATCAGCTTGCCGTCGGCAGACAGGCGGTAGAAACGCTTATTGCGCTTGTCCTCCTCGCGCCACTCGCTGACCAGCAGGCCCTGACTTTCCAGCCGGCGCAACAGCGGATACAACGTGCCTTCGTCGATCTCCATACCCTGTCCGGCGAGTGCCTTGCGCAAGGTATAGCCGTAGCGTTCGTCGCGCAGTTCGGCCAGCACCGCCAGGATCAGGCATCCGCGCCTGAGCTCAAGCCGCAAGTTCTCGAGGACTTCGTTGTTCGTCGGACCTTCTACCGTGTGCTGCATAGTGTATGGCATACACTGTATGACGCACAGTAGTAGATGTCAAGAACTTACTTACCCTGGCCAACCAAGGCTAGCGCCATAGGTATGTCTCGAGGACGCACGGGCGGGGACGCTTACGCCTTCATGACGACACAAGTAGCTGAAATTGCGTCTTTTATTAGAACGGGCAGGGTGCCATTGCTTCGGTAAGCAATTTTGGTTACGAAAGTTTGACCGGAAATAGTGCAAGTTGTTGTATTAGAACAGCTTAGCTGTTATCAATAAGCTCAGATTCCAGCAAAGAACGCCAATCGGGAATCCTGTCGGAGGGACGTGGGTAGCGGCTCTCAGCGGTGGAGAGAACTGACCTTGGGCGCCAAGGTATTCATCAGCCTTGTCGTCATGGTGGGGACGTGTGTGCTCCTGTATGGCGCCGTCCGGCCCACCAGCAGGAATATCGCTCAGTTCATCTGCTACCTGCTGATCGCGATTCTGGCCGCCCGGCTCAAGGTCCGCTTGCCGGGGATCACCGGAACCATGTCGGTGAACTTCCTGTTTATCCTGCTGGGCATACTGGAATTAGGCTTCGCAGAGACTCTGGCTTTGGCGACCGGGGCCATCCTAGTGCAGTGTTTCTATCGCGACCGGCCCAGCCCGCTGCAGGTCACGTTCAATCTGTCGGCCAGCGCCATTTCGATCGCCGTGGCCTACAACGTGTACCACCTGGCGATCTCCGGGGCGCAGGTGAAGAGTCATCCCCTGTTGCTGGGGTTGGCTGCCATCTCTTATTTCGCGGCCAACACTGGCTCGATCGCAGCCGTGATCGCGCTCACCGAACAAAGATCCATCAAGAACCTGTGGGTGGAATGCTACTTCTGGTCGTTCCCTTATTACTTGGTAGGCGCTGCCTTCGCCGGAATGATCGGTTGGTTTAACCGCGAGTTCGGATGGGAAACCTCGCTGCTGATCGTCCCCATCATTTACCTCATCTACCGGTCGTATCGTCTCTATCTGGGCAAACTCGAGGACGAAAAGCGCCACGTGGAAGAAATGGCGACTCTGCACCTCCGCACCATCGAGGCGCTGGCGTTGGCCATCGAAGCCAAAGACCACACTACGCACGACCACCTGCAGCGGGTGCGGGTGTATGCCATCGAGGTAGCCAAGGAACTGCGTGTGACTCCGGGCGAAATGGAAGCTCTGCATGCGGCGGCGCTCTTGCATGACATTGGCAAACTCGCCGTGCCCGAGCACATCATCTCAAAACCGGGGCGGCTCACTCCGGAAGAATTTGAAAAGATGAAGATCCACCCGCTGGTGGGGGCCGAGATCCTGGAACGGGTCCGCTTTCCCTATCCCGTGGTACCGATTGTCCGGGCCCACCACGAGAAGTGGGACGGTTCGGGCTATCCCTTCGGGTTGAAGGGCGAAGAGATTCCGATTGGGGCACGCATTCTTTCCTCGGTGGATTTCCTGGACGCCATGGCGTCTGACCGTCAATACCGGCGGGCCCTACCCCTGGAAGAGGTCATGAAGCGGCTGTCGGCGGAGTCGGGAAAGTCATTCGACCCCAAGGTCGTGAGCGTTCTGGAAAGACGATATCGCCAGCTGGAGAAGTTGGTCGAGTCCACCTTCAGACGCGATCCCGTATCGCCGCTCTCCACCGAAATGAAAGTTGAGGCTGGCGCCGCCCCGGCGGCTGGCTTCGAAGACATCACAGTCAAGGATGCACCCGGCCAGGAAGCTACGTTCCTGTCGTCGATCGCGGCGGCGCGGCAGGAAGCGCAAACCTTGTTTGAACTCAGTCAGGACCTGGGCGCTTCGCTCAGTCTGGGCGAGACCCTGTCGGTGTTCTCGGTGAAACTCAGGCGACTGGTGCCTTACGATGCCATTGCTATCTACGTAAAGCGGGACGCGGAACTGGTTCCGGAGCTGGTAAGCGGGGACAACCACCGCTTGTTCTCGTCGCTGCGCATTCCGTGGGGCAGCGGCCTCTCGGGCTGGGTGGCGCAGAACCGCAAGCCCATCATCAATGGCAACCCCTCGGTGGAGCCAGGGTATCTGAACGATCCAACGAAGTTCAGTACTCTGCGATCGGCATTGGCGATTCCTCTGGAAGGACTGGCCGGCGTGGTGGGGGTGTTGGCTCTTTACCACGCGGAAATCGATGCCTTCACTTCGGACCACTTGCGTATCCTGCTGGCCATCAGTTCGAAGATGGCGCTGGCCATCGAGAATGCGGTGAAGTACGAGCAAGCCGAAAGTTCAGCGGTCACCGACTACCTTACTGGGCTGCCCAACGCCCGCTCGCTGTTCCTGCAACTGGATCGCGAACTGGCCCGCTGCAAGCGCGACACCACGTCCCTGGTGGTTATGGTCAGCGACATGGACGGTTTCAAGCAGATCAACGACCGCTTCGGCCACTTGGAAGGCAATCGCGTGCTTCGGCTCTTTGCGCAGGCATTGAAAGACAGCTGCCGCGAGTACGACTACGTGGCCCGCATGGGGGGAGACGAATTTGTGGTGGTGGCGCCAGGTCTGACCGCGGACGCCGCCGCCAAGAAGGCGGAGAGCCTGCGCGAACTGGCACGACAGGCCGGCCAGGAAGTGTGCAGCGAAGACATCCTTTCGCTGAGCGTGGGACAGGCCCTGTATCCCGAAGACGGAAAAGATGCGGAGGCGCTGCTGGCCGAGGCCGACCGCCGCATGTACATCGAAAAGCAGAAACAGCCTTCGCGCAAGAACCGCCGCTTGTATCCCCGCATGAAGTGCCGGGTCACGATCGAGTTGCGACCGCAGGAGGACGAAGTGCCGGTGCTGGGCAACCTGATCGACGTCAGTCTCGGCGGCTGCTACGTGGAAACCAGCGCGCTCCTGCCCGCCGGGTCGAAATTGAAAGTGATTTTCTCGATTGATGATGGCAGGCTTCAGGCCGCGGGATTCGTGGTGCGTATCGATCCCGGATCAGGCATCGCGATCCAGTTCAACGACATGAATCGCGAAGACCGGGACAAGATGCACAAGGTTCTCGAGTTCGTACATAACAGCACCATGTTTTACGACAACCGCTACTTCTCGAAGCTGATGAAGTCCTGACGGCGGCTCGAAACGGCCGCGTGCATGGGCAACAAGGACAGGGCGTGTGGTTCCCTCTTCCACTGCTCGTGATGTAGTCTTCGGCGGACCTGGCCGCCAGTTTATCCGCTGATCCCTCTCTAGCTGGAAACATCCCAAATTACCCGAATCTGTTCGAAGGTTGTATTGTTACGGAGATATCGAGTACGGAGCCAGTACTGATTCGTGTCTGTTGTAACACTTGGGGGGGGTAATCAGGTTTCGACTGGGAGGTCGTTGGTCGTGTCTTTCATTCGCCAGGGCCAGACTGCGCGACCCAAGGCCAGCAAGCCCCGTGTTGGGACATGGAGTTTATCGCGATGGGTCGCAGCTACGTGTATCTTCCTGAGCTCAGCCCCTGTGTCGACGCTCCTGGCCCAAGCGGGTCCATCGAATGGAGGCCCGGTTCCAGTACCCGCGGCGCGAGTTAATCTGTCCGTGGTCGGCTATCAGGGCCATCGCGAATAGCCCGGCTCACGGACGAATTCGGGGGTTCCCTGAACTTTGTGGATCGGGATCATGTGCTGATCGCGACAACCTCATTGACCGGGTTGTGAGTTACCTATGGGCCTGCGGCCCACCCATTGACATGAAAATGGGGTTGAGTCTGTGCGTGTACGCTGATAGAGCGTGGACGGCGAAGGTCTGTTTACACTCTGGATGAAGTGAGGCCGTTTGTGAGTTTGATCAGGAACGCGCGTTTTGAACCAATCTGTGTCGCGCCACCCCTGCCAGGAGGAGGGATGGTAGCACGTGACGGTGTGTAACCTTTTTCGCGTGCGTTCTGCCGCTTCCACGCTAGGAGGAAGCAATGAAGGTCGCGGGGATTGACGTACACAAGAAAGTTTTGATGGTAGTCGTAGTGGATGCCAGTGCGCCGGAGGAGAAACCAGCGCGGCGGCGATTCGTCACCATGCCGAGCGAGTTGCACCGCCTGTTGATGTGGTTGCGGGAGCAGGGAGTAGAAGAGGCGGTGATGGAATCGACTGCCCAGTACTGGCGGTCGGTGTGGCTGGAACTGGAACCCCACATGCGTCTGCACTTGGCGCAGGCGTTTTCCAACCGTGCTCCACGTGGGCGTAAGCATGATTTCAAGGATGCCGAGCGGCTGGTGCGCCGATTAATGGCCAACGAGCTGATTTTGAGTTTTGTGCCCAACGGCGAACAGCGTATCTGGCGGAGCATGACCCGCATGAAGCTGCAACTCACGCGCGACCGCGTACGACTGCAGAACCAGATCGAGTGTTTGCTGGAAGAAATGCGGATCAAGCTGTCGATTGTGGTCAGCAACCTACTGGGTGCCAGCGGCTTGCGCATTCTGCATGCTTTGGCAGAAGGCGAGACCGATCCCAAGAAGTTGGCACAACTGGGAGATGAGCGGTTGCAGTGCACGGAGGAGCAACTGATAGATGCTTTGACGGGAAGAGTGCAGCCCGTGCATGGGGAGATGTTGGCCTTGCAACTACAGCGACTGCAGTTGATCGATCAGCAAATGGGCGAACTCAACCGCCTGATCGCGCAGGCCATGAAGTCACATCAAGATGCCGTGATCCGACTGGCGGAAGTACCTGGTTTGGGAGTGGATTCGGCGCAACAAATAATCGCGGAGGTGGGAGCTCAAGCCAGTACGTTCCCTTCGGCAGCGGAGTTGACCTCTTGGGTGGGAACCTGTCCCGGCAAGGAGGAAAGCGCGGAGCAGAACCACAGCAGTCGCTCCGCGAAAGGCAATAAATACCTGCGCCGAGTGCTGAACCAAGCAGCGCACGCTGCTGTGGCCAAGAAAGGGAGTCATTTTCAGGTTGTATTCCGGCGTCTCCTGCCTCGCCTAGGCTATCAGTCCGCCATCTGGGCCGTTGCCCATCGGCTCTGTCGCGTAGTTTGGAAGATCTTGCATGAAGGGGTGCGATTTATCGAGCAAGGCCGCGAAGTGGGTCCCCGAGAAAAAAAGAAACGTGCCCAGATGCTGGCGCGAGCCCTTCGCAAGCTCGGCTACGAGGTCACCATCACACCCATAAACCAACTTGCGGCCAGGGCTGCCGTCCGGGTCTAGGAGTGGATTTTCGACGGAGTGGATTTTCGACGGAGTGTAATCGCCCTGTTCGCAACAGTTATCGTCTTACCTATAGGACTTCCCTCGCTGATTACCGTTCCAATGGAGTAGCATGTCGAGTTTCTGTGGCGACAGGTGGCTTTCTACGCGGACGGGATACAGCAACACTAGAAACCGCGTTAGCTGGGTCGCAAATTTGAGTTGCGGCCTGGCTGCGTCTTGCGCCCCTTGCCGTGTCCTATGCGACTAGTTCTTGACCTTTTGTTTGAGTGTGATCCGGCTCAGGACGAACTCCTGTACCAGGCTGCTGAGCATGCGCTCGCCGGTGGAGATAAAGAAATTCTGGAACACTAACCCGGCGCCTCGATCCGATGCCGGATAGTAGAGGTTGGAGAGAGCAGACGAGCCCAGATCACCACCGATGCTCGAGTAGTTGGGTTGCAACCGTCCGTTGTTTCCCCTGCAGACGAATGGGCTGGAGAGGGCGTGGAGAACTCGAGACTTATTTGTCCCTGTCCCCTGGTAGTAGTAGCGGGGGTCCTGGCGCAACAGCGAGGGCAGGATGGCGCCACCGATCAGGATGTCGGAAAAGCCGTCGGCAGCGGCAGCGCCAAAGCGCTCGCCATAGCCCTTCGCACCCTGGACGTAGCCGGGAGTGCCACCCGCCTGGTTGATGCCGGCAAGCGCACCTACCCCGAGAACGGTGAAAGCGTCGGTGGAGGTTTTCAGGGCGAGGTGGATCTTCAGCTTGGTGGTAAGCGGCGCGGGGTTGGCATCATAGACGACGTAGAAATTGGGGATGACGCCGAAGACGCGCTGCGTCTCCTCGATCTTGACCTGCTCGATGGCGACTTCCTCCGGCGTATAAACCACGCTCACCGAAGTCGTCACCTGCGCGATCTGGAGCTTGGTGTCGGTGAGGATCAGGTACTGGCCCGGATTGAGGACAAAGTCAGGCGAGCTCCAGTCGGCAAAGTCTGGGGCGGTGATGGTGACGCGATAAGTTCCCGGATCGAGTTGCTTGAACTCAAAGAATCCGTTGTCATCCGACAGGAACTTGCGGGGATCCTTGAGGCCAGGGCCTTGTAGGACGACGGCGGCGCCGGCAAGGGTGTCGCCGTTCACATCGGTTACAGTGCCGGTAATATGTCCTGTCTCCGGCTTCGGCGCGTTTGTGTCCTGTGCCTCCAAAGGCACGGCTATCGCAATGGCTGCCAATATCAGCAGCCAAATTCGTAGGGTTCTCACAGCAAGGTCTCCAATATACCAGCCTGGGATATAACTTACCCTACCAGTCCCGGTCGTCCGCAACTTCCGGAAGTTCAATACGCAAGTGGGAATTTGGATTTGTTAAGGATTGATCAGCGGGGTGGGCAACAAACACGGTTTCGTACTGCAATCCAAAGCCAATGGCGGACAACTGTTGAAAAATCGACATCACACTCATTAACCGGGATGGTGGGCTAGACCAACTGTTTCCGACAGTAACCTCGCTGCTTTGCGGTCTTATAATACCCGCCATGGCCACTCCCTCCTCCTCCGGTCTTGCGGACCAGCCGGCTCCGCCTCTAGATCGCGAGAACTCCCACCTTCGCGTGCACGCGGTCAACGTCTTCGTCCGCGATCAGGACCGGAGCCTGCAGTTCTATGTGGAGCAGCTTGGATTCAGTCTGGCCTTTGATGTACGCCTACAGTCGGGGCAACGCTGGGTGGGCGTTGCACCTCCCCACGGCACGGCGGTGCTTACCCTGATCGCGCCTGATCCCGAATCGGACGAGTACAAGCTGATCGGCCAGCCTACGCAGGTGGCCTTTGTGGCCGAAGATGTCGTAGCAACTTATGCCCAGTGGAGACGGCGTGGAGTCCGGTTTCGTCATGTTCCGAAGCTGCGGCGCGTTAAGTATGAGCAGCGGGCGCTGGACGGGCCTGGAAATGCTCCGCCGCTATTGCTGGGGAAGCAGACACCGATCTGGGGAGGAGTGTTTACGCGCTTCGAAGATATCGATCGGAATTCTTTCGCGCTGGTCAGCTTCGACGAAATGACCCAGGCGGTGGAAGCGCAACGGCACGCCGAAGCGGAGAAGCTGGAAGCCGAACGACGTGCTGGTCAGGAACTAGAAATTGCCCGCCAGGTGCAGGCCAGGCTCTTCCCCCAGAGTTTTCCTTCTTTGAAAACTCTCGACTATGCGGGCGTCTGTATTCAGGCGCGCCAGGTGGGCGGCGATTACTACGACTTTCTCAATCTGGGCCAGGGACGGCTCGGGCTGGTGCTGGGCGACATTTCAGGAAAAGGAATTGCCGGGGCCCTGTTGATGGCGAACCTGCAGGCAAATCTGCGCAGCCTGTGCGCCATCGCGGTGGATGAGCCGCAACGCCTGTTGCAGTCCGTCAACCAGTTGTTTTACGACAACACCCCCGACAACGCCTATGCCACGCTCTTCTTCGCCGAATATCACGACCAGGCGCAGCGCCTGCGATATGCCAACTGTGGGCATCTCTCGGCTCTCCTGCTTCGCGATAATGACACGCTGGAGCGGCTCGACTCGACGGCAACGGTGCTTGGACTTTTCAAGGAATGGGAGTGCTCGATCGGGGAGTGCCACCTCTTCTCCGGGGACACGATCGCCTTCTACACCGACGGCATCACCGAATCCCCCAACACGCGGGGAGAAGAATTTGGAGAGCAGCGCCTGTCGGAAGGGCTAAGGCGGCATCGCGCCCTGTCTTCGCAGGACTTGCTGGCGGCGATCGTGGATGAGGTCCGGCGCTTCAGTCCCGCAGAACAGTACGATGATATGACCCTCATCATTGCCAAGTGCAGAGCTTGCTGATACAGATCGCTTCACGTCGTGCTACCCAGGCAACTCGGGTCGGTTGCCACACAGCCTGGTCAATGCGTGTACCCGCCATTTTTCGCCAATCAACTGCACCGTTCGTTGGCGCTTCACTTCCACAACCGTGCGGGCCTAAACGCTATGGCTGCTGCCTAGTAGCGGGGACCGTGTTGCCAGCCTCATTCATGCCTTCGCTCACAACCCTCAGCTTTTGATCCTTCCCTTGGGTGGTCAACACGTAGGCATGGTCTTTCTCCACGGAAACGAATCCCATCCCCAATTGCGATCTTCCTCTTTCCGCCACATTCACTTGGCGCGAAAATGCGAATGGCCTCCTTATCATAGGGGCACTCCAAAACGAAGACTCGGGTAGGCGTTTTCACAGTGTAGGTCTGGTGGACGTGCGTAAAGACCTGAGTATTCCCTCCACCCGTCGTCTCCGTACTGGTCCCGACCGCGGTGACTGTTCCCTCCATGGGGTACTGTCTGCCACCTGCAAGAACCATGGTTGGCAACGCTATGGAACAAAGAAGTATCAGGCGCATCCCAAGCGCCCGAATGCAACTATTTGAACGCTCTTGTTCATTGGTGACCTCCCGCTGCTATAACCCCGGGGGAGCGGGGCTGGTTTCGCATGAGAATATAAGTCTCCGACACGCGACAACGAACTCAAATATCAATTCGCCCTTTGATGTTGGCAACGAGTCTAATGGCGATGTTTCAACATCTCTAACGAGGTCGGCCGTGTCAAGGTACTTGGGGTTGTTTTTTCATGATTTCGAACACACATTTCACGTCAGCGCACACGCACTGGTTCCCTTCGAGAGAGTAACGATCTTGCGTCGATGATTTGTGTCCAACCAAATGGCTCGGCCCGTTTTCACTTCATCAGATTTGGTGGCGTTGCCCACCAGACATCTCTCCGGTCACGTTCGATCATGATGACTTATTCGAACTCCCCCCTTCGGGGAGGCGAGTAGCCTATTCAGTTACCCGGTCACTGCAATGCAGGACCACTGTTGTAATTTGGCATTCCCGCATGGGCTTCCCCGCACTGCCGCTGCTGTCCGCGGCGGCAGAACTCTTTGTAGTCAATCTGGTCGCGCAACATGATCCACAAGCGGATACCTAGTTTGTGCGCCGCTGCAATCCGCGCCTTGCCCATCCCTTTCTGGATAAGCTTGCGCCGATAGAAGCGTTTCAGTTCTGGATCTTTTCTTACCGCGTGGATCGTCGCTTCGGTCCACAGATAGCGCAGCAGCGAGTTGCCCTCCTTGGTCAGTTTCCCCAGCCGCTGCCGCTTACCGCTGGTGTGTTCACAGGGGATCATTCCGATGTAGCTGGCTACGTTCTTGCCATTGGCGAAGCGGTGCGGGTCTCCCAGGAACACCTCCGTCGCCAATGCTGTCACTGGTCCCACACCGGGATGCGTCAACAAGCGGAGCGCCTGGGGCCGTTGCTGGACTTGTTTTTCGACTTGCCCGTCCAGCTCCTGGATCCGCTGCTGCAATTGCACGTATAAGCGCAGCAGTTCGTCCCGCCTTTGACTGGTGTAGCCGGCCAGAGACAAGGCTTGCAGTGCCTTCTGCCCACTTGCAGTCCACAGACCTCGCCCTCTCCGCAGTGCGTGATTGAGCGCCATGGCTTGCAATGTGTTCTGTACTCGCGTTCGTATCTTCACCCACTGATGACGGTCTCGCAGAAGGGTTCGTAAGTCGCGCTGCTCGCTCGAGGGCATCCAGATCTCGGGAAAGCCATCCTCCCTCATCAGCAGGTCCAGCATCAGCCGGGCATCCCGCCGATCATGCTTCTGTTTTCGGGTCTCGGCTGCCCGAATCTTCGCCGGATGACCCACCCGGCACACTATCCCCAACTCTTCCAGTAGTTCCAAAAACCACTGCATGGCTCCGGTGGCTTCGATGCCCACCACCACCCGACCTTCCAAGGCAGCGTAAAACTCTCGCACCTCATTGCCTTCATGGCTTAGTGTCTTCTCGGTGAACTCGCCCGTTTCCGTGTCCACCATGGCAATGGTCTGTTGCTTTGCATGTAGATCGCATCCTAGAATCTTCATCTCGGCCTCCTTCGTCCCGAGCCTTTTTGGTTGGAACCGTAAAGTCTACTCGGGTCGTCGCGAGGCCGACCTCGTTATGTCATCAGTAATCTTTTCGCCGCGATT
>Ga0326726_10002764_pt1 | contig 16066 bp, 13 predicted proteins | sample MHFenrmetagenome_2_FD_207603 | JGI IMG/M metagenome (GOLD analysis project Ga0326726, IMG submission 207603) | Lab enriched peat soil microbial communities from Michigan Hollow, Ithaca, NY, United States - MHF15MN | ecosystem: Environmental > Terrestrial > Soil > Wetlands > Peat | place: USA... | reverse complement strand
GGACGATGGCCACGGCGCGCGCGAAGGAGACGACGTCGGTCGCGCTGACGCCGAACAGCACGCTCGCGAGCAATCGGCTGACGCCGAGCGCGACGACGAGGCCGGCGCGGAATCGTCCGCGGGCCGCGCCGCGCGGCGAGGCGTCCGCGTTGATCACCGTCACCAGGTCCACCTTCGAGCTCTGCAGCGCCGGGATGAATCCGAACGCGAGCGCACTGCCGCAGGCGACCAGGACCGCGAAGCCGATGACGAGGCTGTCGACGCCGATATTTAAGAAGATGCGTCGAGGGGCTGCGAGCGCCTCGGCGTACCCGACGATCAGCGGGATCCCGCGACGCGCGAGCAGGACGCCGAGGATCGCGCCGGGAATGGCGAGCACCAGGTTCTCGACAATCAACAGACGGACGATCCGCGTCCGCGCGGCGCCGAGTGCGAGACGCACGGCGATCTCGCCGCGTCGCGAGACGCCGCGCACGAGCACGAGCCCGGCGATATTGGCGCAGGCAATCAGCAGCACCAGCAGCCCCGTCGCGCTCAGGACGATCAGCGTCGGCAGCAGGATCATCGGCGCGCCGCCAGGCGTTTTCCAGAACGCCACGGCCTGCAGCTTCTCCGCGGCCTCGCCGAGCGGCCGTTCGCTGGAAAGCGCGCTCCAGGCGGCGCTGGTCTGCGTCGCGGCGCTTGCGAGCGTCGTGCCGGGACGCAGATAGCCCTGCGGAAAGAACACGCCGGCGCGGCGATCCGAGAGAATCGCCGCGGGTGTCGTCTGCTGGCTGCCGAACGCGAAGCCGAGCTGCGGCGCCATCATCACCGGGATGTAGACTTCGACGTCGTACACCACCGTCGTGCCGTGAAACGACGCGTCGGCGACGCCGACGATCGTCAGCTGGTAGCTGTTGATCTCGATCGTTTTTCCGACGATCGCCGGATCGGCGCCGAACTCACGCCGCCACAGACCGTCGCTGAGCACGATGACCGGATGAGCGCCTGGCGACATCTCATCGGACGGCAGGAGCGTGCGGCCGCGCTCGGCGCGCACGCCGAGCACTTGAAAGTAATTGCCCGTGACGATTTCGGCAAAGAGCGCCCGCGAACTGCGGCCCCGGCCCAGGCCGACCGTCGCGAGGCTGGATCCCATGAGCCCCGAGAACGCGCCGTCGTGATCGCGCAGGTACTGGTAATCGGGATACGACACGGAGAGATCGCGGCCGGACGACGTCTCGCGGAAGACGGAGACGAGCCGCGACGACTGCTCGACGCCGGCGAGCGGGCTGAACGCGATCGCCTTGAGCATCGTGAAGACGGCGGCGTTCAAACCGATGCCGAGCGCGAGGACGCCGATGAGCGTGAGCGAGAAGGCCGGCTGTCTCGCGAGCGTGCGGATCGCATAGCGGACGTCGCTCCACTGATCGTGAATCGCGTCGACCCACCACGGGCGCCAGACCCGCCGCGCGGCTTCGGTGGTGAGCGTGACGTTGCCGAAGTCTTTCCGCGACGCCAGCCGCGCGCTCGCGGGATCGGCGCCGTCGGCGATGCGGTCGTCGGCGGCGATCGCCAGGTGCGCGCGGATCTCTTCCTGGAAATCCTCGTCGTCGAGGCTCCTCGGGCGCCGCCGCGTCAGTCTCCTGAGCCAGGCCACGATCGACATGTGCTATTCCCGCTACTGATGCCGCAGCGCGCTGAGCGGATTCGTCCGCGACGCGCGCCAGGCCGGCACGATCGTCGCGAGGATGACGCCGCCGAGCACGATGGCCGCCGCGAGCGTGAACGAGACGATGTCGGTCGCGCTGACGCCGAACAGCACGCTCACCAGCATCCGGCTGACGCCGAGCGCGACGACGATGCCGAGGGCCGCGCCCATCGCGCCGAGCCGAAGGCCTCGTCCGAGAAAGTCGCGGACGATCGAGAGCGCATCGGCGCCGAGCGCCATCCGAATGCCGATCTCGTGCGTGCTCTGCTTGACGCTGTACGACACGAGCCCGTAGATGCCGAGTCCGGCGAGCGCCATGCCGCCCGCGCCGAACACGAAAAGTATGTAGGACATGAACTCGAAGAGGACCGTCGCTGCGCGGGTCTCGCCGGTCATGGGCCTGGCGTGGATGATCGGCAGTTCGGGATCGAGCGCGGCGATCCGCGCGCGCGCCTGATCCACGAGGACGTTGTCGGGCGCGGCGCCTGCACCCAGCGGAGTCGAGGTGCCCCGCGTGTGCAGCGTCATGCTCGACCGGTACGCCTGAAAGAACGGCATGTACACGAACGGCGTCGGGGATTCGTTGACCTGCGAGTACCACACGTCCGCGGCGACGCCGATGACCGTGCGCCAGTCGCCGCTGCCGACGCGGAGCCGCCTCCCGATCGCGGCCGCCGGTCCACCGAAGAACTTCTGCGCGAGCGTGCTGTTGACGACGACGACCGGCGCGCCGTTCTCATCGTCGCGATCCTCGAACGCGCGTCCGGACACGACGGGGATCCGCAGCGTGCGGAAGTAATCCGGTCCGATGGTGTTGACCTGAAACGCCAGGTCCTCGCCGCGGCGCGGCGCATAGCCGTCGATGGCCACGCGCAGGTCACGGGTCCCGATCAGATTCATCGGCAGGCTCGAGGCGAGCGTGGCCGATTCGATCCCCGAGTCCGCGCGCGCAGCGTCGAGCAGGTGACGGTAGAACGCGCGTCCGCGCGCTTCGTCGTAGCCGTTCGCCCGGACATCGAGCATGACGGCGGTCACGTGGCTCGGATCGAAGCCCGGATACGCGCGGCGCGCCGCGTCGAGGCTGCGCGTCACGAGACCGGCGCCGACGAGCAATAACAGCGAGACCGCCACCTGCGCGATCACGAGCCCCGCGCGCAGGCGTCCGCGCGCCGCCCCGCGCGGCGACGCGTCCTCATTGATGACGGACACCAGATCGATCCGCGAGCTCTGCAGCGCGGGGAGAAATCCGAAGACGAGCGCGCTGGCGCAGGCGACCAGCGCCGAGAATCCGATCACGGGGCGATCGATCGGAATGTTCATGAACAGCCGCTGCGGGGCCGAGAGCCCCTGGGCGGCGTCGACGATTATGGGAATCGAGCGCGACGCGAGCAGGATGCCGAGGATGGCGCCAGGCACGGCGAGGACGAGGTTTTCGAGTATCAGCAGGCGCATGACGCGCGCCCGCGTCGCGCCGAGCGCGAGACGCACGGCGATCTCGCCGCGGCGCGACACGCCGCGGACGAGGACGAGCCCGGCAATGTTGGCGCAGGCGATCAGCAGGACGAGCAATCCCATCACGCCCAGCACGATCAGCATCGGCAGCACCTTGGCCTGGCCGCCGTACGGCGATTGCCAGATGCGAACGACTTTTAGCTGCTGCGCGACCTCGGCAAGCGCCGCCTCGCGCGCGAGCGCCGCCGACAGCGTGTCGATCTGCGCGGCCGCGCGCGCGAACGTGACGCCCGGCCGCAGATAGCCGAGGACGTCCAGGATCCCCGCGCCCCGGTCGCCGAGAATGTCGGCGGACGCCCCGGTCTGCAGGCCACCGACGCTGATCCCGAGCTGCGGCGTCATCATCACCGGAATGAAGAGCTCCACGTCGTAGCCCCCGATCGTGCCGTGGAACGTGGGATCCGTCACGCCGACGATGGTCAACCGGTAGTTGTTGACCTCGAGCGTCTTGCCGAGGATGTCCGGATCGGCGCCGAAGTCGCGCCGCCAGAAGCCGTCGTTGATGACGACGAACGGATGGCGCCCCGGCGCGACCTCGTCCGACGGCAGCAGCAGCCGTCCGCGTTCGGCGCGGATGCCGAGCACCTGAAAGTAGTTGCCGCTGACGAGCTCGGCGTAGACGGGTTTCGCGTTCCGTCCCCGCCCCAGGTTGACGATCGTGAAACCGGAGGCCGCGAGTCCGGAGAACGCCGTGTCGTGATCGCGCACGTACTGATAGTCGTGATACGACAATCCGGCCTGCCGTCCCTTGTCGGTCTGGTTCACGATGATGCCGAGTTGCGACGTGTTCGCGATGCCGGCGAGCGGCGCGAGCGCCAGGCCCTTCAGCATCGTGAAGACGGCGGCGTTGACGCCGATGCCGAGCGTCAGCACGGCAATCACGGTCAGCGCGAACGCCGGGCTCTTCGCGAGGACGCGGATGGAGTAGCGGACGTCGCTCAGCAGATCGCGCACGGCGTCCAGCCACGACGGAATCCAGACGTAGCGCGCCGCTTCCCTCGCGTGCGTCACGTTGCCGAACTCCTTCAGCGACGCGAGCTGCGCCTCGCGTCGATCGGCGCCGCCGGCCACGCGTTCCTCCGTGGCGATCGCGAGATGCGCGCGGATTTCCTCCTGGAGATCCTGATCGTCGAGCCGCCGCCGCGTGAGCCGCTTCAACCAGGCCGCGATCGACATTCGCTCCCCCTTACGTCGCAGGCACGAGCGCCGGGCCCGGTTGCGCCTTCGCGCCCCAGATCAGGAGCCAGAAGATGATCGGCAGTTCCCCAGCCTCGAGAATCCCTGCGACCTGGCCGACGGGATTCGCGTACTGCGGCAGCAGCAGCGACGTGAACGAGGCGGCGAGATACGCGCACCCGGCCACCATCAGCAGGACGCCCAGCGTGCGCGGGATGAAACGCGATCGAATGACCAGGATCCCGAACGGAAAGAGCCACAGCCCCCAGAAGATGGCGGCGACCTGGATACCCTGCCCGTGCAAGCGGAGGAACAGGTAGGCCAGCGCATCCCGCTGCGGCCGATCGAAGACCGACAGGTACTTCGCGCCGCCGGCGAGAATCAGCGCGGCGATTTCGTTGAGCACGTTCACGAACACAATCGGGAGCGAGAGCAGCAACCCGAGGATCACCAGCAGCGACGCGTGGTACTCGTTCACCGCTTTGAACAGGCGGTAGAGCGCCAGCAGCAGAAAGATCCCGATGATCTGGTGGGCCAATTCGCTGGCGACGCCGAGCCGGAGCAGCCACTCCGACGCCCTGAGGCGATCGGCCGTCGCGGCGGCATCTCCAGAGACAATCAACTGGCCCGGGACATACAGGAGGCCGACGGGTGCGATGACGCCGATCAAGAAGTACAGGACTCCCGCGACCCGGGCATCCTTCTTGATCTGGGTGATGTCCAGCGGCATGCGCTACTCCTCCGTGACGGGTCCCGCGGCCGCGTTCATCACGCGACCGATCGCGGCGACCAGTTCTCCCCAACGCGATTCCTCGCGCAGGAACTGCTTCTTGCCTTCGGGCGTCAGCCGGTAGAATTTCGCGCGCTGGTTGGCCTCGGTCTGTCCCCACTTCGAGGTGACCCAGCCTTTCTTGGCCAGCCGCTGGAGCGCGGGATACAGCGAGCCCGCCTCCACCTGCAGGACGTCGGACGACTGCGAGCGGATCGTCTGTCCGATGGCGTAGCCGTGCTGCGGTCCCCACTGGAGGGTCCGGAGGATCAACATATCTAATGTGCCGTGCAGGAGGTCGGTGCGCGCGTCGGGTCGTGTCGAGTGGAGTGTCATGGCTATAGAGAGTCTATAGCTCTGAGACGTAGAGAGTCTATAGCCTGTTCCATGCGTGCCAACCGGGCGTCGGGGATTGCGGAATTCCCGGCGACGCCCTATCGTGGGGGCCCATGCGGGCCTTCTCGCAAGACGTCCGGTTCACGCGCTCGGCCGACGGCACGCGCCTGGCCTACGCGGTGCACGGCCACGGCTTTCCGCTCGTCCGAGCCGCCCACTGGCTGACGAACATCGACCTCGACTGGCAGACGCCGATGTGGCGTCCCTGGTTCGACGCGCTCGGCGACCGGTATCGCTTCCATCGCTACGACTCGCGCGGCTGCGGTCTGTCCGATCGAGAAGCGACCGACGCCTCGCTCGATGTGCTGATCGCGGATCTCGAGGCCGTCGTCGACGCGGCGAAGCTCGAACGGTTTGCGCTGCTCGGCATCTCACAGGGAGGCGCCGTTTCCATCGCGTACTCGGTGCGCCACCCCGAGAGAGTGAGCCATCTCGTGTTGTTGGGCGCGTTCGCGCGCGGACCGCTGCGCCGCGATCCAACGCCAGCCGAGCTCGAGAGTTTTCATGCGCAGGTCAAGCTGATTGAAACCGGATGGGGGCAGGACAATCCGGTGTTCCGCCAGTTGTTCACCAACCAGTTCTTCCCGAACGCCACGCCCGCACAAATCCAGTCGTTCAACGATCTCCAGCGCATGTCGTGCACCGCGCCCCACGCAGCGCGACTCGTCTCGACCTTCAGCAACATCGACGCGTCGTCGTACCTGCCGAAGGTCACGTGCCCGACGCTCGTCCTGCACACCAGAGGCGACATGTGCGCGCCCTTCGACGAAGGGCTGTTCCTGGCTTCATCGATCCCGGGGGCGCGGCTCGTTCCGCTCGAGACCCGCAGTCACGTCCCAACCCCGGGGGAACCGTCGTTCGATCGCGTCATCGAGGAGATCGAAGCGTTCGTCGGAGGAACGCTCGACGGCAAAGCGGCGGTGTTCCCCGACCTGACCCGTCGTGAACGTCAGATCCTCGAGCACATCGCGCGCGGGCTCGACAACGCGCAGATCGCGGCGCATTTGGACCTCTCCGAGAAGACCGTGCGCAACCACATCACGGCCGTCTTCGACAAGATCGGCGTCGAGAACCGGGCGCAAGCCATCGTGCAGGCGCGCGACGCCGGTCTCGTCGTCGAGCCTCGGCAGTAAGTCGGGACCACCGTCCCGGTTTTCCCACGACTTTTTCTTCGTCGCCGCACGCAACCGGGACTGTCGCCTCATGCGCGGCGCGCTCGGCTCAACTCTAATGGCCTGGTCTGAACGCCGCGCATCGTGGCGTTCCATTTACGAGGAGCCGGCCATGTACATCGTCGCCAACCACACGATCTCGAACCCGGAGAAGTTCTGGGGCCTCGCGAAGTCGACGCCCGTCCCGGCCCCGCTGAAACTTCACTGCGTCTTCCCGAGCACGGACGGAGCCAAGGGCACGTGTCTGTGGGAAGCGCAGTCGGTGGACGCGGTGAAGCAGTTCGTCGAGACGCTCACGAGCGCGGTCGCCAGGAACGAATACATGGTCGTCGAGTCGGTCAACGCCATGGGACTCCCCCGGTAGGGACATGGCCGACTTCAGCGCCGTCAAGTCCCGTCAGCACGCCGCGTGGTCGGCCGGCGACTATGCTGTCGTCGGCACCACGCTGCAAATCGTCGGAGAGTCGTTGTGCGAAGCGCTCGATCTGCGTTCTGGCGGACGCGTGCTCGATGTCGCCGCCGGCAACGGCAATGCCACGCTCGCCGCCGCGCGTCGATGGTGCGACGTGACCTCGACCGATTACGTCCCGGCGCTGCTCGAGTCGGGCCGCAAGCGCGCGCACGCCGAAGGCCACATCATCACGTTCCAGGAAGCCGACGCCGAGCAACTGCCGTTTGCCGACCACACGTTCGACGCGGTGTTATCCACCTTCGGCGTCATGTTCGCGCCGGATCAGGAGCAGGCGGCGCGTGAACTCGCTCGAGTCTGCAAGCCCGGCGGACGGATCGGCCTGGCCAACTGGACGCCCGACAGTTTCATCGGGCGGCTGTTCACGTTGATTGGCCGGTACGTCCCGCCGGCCGCCGGTGTCCAGTCGCCGGCGCTCTGGGGAACACGCTCGCGGCTCGATCAGCTCTTTGCGGCGAGCGCGACACGGATCCAGGTTGAACGGCGCGAGTTCATCTTCCGCTACCGCTCGCCGATGCACTGGGTCGAAGTGTTCCGGAACTACTACGGTCCGCTGAACAAGACCTTTGGCGGGCTCGATTCCGACACGCAGGCGGCGTTCACACGCGAGGTGCTCGATCTGATCGAGCAGGGCAACCGATCGAAGGATCGCTCGCTGGTCCTGCCGAGCGAATACCTTGAGATCGTCATCATCACAAAGTGAGCAAACAAGAGGAGGCACCATGATCGTGGTCCGCAACGTGTTCAAGGTGAGGTTCGGGAAAGCCCGGGATGCCATGGAGGCGTATAAGGAGGTGGCGGCAATCGCGAAACAGTCGACCAACGGCGCGGTTCCCATGCGGCTGCTCACCGACGTCACCGGCTCGCACTACACGCTCGTGAGCGAATTGACGTTCGAGAATCTCGCCGCGATCGACAAGCTGATGCCGGCAATTACCAGTGAAGCCCGCTGGCAGACGGCCTATCAGAAGTTCGTGCCATTCGTGGATTCCGGCCACCGTGAGATCTTCAAGCTTGTGGACTGACACGTCAGTGGCGACACTGCGTCCAGTAGACATGCGGCGTGCCGTTGGGATGGACATCCCACACGTTGGCGCAGCTGTTGAACCACTGGTAGTGCTCGCAGCCGTCGGAAAAACGCCGCCACACCTGCACCCAGCAGCCGTTCCGCGAGCCGTACGACGTCGAGAACGTGCCGGGATGCGAATCGCCGCAGTTCGAGGCAGCCACCGGGGCCGTTCGCGCCTCCGTGGCGATGGCGCCGAAGAAGCCGGCCGCAAGCAGCGCGGACGACAGGTCGGCACTGTGTTCGTCGCGTGACTGGGATCCGGGCGCCGCGCCCCCCTTCTCGGCCGTCACCTTCTTGATGAAGTGCGGCTGCGGCGGGAAGTTGGACAGCGCGGATCTCCACGCCACCGAGACGCACCCGTCACTGAAGAGCTTCGCTTCGAGCGTGCCGCCAGCGGCGGAATTGTGCACTTCCGCCGCCGGCTGTTCGGCAAAGTGCTTGTAGGACTCGAGCTGGTCCTGCTCCTCAGACGTGCCCAGGAGGTATCGGGAATACACCACCTGGATCGGTTGGCTCAGGAGGCTATAGCCGACGTACAGCACCGCAATCAATCCAAGGACGGGAATGCACCAGGCGGGAACCGGCATTTCGAAGGCGCCGACCTTCATCGTCCGAGCTCTGGGCAGGTCGTGTGCGACGCGCAGCGTTGGAGCCATGGCAGTCCTCCAGTCCGGTGCCTCGGATGACGATCTCTGACGCGGCTATGTAAGAGAACGACGGACTGGAGGAGATCGAACACCGCCTTGGAAGAGGCGGGATGTGGTGGGCGCCCCAATCGACTCGAGGCCGGCTCGGTGAGCGGCGATTGAATCGCCAGTCACCGGGCCGACCGTTCTCACTGATGGCCTATCGACGCTCGACGACTATTCTCCCGGGATCCCGTGTTGGCGCGTGGGATCTCAGCACACGTGGCCGGGACTTGCGATGCAGGGGATCGCCTTCAGATATTCGTAGACGGCGTGCAGATCGTGATCGGTCCAGTCCTGATACGCGGGCCACGGCATTACCTGCAGCAGATCGCCGTTGAACGGCGGGGGGAAGCAGTTGTTCGTGATCGTGGTCCCATTGCAATTGGGATGGAGATGATCGTGGTCGATGCCATGCCTGATGGTGTCGTAGAACTCCGCGAACGTGGCGCCGCCCTCAGGAAGTCCGGTGTGGTCGGGCGTCAGGTTGCGGGACACGATGCTCGGGGGAATCGTGGGTGAAATGATTGTCGGACCGACTTGACCAAAATTCCTGCCGCCGCCCAAGTAGGTGTGAGTATTTTCCTTCGCTGGCGGAGTAAAGATACCCGGGCGCAGGTATGGATTGTGGGTGCCGTCGAACTGGGTTGCCGGACCGGCGCTATGGCACCCATTGCACTCGCTCACCGCATTGACGATGTAGCTGCCCAATCCCACCAGCTTCCGATTGTGTCTGTCGTAGGTGAGGTGGACTGGCGCGATGTCCAAACCGATTTTGATCCGCGTCTCTTCGCCGTCGTCGTGGTCGTCGTGGGCGTGCACGCGCGGAGACGTGAGCAGCGAGGCCATGACGATGAGACCGGCGAATCCCGCGACGGTTCCGACGGCTGCGACGAGTTGCTTGACAGACATGTTTCCCTCCTTCAGATTCACGTGTGTTGTTCATCGAGATGCGACGAACGACGCGACAGTCTATTCGCACTCCTGTATTGCCGGATTAAAGTCCTGATTTTCTCAGAATACTTGCCCAAAGAGTCCTATACATAACGTTGTTGTCATATTTCAAATCGTTGATTTAGCTGCACTTACGTTCTCACGCGTAAGGGAGCGCCGCTTGCAGACACGCCTAGCGACACGCACCGAGCCAACTGTGAAATTGTGAGAACGCGGCATTCCAACCTCGCCCTCATTGTTCCCGGCACGCGCCGGGACCTCGAACCACCAGCGGCCGTGAACCGGCGCGAGTACGAACGCCTCGCCGCGCGCGAGCTGGCGTGGCTGAACCTCGTGCGGCTGAAGTACGGCCCCGCCGTCTCGTTGCTCGATCTCTCCTCGGGCGGTGCGCAGATCGAAGCCAGCGGCTTCCGTCTGAGACCTGGAGCGACCGTCGTTTTTGAAATCGCTGGACAGGACTGCGACTTCGCGGTCCCGTCGGCGATCCTGCGCTGTCAGGTGTCGAGCATCGCGCCGCACATCACCTATCGGGGCGCGCTCGAATTCCGGCGACCGATAGAGCTCCCACACAAGGGCCCCGCGGCCGCCGGCATCAACCCGCTCCTGGACCACACGAGGCTCGCTGAAACGTTGCGCCGCACCGGCGCGACCGACGGCGCGCAGGTGGCGTTTCCGGATTTGACGAGCGTCGGTGCGGGCGCGCTGGCCGCTGCGCAGGCAATGATCGAATCGTCGGCCTGTCGCCGTGCAGAGGATCCGTTTTCAGTGCACGCCAGCCGCCTCCTGCAAGCGGTCACGCGCAGCATCGAGCAGGGTGAATCGTCGGATGCGTTCGCCCGGCACGTCATCGACGCGTTGTGCCGGACGGTTTCCGCGCAGAGCATCCGCCTGATCGACGGGTCGACGCCGCTGTCTCTTCCGCGTCCCGACACGCTGGCGTTCGACGTGCCGACGATGTCTGGACGCAGCACGAAGCTGCTGGTCGAGTTTCCCCGCGGGAGCCGGTTCGAAGAGTGGCATCTTCGGCTGCTCGAAACCGCGGCGCACCTGTTCACCATCGCCAAAGATGTCGAGCGCTCGCCGCTGGTCGCCGCCACGCCGGCGAGACAGAGCGCGCCTTCCACGGTTCCGTTGGGATGGCGCGGTGTGGTCGTGCGCTATCTCGATGGACGGATGCTGAAAGGCTACGGGCGCGACTTCTCGCCTCAACGCGGACGCTTTCAGCTCTGGTCGGCGCCGGATTGTCCCGTCGAGTCGCGCATCACGGTTCCGCTGGCGAGTCTGAAAGCCGTCTGTTTCGTCCGCCAGCTGGACGGCGCAGCGAGCCAGTTCGACCCGGCGCCTGCGACCGGGACCGTCGAGCCGGGACGGCCGATCATTGTCACGTTCGTCGACGGCGAGGTTCTGGCGGCGACGACGTTGAACTATACGGAGAAGGGTCCGGGCTTCTTCGTCACGCCGGTCGACAAGACGACCAACAGCCTCCGGATTTATGTCGTGTCAAAAGCCATCGCCCGTGTGCAGTTCCCATAACACGTTCGATGGCTCCTCAGAGTAACGTATGAACAGTGCGCACCAGACCCAGACGTCAATAGCCATGGACGACCGACGCGAGCACGAGCGCATCTCCGGCCCGTTTGACGGGCGCCGCATGGATGCGCTCATGACACCCGTGAGTATTTACGACCTCAGCGAAGGCGGATGCTTCATCAACGCGATGCACGAGCAGAAGCCTGGCAGCGTGTTTCGTCTGGAGATCGATCTGCCGTACGTCGGCCGCATCACGGCCACGGCGGAAACGATCGGGAGCAGAGCGGAGTTCGGCTTCGCCGTCCGCTTCATCGAGATGAGCACCGAGGACGCCTTCCGGCTCCAGCACGCCCTCGACGAGCTCAAGATGCGAGCCGGGGATTTCCGGCCGGAAAGTGGACCTACGCGGCCGCTTTGAGGAACAGACGCACGTCGAACCCCTCCGGCGGAGTCATCGTTTCCACGATGTGACGGGCGTAGGCGCCATCGCTGTCGCGCGCGTTCGTGTCGACGCGTGCGGTCGGGCCGCCGAAGCCGCTGTCGACGAGCGAGAGGATCGGGTGCAGAGGGCTGGCCGGGTTCGTCTCGACGACCACTCCAATCTCTTCACGACTGGTGCGAACCACCGACCCGATCGGAAAGAACGTGATCGCGTTCACGAACGCCTTCACCAGCGCCGTATGCAGCTTGTCGCCGGCCAGCCGCGCGAGCACCAGGCACGCGTGTTCGGGCGGCGTGGGATCCTGGTACGACCGGGCGCCCGTGATCGCTTCGTAGATGTCGGCGACCGAGACGACGCAGCTCATGAGATGCGGCACGGCATCGCCCAGATCCGGGTAACCGGTCCCCTTGATCGTCCGGTGGTGCTCGAGCGCGACGGTCGGCGTCAGCGGGCGGAGTCCGTCGGTCTGCGCGAGTAACTCGGCGCCGAGCGTCGTGTGCGCCTCGATCAGCCGCCGCTCTCGCTTGTCCAGCGCGCCCGGCTTCTTGACGATGTCGAGCGGAATTTTCGTCTTCCCGATGTCGTGCAGCAGCGCGGCCTCGACGAGGGCGGACGTCGCGGCCTCGTCGAGCCCGAGCTGCCGACCGATCAGCAGGCTGAGCATCGCGACGTTCACCGAATGGCAGTACGTCAGGTTCTCGTACTGTTTGACGGCGAGGATCTGCCCGAGCGCGGCGTTGCTCCGCGCCACTTTGTGAATGAGCAGCTTGACGAGATCGCGAACGGTCATCTTTTCGAGCCGCTTGCCAGCGGCGACCTGCTCGAAGGCCTCCTCCGCCCGGGCGAGCGATTCCGCATAGTCCGGATCGAGCGGGCCGGTCGGCGCCTCGGGCCATTTCTGCGAACGCCACCGCGTATCGAGCGGCACGAGCCGGCCCAGGCTGATCGAGCGGACGTCGCGCGCGGCGAGCTGCGACTCGAGCGATTCGCCACTCGCCGGATCGCGCCCCCACAGCAGCTCGGCCACCGCGAGCAGTTCCTCCGGCCGGACGCCCGCGCGTATGTAGATGCTGTCGACGCCGAGCGCCGACAGCTCCCTGACGGCGGGCGCATGCCCCTGCGAGTCGCGGCTGAACGAGACGCCGTCGGCGTAGATGTTGCCGTGAATGATGTCGATGCGCAGGTCCGGGGCGCCTCGCAGGTGGCTTGCGATCGCGTCCTCGAGCTCCTTCAGCTTCTGCGCGATGGACGGGTGGCCCGCCGGATAACTCCCGGTGAGGCGACGCAGGCCCGCGAAGCTCTTGAGCACTCCGACCGGATCGAGCGACGGCGTCGAGCCTTGCGTCGTCATCGAGTACGCAGCCCCCGGGCCTTCATGGCCACGCGCACGAGTTCGGGATTCCAGACGCGGAAGCGCAGGCCTTCCAGGTCCGCGAGGACGCCACCCAAATCGCCCATGCCGCTCATCGAGGCCCGATCGATGAGCCGCACGGCGATCTCGGGATGCTGCACGACGAAATCATGGCGGCTCAACAGATCCCGGATCTGCAGCGTCGTGTGGGCCGGCGGAAAGTGCCAGAGCGCTTCCTCGGCCGCGCGGGCGGAGGGGCCGCCGTTCCTGATCTGCACCGCGACGAGCGCCGCCGCCCGCGCGGAGCCAATGCGCGCCAGCGCCCGAAGCGCGGCCCTGACGGTCGGTTCGTCACGGCTCGTCAGCTGCTCCGAAATCGCGACCTCGTACCCGGCACCGGCGAATCCCAACACCCGGACGATCGCGCACGCGACCAGCGGTCCGCGGCCGCCGAGATGCGTGAGGAGCCCGGGCGCCAGCAGCGCCGCCGAGTCGCACATGAGCGGCGCCAGCGATCGCGTCTGCGACTGCAGGGACGCGTCATCGAGGAGCGCCACGAATCCGTGCGCGAGCGACGGCCCGAACGCGTCGAGCAGGCGCCGCACGATCGCGCGGCCCTCCGCATCACGATCGTGCAGCGCGAGCAAGGCCAGGGTGCGGCTCATCGTCCAGTGCCGGCCGAGCGCCGCGTCGATGGCGTCGGCGACGTCCGGGCGAGCGTCTCTCAATTCCTGCGCGAGGTGCCGGTACTTTCCGGCCACGCGGCCGAGGTCGTCCCACCGCGCGGCGCCGTCCAGTTCGCCGAGCAGCTCGAGCGCGCGGCGCAGGAACGCAGTGACCGCACCCGGGTTCGGCTCGAGCCTGACCAGGCGCCACAGACAATCGAGTTGCGCGAGCGTGGTGTCCGTGGCGGCAATGGCTCCACGCACGTCGACAATCGTGGCCGCCGTGTGCGCGTCGATGGAGAGATCGAAGGCGGCGAACTCGGCGAAGCTCTTCCCCGGAGTCGCGTCGACGCGCACGAGGCGGCGGGCGAAGCGTTCCACGCTCTGCCCTGAAGTCTCGGCACCGGCCGTCAGGGGCTTGCCCGTGCGCAACCGTTCATCGACCAGCGACGCGACGGTCTGACGACGGTCGGCGTCCAGATCCAGCCGGTTCAGCGCGGTGGCCACGACCTCCGGCGCCGCGGTCTCGAGCTCGAGCAGCAGGCACAGCGATTCGGCGAGATCGGGATCCGGAAAATCACGCAGCACCGCGCCATGCGCGCGGCCGTCGAGCAGCCCGGGCAGAATCGTGCGGCGCAGCAGCGCCGTCCGGCGGTCGCTGTCGATCGCGAGCACGGCGTGCGCCAGCTTCCGGAACATCACGCGCGCCAGATGCCCATCGAGCGCCGAGAACAGCATGGCGACGTCGGCGAACTTCTGTTCGAGGGCCAGCTCTCCCGGTATCGCCCCGGCGGGATCGTCGTCGGTGAGACGCAGGAGCATGGCGGCCATGTCGCCGGGGTCGTTCACGAGGATCGCGAGATCGACGAGCGACACCGTGTCGAAGCTCGCGGCGGGATCGAGGCGCACCCACCCCTTCTCCGGAGGATAGAGGTAGTCGACGGGACCGCTGGCCGGCGTCGCGCTTCGGCGCTGCTGATCGCGGTCGACGAGATCGCGCAGCGGCGCCGGCGGCAGGCCGAGGTCGAGCACTTCCGGCCGGCGGGCCATGCGCGCGGTGACCGATTCCACGCCATGCTCGGCGAGCAACTCCGCGAGCGTCGTCTCGTCGCGATGATCGTCGCAGCGGATGACGTCGGTGCAGAGCCGCGAGAGATCGCGCGGCGTGGCCGCACGATCGATGTCGAGGCCGGCGACGCGGGCCTTGTGGAGCCGGCGCACGAGCTCGTGCTCGACGATGGTTCCGCCGCCGAACCCGGTCTCGTCGATCAGGAGCTCTTGCGGCGTCACGCGAAACGCGAGCCGGTCGGCGCCGTCGACCGCGGCGAGCGCCTTGTGGCAGACGGTGACCGCGTCCGTGCACAGCGGACTCGTGGCCGGGTACGTGTGGAACTGCCGGACGGCGCGAGCCAGGAGCCGGAGGAATTCGTCGATCGTCGCGAGGCCTGCGTGGTGCGCGCCGACGACCTCGGGTGCGCCGGACGCCGGACGGACCACACCATTCGCGCCGCGGGTGGCGTTCTTTGAGCCCGCAGTGCCAATTTTGTAATCGCCGGTCGTCGGTTGTGGCGGCATTTTACCGATTTGCCTTAGGTCCAGTGGGTTGGAGGCAAGAGCTGGGCCCGTTTTCAGTACGAAGCTCGGCGTCCTGTGTTCACAATGAGGACAATCACTGAGGGAGTTGTTTGATGAAGCGCTTCGGCATTCTTCGACGCGGCGGACGACGTCGTGGACCGCATATTACAGGCGGGTGATTCGGTAGGAGCGGAGAGTTGCGACGAGCCGAGACGGCGTGATCGCCTCGGCCCTGTTGTGAGTCCTTGCCGGGAGAGGACGTTCTTACGCAAACGCAACGCGGGGCAAGCTACGGCTCGGTGTCCACAAGACTCAGCGTGGCGGATGCAGGCTACTTGATGACAACGACCGAATTGTTCACGTAGTCGTTTCGGTTCCAGTTCGCATTGTCCGTCAGGTAGCACAATCCGAACGTGTAGGTGCCCGCCGCGAAGGGCCCCAGCACTCTGGTCATGCTATGAGCGGCGGAATTCCCTGCAGATGCGGCGATCAAAATAAACGAGCCGCCGCCCTGCAGAGGGCCTCCGTTCACGGTGTAACAAATGTCCAAACCCAGGTTGCCGGCTCCCGTGTTTGATCCCAGGGCCACGGTCCCGGTGAATAGCACCTT
>Ga0326726_10002763_pt1 | contig 16069 bp, 16 predicted proteins | sample MHFenrmetagenome_2_FD_207603 | JGI IMG/M metagenome (GOLD analysis project Ga0326726, IMG submission 207603) | Lab enriched peat soil microbial communities from Michigan Hollow, Ithaca, NY, United States - MHF15MN | ecosystem: Environmental > Terrestrial > Soil > Wetlands > Peat | place: USA... | reverse complement strand
CCGGCCTCCGAGGTCGGCGATCGTGCGCGCGACCCGCTGCACGCGATGGCAGGCGCGCGCGGAAAGCCCGAGCCGCCGTGAGGCGCTCTCCAGCAGGCCGTGTTCGCGGATGCCGAGCGCGCAGGCTCGCTGCAGCGCCTCGGCATCGAGCCTCGAGTTGAGCGCACTTCGCCTTTGCTGCCGTTCGCGCGCCATCAGTACGCGACCCGCGACCGCTGCACTCCCCTCCGGGGCCTGCGCCGTCGCGCGCAGCACTTCATAAGGCAGGCGCGGCACCTCGACATGCATGTCCACGCGATCGAGCAGCGGCCCCGAGAGCTTCGCGAGGTAGCGGCGGATCTGCTGCGGCGTGCAGCGGCAGCGGCCGTTGGGATCGCCGGCATAGCCGCAGGGGCAGGGATTCATCGCGGCGACCAGCTGGAAACGCGCCGGAAAGTGGCCGCGATAGGCCGCTCTCGCCACGCTGACGCTGCCGGATTCCAGCGGCTCGCGCAGCGCCTCGAGCACGTCGCGGCGGAATTCCGGCAGCTCGTCGAGGAACAGCACGCCATGGTGCGCGAGCGAGATCTCGCCCGGGGAAAGCCGCCCACCGCCGCCAATCACCGCGGCCGCCGAAGCCCCGTGATGCGGCGCGCGAAATGGCCGGCGCCGCCATTCCGCGACCGGCGGCAGGTCGCGCCCCAGCGAATGCAGCATCGCGCATTCGAGCGCTTCACGGTCGTCGAGCGCAGGCAACAGGCCCGGCAATCGCTGCGCGAGCATGCTCTTGCCGGAGCCAGGCGGGCCGATCATCAGCAGGCTGTGCCCGCCAGCCGCCGCGACCTCGATCGCGCGCCGCGCCGCGGCCTGGCCACGCACTTCCGAAAGGTCGGGCGCTGCCTGCGCGCAATCCGGCAATTGACCGCCGCCGGCGAACTCGAGCCCCGCGCCGCCGCGAAGCCCATTACAGACTGTCGTGAGATTCAGTGCGCCGGCAACCGAGGCGCCGTTCGCGACCCGCGCCTCGTCGGCATTCAGCAATGGCACGACCAGCCGGCGGCCATCGCGCACCGCGTGCACGGCCGCGGCGAGCGCGCCGCGCACCGGGCGCAGTTCGCCGGACAACGACAGCTCGCCGTAGAACTCGATGCCGTCCATCGGGGCGAATGGCTGCTGTTCGGATGCGGCAAGAATCCCGAGCGCGATCGCAAGATCGAAGCGCCCGCCTTCCTTCGGCAGGTCCGCGGGCGCCAGGTTGACGGTAATGCGCCCGGGCGGGAATTCGTAGCCGCAGTGCGCGAGCGCGGCCCGCACGCGATCGCGGCTTTCGCGGACAGCGACTTCGGCGAGCCCGACGACGGAAAGCTGTGGCAGGCCGGCTCCGCAATGCACTTCGACGCGTACCAGCGGCGCGTCGAGCCCGAACTGTGCACGGGTGAGGACGGTGGCCAGTGTCATCGCGCGGCGGCCGCGGCAGCGGCGCGCCGCGAAGTTAGTTTAGGCTTGGACGATCCGCGACCGCTGGCCGCGGCAACTTGGCCGCGACCTATTTCTTGGTGGGTTTTGCTTCGAGCGCCGCGATCCGCGCCTCGAGTTCCTCGAGCCGCTCGCGGCTGCGGCGCAAGACGCCCGCCTGGACGTCGAATTCCTGGCGCGAAACGAGATCGAGTTTCGTCAATCCGCTCTGCAACACGGCCTTGAAGTTCTGCTGCAGGTCGTTCTTGAGCGCAGCGAGTCCCGGCGGCACGGCGTCGGCCAGGCGGCGGGCAAGATCGTCGAGGGACTTGGGATCGAAAGCCATGGGTGAACTCCGTGTTGCCGAAAGCTTCGGGGCCGGGGACGGCAACGTCAAGCGATGCCCCGCGATCTGGCAGACACGCAGCCGCGATGCGCCAGTTCGGTGCAATCGCGACCGGCGGGCGCCACCGGCTCGCTGCTAACACTTTGATTCGTAAGCAATCCACGACTGGCACGGATACTGCAATCCCGCCAGGGACAGTACCGGGATCCGGTCGCGGGCGGCCTCCATGAATCTGCCCCGTGCCGGCATTTATTTCAGCGCGCGGCGGAGGCAGGCATGGCAGACAGCGGTGACACGGCGTGGATGATCACTGCAACCGCGCTCGTGCTGCTGATGACCATCCCGGGCCTCGCGCTTTTCTATGCCGGCATGGTGCGCGTCAAGAACGCGCTCTCCGTATTGATGCAGTGCTTTGCAATCACGGCACTCATCTCGGTGCTCTGGATGATCTATGGCTACAGCCTCGCCTTCGACACGACGGGCATGACGGCGGGCGAGATCAGCCTCCACACCTTCATCGGCGGCCTTGGCAAGGCCTTCATGTCCGGCATCACGGTCAAGTCGCTGGTCTCCACGATCCCGGAATCCGTGTTCGCGACCTTCCAGATGACCTTCGCGATCATCACGCCGGCGCTGATCGTCGGCGCATTCGCCGAGCGGATGAAATTCTCCGCATTGCTGCTGTTCACGGCGCTGTGGTTCACCTTCGTCTACCTGCCGATCACGCACATGGTGTGGAGCGGCGCGGGCGCCCTGATGTGGGACTGGGGCGTGCTCGATTTCGCGGGCGGCACGGTCGTGCACATCAACGCAGGCACCGCGGGCCTCGTTGCCGCGCTCGTGCTGGGCAGGCGCCATGGCTATCCGGGGACCGCGATGCCGCCGCACAACCTGCCGTTGACGGTCGTCGGCGGCGCGCTGTTGTGGGTCGGCTGGTTCGGCTTCAACGCCGGCAGCGCGGTCGCCGCCAACGGCACGGCCGGCATGGCGATGCTCGTGACGCAGGTCGCGACCGCCGCCGCGGCGCTCGCCTGGATGGGCACGGAATGGGCGGCGCACGGAAAGCCGAGTGCGCTCGGCATCGTGACCGGCGCCATCGCCGGGCTCGTCGCGATCACCCCCGCCTCAGGTACCGCGGGCCCGGCGGGCGCGCTCCTGATCGGCATCACCTCGGGCGTACTCTGCTTCTTTGCGGCGGCGCGACTGAAGCGCGCGCTTGGCTATGACGACTCGCTGGACGTCTTCGGCGTGCATGCGGTCGGCGGCATCGTGGGCGCCATCCTGACCGGGGTCTGCGCCGGTGCCCTGGGCGGCGCCGGGCTCGCCGAGGGCATGACGATCGGCCAGCAGGTCTGGGTGCAGGCCAAGAGCGTGCTGTTTACGCTGGCTTTCAGCGGGTTCGTGACGTTCCTGATCCTGAAAGCCCTGGATGCAACCGTCGGGCTCCGCGTCACCCGCGAGCAGGAGGTCGAGGGCCTGGACCTCGCCCTGCACGACGAACGCGCCTACAACAACTAGGGCCCCTGCCGATGCCGGGAACCGGCGCGCCGCCGGCCGGTCCGAAGCCATACCGGTCGTCGGGCGCCCTCCGCTACACTGCCGCCCATGAAGATGATCACTGCCATCATCAAGCCCTATAAGGTCGACGAGGTCCGGGCCGCCCTCGCGGAGGTCGGGGTGCAGGGCGTCACTGTGACGGAGGTCAAAGGTTTTGGCCGCCAGAAAGGCCATACTGAGCTTTATCGTGGGGCGGAATATGTCGTGGATTTCCTCCCCAAGGTGCGTATTGAGATTGCGGTTGCGGACGAGCGCGTGGACGCGGTGATCGATGCGATTGCGGCATCCGCCCGGACCGGCAAGATCGGCGATGGCAAGATTTTCGTGACGGGGCTCGGCAGCGTGGTGCGCATCCGCACCGGCGAGCTGGATGAAAAGGCGCTGTGACGATTCCGCGCCCAGGCCTGGAGATCAACATGTTGCAGAAATTCATGGTGGCGTTGCTGATGGCGGGCCTCACGGTTGCCGCCTCGGCGGACAACTATTACAAGTGGTCCGACTCGCAAGGCCAGATCCATTACACCGACCTGCCCCCGACGCAGTCCGATGCCAAGATCCTCGGCGTCTTCAACAAGGAATCAAGCATCGCTGACGAGGAGCCCGGAGACGACCAGGGCAACGGCGGGGACAATGGCGACGAAGCCAACAACGACAACGGGCCGACGGTCCTGCCTTCGGGCAACGACACCAGCGAGCCGCCGGTCGATAACGAGGCGATGGCCGCCGTCCAGAAGGACGTTTCCAACGCCAAGGCGAAGCAGTGCAAGGAAGCCCAGGATCGCTACCAGCGCTACGTCGAGTCGCGGCGCCTGTTCCGTGAGACCAAGGACGGCAAGCGCGAATACCTGACGGACCAGCAGCTCGCCGAAGCCCGGGTGCACGCGAAGCAGGCCGTCGACGAATCCTGCAACTGAGCTGTCGCTGCCGGCAGCCCTGAGAGCGGCGCCCGGCCGCGTTCGGGCACAATGGGGCCCGCCATGAACGTCGGATTCATCGGTCTGGGCACCATGGGCCAGCACATGGCCCGCAACCTGCATCGTGCGGGACTGCTCACCGGCGTCTGGAATCGCACCGCCTCCAGGTCCGAGACGCTGGCAGCCGAAACCGGCTGCAGGGCATTCTCCTCCCCGGCCGCGCTCGCCGCCGACTCCGATTTCGTCTTCACCTGCGTCTCGGCCGATGCGGACCTGCTCTCGGTCGTCGAGGCGCTGCTGCCGGGGCTGAAGAAGGGCACCATCGTCATCGACTGCTCGACCGTCGCAGCGGACACCGCGCGCAAGGCCGCAGCGCGCCTCGCGACCGTCGGCGCCGCCCTTCTCGATTGCCCCGTCAGCGGCGGCGTCGAAGGCGCGAAGAACGCGACGCTCGCGATCATGTGCGGCGGCGATGCGCAGGTCTTCGAGCGCGCGAAACCGGTGCTCGCGACCATCGGTAAGACTGTCGCTCTCCTCGGCCCCACCGGGGCCGGCCAGGCAACCAAGGCGACCAACCAGATCCTCTGCGCGGGCGTCATCCAGGTCGTCGCGGAGGCCATGGCCTTCGCCCAGGCGGAAGGCCTGCCGCTCGATCAGGTGATCGACGTGCTGGGAAAGGGCGCGGGTTCGAGCTGGTATTTCGTGCACCGCGCGCCATTCATGGCGCGTGGCGAATACCCGCCGGGGTTCCGCGTGAGGTTGCACGCCAAGGACCTGCGCATCTGCCGCGATATGGCCGCACGGCACGGCGCGACGCTCCCTGTCGTCGAGGCGACCCTTGCGGACTACCAGCGGCTGCTCGAGACCGGGCATGGCGAAGAGGACATCTCGACGATCTTCCGGCTGAAGACGCCGCTGTTCGCGGACAAGGGATGAGCGGATGAACGCCGCAAGTCGCGAACGCCAGGACTTCTACCTGCCGGATTTCTGCGCCGCCCGGAGCGTGCTCGCGGTCGTGCTGATCGCGGAACTGGTCGCGCTCTTCCTGACGCTGGCGCGCATCGGCATCTCGGATCTCTTCTGGACCGACCTCGCCCGCACTTCGCTGTTCCTGCTGTGGGCCGGCCTCGGCACGGCGGCCGCGCTCTGCGCCGTCCGCGGCTCGCTTTCGCGGCTCGACGTACTGCGCGGCTCGCTGCTGTCCTTGTTGCTGATGCTCGCCGTCACGGCCCTCGTGACGGAAGGCGCTTGGTGGCTCGCGGCCTCCGCGAGCCGGCTGCTCGGCATGGAGAGCGATTTCCTCGGCGCGGACCACATCGAATTCCTGCTCCGCAACCTCGCGGTCTGTGCGATCGCGGGCGGTCTGGCGCTGCGCTATTTCTATGTCTCGCATCAATGGCGCCGCAATGTCGAGGCCGAGGCGCAGAGCCGCGTGCGCGCACTGCAGGCGCGCATCCGCCCGCATTTCCTGTTCAACAGCATGAACACGATCGCTTCGCTGACGCGCACCGACCCGCGCGCCGCCGAACAGGCGATCGCGGACCTCTCGGATCTCTTCCGGGCCTCGCTGCGCGAGCACCGCGAGCGCATCCCGCTCGGCAGCGAGATCGAGATCGCGCGGGCCTACGAGCGCGTCGAGCGATTGCGGCTCGGCGACCGCCTGCGCGTGGACTGGCAGGTGGAGGCACTGCCGATGGATACGCCGGTACCGGCGCTGTTCCTCCAGCCACTGCTGGAAAACGCCGTTTACCACGGCATCGAGCCGATGGACAAGGGCGGCACCATCCGCGTGACCGGGAAACGCGACGGCGCGACCGCCGTGCTGACCATCGAGAACCCGGTTGCCCCGAAGCTCGTCGCCCGCCGCCCCGGCCACCAGATTGGCCTCGACAACGTGCGCCAGCGCCTCAAGCTCATGTTTCACGATGAGGCGGACCTTGACGTGGTCGAGGGCCCGGAGCGCTTCATCGTCACGCTGCGATTCCCGATCGGCAGGCCGGAAACATGAAGCTGCGCGTGCTGGTCGTGGATGACGAGCCCCTCGCGCGCGAGCGTCTCGCTCACCTGGTCGAGGAGATCCCGCAAGCGGAGCTCGCCGGCGTCGCCGCATCGGGCGAACAGGCGCTGCTGCTCGCCGGTTCGCTGCGGCCCGAGGTCATGCTGCTCGACATCCGCATGCCCGGCATGGACGGTCTCGAGGTCGCGCGCCACGTGGCGCGCCTTCCCGATCCGCCCGCCGTGATCTTCACGACGGCTTTCGACGAGCACGCACTCGCCGCGTTCGAGGTCCAGGCGGCCGGTTACCTGCTGAAGCCCGTGCGGCAGGAAAAACTCCAGGAAGCGCTCGATCGCGCCCGCCAGCCGAATCGCGCGCAGCTGACGCGCATTGCCGACGGCGCCGGCGGAGGTCCGCGCACCCGCATTGCCGTGCGCGCGCGCGACGAGCTGAAGCTCGTGCCGGTCGAGAATGTCCTGTGCTTCATCGCCGAGCTGAAGTACACGACCATGCGTCACACCGGCGGCGAGGAGTTGATCGAGGAGCCGTTGAAGACGCTGGAAGACGAGTTTGCGGAGACCTTCGTGCGCGTCCACCGGAATTCACTGGTCGCCCTCGCCCACATCGAGGGGCTGGAGCGCGACAGTGAAGGTCGCCAGGTCGTCAGGCTGCGACACGGCGCGGGCACCCTGGCTGTCAGCCGCAGGCTCGCAGCCGAGGTCTCGAGAAAATTGACGCGCTGACGCCGGCCGGCGCTAGGCCGCAACGGCGCTGTTCCCGCGCCGGAATCCTCTCCAGGTCCGCATCGTGAATGCGCCGATGCCGGCGACGAACAGGAGCGCCACGACGAGCCCGCCGATCAGCGGCATGTGCCGCACGATGGACAGCAGCACCAGCGCGAGCAGCAGGAACAGCACGCGACAGCCGACGGACTTATCGCGATCCCCGCCGAGCTTCTCGAGCGCGAAGTCGCCGACGAATATCGCGGCGATCACGTAGCCGAGCATCAGCAGGACCATGTAGCCGAAGACCATCATTAGCGCGAGCGGGATGCCGATGATCGTGATCATCAGGATGACCGCTGCGAGTGGTACCCCGACCAGCATCACGCAGCCGATGGCGGCGCTCTGCAACCATTCGCGCCGGATCGCCCCCGCCGCCTCGCGGCTGAACGCGGGCAACCCGAGTATCAGCAGCGTTCCCAGCACCAGTACGCCGATCGAGAACATCGTGCGGCCGCCGCGCGACGAGCGGTGGTGGCCCTTGCCGAACCAGCCGTGGTCATTGGCGTCGAGCTGCTCGACGCCCTGCGCGACCTGCGCCTTTGGGTCCATCACGAACTGGCCGCTGCTCTTGTACTCGAGGCGGCCAGAGACGCGCGTGTCGGGCCCGATGCGGATGTCTTCGCCGGCGAGCTGCAGGTCGCCGCCGATGACGCTGTTGACGTAGATGGACTCGCCGTAGGCCTGCAGGTCTCCCCCGACATCGCCCTCCACGTTGATGGTGCCGCCGGCGAGCGCTGCGTCACCGCGGAGCTTTGCGCCGCGCTGCACGCGCAACTTGCCGCCGGCGGCGTGCACGTCGCCCTCGACCTCGCCCTCGATGTCGAGGTCACCGCCGGCCGCGAACAGGTTGTGGCCGATCGAACCGGTGACGCCGACCTCGCCGCCGGTCACGAAGGCGCTGCCGCCGATGCGATCGTCGAGATTGACGCGCCCGGCCGCGAGAAAGACGTTGCCCGGCACGTATTCATCAATCGTGACTTCATCGCCTGCGCTCAGGCGATTGTCGCCGACCGACGCCCTTGCGGTGTCGTCGGCCGAGGCAATCCCGGCGAAGCCCGCAAGTACCAGAATTCCCGGCACGAGGTACCTGTTCATGGGCTGATCCTACGGCTTCAGGGACGCATGGCACAATGGCCGCGTGACCGGCGAATTACGCATCGCAACACGACGCAGTCCCCTCGCCCTCTGGCAGGCGGAGCATGTCGCCACGCGCCTTCGCGCCGCTCATCCGGGGCTCGCCGTGCGGCTCCTGCCGATGGTCACCGAGGGCGACCGCATCCAGGACCGCGCGCTTGCGCGCGCCGGCGGCAAGGGCCTGTTCATCAAGGAGCTCGAGGCCGCAATCCTCGCGGGCCAGGCGGATCTCGCCGTGCATTCGATGAAGGACGTACCCGCGGCGCTCCTGGATGGGATGGCGATTGCCGCCGTGCTCCCGCGCGCCGATCCGCGCGATGCTTTCGTCTCGAATCAGCATGCGGCGCTTGGCGAGCTGCCGCGGGGGGCGCGCGTCGGCACTTCGAGCCTACGCCGCCAGTGCCAGCTGAAGCACGCGCGGCCGGACCTCGAGATCGGGATCCTGCGCGGCAATGTCGAGACGCGCCTGCGAAAACTCGACCAGGGAGATTTCGCGGCGGTGCTGCTCGCAACCGCCGGACTCGAACGCCTGGGGCTCGGCGAGCGCATCCGCGAGCGCCTTGCACCTGAGACCATGTTGCCGGCTGTTGGCCAGGGCGTGATCGGCATCGAATGCCAGGAGAAGGACTCGAGCGTCCGCTCGCTGCTCGCGCCGCTCGACCATCCGGCCACGCGCTGTTGCCTCGACGCGGAGCGCTCATTTGCGGCGCGGCTTGGCGGCAGCTGCCAGTCGCCGATCGCGGCTTACGCAACGCTCGCCGGCGACAGGATCGCATTGCGCGGGCTCGTCGGCATGCCGGACGGCAGCCGGGTGATCGCCGATCGCATCGCCGGCCCCGCGGGCGATGCAGCGAAGCTCGGCACTGCGCTCGCGGAACGCCTTCTCGCAGCGGGCGCCGATGCGCTGCTGAGGTCCCTCGCGACGGACGGCGGACACTGACATGGGACGGCTGACCGGCGTCGGCGTGCTGGTGACGCGGCCCGAGCATCAGGCCCAGCATCTTTGCCAGCTGATCGAAGCCGAGGGCGGCACGCCCGTACGTTATCCCGCTCTGACGATCCGGCCACGCACGGACCGCGCCGCGGTGCGCGCCGCGATCGGGCCCGCGGATCGCTATGACTACGTGATCTTCATCAGCGCGAATGCCGCGCGCTTCGGTTCGGACCTCCTGGAACAGCGCCGCGACATCAAGCTCATTGCACTGGCCCAGCCGACGGCGTCGGCGCTCAATTCAGCCGGTTATCGCGTATCGCTGATGCCGGCAGAAGGCGCCGACAGCGAGGCGCTGCTCGCGATGCCGCAGCTTTCGCACATGAGCGGCCAGCGGGTGCTGATCGTGCGCGGCGTCGGCGGGCGCGAACTGCTCGGCGAAGTTCTGGCATCGCGCGGCGCGCAGGTGCAGTACGCCGAGGTCTACACCCGCGAACCTGCGCGCCCCGGCGCGGATGTCCAGGGCCAGGTCGAACAACTCTGGCGCCAGGGCGGCGTGCGCGCCTATTCGGCGACGAGCGTCGCATTGCTGGAGGCACTGGTCGGCATCGTCACGCCGCGGTGCCGCGAGCTGATGGATTCGACCGCGTTGTTGACAGGCGCGCGCCGCGTCGCGGACGCCGCGATCCGGCTCGGGCTCGGCTCGCCGCTGATACTCGCCGATGCGCCGGACGACGCCGCGCTCGTTAGCGCGCTGATCCGCTGGCGCGTCGCCGCTCAAGCCGGCGCGTAATCGAAGGAGTCGATGTAGATCCGCTCGGGGTCCGCGCCTTGCACCGGCAACGCCGCGCGCACGGCATCGATCATCGCGGGCGGCCCGGCAGCGTAGATGTCGAAGCCGGCAAGGCCCGCGACATGACGGACCACCGCCTCGTGGACGAGACCCGACTCATGCGACGCCGGTGCATCCTGGTCGGAGACCACGGACGTGTAATGAAACCGCGCGTGCTTCGCGGCGAGACCTCGAAGCCACGTATCTTCATATAGATCGGCCACGGTGCGTGCGCCCCAGAAGAGCGTCAGCTCCCGCTTTGTCTCGGTCTCCAGTACCTGGCGGATCATCGCCTTCAGCGGCGCATAGCCCGTGCCGCCGCCGATCATGAGGAGCGGCCTCTCCCCCGGGCGATAGATGAACTGCCCCAGCGGTCCCTCGATGCGAAGCAGCGAGCCTTCTTTGAGAGTCGTGAACACCTGCTCCGAGAAGGCACCGCCGGGCGCGCGCCGCACGTGCAGCTCGAGCAGCGCGGAATCGTAGGGCGGGTTCGCGAGCGAGAAGCTGCGGCGGCGCTCGCCGCCGAGCATTACGTCCACGTACTGGCCGCACTGCCACGTGAACGGCTCGACCGCCGGCAGGCGCAGCCAGAGCCCCATGACGTCCGGCGCGAGCCGGTTCATCTTCTCGATCCTCGCCGGCAGGCTCTTGATCTCGACATCCGAGACATGCCGGATGTCCCGGATTTCGATCTCGAGGTCCTCGAGTGCGCGCGCCTGGCAGATCAGCGCGTAGCCGTGGGACTCCTCGTCCCCGCTGATGCCGAGCGGCCGGCCGTGCGGGTACGCGATGCGTCCCTTGACCAGGCGCACTCGGCAGGTGCCGCAGCTGCCGCCCTTGCAGCTATGCGGCAGGTTGAGATGCTCGCGCAGTGCGGCGGAAAGCACGGGCTCGTCGCCTCGCGCCTGGAATTCCCGCCCTGTCGGCAGCAGCCTGACCTTCACGCCGCTATTATGAACGGGCCGGGCTTGCGATTTCCCGGCCTCGTCAGGACCCGACATGGCCGCAACACCGTCCCCTCCTGCTCCTTCACGCGCATTCGTGGTGGCCGGCTGCGGCTACTCGGGCTCGCGCGTGGCCATGCGGCTCGCGAAGCTGGGACATGTCATCGGCATCACGCGGGTGCCACGCAAGCCGAAGTTCGAGGCGCCATTCGGCCTCGACATGATCACCTGGGATTTCGACGCGAGCGGGGCCGCGAAGCTTCCCCGGCCCGGGCTTGCGTCGTTCGATGTCATCTACCTGGTGCCGCCGCCGGCAGCCGGCACGACCGATCCGCGGATCCTGCATTTCCTCGAGGCCCTGCCCGCAAGTCCCGCGCGCATCGCCTACATCAGCACGACCGGTGTTTACGGCGATGCCGGCGGTGCGGCAGTGAACGAAGACACGCAACCTGATCCTTCGACCGATCGCGCGCGCCGCCGTCTCGCGGCCGAGGATGCGCTGCGCGCCTGGTGCGAGGCGCGCAGTGTCGAGTGGGTGATCCTGCGCGTGCCGGGAATCTACGGCCCGGGCCGGATGCCCGTGGAACGGCTGCGCCGCGGCGAGCCGGTGCTCGCGCTACCCGAGGCCGCGCCGGGCAACCGGATCCATGTGGACGACCTGGCCGATGCCTGTGTCGCCGCGCTGATGAAACCGCAGGCCCGCAACCGCATCTACAACGTCGGCGACGGCGACCACATGTCGAACACCGCTTTCCTGTCGTTCATCGCGCGGCTCACGGGCCTGCCCCCTCCGCCGCAACTGCCGATGTCGGAATTGAAGGCGCTTCGATCGGAAGCCGCGCTGTCATTCCTCTCCGAATCCCGCCGCGTGGACACCAGCCGCCTGCGGCAGGAACTCGGCTTCACGCCGCGCTACGCCAACCCGGAACACGGCATCCGCGCGAGCCTCGCGGGCCGTTAAGGCATCAGCAGGACGCTGCCCGTGGTCCGCCGCGCTTCGAGGTCGCGGTGCGCCTGGGCCGCATCGGCGAGCGCGTAGGTCGCGCCGATCTTGAGCTTGAACTTTCCGCTTGCCAGCGCCTCGAACAATTCGCGCGCGCCGCGGGCCAGTTCCGAGGCCTTTGCCGTGTAGTGAAAGAGCGTCGGGCGCGTCAGGAAGAGTGAACCCCTTCTTGTGAGTTCGAGTGGTGCGATCGGCGGCACCGGGCCAGAGGCATTGCCAAAGCTCACCATCAGCCCGCGCGGCCGCAGCGAATCGAGCGAAGCGTAGAACGTGTCCTTGCCGACGCCGTCGTAGGCGACGGAAACACCCTTTTTCTTCGTGATCTCGCGCACGCGAGCGGCGATGTCCTCGCGTGAACTGACGATCGCTTCCATCGCGCCATGCTCGCGCGCAAGTGCTGCTTTCTGGTCGCTGCCGACGACGGCAATGACCTTCGCGCCGAGCGCCGCCGCCCATTGCAGCGCGATCAGGCCGACGCCGCCGGTCGCCGCGTGCAGCAGCACGAATTCATTGCGGCGCAGGCGATAGCAACGTCGCAGCAGGAACCAGGCGGTGAGGCCCTTCAGCATCATTGCCGCTGCCTGCTGGTCGGATACGCCCTCGGGCAGCTTTACGACGCGGGTCGCATCCATCACCCGTTCATCGGCATAAGCGCCCGTCGTGTTATCGGCGTAGGCCACGCGATCGCCGGGCTTGAAGGCGCTCACCCTGCTGCCCACCTCCACGACAACACCTGCCGCCTCTGAACCGAGGCCGCTCGGCAATTTCAATGGATAGAGGCCCGTGCGGTGATAGGTATCGATGAAATTCACGCCGATCGCGGTCTGGCGGACGCGGATTTGCCTTGCCTTCGGCGCGCCGACGGGGACTCCCTCGAGGCGCAGGACCTCGGGTCCGCCGTACTCATGAACGCGGATTGCGCGGCCCATCGCCTGATCAGGCAGGCTTGACGTTGGCGTTCAGCCGGAACAGGTTCGTCGGGTCGTATTTGTTCTTGAGCGCGACCAGCCGGTCGTAGTTGCCTCCATACACGCCGAGGATCCGGTCTGTCGGGGCATCGGACAGGTTGGTGTTGGCATAAAAACCGATCGTCGACGGTTCGATGGCTGGCCACCTGGCTTTGACCCACTCCATGATCTGTGAATCCCCGGAACCATCATCGCTGCTCGCCTGGACAATCACATTGTGGCCCGCATTGCGGTGCCAGAATGCCGTGGCGTCCGGCGCCACGCGATTCATTGCGCCACCGAACGCCGGCATCGCGATACGAGCCGCAGGCACAGTGGATTCTGAATAAGTATCGACGATGGTATCGATCAGTTTGCCATCGAGCTGCTTCACGAATCCGGACTTGGTGTAGTAGTGGCGCCCGAAGCGTGCACGCTCGTCGTCCTTTGTCTGCAATTGCGTATATTTGATCGGGCCCATTTCATCGCGGAGCGGTTTCCCCAGTTGGCGGTATGGTGCGAGCGCGCGCTCGGCGGTCTCCATCGAGCCGCTGTAACAGGCATCCAGGCCGACAAGCTTCTCGCCCGCTGGCGTGACGATCATGAATGGCTCGATCCAGAGCTCGTCGGGCGCCTGCGTCCAGGCGTCGGCGAAACCGTGCAATACGTTGCGTGCCTGCGCAAATGGAAAGACCAGGTGTCCGCCGCACGCCCGGCCATCAAAGGGGTAGAGGCGATATTCGAATGACGTCACCACACCGAAATTGCCGCCGCCACCACGCAAGCCCCAGTACAGGTCCGGATTTTCAGTCGCGTTTGCCTGCAGGAACTGGCCGCTGGCCGTGACGACATCCACCGCCGTCACATTGTCGCAAGCCATGCCGAATTTGCGCGAAAGGCGGCCGAAACCACCGCCCAGCGTCAATCCGGCCGCACCCGTGTGCGACACGGTGCCGGTCGTCGTTACAAGACCGAATGCCAGAGATTCGCGGTCCAGCTCGCCCAGCAAGACGCCGGGCTCGACGCGCACCGACCTGCGCGCGGGATCGACCCGCACGCTGCGCATCGGCGCCAGGTCGATCATGAGCCCGTTGTCGCACACGGACTGTCCCGACAGGCTGTGGCCGCCGCCGCGCACGGCGACGAGCAGCCCGTGGGCCCGGGCAAAATTCACCGACTGGATGACATCCGCGGCGCCCGCGCAACGCGCGATGAGCGCCGGCCTGCGATCGAACATGCCGTTCCAGATTTTCCGCGCGTCGTCATAGCCGACCGCATCCGGCAGCAGCAATTGCCCGCGCAGGCTGGCGCGGAAATCATCCACATCATGGCGCGAAAGCGTGATTTGCTTGCCGTCGCCGGTGATCGCATCGATATCGGCAGCGATCGAGGCTACCGCCGCGAATACGCGCCCGAAGGGCAGCGCCGTAACGCCCATGGTGGCAATTGCAGACGCGCAGAAGGCTCTTCTCTTCATGGCCAACTCCCCGGATGCGGGCGCGCCAAAAGCATGCGCTCGCTCTCACACCCCGTGCAAGTGCCTCAATCAGTTGCCGCCAGGCAGGGGATTGCTCGCGAAACTAAGCTCCTCGACCGGCCGGCCGCCGAGCAGATGTTCCTGGATGATGCGTTCGATGTTCTCGGGCGTGGCGTTGCGGTACCAGGTGCCTTCCGGGTAGACCACCATGATCGGCCCTTCGCGGCAGATGCGCAGGCAATCGGCGCGGGTGCGCAGCACGCCGCCGTCCACGTCGGCGAGGCCGACCTCGCGCAGCCGACGCTTCAGGTACTTCCAGGACTCCTGCCCGACTTCCTTCGGCGCACAGTCGCCGTGCGTGCAGAAGAGCACGTGGCGGCGCGCGCGGCCGAGCGCGATCTTCGCGACCGCCGCCTCGATCGTCAGGGCCTTCGGGTTCTCCTCGCGCTGATTCAAAGTGCCGCCTCGTCCGTCTCGCTGGTGCGGATGCGGACCACGCGCTCGATATCGGTGACGAAGATCTTGCCGTCGCCGACCTTGCCGGTGCGCGCGGCACCGATGATGGCCTCGGTGACCTGATCCACCAGGTCGTCGCGCACCGCGACCTCGACGCGGGTCTTCGGCACAAAATCCACGACGTATTCCGCGCCGCGGTAAAGCTCGGTGTGGCCGCGTTGCCGGCCGAAGCCTTTCACCTCGGTGACGGTCATGCCCGAGATGCCGATCTCGGAGAGCGCGGCTCGCACGTCGTCGAGCTTGAACGGCTTGATGATGGCGGTGACGAGCTTCATCCCGATCTCCTGCGAGCAGATGATCTACCCGCGGTACAGGATGCAGATTCTATGCCGGGACGGCGTTTTAAGGTTAATCAATCAGTTGCGAAAGGCTCGAATCGTTCGCCGCACTGTGGCGGCGCGCGGGAATCGCGTCGTGCGCCATGCAGGTGCGGCAGCTGCCGTCAGGAACGTGCCGGGTCGCAGCCCAGACTGCGACCCGGCACCCGAAGCGTGAAGTCCAGACGGACTGATCAATGGCTGGCGGCCCTGCGCCGCGAGCTCGACTGGATTTCACCGTCGCGCCCGAAATACAGCCGCCTGAGATCCCAGGACAGCGTCGAGCGCGTTTCGCTTCCTGCGGTATTGACGTTGGCCCCGAGATTCACCGGTGCCGACCAGGGCTGGCTGGTGCCGGTGCGTGTCGAGACATAAACGTCGAAACTGCCGAACGTCGCCGTGCCGTTCGCATCGACCGGCCGCGTCGAACTGAAGACGACTTCGAGTCCGTCGCTGCTGACATTCGGCATGCGGTCGTCAAACTCGGTATTCAACTCGACGACCGGCGTCGGCGGACCGAAAACGCCACCGGCGCCCATGCGGCTCATGTAGATGTCCATGTTGCCGCTGACCGTGCTCGAAAAGTACAGGAAGGTGCCTTGCGCAGTGGTGACGAGCGATGGGCTGAACTCCGCGCCCACGCTGTTCGGCCCCGTACCCGCTTCGAGGCATCCCAGGTGCTCCGGCTCGCCCCAGCCGAAAGCGGCATTCCGGCGAATCCGGTAGATGTCGCCCTTTCCGGGACCCGAGCCGCAAGTCTCCGCACCCGGGCGTTCGGAAACGAACAGCAGATAGCTGCCGCCGATTGGTGTCGGGCAGAAATCGTTCGCATCCGAGTTCACCGGCGCGCCGAGATTCTGCGGCTGGCCGAAGGGCTCGGTCTTGCTCGCGCGATCGGCCGCCCAGATGTCGTTGCCGCCCAGGCCGCCGGTCCTC
>Ga0326726_10002762_pt1 | contig 16075 bp, 12 predicted proteins | sample MHFenrmetagenome_2_FD_207603 | JGI IMG/M metagenome (GOLD analysis project Ga0326726, IMG submission 207603) | Lab enriched peat soil microbial communities from Michigan Hollow, Ithaca, NY, United States - MHF15MN | ecosystem: Environmental > Terrestrial > Soil > Wetlands > Peat | place: USA... | reverse complement strand
GTTTCACCCCTCATTTTGCGTCCCCCCCCAATTGCGATACCACCGTATCAGATACTACATCTTCATTGCAATAAGTGGAGGGGTTGAATAGGGGACGAAGCTCCTTCCCCTCCTCCATCGTACCCGTGCTTTGCAGTACTAACATTGTAAAAGGAATTCTCCCGAGCCGCAACAACTACCATGATTCCCCCGCTTTCTCATGCTCCCCGTTCTTTGAAGATACCTGTTTATTCCTCTTTAACGATACTTCTATCACTGATATGGATACAGGACCTGTTCCCCGTTACCTGCTTCACCTGTGCGGGGCAATCACCAAAGCAATAATCCTGGTTTTTGTATTGCCTCTTACCGCCGCATTCCTGTTCAATATTCCTGTCTCCTCAACCCTTGCGCTGATAACGAGCACGCTGGTCATTGAATACGGCGCAGCCCCGATTGGTATCGGGCTTGGCTTGCACCCGGTCTTCGTATTGTTTGTACTCGTCTGCGTGGCGTTCGGTGTTACCCTCACGCTGTTTGATGTTTTTGATATCATGGGGGAGCATTCAGAACGGGTATCGGCGTTCTTAAAAAAGTCATCAGAACGGGCAAAAAAATCATCGTTCCTGACAAAATATGGCATCTATGGCCTGGTACCCGGTGTGATGACACTGGGATTCTATGTCTGCCCCCCGGTTTCCTGGGTGCTTGGGTGGCGCCGGGACATCTCCATCCTCCTGATAATGGCAGGATATATTACCATCTCCATCGTAACGATTCTTGCGACGATGGGCATTTTCAGCCTGATCGTAACTAATTGAGTGTATATATGCTGCTGTCTTCTCACCTCCGGAAAGAAGAACACCTCCCTGAACTTCTTGCACCTGCCGGGTCACCCGACGCGTTCCGGGCAGCGGTTGCCGCAGGTGCGGATGCAGTATACCTGAGCGGGAAGAGATTTGGTGCCCGGAAATCTGCCCCGAATTTTACCGATGCAGAGATAAAGGAGGCAGTCACCTATGCCCACAGCCGGGATATCAGTGTCTATGTTACGATAAACACCCTTATTCACGACCGGGAACTTGATGGCGTGGTGGAATATCTTATCTGGCTGTACTCAATTGGTGTTGATGCCGTTCTTGTGCAGGATATTGGCGTCGTTGCACTCGCCCGCGAAATAGTCCCTTTGTTGCCTCTTCATGCCTCTACCCAGATGACAATTCATTCAACTGATGGGGTAAAATGGGCAGCAGAACAGGGCTTTTCCCGTGTCGTTCTTGCCCGCGAGCTTACTCTTGAAGACATTGCCCGTATAGCACAGGAAACAGGCGATTCCGGTATTGGTCTCGAAGTCTTCGCTCATGGGGCACTCTGTTATGGCTACTCGGGCCAATGCCTGCTCTCATCAGTGATCGGGGGAAGGAGCGGGAATCGCGGTATGTGTGCCCAGCCATGCCGTAAACCCTACACCCTGATGACCGGGGATACCGATGACTACGGCCGGCCGACAGGACTTCATAAACTCCCCTCAGCGGAGTGTTACCTGCTCTCCCCAAAAGATCTTTGCACCTTTGAAAACCTTCCTGATCTTGTCAGATCCCCGATAGTATCACTGAAGATCGAAGGTCGAATGAAGTCACCGGAATATGTTGCGATTGTAGTCTCGACGTACCGGCGGGCTCTCGATGCTGTTGCAGGAGGAAAAGCGTACAAATCTCCCGAAGCATTACAGGATCTCTGCCTTGCCTTCAACCGCGGTTTTACCTCGGGCTATCTTTTTGGAAAATCCTCTGCTGCTATCATGGGAAGGGAGGCATCGGGCAACCGGGGCATTTGCATAGGTTCGGTAAGCCGGTTTGATGAAAAATCAAAAACCATAACGGTCCTATCAAGCGGTTCAGGTCTCCCCCGTCGTGGTGACGGGCTCCTCTTCACCCATCCCAAAAATCCCGGTTATGCATATGGTTTCTCTCTTAACACGGTTCCCGTGCAAAACGACGGGGAGATTGCAATTAAGGTTCCGCATATGGTTGAACCAGGGTCAAAAGTATTCATCACATCTTCAACAGCTCTCGAGATACGTGCACGAAGGATTATTGCTCATCCGCCAGCCGGCTTACGGCATTCTGTTCCCGTCGATCTTGATGTCAGGGTTGATACGGTGGGTAATCTGGTGCTTGAAGGATTGGTACATACCCGGAGAGGAAGAACAATTCCCCTGGTGCACCGCTCTGATTTTTGCCTGGTACCTGCACATTCACACCCATTAACCCGGGAGCAGTTGGAGCTGCAGCTGAAAAAAACCGGTGGCACCCCGTTCACCCTACGGAATTTTACCCTCACCTATTCCGGTGATTTATTTACTCCTCTTGCAGGACTGAACCGCATGCGGAGGGAATTCCTCGCACGGGCTGAAGAGATGATGATTGCACATTCCCAACCTCCCCCCGAAAGCGTTGAACAGGCACAGCTGCGCTGGAATGTTCTGAAACCGGACGTAATTATCCGGCCAACAAAAACCAGAGATAATACGCCTTCTTCTTCACTGGTCCTCGGTGTCTATACAGATTCGCTTCTGTCGGTCGAGAAGGCTGTGGAAGCTGGATGCAATGTCATCTATTTTGAACCCGTATTCACTCCAAAGGAGGGCAAATGCAGGCTGCTTGCCGGATTTCCCTCTTTTGAATCACAAATAATTACTGCATCCGGGCTATGTCGCGAAGCAGAAATCAACTTTGTACTCAAATTTCCCCGAATCACTGATAATAACTACCTGGATTCGGTCCTCCCTCTGGTGTCGCAGACTTTGCGTCCGGATATCCCCGGCATTATGGTGGATAACTGCGGCACAGCTCATGCTTTCATGCACAGGTATCCTGCATCAGTCCTTTCCGGATCGATCGGACTCAATATTTTCAATCATGAAGCAGTCAGGCATCTTTCTTCCCGTTTTGGAATGGTTACTCTCTCCACGGAACTGTCCCGTGATGAGATCAGGTTGTTGATCCATGCAGCCCAATTGCAGGGATGTTCCCCTTCATTTGCCCTTATTGTGCAGGGAAGTATTGAAGCAATGGTTTCAGAGGACTGCATTCTCCAGCCCTCGTTACCGTGTAACGGGAAAAGGGGTGATACGTATGCTTCCGGGTTCTTTGGCATCACGGATGCTACCGGACATATATTCCCCGTTCGCATCGATAGTGAATGTCGCTCACACATTTTCAATTCTGCGGAGATTTGCCTTATTGACCATCTTCCTTCTCTCATGCAGATTGGCATTAATGAAGTGGTGATTGATGCACGCGGCAGGACCGGTACTTATACCGGGGAAATAATTCGTCTTTATCAGGAGGCTGTCCTCCTGGCAGAAAAAGGAGCCCGGGCAGATGATCGCCGGTTTGAACCCCTGAAGGATGCGGTAAAACACCTGGCTATCGGAGGAATTACTGCCGGTCACTTCATTCGCGGGCTGAAAGAATCGTGATTTATTTTTACCTCATCAAGGCAAAATATTCATCATAATTGAACCGAAATGGTGTATCTGGGACCAAAGCATGAGTAAAAATGAGGAGTTATTATGTCTTCACCTTTTATCCTGGTAAACTTAAAGACGTTCAAAGAAGGAATGGGCAACCGCGGACATATGATCGCGAATGCTGCACAGCTCGTTGCGCACGAAAGTGGGGTAACTATCGGGATTGCGCCATCCTATATAGATCTCCACCCGCTCTGTCACCACTTCGCTATCCCGGTATATGCACAGCATGTTGATGCCTTTGAACCTGGTGCTCATACAGGTCATGTTACGGTTGATGCACTCAGGATGGCCGGGGCTGCAGGATCACTTATCAACCATTCAGAGAAACGCCTGACACTAGCCGAGATCGAAGCCTCAATCAGGGCTTTGCAGGCGCAAAAACTTATTTCGGTTGTCTGCTCGAACAATGAGTCCGCCAGCGCCGGTGCAGCAGCACTGGCCCCTGAATATGTAGCGATTGAACCGCCTGAGCTGATCGGAAGCGGGGTATCGGTATCAAAAGCCAACCCGGACATTATCAGACGCTCTGTTGCAGCTGTTCATGCAATAAATCCTAAGGTTAAGGTACTGACAGGGGCTGGCATCCAGTCCGGGGAGTGTGTAAAGATAGCCGTGGATCTCGGTACTGATGGCGTGCTGCTCGCGTCCAGTGTCGTAAAAGCAAAAGAACCCGGTGCGGTGCTCCGGGATCTGGTCTCAAAACTCTGATCTGAAAAGTACTTCTTTTTTTCCTGACAGATTTTTTAAACGGGTTATTGTTTGAACAGGATTCTCATCCCGACAAACATGTCAATATCACGAGTGATTACGCATCATCCTGCCCATTTTTCGGATTTTTTGTGAAGATGGACACAGAAACAGTGGCTTGCTTATCCGGGATAAATCCCCGTTGATTATACGATTAGTGAGATGAGGTCATGTTTCGTAATCACACCCCTTACCATCCTGCCCTCGACAACGAGTACGGCATGGTTCTGCTGCAGGATATTTATCACTGTTTCTACGTCCATGTCGGGAGGTACTGTAGGAAATCCTGGTTCCATGAAGTCGCGGACAAAGAAGAGGTGCGTCTTATGCAGGCGCTGTTGCTCAATCGCCTTTACGATCACTGTTTCAGAAATACATCCTACCGGCACTCCCCGTTCGATTACCGGTAGCTGAGAGATATTATTCTTTTCAAAGATCTCAACCGCACGGGTAATCGCATCCTGAGGCTGAACGCAAAGAACTGGTGTATGCATTATCTGTGCTGCCCTGATCTTTTTTGGCTCAGCGCTGTTCAGAACTGCAATGATTTTGGATAAGGTACTTACCCGGGGATCGACATTTCCCGCTTCAATCCGTGCGACCATCGACTGGCTGATGCCGGCGCGTTTTGCAAGTTCAGTCTGTTTCATGCCGAGTGCTTCACGGCGTGCACGGAGCTCTTCCGGGGTGGGAATATGCATTGTTATTACTGATGGTGATAGAATAATATTAACTTTATGATTATTATTGTGTAAGGTATATTTTTTTCGACAATAATTCCTGTGCATTTGAAAAGAGCGCGGAAAGTAACTGTTATATAAAGGTCGATTCTCAGCTATGAACAAAGAGGAGATTTCTTCCCAATTCTGTCCGCTGGCGATTGCTCTGAACAGACTCGTTTGTAAGAAAATTATGAGAATTTGTCTGGAACAGGTCTCATTGTTTTGCCTACGTGCCTGATATCCAGCAATCCGCAGTGGGGAGTGAGGTGTATTCCGTTTGTTTTAAAAACCCTCATAACGTAAGAACCGGCTATACCAACAGTGGAACTGATGCCATGACCCGTAGGATGCTTTCAGAGGCGGAAGGATATGTATTGCTGAAAAACTACGGTATACCGGTACCTGAGTTCTCGGTCGTTCAGACTCGCCAGGAAGTGGCTGACGCTGTCGTTCGTTTAGGTTTCCCGTTGGTTATGAAAGTCATTTCTCCCCAGATAATTCATAAAAGTGATGCAGGAGGAGTAATCACCGGTATCCGGTCGGTTGCCGATGCAGAGCGTGCATTTGATACGATCTCGCACAAGGTGAAGGCCTTCGATCCATCCGCGATCATTTCTGGTTTTGTTATCGAACAGCAGAAAAATAAGGGGCTTGAGCTCCTTGTCGGCGGAAGGACGGATCCAACCTTTGGAAAGGTAATTACGGTGGGTATGGGTGGAACACTTGTTGAACTTATCCGGGACATATCTATCCGGGTACTTCCGGTCACGACTGAGGATATCGATGCGATGCTCCAGGAATTACAGGCGTATCCTTTGATTAAGGGATTTCGTAACGAACCGTCACGCGATAAAGAGGAGCTTATCTCTCTGATTGACAAGGTTGCACGGTTTTTTATTATCAGTCCAATCATTGTGGAATTTGATCTCAATCCGGTGTTTTTATACGAAAAAGGAGCCTGTGTTGTAGATGCCCGGCTCTTTATTACAGATACCGTACATGAAGTAACCCATGAACAGCAACTCTCGCTGGTTCCGGAGATCCTGAATGCCAGGTCTATTGCATTAATCGGAGCAACTCCTGAACCCAATAAGGTCGGGTATGCAGTCCTGCGCAACCTCCTCGCATTTCCCGGAAAACTCTATCCGGTAAATCCCAAACACGTAAAAATTCTCGGGCGCACGGTTTACCCTGACCTTGCGTCAATTCCTGATCATATCGACATTGCCGTTATTGTAGTTCCGGCGCGGTTTGTTCCACAAATCGTTCAGGAAGCCGGAGAAAAAGGTGTTCCCCTTGCCATCATCATTTCATCTGGTTTTCGTGAGTCCGGAAACGTTGGCGAGGAACTTGAACGACAGGTGCTCACGATTGCACGGCACTTTAACATACGAATTATGGGCCCGAACTGCCTGGGCCTGATGCTGCCCCACCAGGGTATCAATACCACGTTTGACCCTGTATCCCCCAAACCGGGCAACATTGCCTTCATCTCGCAGAGCGGGGCCATAATTTCAACCATTGTTGACTGGAGCCTTCCTGAAGAGATCGGTTTTTCTGCAGTGATCAGTATTGGTAACCAGGCAGATCTCAGTTTTGAGGATTTTTTAGTATATGCCGGAGATGACTCTCATACCCGGGCGATCATCCTGTACATTGAGGAAATCAGAAATGGAAAACGGTTTATGGAGATTGCCCGTGGGATCACGGCAAAAAAACCTGTTGTCGCTATTAAGGCAGGGTCATCCCGGATCGGTCAGATGACTGCCGCTTCCCATACCGGATCTCTTGCAGGCAGTTTTGAAGTATATCTGGCAGCGTTCTGGGAGTCCGGAATAATACCCGTTCGATCAATGCGTGAAGCATTTCAGACTGCCGAACTTCTGTCATCGGAGGGCTACCCTAAAGGTATCCGTGCCATTGTAATCAGCAATGCCGGGGGATTTGCGGTGTTATCATCAGATTATGCAGAGCTGTTCGGTATAGAACTGGTGGAGTTCCCACCGGTGATACTTGCGGAACTTGATACTATCCTGCCGTCTGACTGGAACCGGCGCAACCCTGTTGACATGGTGGGGGATGCATCGGCAGACCGGTTTGCTAAAACATTTGATGTTATGATAAAAAATCAGGATAGCTGGGACATCGCCTTCGTCATTGCGGTGCCATCAGCAATTTCAGATCCGGTACGCGTTGCAAATGAACTGGTACGGTTCTCAAAAAGCACCCACAAGATGATCGTGGGGTGTATGATCGGCGGGGATTCTATGAAGACGCCCCTTCGCATACTCCGGGATGCAGGGATCCCGAACTTTCCGGATCTTGAAGATGCCTTTAAAGCCGTTGGAAATATCTGTCGTCACGTCTGTTGGGAAGAATATCATGGAAAAAGATGTGGTCCATAAAAAAATCAGAAGAACGTTGTTCCGTAGAGGTCTTTTATCGGGATATGAAATACAAAGAACCTGAATGATATAAGAGGGGACCGTGACTGTCCCCCCTTACCGTTCCTTGACTTAGATCGATAGCGATTTATCACCTGTTCAGGAATTCTTGTCCTCGTGGGGAGCACAAAGCTGTTGGGGGTGAACCCCCTTGGTGCTCAGGTTTTTTAGAACATTTCTCCGGTTGCAGGTACGGGGAAGGAATCAGAGAGTAATTTTTTTGAGTATTAATCCGTTTTTAAAGATGGTGATTCCCCCGCCACTTTGGGATACCACGATGCCAACGGTGTTGGTGACCTGAGTCATTGCAGCAACTGAGTTGTGACGGGTTCCCATGCCTTTTGGGAGGGTAACATTACTTGTATCAACCGTGATATAACGACTCTGTGCCCGGATATACCCGTCACCGTCAATGACAAAAGCCCCGTCAAGTTGGGCAAATTCCTTGATGTTTTCCTTGATATCCTGATTTGTGATACTGCGTGATTCGGGTTTCTGCCCTTCAAATGCATTCAGTGATATCTGCCGCGATTTTGCCATGACGTTATCGGCATCTCCAAGAAGAAATGTCGTACCTACAGATTTTCCTTCTCTGCCCTCGATCGATATTTCAGTGCATATGTGGAATACAGCGTCAAACACTTCCTCTTTCACATCGGTTTCCGCAATCACGATGTCCTTCCATGTGTCAGTACTGATACGAACTTCCCCATTCCGCCTTCGATCGGAAATATCATTGCCAATGCACAGGATCTCAATGATATGGCCTTTTTCATCACGGATTGCCTTATTGATCCATGCTATCCAGACCCGGTCGCCGTTGCGACGCACGTTCTCGCTGACGTTGACTGCATAGCCTTCAGCATTAAACCCGAGATCATTTGCCATCATGGACAGATCATGACCGGAGCGGGTTTTTTGCGGAACAATGGTGCCAACAACGTTCTTCCCGATCACTTCGTCACTGGTATAATCAAAGAATGAGAGAGCAAAATGATTGAAGAAAGTGATATTCCCTGATGTATCCATCCTGATGATGATGCTTTGGGTATTCTGGAGAACTTCCCGGTACTTTGCCTCGCTCTCTTTCAGTGCATCAGCAATTTTCCTTTTTTCTGATATGTCGGTTGCAACAAATGTCCCGCCTTTACCGATATCCCGCTGATCAGCCATCTGCACCTGCAGCTGGCATGCGAGAGTCGAATTATTTTTTTTCAGAAGATTGCATTCGGTCCTGCCAAAAACCTGAGTGTTGCGTTTGATCTGGAGCTCACGGTACACCTGGTCGAAGTCTTCAGGAGTTTTAAATATACTGCTCATCTCTTTACCGACAAGGTATGATTCTTCATAGCCGAGCATTTCTGCGAATTGCTGGTTTACCCATGCAATGAGATGGTTGCGTACCTGAAATATGCCAAGCGGTGTTGCGGAAAGGATGGCGGTAAGCTGTTCGTTCTGTACCTTGATCTCCCGTTCCGCTTTTTTCCGGAGCATGGTCTGCTTGATTACCGTGACCATTTCCAAAAGATTTGGACGTATATCACCGCTTTTAGGTATACTGATCTCAGTTCCCAGGGTGACTTCCTCAACAGCGATCTTGTTATTTCCCCGTCGGCAGAGTAGAATAACCGGTGTTGTGTTTCCTAATGATTTGAGATACTGTAAAAATTCTATCCCATTCATGTCGGACATGAATTCGATACCATTTACTTCGGGTATCTGCTCGTAGGAGATGATCACGTCATAGGTCCGGCCTTTGATTTTTTCTATTGCCTGTTTCAGAGAATGGGCGTTGTCGATCCTGATATCTCCGGCCTTTTCCAAAAATGAGCGGATCTGTCCGAAAAGATCGGAATTGTCATCGACAAATAAAACAGAAATCATATATCTCCCGGGGGAAATCGCACATTATTCACTCATATGAGGTGGATAGTTTTGCGATAAATAGTTGTCCGAGAATTAAAGGATCCGACAAAAAGGACGCAGATAGTGAATCGAAAAAAAATTGCTTCAAAAACCGGAATCTTTTAAAAAAATTCATTCAGGTCCGGACGATTTCTCCTCTTCAGGTTCACTATCCCTGTCCTCCGGCCCATTCATCCCCTGGTACATCCACCATCCTATGATAAGGATTATCGGAATTCCGACAGGAATAGAAAATCCCGACTGACTATTGAGCAGGATGCCATACTGAACAATGATCGCAATGGCGATTACTATCCCCCCGGTTATGGTTAAAAGGGATGCCTTTTTTATCATTGAGGGATCTTTGCTGGTATTTGCGCGGATCAAAAGAATTGTCGCAATGATAAACAGGAGAACCCCGATCGCCCAGATAACAATAGAGATCGCACTCCTTCCACTCATGGTACCGTTGAGGACGTAGGTGATATCTTTGGTCACCAGGATCAAACTATTTCCCAGATACGTCCGCTGATACCGGAATAGTGCCCACTGCACACCAGTTCCCAGCCAGTCGCCAATGACGTAAATGTTTATCGGTATCAAAAAAACAAGGCACTCGAGCAAGAGAGAAATTTTGTACTTGTTCATACAATATACAGGATAGTTGTTTCACCGGGCGGGTATTGAGCATATCGAAACGAACCGATAAAACGACAGATGAATAAAAATTAGTTTATTCTGTATGCTGAACAATTGCGAGCTGGTACATCCAGTCCATGAGGGGATGACATTCCTCAACAATACACTCAAGTTCACAACTGATGCAGGGTATCAATTCATCTCCCGCAAGCAGGTGAGCAGGATTCACCGGCATCTGTTTGGCGTGGAGAAGGTACGTCTTGATCCCGTCTTTCTTGAACTCGGTCCTGTCAATGAGTCCGCTATCCTCAAGTTTTTTGACAATCCGAGAGCATTTACGGCTGTCAACTCCCAGTTCTTTCCAGAGCTCGCTCTGGAGAATGCCTTCAGGTTTCGACTGGATCAGTTTCAGTGCTTCATCAACAGGATCTACCACGGTGTCCACCTTTTTATCATCCGATAACCGGTGCAATGGTAAGAATGTTATTGCCCCTGATCACGACTGTACCAAGGCTTCTTCCCCGCTGGTTATCGATAAACTCAATGGTTTCATCCATGTGGATATTCAGGTACTCATCCACGGCAACGAGACGCCCCTGCAGTTTCCGGCCTTCGTCTTTGATCTCGACAGATATTTTTGAATCCACAAGGCCAAACACTTTTTTTATCGGCAAAACAATTCCGTTAACCATCTGCCCTAATTTGGGATGTAAGATAATTAAAGTTTGCTCATTATCATGGTTTGGAAATACCCTGGTGAAAAAATTTTAAGAATATGCTCATAAAAAATCAGACTTGCCTTCCATTCCTCCAGGGAAAAAAGGTTATTATAGGGGAAGTGGTTCCCACCGCTTTGAGAGTTCCTTTTCAACACCCGGGAGGGTGGTGTATTCCATCTCTTCAAGCGAGAGCCTGTGGGGTTCGAATGGTCCCTGTGCACGAATAATATCGGCAATTTCGTTGCAACGGTTCCTGACACTATCGAAGGCAGGATCATCGAACATATCCGCCGGCCCAACCAGGCTGCCATTGCAAATCTGGAAACCGAAACAGATTACGCGCGGCGGGCCGTCAAACCGGGTGCAGTTGGCGTCGCACAGTCCGACAGGCATAAAAGGGCCATGGTGCGATCCCCGCATCCAGCCTGCAACGAGTACCGGAATACAGAACGGTTCGATAATTTCTCCTACGGCGGGAAAACCACTCTGGGCACGAACGATCATGACCGGGTCGTCCTTGCCAACATATCTTCCCGCAATCATGTTCAGCCGCTGGGTGCTCGTCGAAGCAGCGATATCTCCATCCCGCCTGAACACATGCTTGATCACATACCGCGATGGTGCGCCGATATAGGCGAGCAGGCTGTAGATCTCTTCAGGGCATTTGAACAGGATGCGCCGCTTTTTTATGAGATCGTGAACCTCAAAGATGAAACCCTTATGCATCGAAGGGTCGATTACCAGGCCTGACGTGTTGAACGGGTCGGCAAAGATCTTGTAGAGAAAGAAGTTCCACGCACCTGGCTCAGTTTTGTCTGCCATGAAAACGAGAACGGGATCACTTACCCGTTCCTCAAACTCCATCTCTGCAACACCCGGGCCCATGCCCTTGACATTTCCTGAAAATGCATCGGCGAGCATATCCTGGCCGGCTCCATAGAGTTTCAGGCTTTTTGCAATGGCCGTACATTCCATGAATACATCCCATGCAAGACGGTGAACCTTTTCATTGTCCACGCCATGGGTATGCGTCATGATCAATTCGAGATCATCACCACAGTGGGTGACAAGGGAGTCAATGAGCAGTTTTCCTTCCTCATCCCTGAGCATCTTTGCTGCTTTCTCAAGAAGCTTCGGGTGGGTGCGGGAATGTCCGGGGAAACTTCCCACATCTGCCTTAATAACAGAAATCGTGGTCTTCGGCAAGAGAAATCACAGTATAGAATCTCTGGTGCAGAGGAAAAAAGTTGCGCTGATTTTTATTGTAGAGATTTTCTGACAAGGGAAGCTGATCCGTACGAACTGAAAGCTTTGAAAAAGACGAGACTTTCTGCATATGCCATAGCCTGAATGGCCTGTTCAGTATCTTCTTCTACAGCATACAGCTCTTTGAAAAATTCTTTTATTGCAAATTTGCAGTTACCATCAAATATCTGGCTGTCTTTTTTCCCGGGATTCTTTGGGCGGTATTTCTCAAGGGTCCATTCCTTGATGTCTTTATACAAAGCTGGTTCATACACTTTCAGAGTATTGAAAACGACATCCTGCCAGAAAGTTCCTACATTTCCTTTTATGATATCCCCTTTTGGGAAATGCTGATTAATGAGATCCCGGGGAGTCCCGGTTATCCCATGCTGGGCGATGCCGACATGCAGGTTGTTCTCCCGCAGGGCGCGTGCAACCGCTTTCGTTTGAGGGATATCGATGGAAAGCTGTTCGACCACATTTCCCAGTTCGTCGTATACATGCCCATGGGTGCTTCCATTGGCAATTGCAAGTACCTGGGGAAATACTCCGTCTTCCTGTAAGGCCTTGATAAATACAACAGCTTCTTCAGGGCTTGTCAGAATCAGCCCATGCCCATCTTTTCTTCCTATCTCCCCGACCTCCACTTCCAGACCGAAATCCTTCCCTTTCATCCTGTTTTTGATATAGAGAGCCAGATCAGAGGTAACCCCGATATTCTTATCCAGCTCCTCTCTGACATTCTTTCCTTCAAAATTGAAAAGATGTGAGGCATCAATGGCAAATGATGTATAGCCTGCCGCGATCTGGGCATCGATCAACTGTTTTGTTCCTTCGATCTCCGGGGAATCTCCGGTCTTTATCGTGATATGATCTGCGTGAAGAGCCCACATATCAAACTGTACGGCATTTGCGGCTTTTCGCATCTTTTCTGAGAAATCCTGTGGTGTAAGTCCCGTATACCCCCCTTTCAGGTCGCATTCAGACCGGGCAAGTTCCATGAATACCGCGGAATCAGTCTGTTTTGCTGCTTTGAAAATACCCTGTGCCACTGTTGCAATCCGTGTATTTGCCGCCATGATAATAGCTTTTTGGCCGGAAATACCACGAAAAATCGCTGAACCAGGGATTGGACCATAATCATTCTGTTTCATAGACTCATCAATCCTCTTTTATCATCTTTTCAGTCATATACTTTTCAATCAGCCCTATCTCCTTTTTACCTCCGATATAGATGGGAGTGATCTGGTCGATCTTTTCCGGGGTTATCTGGAGAATATCCGCCCTTCCGTTACTGACTGCTCCCCCGGCTTCATGAATGATCCTTCCCATGGGATTTGCCTCATATAATAGTCTCAGTTTTCCCTTTTCCTTACCTTTGAATCCGGGATACGAGAATACACCCCCCTTGTGGAGGATCTGGTGAACATCTGCTACGAAACAGCCACTGAAACGGAGTTTATACCCTTCGTTCTCGAGATGCTCAATCCACCGGGCATGAGCCGGGAGGTAATCCTTCCTCAAGGCGCCAGGGGCGTAAATTTTCCCTTCCGGAATTTTGAGGTCCTGATCTTTTAACATAAATTCACCCGTATCATCAAGGACAAATTCATGAACTCCCTTACCCGTGGTCAGTGTCAGCAGGGTAAGTGGCCCGTACAGGATGTACAGGGCGGCAACCATTTTTGCTCCTTTCTCAAGAACATGACCAGGATAGATGCCTATAATCGATCCTATACACAGGTTCACATCGATAAGCGATGAGCCATCAAGGGGATCGATGACAACCCCGAAATTGTTTTTCGGTTGATCGATCTCGATGAGCTGCTCCTGCTCTTCTGTCGCGATATAACGGGCAAGCCGTGAATTTTTGAGTCCTGCAATAAATACCGCATCGGCGTACTTGTCAAGAGCCATCTGCTCCTCGCCAAAAGTATTTCTGGTGAGTTCACACGCCTGTGTTTTCATACAGGTAGGGAAAAAACCGTTCTTAACCTGCTGGGCCTGTGTGCTCAGCAGGAGAATCAACTCCATGAGGTTTTTTTCTGTTCCTGCGCTTTTTAGGAAATCTTTGAGTATCATTTTTTTTCGCCTTCCTCTGCCACAAAAGAGCATTACACCATTGATACTTTACTAAGATGCCCTGATTTGTGTAGCAGTTTGATCCCGAGGTTTATCAGACTTATCATACCGCCCGAAAGAGTCGAATTGTCTGGTTAATCTGCTCCTCCTCATCAGGTTACCCTGACCTTGCTTGATAATTAAATTCCTTATTGTTCTTATTATTCATATATGGCCCTGAATATTAATCTGGAAAAATAGAAAGAGAGAATCATTCCGGAATCGGAAATGCATGAAAACAGTTTGGAGGTTCAGGATCAGCTATTCCTGAACATCAGCTTTCCTTCTTTCTCATCGACCACGATCTCCTTATCTTTATTTACCATTCCTTCCAGAATCATCTTTGACAATTCATTAAGCAGGCTTTTTTGGATTACACGTTTGATCGGCCGCGCACCGAATTGTGGGTCAAAGCCCAGGGTTGCGATAAACTGGATGGCTTTCTTTGTTGCCTTGAGCCGGATATCGCTCTTCTCGAGCATTTTTTGGATGATCCCCAGTTGAAGCTCGACAACCGTCCGGATCTCATCCTTTGTGAGTGGTTTGAACATGACGATCTCATCGATCCGGTTGATGAATTCGGGACGGATGGTCTTCTTGAGAAGTTCAAACACCTGTTGTCGGGTACGGTCTAATACCTCATCCCGGTTTTTGTCGGTGATATTCTCCAGGTTTTCCTGGATGATGGGTGAACCGATGTTCGATGTCATGATGATTATCGTATTCTTGAAATCCACCGTACGACCCTTGTTGTCTGTTAAACGGCCATCGTCGAGAACCTGCAGCAGGATGTTGAACACATCCGGGTGTGCTTTTTCGATTTCATCGAGTAATATGACGGAATAGGGCTTTCTCCGAACAGCTTCTGTCAGCTGTCCGCTTTCTTCATATCCTACATATCCCGGAGGCGCTCCGACAAGCCTCGAAACGGTATGCCTTTCCTGGTATTCCGACATATCGATCCGCACCATATTGTTCTCGTTGTTGAAAAGGAATTCTGCCAGAGCTTTTGCCAGTTCAGTCTTTCCTACACCAGTCGTCCCCAGGAAGATGAAAGAACCGATCGGACGTTTTGTGTCCTGCAACCCTGCACGGCTTCGGCGGATTGCATCGGAAACTGCCCCAATTGCTTCATCCTGACCCACGACACGCTTGTGTAGTTCGGCCTCGAGGCTTAGCAGTTTTTGTTTTTCACTCTGCAGCATCCTGCTTACAGGAATTCCGGTCCAGCGCGAAACTACTTCGGCAATTTCCTCCGCATCCACCTCCTCGTTCACCAGCGCGGAATCCTTCTGCAGCACGGTCAGTTTTTCCTTCAGGTTCTTAATGATCTTTTCGCTGTCCGGGATACGACCATAGCGGATCTCTGCCACCTTTCCGAGGTCGCCGCGCCGTTCGGCACCTTCGGCCTCGAATTTCAGGTTCTCGATCTCAGTTTTACGTGACTGGATCTGTTCAACAAGATCTTTCTCCGCCTGCCACTTTGCCTGCAACCGGTTTCGTTCCTCGGTCAGGTTCCCGATCTCTCCATTTAAGGCCTTCAGCTTTTCCTGGTCTTTCTCCCGTTTGATGGCTTCCCGTTCAATTTCCAGCTGGCGGATCTTACGTTCAATCATTTCCAGTTCTTCCGGTTTGGAGTTGATCTCGAGGCGGAGTTTTGATGCAGCCTCGTCGATCAGATCGATAGCCTTGTCGGGAAGGAAACGGTCGGAGATATATCGTTGCGAAAGTTCAACGGCGGCAATGATAGCTTCATCCTTGATTCTTACATGGTGATGGGTCTCGTATTTCTCCTTGATTCCTCTGAGGATGGAGATGGCGTCCAGCGTATCCGGTTCATTGACCATCACTGGCTGGAACCGCCGCTCGAGCGCCTTGTCCTTCTCAAAATATTTCTGGTATTCCTTGAGGGTCGTTGCGCCAATGACATGCAGTTCCCCCCGGGAAAGCGCGGGTTTGAGGATATTGGCGGCGTCCATTGCACCCTCGCTGGCGCCGGCCCCGACCAGGGTATGG
>Ga0326726_10002761_pt1 | contig 16075 bp, 12 predicted proteins | sample MHFenrmetagenome_2_FD_207603 | JGI IMG/M metagenome (GOLD analysis project Ga0326726, IMG submission 207603) | Lab enriched peat soil microbial communities from Michigan Hollow, Ithaca, NY, United States - MHF15MN | ecosystem: Environmental > Terrestrial > Soil > Wetlands > Peat | place: USA... | reverse complement strand
TCGCGCGCCGCCACGATCGCCCATTCTTTGGCTCGCGCCGCTGCGCGTACCGCCGCACTCATGAAGTGGTCTGTGCGTTTTCCCATGACTCGTGCCCCCTTGGGTTCTCCTGAGGTCGATTCCACCCCGCCATCGGTCCCGTGCGCGCCAGCTGGCTCTCAGCGCGACCCACCCCTCCGTCCGCCCACGAACCACGTCTTGACTTCGCCCTTGCCCTCGACTTCGAGCGCGCCGCGCTCCTCGAGCAGGAACGACTCGCCCAGCAGCTCCCGAGTGCTCTCCGCCACCTGCACGCGTCCGGCCACGCCGTGGGATTCCATCCGGCTGGCGATGATCACGGCGTCGCCCCACACGTCGTAGAGGTACATCCGCTTGCCGATGACGCCGGCCACCACCGGCCCGGTGGCGATGCCGATGCGAGCTTGCAGCGAGGAGCCGCCGCGCTCATTGAAGCGTTGCAGCGCATCGATCATGTCGAGCGACAAGTGCGCCGCCTGCACCGCATGATCGCCCGAGGGGACGGGCACACCGGCGGCAGCCATGTACGAATTCCCGAGCGTCTTGATCTTCTTGAGGCCGCGCCGCTTCGCGAGGTCGTCGAAACTGGTGAAGAGCTCATCGAGTTGGAGCGCCAGTTGCTCGGGGCTCACGGCCGGTGTCAGCTCGGTGAACCCCACGATGTCCGCGATCACCACGGTCACGTCCGCAAAGTTGTCCGCCGTGACGTCCGGGCGCGCCTGCAACCGCGCGGCAATGGAATCAGGCGGCACATGGAGGGCCAGCCGCTCCGCCACCTTCCGCGCCGCCACGACCTGATCGAACAGCTGCTTCAGCTCGTCATTCTTGCGGCGGAGCTCGGCGTGCAACAGGCGGACCTCGAGCAGGTTGTGGACGCGCGTCAACACCTCGGCGACATCGAAGGGCTTGGCGACGAAATCCTTCGCCCCGGCCTTGAGCGCGCGCAGCTTGTGCTCCGGCTGGGCGGTGATCACCAGGACCGGCAGGTACCCCTCCTTCTCGACCTGCTTCAGCCCTTCCATCACCTCGAATCCGTCCATGCCGGGCATCTGGAGATCGAGCACGATCAGGTCGTAGCGATTCTTCTCGTGCAGCTCACACACCGCGCGCGGATCGAGCGTCGAAGTCACCGCCACGTACCCGGCGCCGCCCAGCATGCGCTCGAGCAGCAGGACGTTGGCCGGCTGATCGTCGACGACCAGCACCTTGGCCTTGAGGATGGCGGAGGTCTCAAGCATGTGTCTGCACGGACTCCAGCGCGGCGTCCAGAGCCTTCATGAACTCCTGGACCTTGATCGGCTTGGTGAGATACGAGACAAACCCTGCCTTGAGGCCCTTCGCGATATCGCGTGGCATCGCATTGGCGCTGATGGCGACGACGGGGATGTGCGCGGTGGCCGGGTCGTCCTGCAGGATCTTCAGGGCTTCGAAACCGCTGATGCCGGGCAGATTGATGTCCATCAGGATCACCTCCGGCTGGTTGGCGCGTGCCAGCCGGATGCCCATATTGCCGTCCACCGCGGTCAGCAAGCGCATGGTGGGGCGGCGCGCGATGAGTTGCTCGACCAGCTTCAGGTTCGCCGGGTTGTCCTCGACATAGAGCAGCGTGCGCAGCGGCGTGCCGGGTTGAGCCGGCGCCTGGGCAACGACCAAGGGTGTGGCTGGTATCGCTTCGAGCTTTGGAGCGGCAGCCGCGCCCAGCTCGCACCAGAAGACGCTTCCCACTCCCACCACGCTCTCCACGCCGAGCACCCCGCCCATCAGCTCGACCAGTCGTTTGCTCGTCACGAGGCCGATGCCCGTGCCCTGCTCGGCGCCTCGCTCCTGCCCGAGACGGTTGAACGGCTGGAACAGCTGCGCCAGCTTGTCCGGAGGTAAACCTGCGCCGCTGTCCCTCACGTTGATCCGCACCCGTTCCGCGCTGCTGCCCGCGCAGTCCACCACGACCGTTCCCCCCGTCTGGTTGTACTTGATCGCGTTGGACAGCAGGTTGATGAGCACCTGCTTCAACCGCGTGCGATCCGCGGCGACGAAGATCGGAACGCCGAACTGCGGGAAGGTCAAGCGGATGCCACGGGGTTGCGCCTGCGACTCGATCATGGACTGGCATTCGAGGACGACTTCGGCCAGCGAGGTCGGCTCGGGCGACAGCGACAGCCTCCCGGACTCGATCTGCGCCAGATCGAGAATCTCGTTGATCAGCGTCAGGAGATACCATCCGGCGCGGAGAATCTCGTCGATGCTCACCTTCTGGGATGGCGTCACCGGCGTGGCGTCGGACTCCATCACCTGGGCGAAGCCGAGGATCGCATTGAGCGGTGAGCGCAGCTCATGACTCATGCTGGACAGGAACTCCGATTTCGCGAGGTTCGCCTTCTCGGCCACAGACTTCGAACTCTCCAGTTCGATGTTCTTCTCGCGGAGCACCTGATCCAGGCGTTTGCGCTCCGTCACGTCGCGCGCCGCGGCGAACACACCTTGCAGCGTCCCGTCCCGGTCGTAGAACGTCGTGGCATTGTAGGACACGACGGTTTCCCTGCCATCCCTGGCCCGCGCGGTGAGCTCGTAGTTGGTAACGGTCTTCCGGGTCAGCACCAGGGTGATGCCTGCTTCGGCTCTCTCCGGATCGGTGAAGTACTTCTTGAAGGGGGCGCCGATCAGCTCATCGCGCGTACACCCGGTGAGCACTTCCATCTGCTTGTTGACATCAGTGATGATGCCGCGCGGATCGGTGGTCATGATCGCGTCGATATTGGACTCGATGAGCGAGCGCGTGTAGAACTGCTGGTCGCGCAGCCGCTGATCGAGCTTCTTGCGCTCCTCTTCGACCTGCTTGCGCGCGGTGTTGTCGGTGCCGATCAGGAGGTAGCCGATGATGGCGTCCTGGGCGTCGCGCAGCGCCGTGACCGACACCACCGCCGGGAAACGGCTGCCGTCCTTGCGGATGTAGGTCAGCTCGTAGATGTCCTCGATGCCGCGCGAGGCCTTGAACACCAGGGCCTCAAAGCCCGGCGTGATCGGGGTGCCGAGCTCGACGCTGAGCGCCTTGGCGCGCGCGATCACCTCTTCCGGGTCGGAGATGTCGGCCGGCGTAATCTGGTTCATCACTTCCGCGGCCGTGTATCCCAGCATCCGCTCGGCGCCGACGTTGAAGATCTGGATCACGCCCTTCGCATCCGTGGCGATGCTCGAGAAGTTGGCGCTGTTGAAGATCGCGCTCTGCAAGGCACCCGCCTTGAGCTCCGTGATGCCCTCCCCTGTGCGGCGACTTCCGGCCCCCGGGGCGACTCGTGCGGTGATCATGGCGTGCCTCCCTCTGATAGCTTCGCGGCTTTCGCGGCGTCCGCATCACGCATGTCGTGCGCGAGGTCCCTCGCGATCTGCCCCGCTTCCGGGGCCGCCGCGCCGGCGCTCATGCGCTCGTAGGTGGCCTCGGTCTTTGCGTCGCGGGCCAGCGCCGTCCGATCGTCGCGGTCGTCACCCGGCATCTCCACCCGCAACTCCACCAGCATCATCTGCAGACCCGCCGCGATCGGCAGGGCCAGCAGCGCTCCGATCACGCCGTACAGGATGCCTCCGGCGAGCAGCGCCAGGACCACCACGGTCGAGGAGAGCCGCAGCACGTGTCCGTAGACCTTCGGCACCAGGACCCGATTCTCGAACTCCTGATAGACGAACAGGGCGACCAGCACCACGAGGCCCACGGGCAGGCCGCGGGAGAGTGCAAGGAGAACGGCGGGGGCGGTGGCCAGCAACCCTCCGATGAACGGGATCACGTCAGCAACCACGGCAAACAGCGCGATGGACAGCGCATTGGGGACCTTGAGGACGACCAGCAGCAGAAAGGTGAACACCCCGATCGCCGCGCACGTGATGAGCTGGCCGCGCATGTAGCCGCCGACGATCACCTCGAGGTTCTGGAGGATGCGCGCCAGCCGCATGTGGTAGTGGCGCGGCACGATGGCGTAGAGCACGCCCTGCGTGCGCTTGCCGTCCGCGAGGATGTAGAACGACAGGAACAGTGTGGTCACCGCGTATCCGAGCCCTATCAAGGCCCGGGGCGAGTAGCTCACCAGGTCGCTCTCGATGCGGGCGAAGGTCTGCTCCAGATGCGCGTTCTGCACGGCGCGGGCCAGTGGGGCCGTGAACTCGCGCTGCTGGAGGAGGGTGACCAGTTCGTCGCGATGGCCCGGGGCGTCGCGCACGATCTGGGCGAGCTGCTCGAGGAACGGCGGGACGGTCAGGAAGATCAGCAGGCACGTGATGACGAATAACGCGAGGAAGAGCAGCAGGAGCGCGTAGATGCGCCTGAGCCCGCGGCGCTCCATCCACTCGACCAGCGGATTGAGGGTGCCCGCGAAGACCAGCGCGACCACCAGCAGCAGCACGACCACCCGGAGCTGGATGATCAACCACACGCCCGCCACCGTCGCCAAGATCCATGCGATCGATCGCGGGGCGATCTCGAAGCGGACGACGGCTGTTTCCTGCACGGGCGCCTTCATCGGATCTCCGGGTACCGAGAGCGCCGAGTCCGGCCCGAGGGCCACCACCGCGGCGCCGCAGGTGCCGGCGAGAAGTGGGGGGGCCGCGGCTCGGGTCCTGGAGGCCGTCTCGCGGCGGCCGCCTCCCATCCTACAACCTGCTCCTGGGTACCGCCAGCGAACATCGCACGGACGGGTGAAAACCGGCCTACCAGGGCATACCTCGAAAGCAGTACGCCTCCGCTCATCCCATCGAGCGATACCAGCCGCCGGCACCGGCGCGTAGCCTTGTACCACAGCCCCGTACCACGGCCTGCGAAGGCTCTCCGCCCCGATCGCAGGCGAGCCGCGAACCGAGGGGCTGCCGCGCACCGGGCGTCGCACGGCGACGTGTTTGCACAGAGCGTGCCGGTGACCGATGGGGGCGTTGACGAGCGAAGCGGGGCACAGTACAACGAGAGCCGGCCGCCGGGCCTCCGCTCGGCGGCGGGCGATCGTCCACCCTTTCGGGAGAACCGGCCGATGCTCACCCTAGCTGTCGTTCTGCTCGTCCTCTGGGCGCTGGGTTTCATCACGTCGTACACCATGGGCGGATTGATCCACATTCTCCTGGTCGTCGCGATCGTGATCATCCTGGTTCGGATCATTCGCGGCCAGAAGGTGCTGTAGCCCGTGCTCCGTGGGAGGCAGCCGAGCGCTCGCTCATGAAGCCCATGGCGGAGCTGCCATACGAGACCAGCAACGACCTGCCGGAGGGCGTCCGCACGCAGGTCATCGACCTGCTGAATCAACGGCTCGCCGACGCGATCGACCTGGGCACCCAAGCCAAGCAGGCCCACTGGAACGTGAAGGGGCCGCATTTCATCGCGCTCCACCATCTCTTTGACGACGTCCACGGCGCGGTGGAGGCCTACGTGGATCTGCTGGCCGAGCGCATCGTGCAGCTCGGCGGGATCGCCGCCGGGACCACGAGGATCGCCGCTCAACACTCCATGCTTCCGGAGTACCCGCACGCCATCGCCTCCGGCGCCGAGCACATCAACGCCCTGGCCAAGACCCTGGCCGAGTTTGGAGGCCACGTACGGCGGGCTATAGGCGAGACCGCCGATTGCGGTGACCAGGACAGCGCCGACATCTGCACCGAGATCTCGCGGGGCGTGGACAAGTGGCTGTGGTTCGTGGAGGCGCACGTGCAGAGCCGCTCGCGGAGCCCCGCTCGCCTCACCATGGAACGAACCAAAACCGCGACCCACCGCACCCCCCGAGGCACCGCAGGACTGGTGACGCGCTAGACGTCCACCATTACGCGGTTGCCGGCAGGCTCGATGGCGGGCGGCAGCTCCGGCGGCCGCGCCGCGTGATGGGCACTCGTCGCAAGGTCACGGGCGTGGTGGTGCTGGGCGTGCTCGCGGCCGTCCTGCTGGGGGTGGTTGGCTGGCGTGCGTCGGGCATCATCAAGGTGCTGCTCGGCAAGTGGGCGGCGGCGGCCGTCGCGCATGGTTCGGGGGGCGTCTACCGGCTCGACGTCGGGCAGGTGCGGCTGAACTGGCTGCTGCGCCGGGTGACGGTGGATTCGGTACGGTTGACGACCAACGTCGGCGTCAACGCGAAGCGAGTGCCACCGCTGCTCGACCTCAAGGTGGCGTTCGACCGCTGCACGCTGAGCGGCGTGCACCTGGTGACCCTGGCTCTCGGACGCGGCTTGGTCGCCGGGTCGTTCGGCTGCCGCAAGGGCAGTGTCGCGCTCAGCGGGATCCGCGCGCCTCAGGGGGCGCCGATCCCGCCCTTCCTGGTGCCCTCGACGACGCCCAGCCCACCAGCCAAAGTGCCGCGCGTCAGAATCTCCCGGGTGGCCTTTCCGAACCTCGCCCTCTCCGTTCGGCTCCCTCATGCGGGTCCCGGGGAGACCCGCTTCGCCCTCGAGCGGGCGCGGTGGAGCATGGTGGATTTCGCGATCGATCCTTCCGACAGCGCGGCGGCCAGCCGGCCCCTGTTCAGCCGGGTCGTCGAGCTCGCCGTGGACAGCGCCGTGATTCGGCCCGACAGCATCACGGCGGCGCGGATCGGCCATATCCGGGCGAGCCTCACGGACTCCACGCTCGACGCGGAGGGCATCGGATTCGCGCCGTCGGTGACGTTGGCGGAGTTCGAGCGTGGTCCCTTCCGGCCGGACATCGTGCAGGTCGGCGCCGCCCGCGTGCGGGTGCAGGGCATGGATTTCGGCGCCCTGGTGCTCGGGTTGGGCGTGCGGGCGCGCCGGGTGACGGCGGACTCTCTGCGCGTGAAGATCACGAGCGACTATCGGGGCATGCAACGGGTCATGTCGCATCGCACGCCGCAGCAGTGGATCGCGGAGCTCGGGCAGACGGTGGAGGTGGATTCGATCGCGGTACACGGTGGAGAGGTCGAGTACCGGGAGGTGCGCCCGGATCAGGACTGGCCCGGGGTCCTGACCTTCGGCCACATCGAGGCCATGGCGGCGCCGGTGCGTCATATCAATGGCCGGAAGGCAATCGCCGACTCCATGATCCTCGCGGCCACCGCGGAGCTGCTGCACGCCGGGCGGCTCGACGTCCGCATCGCGTTCCCGTTCGATGCCCCCGCCTTCGACATGGCCTACCGCGGGACGCTCGGCCCGATGCCGGCCACGGCCTTCAACCTCATCCTCGAGCACCTCGAGAACTGGAAGATCGCCCGTGGCCAGGTCGAGAAGATCACGTTCAGCGCGGCGGTGCACAACGGCGTCGCCAACGGCACGCTCACGCCGCTCTATACGGATCTGTCGGTCGCGGTGACGGGCCAGGGATCAGGCGGCATCCTGGGGTTGCACGGGATCATCGGCGGTGCGTTTCGCGGGCTCGCGTCCGCCGTGGCCGGGTCGAAGTTGAATGGCCGCAATCCCGACGCTCCGGGGAAGGCTCCGCGCAGCGGCGCGATCCGCCACGTCTTTGCTGCGAGCGAGACGCTTCCCGGGTTCCTGTGGGTGAGCCTGCGTGAAGGGCTGCTCGCGGTCATCAAGAAGTAGCGGTGCGACCAGGGCGCAACCTGCCCACGCTCAGCGGAAGAACAACGCCACCCCGACCCGCGTCACATAGGCGATGACGTCGTTGGCGAGCACGCCACCCACGGTGAGGTCGCCGAGCGCTGCGATCTGCTCCGAAGCCTGCACGGCCACGCCGAAGCGCGGGCTGAAATTGAGATCGTAGCCGACGCCCCAGGCGAGCGCGACTCCGGTCCCCCGCGCCGTGCCGGGCGACGCACCGGACGCCTCGGGCGCCACGGTGCCCTGCACGATCCCGGCCCCGCCTCGGACAAAGAACCTCGCCGCCCGCCAGGGATACCAGTGCACGATGGCGAGGACGCTGCGCACCGTCTGGTGCGGGGCAGCCCCGGTACTCTGCCACTGCTGAACCTGCGCGCCCAGCAGCACGTTTTCTGCCAGAGCGCCGCCCACGGAGACAGTCAGTGCCGCACCGTTCGCGGCGACCGCGGAGCAGCCGAGGCAGGTCAGTCGTATGTAGCCGGCGCTGAGCCCGGCGTCCACCCACATGTTCTTGCGCGAGGGGGTCTGCGCCGCCGCCGGCCCGGTCGCGAGCGCACCGAGCATGAGCGCCGCCGCGCCGAGTGCCCGGGGAACCCAATACGCGCACCGAACGACGTGGGTCGCCATCATGGCTCCGGTTCCGGCGGCAATCGACCGCGGTGGGTGTTCAACACGACGTAGGCACGCAACTCCGGAGTGCTCGTCGTCTCGCCTGGCAACCCGGAGTAGACGCTGCGGCGGTGAAACCACCCCGCGTACCCACCGACCCCCAACGACCCCGTCAGCGGCGCCGCGATCTCGATGCTCGGGAACTGGATGAAGTGTTCGGCGGAAGAGCCGCTCACCGAGTGCAGGTACGCCCCGTGCCAGCGCGCGGTGAGCAGCGGGAAGCCCCCCACCCGGACCTTGGCGGCGAAATCGAATCCCACACCGGGCCCGAAATCGTAGGTCCGCGGGGTGCCGGCCAGGCCGCCGCGCGGCGCGTCCACGGCGCCCAGCATGATCCCCTCGGCGTACAACGTCGTCTGCACATCGAACCCGCGCGCCCCGAAGAACCCCGAAACGAACCCGACGTTCAAGCTCTGCCCGCCGTACTTGTAAGCGCTGCTCGCTTCGTACTCGAGCTTCTGGGTCACGGTGAAGATGTGCCGGAAGGTCGAGCCCGTGTCGGTGAGCTCGTGCGCCCAGAGCCGGCCGGCGACCCGCACCTCCCGCATGTTGGCGCCGGCCGTGCTGAGCCGCACCCGCGCCGTGAAGACGTCGAACGGTTGCGCGTAGGGCGTGACGAACGCGTCGCCGTACGACATCTCGGCGAGGAACGCGGCCGCCATCGGTCTCTTGCGGGTGACGGGATCGGCCTGGTCGGCCTGCGCACCGGCCTGGAACTGCCACCCGAACGCTCCCGGATAGCTGCCGCGGGGATTCCCATACGAGCGCCAGGCATCGCCGGTCACCAGGCGCTTGACAAATCCGCTCGGATCGAGGGGGATCGCGGCGAGCTCGCGGAGGAGGCGGCCAATGCCGCGGGCGCGGTTGTCGCGCACCAGCGGCGCCAGGCGCCACGTCACCTCGCCGAGGACGATCCCGCCAAAGGCGGTATTATAGAGGTCGTTGAGCGACGGGTAGGTCGTCTCCCCGAAATACTCCCACTGCAGCGAACCGAGAAAGGTCAGCGGCGTTGATTCCCAGAAGTCCAGGCCGTTGGCGCGCCCGGCGCGGAAGTAGGCCGCACCCTGGTTGGGGTGCAGGAACATGTTGGTCGAGAAGTTGTCGCCGTCCCACGTCCAGCCCTGGCGGATATTGGCGCCCCACGACTTGGGCGTGACGCGTGCGTAGTAGCCGTCAATCGGGTCGTGCTCGTTCAAGACCCACGCGTCCATCCGGTTCACGAAGAGGTTCACCCCCGTCATCATGAGCAAGGCCATGAAGGGGTGTTTCCGCGGAGTGGCGGCGCGCGTGCTGTCGGCGTGCGTCGTATCCCGGGCGCCCGCCGCGGGGACCACGGTCGTGTCGGGCTTGGCGGCCGCCGTCGTGTCCTGCGCGGCGAGCGCAGCAGGGAGCGCCGCGAGAGCGGCGGTGGCGGCGAGGGCGACGACGAGGCGGCGCACGCTCATCTAGCTCGCCGGTCCTCGCGTGCTGTCACGCTTCGGCCCCTGCGGGCCGGGCCCGGGCTTCCGGGCGGGCGCGGGGCGCTTGGGCAGGTTGGGATTGGGCGCCGGCGCGGCTCGACCAGGCCTGGCGGCGGGCGCCGCGGGGGTTGGCGCGGGCACGGGCGGATTGGGTTGCGGCACCGCGCGATTGGGCGCGCCGCGACCGGGCCTAGGCGTCGCGGGGGGCTGCGCGGGCACCGGCGGATTGGGTTGCGGCACCGCGCGATTGGGCGCGCCGCGCTCGGGCCTGGGCGCCATGGGCGTCGGCGCGGGCGCAGGCGCGGCCTGATTCGGCGGCGGCACCGCGCGATTGGGCGCGCCGCGGTTGTGTCTGGGCACCACGGGCGTTGGCGCGGGCACGGCGGGCGTCGGCGTCCGACGGTTTTCCGCCACAGGCGGCGCCTCAGGCGGCGGACGCCGCGTGATCACGATCGGCGCGGCGTGTGGCGTCGGCTCGGTTCGCGGCACGACGAGCGGCGCGTCGGGGCGCACGCGGGGCGCGACCCGCGGCGACTGCGTCGTGACGAAGACCGGCCGCCTGACCTCGGGGGGACGCGACGCGGGCGGCCCTCCGGCGGCCGCCCTTCCGGACGGCGCGGCCGCGGGCCGCGGCTGGATCGGCGCGCGCGCGACGTCGGTCGCGCGCCCCGGCATCGTGCGTCGGGCGACGGGTTGACCACTCCGGAAGTCCGCCGTGGCTACCGCGGTCGTCGCGCGCTCGCGGTTGCGGTAGTTGATCGTATTGACGTTCACGTTCACAGCGACGCTGGTGACGTTCCGCATGTTGGTGACGTTCACCCTGCGCAAATAGTCGTCGCCGTGGCGATACGAGGGATAGTAGGTCTCCCGCGGACCCAGCGGGAACCACGCCTGCGCCCCGAAGGAGGAGCCGTTGACGAACACGACCAGCGCCGGGGCGTAGTAGGACCGGACCGCGACCGGGCCCGGCATCCATCCCCACCTCGAGTTCACGCTCACCCAGCGGCCGTAGTGGAACGGCGCGTAACCCCAGGGCTCCTGCTCGACCCAGGTCCAACCCCACGGCTCGACCCACACCCAGCTCCCGTTGCGATACGGCGCCCAGTCGCCGGACACGCCGGCCGGATACCACACCGGCCCGTAATCCGCTTCCTGTTGCCACGTTCCGGCGTCGTCGAGGTCACCGTAGCCCGGAATGTCGTTGCTCACGTACTGCGCGGACGGTGAGGACGCCAGCCTGCCGTCACGCTCCATGCTCCACTGCTCGAAGGCATCCACGGGGGCCGGCGAAGCGCTGGCCACCTGCATCGGATCGATGCCGCTGACGCGGATGGCTTGACCGTCCCCAACCGTCTGAGCGACCCCACCGGCCGCCCACTCCAGGCTGCCGCGTTCCACCGTCACCAGCATCGCGGCGTCGCCAGCGGGGGCATCAATGCGGTAGTCCCCCGGCGCGAGCAGGGTCAGGGCGCCATACGGCGTGTCCACTTCGACGGTGTCGCCAAAGCTCAGCTGGTACACGCTCACCCGCACCGTCCCCTGCGCGAGGCCGAGCTGCACCATCTGGTCCGACAGGTCGGTGACGGTGAGATCGCCGGCCTGGTCGAGGCGCACCGCCACCGGGCCGACCTGCAGCTCGGCGCGGGCACCCTGATCGGCAAAAAGGCGATCGCCAGTCGTCATCGGATAGTTCAGCGTCGCCTGGCTCCAATCGGTGCCGCCCGAGGGCAGAAACGAGACGCTTCCCGACACGTAGCTGATCCGCGCCGCACGGGAAGAGGGATCGTTCGCGCCCTGCGCCAGGAGCGCCCCCGCCAGCAGCGGGAACAGCGCTGCGAGCAGCAAAGGAAGTCGCGGCATCTTCCCCACCGTTGTCACTCAGTTGCCAAAGGTGATGCTCAGCCGGAACACGTCAGCGACGCGATAGCCGGCGTCCACCAGAACGATGTGGCCTCCGATCACCACGTACCGGTAGCCAGGAGGCGCGGGGGCGAAGCCTCGCGTGAGATCCCTGGGGGCCGCATAGGCCCGCCGCCGCATGTAGGGGTCGAACCGGTATCCCGGCTGGAGCCGGGCCTCGTACTGCTGAGGCAGCCGGTCCGTGCGCCGGAAGCCGCGCGGTGGGTTGTTGCGGTGTTGGTCGTACCAGGTGTTCGCAGCTTGGCGGTCGTGGTCGTTGATCCTGGCCTGGGCCTGGCGCTGGTCCTCGGCGCGCTGCGCCTTCTTGGCCTGCCCGCGGTTCTGGCCCTGGCCGTTGCCGTTACCCTGCGCCACGGCTACCCCGCTGGTCACGGCCAGCAGCGCGATCGCGCTTGCGATCATCCAGCGTGCTCTCATTTGCATGCTCCGTTCGTTTGCCGGTGGGCGTGCGCCACGCCCCAACTTTACGTGCGCCGTGCCAGGCGTCGCTATCAGCCATTGGGATGTCATCCGAAGGAGGGATGAGGCCATCATGCGATGGCAGGATGATCGCAAAGCTGCTTCCCGACCGGCTCCGCCGACGATGCCGCGCAGTCGCCGCAGGCTCCGCCCTACTCCTCGCGCAGGGCCTCCGCCGGGTCGAGCTGTGCGGCGCGACGCGCCGGCACCCAGCTCGCCGCCGCGGCCACGGCGAGAAACAGCAGCGCGATGGTGCCGAAGGTCAGGGGGTCGGTGGGCCGCACGCCTACCAGCAGGCTCCCCATCGCGCGCGTGAGGCCGAATGCCGCGATGAGCCCCACAACGATTCCGAGCCCCGACAGCCGCAATCCCTGCCCCACGATGAGCCGGAAGATGCCCGGAGCCTCGGCGCCGAAGGTCAGCCGGATACCGATCTCCGCCGTCCGCTGGCGCACGGCCGTCGCCAGCACGCTGTAAAGCCCGACCGCGGCGAGCACCGCCGCGATCGCGGCGAAGATCCCGATGAGCGTCAGCGCGAAGCGGGTCGGCGCCATGGCCTGCGTGAGGAGGGCCTGCATCGGCTGCAGGTCGGCCACCGGCACGCTCGGCGCGTAGGCCGCCACCTCGCGGCGCACCGCAGCCGCCAGGGCGAGTGGATCGCCGCGACTGCGAATGGCCCAGCGCGTCGCTCCGCCGTGGCCGAAGAATCCGTCGGTGAAGAACATCGCCTCGCGCCCGGGTGTCGCGAGCGACGCGTGCCGCTGGTGCTCGACGACCCCGACGACTTGCACCCACTCCGGGTCGTTGCCGCGGACGCGTACCAGCAGCCGCTGCCCCACGGCCGAGCGGCCCGGGAAGGCCTTGGCCGCGAGCAACCGGTCCACGATCGCCACCGTGCGCTGCGGATCGTTGTCGTCCTCGGTGAAGGTCCGCCCGTCGAGCAACCGCGTGCGGAGCGCCTCGAAGTACCCGGGGAGGACGACGTGCACGTCGGCCTGCTGGAACTTGGCCGGGTCACCCGCCGCGTCCTCCGTGCCCCACCGCGCGTTGGCCGTCCTGCCGTCCAGCGGCAGCGGGAACGCCGCGGAAACTGCCGTCACCCCTGGGAGGGCGGCGAAGCGGGTCCTGAGCTCGCGCATGAACGCCTGGCGCTGCTGCGGTGCGGCGAAGCCCGGTCCGCCGGGCGGCCCGACCTCGAAGGTGAGGACGCCCGCCGGGTCGAACCCGGGGTCGGTCTCCTGCAGGGCGCGGAAGCTGCGGATCATCAGGCCGGAGCCGACCAGGAGCACGAAGGCCAGCGCGACTTCCACCACCACGACGGCGTTGCGCAGCACCTTCCCGGCGGCGAGGCCGCCGGTGCGGCTGGCCGCGCGCAGCACGGCGCTGGCGTCGGCGCGAGAGGCGCGGAGCGCGGGCACCAGGCCGAACGCCACCGCCGCCGCGAGCGCCGCCAGCACCGCCGCACCAAGCACCCGCACGTCAATCGAGGTGAGGTCAATCCTCGGGAGCGTCGCCGGGGCGAGCGGGCGCAGCGCGGCGACGCCCGCGAAGGCGAGGGCCAGGCCGAGGACGGCGCCACCCGCCGCGATGATGAGACTCTCGGCCATCACCTGCCGGATCAGGTGGGCGCGGCCCGCGCCGAGCGCCGCCCGCACCACCAGCTCGCGCTCCCGGCCGGACGAGCGCACCAGCAGCAGGTTGGCGACGTTCGCGCACGCGATGAGCAGAACGAAGATGACCGCCCCCATGATCGCCAGCACGCCCGGCCGCGCGCCGGCGACCAGGTACTCGTGCATCGGCTCGACGCGCCAGCGCAAGCCCGCCGTGCGGTTGATCGGGAGCAGCTCCTTCAGGTGCACGACGATTCCATCCACCTGGGTCTGGGCCTGCGCGACCGAGACGCCCGGCTTCAGCTTGCCCAGAAAGCGCAGGAAGACGTTGATGCGCGACGCGGTCGCAAAGTCGATCCTCAGGGCCGCCCACACGTCGGGCCTGCGGTCCACGCCCAGGTCGGGCGGGAGGAGCAGCTCGGCACCGGGCGCGAGCACCCCCACGATCACGGAGTTGAAGCCGCCCACCCGAATCGTGCGGCCCAGCACCTTGGGGTCGGCGCCGTAGCGGGTGCGCCAGAAACCGTAGCTCAGTACCACCATGCCCGGGGGAGGCGGCGGAGCCTGGGCCGCCGCAGCCCCGGCCAGGGGCGCCGGCGGCGGGGGCGCCGGCGTGCCGTCCGACTCGACGAACCCGCGGCCGAGCACGGTCCGGAGGCCGAGGAGGTTGAGGACACCGGTCGTCCCCACGGCGAGGCTGATCTGCTCCGGGGCGAAGCCGTCCTCCGCCAGCGGTGCCTTGAACGTTGCCACCGCCGCGACGGACTCGAACAGCGTCCCCTGGTCCCGCAGGTCAGGGAAGTCTCCCGGCGGCATCGGGAAGTCCTTCACGTTCCGCGCCATCATGTCGCTCTCGACCAGGACCAGCCGGTCCGCGTCGCCATACGGCAGGGGACGGAGCAGCACCGCGTTCACCACGCTGAAGATCGCCGTGGTGGCGCCGATGCCGAGGGCGATCGTCACCATCGCGGTGATGGTGAACGCGGGCGCCTTGCGGAGGGTGCGGGCCGCGTATGCGAAATCGCCGGGCGACGTGCGACTCACGGTGCCTCCTGGATCTCCACCACCAGCCCGTCGTAGGCGGGCTCGATCGTGGCGGGCAACTCCGCCAGCAGGGCGGCGTGCCCGGTTTCGTGGGTGAGATGCGTCAGGTAGGTCCGCCGCGCCCCGATGGCGCGCGCGGCCTCCACAGCCTCCGGTATAGATAGATGCGTAGGGTGGGCGCGGTGGAACAGCGCGTTCAGCACCAGCACCTCGAGCCCCTGCAACTCCTTGCACTCGGCAGCCGGCACCGTCTTGACGTCGGTGAGGTACGCCAGAGGGCCGAACCGGTACCCGAAGACGTCCGAGGGGCCGTGCGAAAACCGGAGCGGCAGCACCCTCACGCCCGCCACCGTCGCCTCGATCCCCGCCTCCAGCGCGCGGAGCGACACGTCGGGCCGGGACGACCCGGGGATCGGCCGTGCCAGAGGATCGAATATGTAGTCGAACTTCTGCCGCATCCGCTCCAGGGCGTCGGCCGGGCCGTAGATCGGCACGGTGCCGCGGCGGGGCCCGGAGAGGGCGCGGAGATCGTCAATCCCGTGGGTATGGTCGGCGTGATCGTGCGTGTACAGCACGGCGTCCACCGCCCCGATTCCCGCCTTGAGCAGGGCGAGCCGCAGCTCGGGCGGCGTATCCACGAGAAGCGTCGCACCATTCGTCTGGACGACGACGCCGGTACGGTTGCGGCGGTCTCTCGGATCCGCTGAGGTGCACACGGCACAGCCGCAGCCGATCTGCGGGATGCCGAACGACGTCCCGGTGCCGAGGAAGGTGAGCCGCACCTACACCTCTTCGACCTTCACCAGATTGGTGGTCCCCGGCACGTCGAACGGCACTCCGGCCGTGACCACCACCCGGTCCCCCTTCTTCGCCAGGCCCGAGTCGAGAATCAGGCCGCGCGCCGCGTCGAGCATCGCGTCGTAGCGGGGCGGCCCCCCGGCCAGCATCGGCACCACGCCCCAGACCAGGGCGAGCTGGCGGTAGGTCCGCTCGCCATCGGTCACCCCGAGAACCGGCATCGGCGGCCGGTTCGCCGCCACCACGCGCGCGCTGAATCCGCTCTTGGTGAAGGTGACGATGAGCGGCGCATGCAGCATCCGGGCGGCCGCCACCGCCGCCTCCGCCACCGCGTGCTCGGTCCGCGCCGGCACGGCGTCCGCACCGGCGCCCGCCCGCCCGTCCGGTCTCCTCTCGTGGCCCGGGTCGGCCTCCACTGCCCGTATGATCCGATCCATCGCTTCGACGGACTCACGCGGGTACTCCCCGACCGCCGTCTCCGCCGAGAGCATCACCGCGTCCGTTCCGTCGAGGATCGCGTTCGCCACGTCGGAAGTCTCGGCGCGGGTCGGACGCGGGCTGTGGATCATG
>Ga0326726_10002760_pt1 | contig 16076 bp, 19 predicted proteins | sample MHFenrmetagenome_2_FD_207603 | JGI IMG/M metagenome (GOLD analysis project Ga0326726, IMG submission 207603) | Lab enriched peat soil microbial communities from Michigan Hollow, Ithaca, NY, United States - MHF15MN | ecosystem: Environmental > Terrestrial > Soil > Wetlands > Peat | place: USA... | reverse complement strand
TTCCCAAGGCGCATCTTGGTCTGCCCCTCAAACTGGGGGTTTGCCATCTTGATGGAGACGACCGAGGTGAGACCTTCCCGGACATCCTCGCCACGGAGGGTAATGGCTGAATTTTCCTTGATCAGGCCATTTCTTTTTGCCACGGTATTGATCGTTCGGGTAATTGCGCTGCGGAAACCTTCGAGATGCGTCCCGCCATCCCGGGTATTGACCGAGTTGACATAGGAATAGATCTTCTCGTCATATGCAGTGGTGTACTGCATCGCAACTTCGATTTCGAGTTTGTTCTCGATGTCTTTTTTCGATATATCAATCGGGTTCGGGTGGAGGCACTCCAGCCCTTCGTTTAAGTATTTGACAAATTCAATGAGCCCGCCTGCATAACAATAGGTAGCAGTATCACTGGACCGTTCATCCGTAATGGTGATCGTCAGGCCTGCATTGAGAAATGCCAGCTCCCGCATCCGGTGTGCGAGCACATCATAATCGAATGTGGTGGTCTCAAAGATAGTGGCATCGGGAACAAAGTGGATCCTGGTGCCGTTCATCTTCGGGCCGAACTGTGCAAGGAAGGCTAAGCGGCTCTCGCGCTCCGACTCTATCGGATCGATCACCGGTGCCGGGCCAGTTGCAGGTGTGCCGACCGGCACTGCTGTACGGGTGAAGGGAGCGGGTTCCCCGTACCACTTCCAGTACCGGGCGAGCAGCTCGTTGAGCGACTCTTCCCGCGTGGAGAGCGGGGAGGTCATGAGACCCTTGGAAAAACGCATCTCATAGATATTGCCGTCACGGTAAACATGGGCGGAGAGCCAGTTGGAGAGTGCATTGACTACCGAGACGCCAACCCCATGGAGACCTCCGGAAACCTGGTAGCTCTCCTTGTCAAACTTACCTCCGGCATGAAGAACGGTCAGCACCACTTCAAGGGCACTCTTGCCGTTCTTCTCCATCCGGTCGACCGGAATACCCCGTCCGTTGTCTTCCACCTGGAGAGAGCCGTCTTTATTGATTATTACAGAAATAAGTGTACAGTAGCCGGCAAGTGCCTCGTCAATCGAATTGTCAACGACCTCATAGACGAGATGGTGAAGCCCGCGGGTGTCGGTGCTGCCGATGTACATTGCCGGGCGTTCCCGGACAGGGGTGAGCCCTTCAAGAACGGTAATATGGGATGCATCGTACGTTTCAGTCAAGGAAAACCTCCATTAAAAAAATAAAAAAATACGTTATTGAAATCACAATAATTATTGGTTGTGTGAAGACTTAAAAATAGGCGTAAAAACAGGATCCTGGTATAAAAAGGATTCTCCCCTTACCGGAACTCCCCGATCCCGGCATCGGCAATGCCAAGCTCGCGATCAATTGCTATGACAAGCCGGTTCAGCGTGAAGATTACGTCCCTGGCGTCTTCCTTGTCCATGGTGCCCGGCTGGTGCCAGATGACTTTCTTTTTCAACAGTGTGGTGATCTCTTCAACCTCAGTACCTTTGAACTTCTCCGGCAGAACGAGCCCCTCAATATGATCCCCTGCCCCGAACCACGCCTGTTCCGGGGGCAGTGCAAAGTGCCGGATGATGAGCATGATGCTCGTGATAAACCCATGACCAAAAGGATGCTCCATGGTTACAAGATAGTGAAAGCGGGTAAAAAAAGTACTGGTTTAAAAAAGGCGGACTGCGGTCAGCCAAATCATCACCGGAACGGTCACTATAAAAATGAGGGATAGCGTGAGAAACGCCCATTCATATCTCCGCAGGGGTTTTTTTGTCACAAAGAGAAAACTTTCCCTGCCGTATCCCCGGCAGAGCATACTGGTATACACACGTTCCCCCTGTTCGTACGAGCGGATAAACATGGTTCCGATAGTGTAGCCCAGCTGCTTCAGGCGATAGTTATACGGAAGCTGGCGGTCGAATGCATCAAAACATTTGGTTTTTAATGTCTCGTTGATCTTGCGGTACATGTAGCCGAATACAAACAGGTAGCGGATCATCATACCAAGCGCTAATGCAAATTCTGCGGGCAGTCCCATCCGCGAGGCCCCCTCCAGCAGGTCGGGCATCTTTGTTGTAGAGGAGAGCAGGATGATAAACGAGATGGTGACAATAAACTTAACGAGGAGAATAAAAGCAAATTCGATTGACTGGGCATAGATGTTTATTCCAAAGGGGAGGCTTACGACGACTGTGTAATCAGTGTAGTACTTGTTCTTGATAAATATCTGGAAGAAGATGATCATTCCCCAGAGGGGAAGTATCGCGAGCAGACGTTTTGCATAGACTCCAAGGGGGAGTCGTGAACAGCACCAGAGCAGGAAAAAGAAAGCAAAGAAAATAGCCCCCACAGTATAGATCATCGTTGAGTAGGGTACGGCCACAAGAGCAATTATTGCGGCAAATGCAATCGCAATCTTTACCCGAGCATCAATTCGATGAATCACACTGTTCTTGTAGGCATCACGTTCTATCTGGAAGAGCTCTTCAATCATGATCGTTTGCCAAATGCACGAAGCAGGGAGTTTTCTGCATCCGCGTAAGTGTAGGCCATCGTAACCTCTACGCCATTCTCTCTGAGTGTCTTTAAGAGTTTGGGGAGCACCGGTACATCAAGTCGCACAGACTGGAGCATATCAGGCTGCACAAAAATCTCATCAACAGTACCGCTCGCCACGATCCGTCCCTTATCCATGACATAAATAAAATCAGCAACCTCAGGAACAAGAGACACGTCATGTGTTGAGAAGATGACAGTCATACCATATTTTTCCGAAAGTGAGTTGATGAACCTGTTGAGATCAGCAACACCGCGGGGATCCAGGCCGGCATTGGGTTCATCGAGGACGAGAACTTCCGGTTCCATGGCAATTACCCCGGCAATCGCGACCCGTTTCTTCTCGCCACCACTCAGATGATGGGGGACCCGGCCGGCAAGGTGTTCGATCCCCACCACACGGAGGGATTCATGGACCCGGTGATGGATGGTCTCCGCGTCGAGGCCGAGATTTGTGGGACCAAAAGCGACGTCCTGTTCAACAGTTGGTGAGAAGATCTGGTCATCGGGATTCTGAAAGACGATACCGACAAATTTCCTGATCTCCCGAAGGTTCTGCTTGGTGATAGGTTCACCACGGATAAGGATAGAACCTGATGTTGGTTTGAAGATGCCGTTGAATTGTTTGAACAATGTGCTTTTTCCCGCACCGTTCGATCCAATAACGGCGATGCGTGCTTTTCGTGGTGCGATAAAATTAATACGGTCCAGTGCTGTGACGTTGCCAGGATAGACATAACAGAGATCGCGGGTCTCGATCAGGTGCATGAGTATAGGAAGTAGGTTGAAAAAATGTAAAGTCCTTTGGTTTTATTTTGCGGGTTTATTCGCGACCTTGATGGTGTACGCAAGACCCAGCACAATAAGGAATGCAATGATAGTTCCTACTATTATTGCAATCAAACCCCCTAATGGTCCCATGTCTTCACCGAGAGAATAATCGGGCATGAGAGAAGTGTAGGAGAACTTATCGGTGAGATCTTCCTGAATCTCTGCATTTTCCGGTGTCCCACCAGTCAGATCTTTTTGTCCCTGCACAACCAGCATAGTGCTCTCCAGACCATCCGGATCCGCAGATGCGAAGAAAACGGCAACAACCCCGATGAGCAATGCGACAATAATACCGGCAATAATGAATGTCTTGTTGTCCATCATGATGCTATGCCCCCGCGGGTGTTTTGACACCGGTATCTACAAGATCCGGGCGGACACTGGTTATCAGGTAAATCGCTGCGACGGTGACAAATCCTTCGATGACACCGATGATTGCATGGTAGATGCCCATGGCAATTAAGCCTCCCTCGAGTGGGAATGTTCCGGCAAAGTACATCTCAAACGCACAGGCAAGAGCCGGGATAACGCACGCGAGCCATGCGGCAAAGAAAGCGGAAACTGGCATGCTCTTTGTTAATCCCATCATTCCCTTGAAAGTATAGAAACCGACAAAACCTCCAATCACACCCATATTGATGATATTTGCTCCCATGGTGATAATTCCCCCATCACCAAACATGACTGCCTGGACGATCAGCACGAGAGTGAGGATGAAGACTGCGGCAAAAGGAGATCCGAGAAGAATGGCAGCAAGTGCTCCCCCAACGAGATGCCCGCTTGTCCCCATAGAAACGGGGAGGTTGAAGGACTGGAGTGCAAAGATACCGGCAGCAAGCACGGCGACCAGAGGAAGTTTCTCTTCGTTTAATTCGTTCTTTGCCCATTTGAGGGCAAGCGCGATAAAAACCAGGGCAATAATCCAGTAGATTGCGCCCTGCCAGATAGGTATGAATGCGTCAGGAATGTGCATTTGTTCACCAAAGTTTGTTGTTACGTTTGTGAAATATTGTAACATTCAGTAGTTAAAAAGAATTGCTATTTGATATTATATCGAAATCTTTGCAGCTTTTATCTGAACATTTATAGCAATTTATGATAAAAATTACATTTATGAAACAACATTTCAATGCCTGAAGACGTTCTAAGTATTTCACTGAAGTAAAATCCAGAATATTATGCGTTACTACGGCACTTTGAAAATCATTTGGTAAAAAATTTTTACTAAAGTATGATTTTTTAAAATCAAAAATGGGAGATATGAAAAAATAATTGAAGACAGACAATTCATTAATCAGATAACAAATATGTTTTCTCATAGACCGGTATGATTTGATGAGGAATTCATCAGGTTCATGATCATTCCTGGAAAGTGAAGTCTTACGGATTCATACTAGTCAATAACATTTTTCAAAACCTTAAAAAACAATCCGCAATGATATAAACATCACTGAGGCTCGTAAAACCATGGACTCTGATCTCTCCCGAATCGGAATATCACTTCCCAGCAACCTGCTTGACAAATTTGACGATATTATCAACCAGCGCGGGTACTCTTCCCGATCCGAAGGCATCCGCGATGCGATCCGCACATATATCACGTATTATAAATGGATGTCCGATGTCAAGGGTGAGCGTGAAGGGGTAATTACCATGGTATACGACCATGACCAGAGGGGACTTCTTGTCACCCTTACCGATATTCAGCATGAATTTCATGCCATCATTAAGGCATCACTCCACTCGCATGTAACCCACGATCGCTGTCTGGAAGTGATTCTGGTGCATGGTGATGGTTCAGAAATTAAAACTTTCGCCGAACGGCTCATGTCCCAGAAAGGTGTCGAGTCGGTAAAGCTCACGACTATCCATGTGGAAGAGTAAACAGAAAGATAACCGGAACTTAACCATCTTTTCTTGGAAATATATCGGTATTATTGCTTCTTTTTGCTAAGAAAAGACGAACTGACAATACTTGTTTTTTTGTGCTTTCCCGGGAACATGCTCCCGGCAAAAATAATATGCATTGCACTGTCGCCTTGCCAGACTTTATTAATTAACCAGAACAGGTTATAGATTAAGAAAGATCAATACGGTGTCACCAGATACTAGATGCCTTTCAAAGATTCTTTCTTTCATCAATTGAATCGTGATAAATTCAGAAAGTCCCCAAAAAATATCTTATATACTAAAATAACGCTTGAAAATTAATTAAATTTTTAAGTTAAGTATATATATATGAACGGGAAACTATATTAAACGGAAAAATGAAAATATACTGCCTGCCTGACAATAGTGAATCATCTGCCGGAGAAGAGTATGTATAAAGTATTGTATGTCGATGACGAACCGGTCCTCCTTGAAATCGTAAAGATTTTTCTGGAAAAAACCAAGGAGTTCACTATTGACGTCACAACTTCAGTAAATGACGTTCTGAAATCAGGGAAACTGAAGTCATACGATGCCATCATCTCCGATTACCAGATGCCGGGAATGGATGGTATCTCCTTTCTCAAATACGTCCACACGGAACTTGGTGATATTCCCTTTATCATTTTCACCGGGAAGGGAAAGGAAGAGGTCGTCATTGCGGCACTCAACAACGGTGCTGATTTTTATATTACGAAAGGGAGTGATCCCCGGTTCCAGTTTGATGAACTGGCAAATAACATAAAAAAAGCAGTGAAAAAAAGGGAAATACGGGAAGGATTCAAGAACGCCGCACGGCGGTTATCGGATCTTGTGAATTTCCTTCCTGATGCAACCTTTGCAATCGATCTTGAAGGGAAAGTTATTGCCTGGAACAGGGCAATGGAGGAAATGACCGGGGTGAAAAATACCTCTATCATGGGAGAAGGAGATCGTATCTACTCCCTGCCATTTTATGGAAAAAAACAGGATTTGCTTCTCGATCTTATCCTCCATGAGGACAAAGAGATCCAGGAGAAATATCCTTCTGTCATCCGCCAGGACAACAAACTCATTGCCGAAAAGGAGTTCCCGATACTTTATAATGGCAAAGGAGCCTGTCTCTGGCTTATTGCATCCCCTCTCTATGATGCCTCTGGTAACGTTACCGGTGCGATACAGGTCATCAGGGATATTACGGAAAACAAGCGGGCGGAAAAGTCCTTACAGGAAAGTGAAGAACAATACCGTTCGCTGTTTGAATCTTCGCAGGAAGCCATATTTCTTCTTGAAAACACCCGTTTTAAAAAGTGCAACAGTCAGGCAGTCTCATTATTAGGATGTACGAAAAAGAAAGAGATCGTAGGAAGATCACTCATTGATTTTTCACCGGTGATGCAACCCGATCAGGTGAGTTCCGAGCAAAAGGGACAAGACAGAATTTCATGTGCACTTGGGGACTCCACCCAGGTTTTCGACTGGTTGTTTACCCGCCTGGATGGAAAACCCGTGTATTCTGAAGTGACATTGAGCCGGGCAATTATCGGAGGAAAAACACTCCTTCAGGCGATTGTAAGGGATGTAAGCGAACGTAAGCACGCAGAAGAAGTGTTGAAGAAGAGCGAGCGAACGTACCGGACTGTTGTGGAGGATCAAACCGAATTGATCTCACGTTTCCGTCCGGACGGTACGCACCTGTTCGTTAATGGGGCATACTGCCAGTATTTTAAAAAATCACGTGAGGAACTCATCGGGAAGAAATTTTTTCCCCGGATCCCGGCGGAAGATCATCGCCAGATCAGGGAACATTTCGCATCCCTCACCAGGGAAAATCCTTCTGCCATTGATACCCACAGGGTGATAATGCCGGACGGTTCTATCCGCTGGCAGAGGTGGTCTGATCGGGCAATATTTGACAAGAAAGGCTCAATCGTCGAGTACCAGTCTGTGGGACAGGATATTACCGAACAAAAACGAGCGGAAGATGCACTTGCCCTTGCCTGCCAGAAAATGAACCTTCTCTCGAGCATCACCCGGCATGACATCCTTAATCAGCTTACGGTCCTTTCCGGATATCTGGCGTTATCCGAAGAATTTGCCTCTGATGAAAAACTCCTTGGTTTTATCAAAAAAGAAGCTACTGCAACAGAGCGAATCAACCAGCAGATTACATTTACAAAACACTATCAGGATATCGGGGTCCAGGCACCTCAATGGCAGAATGTACACGATACAGTTGCTACTGCAGCAGCGTTGCTTGACCTGAGTTCAGTTACTATTCAGATACCGTTCAGTAATCTCGAGATCTATGCCGATCCCCTTTTAGGCAAGGTTTTTTACAATCTCCTGGAAAATGCAGTGAGACATGGTCACAATACCAGCCTTATTCAGTTCTCTTTCCACGACAACGGAGATACCCTGGCGATTGTATGTGAGGATAATGGCGGTGGTATTGATAAGGAAACAAAGAAACACCTGTTTAAAAGGGGATATGGAAAAAATACGGGATTCGGTTTATTCCTGATACGGGAGATCCTCTCCATAACCGGAATAACGATTGATGAGAACGGAGAACCCGGGAAAGGTGCACGGTTTGAAATCACTGTGCCAAACGGTGCCTACCGTTTCACAACGGATCAGAAAATCACAGATCAGAAAACGAGTGAAGTTCAGGGTTAGAATGGTACCTTCCTGTCTTCTGTTCTGAGCAATCTTTTTTTGTTCTGCCTTGTTTTTTGTGCTGAGATTTACTTTTTTCCGGCAAGGAATTGAAATCCCGGGTTCGAAGGCAGAGTAAACAGAGCTCTGTTTCCCGGGTACCGGCTCCGCTTATGGATAATGATGACTTGGTGTTGAATTATCACAATTTACCTGGAAGCACAAAGTATGCGGTGAAATCCGCTGGCATTAAATTTTTTTGGTAACCCAGCTTTCATCAATTCTTTAATTCATTTCACCATGACAATAATGCGATGGTAAAACCATCGATTCGAAAAATTTTATTTCCGCATTTTTCCCTTGCCGGATAATTATTGATCTGGAACAATTTTTGGAACCCGGATATAAACCAAAGAACGCGTTTTAAAATTGCAGGGATACCGTAATTGCACTGCCCGGGGCAGATCAAGAATCCACCTGTTGATGAATACCGCAGGCAATAACCGGTTCCTTTATATCTCACAAAGAGATTATTGAATATGTCACCGAGACGTGCTGATCAGCCGGAGAAATCCGGTACAACCCCTCGCCTCAAAACCGGACCCAGCAAGAACAGGGAACGGCACCTTGAAGATGCCCGACATCATCCTTCCGATCATCCGCTTCCCCATCCCCCGCATAAAACCATAAAAAAACCTGTCCTTCCACCAAAGCATACGCCTCATTCCCACCCTCATGGTGATGAATTACCTCCTCATACAAATCCTCCAGGACCTATAAAACCGTCAAAAAAGATAACCAAATCCGGCTCCAAATCCTGAATTTTTTATTTTTTTTACCAGTCAGTTCCACCTCTTATAATATCAGGAATTGTGGCAAAGTATCACCAGGATCGTTCTTCCTGGTTTTTTACGAAGCAGGGAAAATAACAACGAAGTGCATAAGGAGGACGCGGTTTTTAAAAAATAACCGTGTCTGAACATAGTTTCGATCACATTTATTTGAATAATGACAGAAGTCCGGACCGAAGAAGCGGGGCTGCACACCTGATTATGGCGGGTTTTCGAAGAAGTTTTTTGATAAGAACACCAGGCCGGTCCATATCTCCATTTTCAACAATCATGCGAACAACATCAGGATCACTGAGCGCCAGTATTAACGCATCGATATCCCGGGCAGATAAGGTCTGGCGCATCTGGAAAATACGGAATCCGAGATCCAGGTCCCGACCTATATCTGCCTTCCATCGTAGTTCATATTCAGCAAGGGCCGCGTCCGTAAACGTATCAGTCTCACAGCAGGTAGCCGCTATGGCAGCTGCGTGCCTTGCGGAACGGATGCCGGTGTAGACTCCTCCCCCGGAAGTGGGTTTTGCAAACCCGGCAGCATCACCAACAAACATTGTGCGGTGACCATAGGTTCTGGGCATGACTCCCAGGGGAAGGGTTCCCGTGACCATATGAGTTGCACACGTACCATACTTTTTTACGAACGCTGCGAACCGTTCAGGAACCTGTACCTGCCCGCACAGTCCGATTCGCGCACGGCCTTTCCCCGTTGGAATCATCCATCCGAAAAAGTCGGGGGATGCGTCAGGATAAATTTCCACAAAACGGGGATCGCATTCATGGGGAAGATCCACCTGGATACCCGCAAGGTACGTCTTTGCACGGGACATGCCATAGAAACGGGCAATTATGCTCCGGGGACCATCTGCAGCAATAAGGAGCCTGAACGGAATTTCTGCATGCCCGTTGACACCCCGGGTCTGGAGTGTTGTTCCCCGTACGCCATACACCGCAGTTTTTAAGAGGAACTCCGCTCCCGCATTTGCCGCAGTCTCTGCCATCTCCCGGTCAAGCGATCCCCTGTCGGCAACAACAGCCTTGGGCGTCTTTGCATCAATGAGGATCTCATTACCCAGACCTGATACAACCCGGGCGCCGGAGACCCGGGTAAGTACCGGACGTTCCGATACCCGGCATTCCCTGAAGGCAGTATTCGACAGAAGTCCTGCACACTGGACCGGGTAACCGATAGTTCCATGTTCCTCAATGCAGAGTGTTGAAAGTCCCTTCTGTGCACATTCGGATGCTGCTGCACAGCCGGCCGGGCCGGCGCCGATCACAATGACATCGTAGGTCATGGAAACAAAAACATTTTCAGAAGGCAGGACTTGGAGGATAATGTATCCTTTTTATGTTTCGCGATCACTGATACGAAATATTCATGGTTGTTCATTCTGCACCTGGCTTAGGACACTTCCTTCTGAAAATATCCCATAAGAATAGAGAAGAGGCCGAATACAAAAGCGAAGTTGCCGATGATGACAACTGCAAGATTATCTAAAAAAACCGGGAAGTACCAGAGAAGAGCGGCAAGGAGAGCTACGCCGGATAAGAACATACCGGGGATAAGGATATATTTGGTTCTGGGGTGAGTGAGTGCGAGGGTTATATCGGTAAAACCGTTATAACATGCAATTCCTGCGATAATGAGCAGAAAAATGATCGCAAAGAACTGTTGCGCCAGGAATGAGAGGACTGCCATGAGGAGCAATGCTGCAGAAATACCAAACCAGAACAATGATTCATCACCGTTCGAAGTGATGGCGAGGAAAAGCAAAACTGCGATAACCAGTCCGGTCAGAACCAGAAATATCACATAAAAAGTGACGAGCATCATTTCCGGATCAGGGAACAGCAGGACCATGAGTCCAAAAATAACGCCGATAATCCCCCAGATAATGCATGATAATTTTGTATCCATGATAATGTCACCGACAGGGAACCAATCTGTATTTATTTTCTTATATCCAGTTGGAGCCACAACTACAAAATTTATCCTGTTATTTCCATTCCCGTTATGCTCTGCATAACCACAATGACCAAAGACATCGATCTTAAAAAATCATTGCTATTGTCATAATCGGTCTCTAAGGAACAAAGGAGATCGTTCAGGCACGGGGTACGGGAGCAGCAGTCTTTGTTCTTATCCTCGTCATTTTCATAGAAGCTTTCCTGGGTATACTGGGATCAAAATTGTCGGAGGACCAACTATTGATCTGGCATTAGGACATTCCAGATTCGGATATGCATGGATTGTCCTTTTTGCCGGTGTCCTCCCGGTTATCCTTGCGCCCCTTGCGGGTTGTTTTTGCCAAACCGGGAATTAACCCGCAGGGTAAAAATTACAAAAGTCCGGAAATTTTAGTACCCGGAAAAAGAGCAAAAAAGTCCGATATTAAAAATGATATGAGAACAATAACATTCTCCCGTCTCTTTTTTTTAATCTTCATCGGACCAGATAAATTTCTTCAGGCTCTTTCAGAAAGTGTATAATTCCGATAAGCGATATTCCCTGATGCCCCTCCCTGCTTCTGGTGAAGAATAGTGGATTTTTTAAAAAAAATCGCGTGATTACGAACAAGGATTGAACATTACAGATTTTATCAAGATGACAATATACGCATTACGGGAAAGATTGGTGTCTGGAAAAACCATATCCGGCTCCAAATTCCCTGATTATTGAAAAATAAGGCAAATTTCAAATACTATGTTCGTTTATTTTTAAACCAGTGGTGATTTTATGACTGAAGAAATTACATCTAATCAGTTTGGATCAGCTCCTGATGTGAATATCATTCCCTGGTGGCTGTTGCTTGTGTATGGTATTCTTGCCCTGATTATCGGAATCATGTTTGTGACTACTCCCGGTATTACAACGGTACTCTTTCTCACATTCCTTGGAGTATTCTGGCTCGTAGGGGGATTATTCCACCTGTTCAGTCTGTTCGTTGACCGGACCAACTGGGGATGGAAACTCTTCCTCGCAATCATCAATATTATTGCCGGTTGCCTGATTCTCTCGTATCCCTTGTACAGCACATTCTTTATCATAGGATTCTTTACCATATTCATCGGATTCTGGGCATGCTTTATCGGGGGAGCGTATATTTTCAGGGCATTTTCGACAAAGGATGCAGGCACCGGTATACTGGGCGTTATCAGCCTGATCTTTGGGATTCTTATTCTCGTGTACCCCATGGCCGCTGCGATTAGTATCCCATTTATTGTGGGAGGCTTTGCGATTTTAGCCGGGATTGCATCGATAGTAATCTCTTTTGTTGTGAGAAAGGAACAGACAGCACTGGGAACATAAAAACCCGAAGAAATCCTGCTTTTTTATTTTTATCCAGCTCATTTTTCCCATAACCTCCATACAGGATGGGAAAAAAGGTTAAAGAATAGTTCCTCGTGAAGTCTTTCCGTCAACTAATGGTCGTTTCGATATTTGATTTTTATACAAACATTTATTAAATATATAGAGCATTTCTAGGGTATGGAAACCATAACACTGAAAATCAAGAAACGCGCTTTTCCAAGCCACGGACGGGTACGTCTGCATGAGTCAAGGCTGACTGATCTCAAGATTGTGAATGGGGATCACGTGGATCTGATGAACGAGGCAGCGAAAAAAACAGTTACCGTTACCGTTATTGCTGACACGATGGTGGGAAAAGATGAAATCCGGGTAAGCGAAGAGGACTTAAAATCTCTTGCCCTCAAAGAAGGTGAAACGGTCTCGATCAAAAAATCACTTGGGATGAAGGAAAAATTGTCGAAAACTTCAGGAGACGTATCCGCCGGAGCAAAGAAAGTTGGCAGCGATGTTGCAGCCGGAGCAAAGAAAGCCGGCGCCGCAGTTGGAAAAGCTGCCGGCGATACAGCAAGTGCCGTGAAGGAGAAGGTAAAGGGAAAAGATAACCTTTAACCTGTGTGGATTTCTTGTGACTGCGATTTGAGTATTAAATCAGAGGGGTGATAGGTATTATTCCAACAAGTCAGACTGTTGTTGTTTCAACACAACCACTCATTAATAACACCTCATTCATGGTGATACTGCTGCTCTTTGTTATCTTCATTTTCTTTCTCATAATCCGTGAAGTGCGTCTCATGAGGGCCTCAAAATATAATGTCCAGCTGGAACAGGATAAGCTCAAAATCATCCAGATGGATGCGGCGACCAAGGCTAATCCTTTCACCCGGCTTTCTGCGGAACAGACGGCTGAGATCAGGGATGTGGAAGATGAAAACATAACTCTTGAAACCAACATTTTTGCCCGGGAAAAACTCGTTGAAAAGCGACTGGACCGGCTGGAGAATTATGTCAAGGTCAGAAAACTGGACAATATGATTGGTAAGATTCAGACAGAAGAGAAAAAGGTGAAATAAAATGGAAACCGTTGTGAACCAGACCGAAACAGCCCCGGGTTACTGGGAGAAGGTCTCCAACTATTCTGCGTCGATCGGATCAAAAATTCCCACGTTCGATAAATCCATGGACGCGTATTTCGATCAGAACTTTGCGTCTATCATAGAGGAATGGGATCTCTTAACCGATAGTGACCTTCATAAGCTTGAATACCGGCTCTCACAGATCACCAATGAAATAAGCACTCTTTTTGCAGAAAAGATGGTGATCGAAAAGCGTGTCGGAAATCTTGACATCCTGGTTTCTTCCCTGGAGGGGTCGAAATGATCGGCATGAAAAATTACATGAATGCCTATGTGGACCGGAGGATGAAATCTGTTGTTGATGAGTGGGACCTTTCCCGAAAGGATGATGTGGCAGATTTCACGGCACGGCTTGATGCGATTGAACAGGAGATCCCGCGTCTGAAAGCGTCAAAAAAGACAAGCGTGGAAAAACTGACGGAACTTGAAACCCGTGCACGGAAACTGAAGGAGAAGATCTGACCATGGACTGGCTTGAATTCCTGGTTATTGTCATCTTCATCGCTGCCGCGTTTTTCCTGATCTACTATTACTTCCGTGGAGCCAAGGGAGACCTCTCGGTGACACGTCCCGTAGAGAGCCGGGTAGACGAGTACCTTGACCGCAGGTTTGAAAACCTTGTAGATGAATGGCAACTGATTGACCAGCAGAAGCTCATGAGGTTCAAGGAACAGAAATCCAAAGAACTTGAACAGGATGAAGCCCGTATCAATGATTTAAAGAAATTCGAACTGGATCTGGAGAGTTCACTCACAAAACTGGAGACCCGGCTTGACGGTATTGAGAAGGGACTGGCTCAAAAAGGAAGCACCAAAAAATAAGACCGGTACTGATCTCTTCTCAGAGTTAAAAGAAGAGATCCCGGTGATGCGCAAACAGGGCGAGTCTCCGGTAAAAAATCCACACAGTTTCGCCCAGTATATGTGCGACCTGTGTAACTCTCCCTATGCAATCTCGGAGCTTCGCCAGTGTGTTCTCTGCGGGCGATGGGCCTGTAATACCTGCTGGACGGATCAATATTATGCCTGCAAGTCATGCACAGGCATCATAAAAATCCATTCAATCCGTAAAACCCCCTTTAAGGAATGATGATGAACGGGTAAAACAGTTCAGCAGTGATAAAAAGATAATGAGGAATTCCTCTTTTTTTCATTCGCGCCAAAAACCAAAAAATTCGATATGGAATATTTTTTCAAGGGCATAGAGAATCGCAAAGAAGAAAACTGCATAGAGGATGAAACTCACCAGGAACCTCGTCCAGCCGACCATACCTGTTCCCGATACTATTGCATTTGCGAGTGCATCTGCTATCACGATGGCAAAAAGAATCCCCATAAAAAAAACAGCCCATTTTTTGACGGGTGCAAAATCCATGAATATTGTTCGTGTCAAAGACTATTAAAACTTCAATTCATACACTATCGGGAAAGCAGAGTTCTTCGGAGTACTGTCAGGGCGGCAGGGGCAGGAATCAGGTCATTTGAAAAGGTTCTGGCCGCTTTGACTGTTCAGGTTTCATCTCCGCTCTTTTCTGTTCTCATTGGATGACTTTGGGATAATTTATTTTTCACTGTTCTATAATTACAGGGAAACGTATGGGGGACAGGTACCGTTCCTCCCTCCACGTTAATCCTGATTTCATACCCGATACGGGAATCACCCGGAACCATTCCAGCAGGATACCCTTGATGTTTTTAATCGGGTTATAGGCCCGTTATTGCAGAAACGGTTATTGCATCCGCCAGTCTTTAGTACAGGGAATGACTGACGACCCGGGAGGGACTCTTCTGGATACCGTGAACCCGGAACAGGAGACCGCTCCAGTCATGCAATCACAGAAAATGGGTATTGCATTCTATGGAGCACTCGCACTGGTTGGCATCCTTGTTTTTTTAATCGTGTTCGTGAATATACCAGGAATCCGGGCATCAGCCGGAATACTCCTGATGCAGAATACCTGGACACTGCACTCTTATGTCGATCCGGGCGGATTTCTTGTCCCTGCTGTCGACGGCGCACCAGTTACTGCCCGATTCGGCGTCGATGGAAACGTGAGCGGTTCGGCAGGGTGCAACCAGTACAACGCCAGTTATATAACGCAGGATTTAACGATATCCATCTCTCCCCCGCTGATAACCGGGAGATACTGTGAAAATCCCCTCATAATGCAGCAGGAGTCAGCGTATCTCGATGATCTTTCAAAAGCGGTTGAGATCAGGGTGAATAAATCAAATCTGAACCTGTATGACAAAACCGGAAAACCGGTTCTTACGTTTGGGGTGACGTAATAAAATTGCCTGTTGAAATACAGGATTTCATTGATACCCCGTTAAAATACCTTATTTTTTTCGCTCTCCGTCTCCGGATCCGCAAAACCGTCCCGATTTCAAAAAAAAAAAACAGCCGGGTCTTTGTTCTGTTCATCCGATGATCGGACCCCTGCAACCCGAAATCTCTCATCAGGTAGAAATTCCTTCACATCATCTTATGAATCGGCTGGGGACGAAGAGATGTGGGGTTATCAGGAAGGTAAAGGGTGATGGTAGCTCTGAAAAATTACCGCTCGATCAGGTGGATGTGCTCATCGGTCTTTTTTGCATGCTCACAGCGACCCTGCAAACGGGCAACATCCGAAATGGCTTCGAGTACATGGACAGATTCTTCCAGGAACGAAAGGATATCGGTGGGAAACATCTCGATCCCATATTCATCCAGCATGGATGCAGCTATCTGGCGGTGATCGAGACCGTTTTCGCGCAGTTCGATCACTTTTTTTGCAAATTTTTTCTCCGGGCACCCGCATAAGGGTGAATCTTTGCAGTCACAGCGGAG
>Ga0326726_10002759_pt1 | contig 16079 bp, 15 predicted proteins | sample MHFenrmetagenome_2_FD_207603 | JGI IMG/M metagenome (GOLD analysis project Ga0326726, IMG submission 207603) | Lab enriched peat soil microbial communities from Michigan Hollow, Ithaca, NY, United States - MHF15MN | ecosystem: Environmental > Terrestrial > Soil > Wetlands > Peat | place: USA... | reverse complement strand
TCGTGCGGCACCTCGAGCGCGAAAACATCGCCTCGACGGCCATGCACGCCGACAAGACGCAGCCGCAGCGCACCAAGGCGCTGCAGGACTTCAAGAGCGGTAAGGTGCGGGTGCTCGTCGCGACCGACATCGCGCAGCGGGGGCTCGACATCTCCGGCATCACGCACGTCATCAACTACGACGTGCCGCAGCAAGCCGAGGATTACGTGCACCGCATCGGCCGCACCGGCCGCGCCGCGAAGGAAGGCGACGCGTTCACGTTCATGTCTCCCGACGAGATCGCGATGGTGAAGTCGATCGAGCGGATCATCGGACAGCCCATCCCGAGAATCTCCGTCGCCGGATACGATTTCGGCACAGTGGCCGCGGACTGACCGCTGACGACCGCGCACTAATACCGATCGCTGCGAGAACAGGCACTCTAGTCGTTGGTCGTCAGTCGACTGTCGCCAGTCCTGGGCAAAGGAAAGGGTCGGCGTTTTGCGCCGACCCTTGTTTTTCTTAACGACGAACGACTGTCGACTAGAGTGTTCTTACGCCACGCTGCTCGGTACTAGTGCGGGGCGGTTAGTGGCCAGATTTTGGCGCGCTGACTACCATGAGCCCGACCTCGCCGCTGAAGCTGTCGTGCATGGTCGGCATGTTGGGGGGGGCCATCCACGCGCCGCCGTCGACGCGCACATTGATCTGGTGCATGCCCGGCGACATCGGGATCGACAGCTCCCACAGGTCGCGTCCGTGGCGAACCAGCGTGAGCGGACTCCAGTCGCTGAAGTCGCCCATGACGTCCACGGTTTCCACGCCGCCGACGCGAATGGTGATGCGCTGCATGCCCGTCGCGCCCGCGTGGAACTCGAAGCTGCGCACGAGCGGAGCGCGCGGGAGCGACACCGGGACTGAGCTCTTCGCGAGCGGCCAGTACGCCAGCTCGAGACCGCCCATCGCATAGCTCCGTGCCGGCAGTCCCCGGAGTGGAAGCGCCGGCTGGCGGCCGCCGCCGGCCACGATGGCGATGCGATCGCTGAGCCACATCGTGGCGGTCGCGGCCGACCAGCGCCGCGAGTCGGCGGTCACGTCGTACGAGTCCCCGAACCGGCGGCCGGTCTGCGCCGTGAGCTCGATGGCACCCAGGTCCCAGTGCAGCGTGCCCTCGAGATCGCCGAACCGCGACTGCCGCTCGCAAGCGGTGGAGCCGGGCGTCTCCGTGAACAGCGCGCGCATCGGGAGACTCTCGGACTGCGGCGCGATCGCCAGCCCGGCGCACGAGAGTGACGCGCTGCCGCTGTCGTGGACGGAAGCGACCTTCGTGAACGAGAAATTCGTGAACGTCGCGGTGAATGTCGCGACGCCGAGCGCCCGCGTAGCATCGCCGAGCTTCGCCCATAGACCGAGGTCGGTCACGTCAGCGGAGGACACGACCGCCACGCGCCAGGGCCGGGCTACCCCGCCGCCGAACCACATGCCGGCGCGCTGGTGGTAGAGCAGGTGCACGCGCGTCTGGACGTCTACCTGATCGGTGCCGAGCGAGCGATCATCGACGGCCCGACTGGCATTGCCGATCATCTCGGCGCGCACGCCGTAGACCGTGGGGGACGTGAACGTGCCCGAGACGATGCCGTCGGCGAGTTGGAGCGCCTGCTCGGAGAGATAGGCGGAGCCGCGCGCCCTGATCGTGGCGTACGGTGTCTGGTACTGGAAGGTGGGGGCGAGGCGGAGAACGCTGCCGGGAAGAGAGCCGTCGGAGACCGAATACTGGCCCGCCTCGATCTTAGAGACGATCTGCGCTGCTAGCTCCCGTGGCGCGGGAACGAGCAGCGCAGCAGCAACGACCAGGATGGCGACCTTCGGCTCGTTCATATCATCTCGAGCTTTGGTTCTCCTGCTGCCCTTCGGGCGGCTGCTTTGATTGCGGCGTCACCGTCCGAGCGGGCGTCTCCCGAATCCGGTTCTGCAGCGCAGTACCTGGATTCAACCCCTGAGAGATATCCGCCTGGACGTTGTTCCACAAGCTATGGAACGTGGCGTCGTCCGCCCCATCCTGCCACAGCTTGATGATCGCGGATGAGGCCTCTTCGCCTGGCACCCCGCGGGTAATGAGATCCGCCCAGTCCGTGAACGCTTCGAGCGGTTCGCGGCCCTTTGGTCGAACTTTGAACAACTGCAGCTGAGCAGGCTTTCCGCCGGCCTCGAGCACGGCCGACGCGGCGTCGAGCTCCTCGTTGCTTACGGAGCCGAGCGCGGAGCGAGCCGTGCGCAGGAAGCCGAATTTCCGTCGCACCGACTCCACGATCTTGACGGCAGGCGCCTTCTTCTGCACGCCCTCGAGCACACGGGACCGGAGCGGCATGTCGGACAGGCCGATCGACCGCGCCGAATCCATGACGACGTCGATCGCGAACTTGCTGTTCGCATCGAGCTTGGCGAGCGCCGCCGTGAGCGGGTCGGAGTACTGCCCCGCGAGGGGCACCGCACTCAGGAGTACGAGCGCGGCTGCCCCTAGCGAGCGGGGGACCAAACCGAACCTGCGGAGGGCCCGACTCACAGAGTCGACCCCTTCGTCACCACCTTGACCGAATTCGTGCGGCCGTAGCCGTCGCCCGCCATGGGGGCCTTGGGATCGACCAGCCACGCGCCGTCGACGACAAAGGAGTAGACGTGCCGCCCGACCGACAACGGCAGCGTCACGCTCCACAGGCCGTCCTTCTCGGCCTTCTCCATCCGGGTCTCCGTCCAATCGTTGAAGTCTCCGACCAGCGAGACCTTCGCCGCGTTTGGCGCGACGAAGACGAACTTCACGACGGTGTCCGAAGCCTGAAGCGAAACCGGGAGCCCAGAGGCAACAGGCGGAACCTGTCCGACCGGCGGGCGGCCGACCCGGTTTGATGTGAGCGCCCCGGCGAGTACGCCGATTCCGACCAGTCCCGCCGCGAGCAGCGAGCCGGTCACGGGCGACAGCGTGAACGAGCGAGGCGCGATGACGCGCCCCCAGATCGTGGAGCGACGGCGGGGCAGCGGCTCGGCGCGTACGGCCGCCATGATCCGCTGCCTCGCGGCCTGGTCCGTGACGACCGGCCGTCGCGCTTCGCGCGCGATCAACTCCACGTATGGGTGCCGCTCGGAGTCAGTCATTCTTGATTCGTTCCCAACGTTCGCGCAACCGGTCACACGCTCGTTTCACGCGCATCTTCAGCGCCGAAACGCCAACGCCAGTCAACGCCGACATCTCCTCGTAGCTCAGCTCCTCGATGTACTTGAGGAGGAACGCCTCTCGCAACAACGGGTCCAGCTCGCTCAGCACTCGTTGGACGAATTCCTCGTCTTCCCCCGTCCATACTACCGCACGATCGGGGGCGTTCAAAAGCAACGCCTCCTCCCGCACGAACACCTTCTCGCGGTGCGCCCGACGAGCCGCGATGCTTCTACACTGGTTCACCAGGATTCGGTACAGCCACGCGCTGAACCGGTCCCGCTCCTGATACCGATTGAGTGCCTTGTACGCGCGCAAGAAGGTGGCTTGCAACGCGTCCTCCGCGTCATCGCGGTTGCCCAGCATTCGAATCGCGAAACGTGCGCAGCGATCGTAGTACCGATCGACCAACGCGGCGTAAGCGTCAACGTCGCCTGCCAGCACGCGTTGAACGTCGGCGGCATCGTCGCTCATCTCCTTTCCTATAACCCACCCCCTGGGACGACGCGTCACATACGGTTGTGATTGGTATCACACCGCAACCGCCTCGTATGCCTCGATCTGCGAATATCAGAATTGGGACCGACTCGTTCCCGATCCGACCCTCGAGCCCGCCTTCCCGGCGCCCAGTCGCAATCATGAACGTCACTCAATTCTACTGATACGTGGGATCACCGCGCCCGTAGCTACCACCGGACCCGCCCCAACCGAGACATAGTTAACGTGTCAACCATAGCCCCGCGCCGGACGACGACGGTCAGATTCATCACCCCATATCCCAGGCCACGCGCGTCGTACACCGCCGAATCCCGATTGGACGCTATGACGATTCCATAGATCGTCCGAAGCGACCTGCGGAGCAGCGTCTGGCCGGCCGATCGCACCTCCACACTACCGCTCGCCGTATCGAGAACGACCGCCACCGCAGCGCGTCGCGCGATCGCGGCCGACCGAGCCGTCGCGAACGCCCCCCCAACCTCATCGATGCCCGCCCGCACCGCCGAGCGGTCGCGCAAGGATGTCATCCTGGGAACGGCGAGCGCGAGTAACACGCCGGTCACGATGAGCACCACCACCAGCTCGAGCAGAGTGAATGCCGGGCGCCGCATCCCACAATCCAACCTCGACGGCGGCCCACGACGGCATCATTTTGCCTCGCCCGCCATTCTTTGCCCTCGAGCTCCCTCGCCATGCGTCCCACGCGGTTCATCGCCACTGTCGGCGCAATCACCCTCGCGTCGTGCGGCAATCCTCGCACCGAGGCGAACGTCGCCCAGGCGCTCAACGACGCCGCCAATGAAATCAGCGGCCTGAAGAACGACATCGCCGATCTCCAGACGCAGATGGATTCGCTGCGCACGATGCTGATCAAGCAGGATTCCACCATCTCGCGGATCGCCGCCGCGAACAACATCCCGATCTCCCGCTGACGACGCGCCCGGGCACGAGCGCGGCTTATCTTTTCAGCAGGCCCTGTCGGCGTCGCTTCACCGCGCGACGCCGACCCCTTCCTCGCGCACAACGTCCATGACGATCACGATCGAATACTGCACGATGTGAAACTACGAGCCTCGGGCCGTCAGGTTGGCGGCCGAGATTCGAGAGCGGTTTCCCGACGCGCAGGTGGCGCTCGTTCCGTCGAAGGGGGGGCGATTCGAGGTGTCCAGAGACGGCGCGCCGGTGTACGAGAAGTCGAAGACCGGCCGACATGCGCAGCCGGGAGAGATCGTCGCGCTGTTGTCCGCTGGCCCGGCGAAGAGTTCGCCCGGCTGACCATCTTCTTCACAGAATGCGAATCGCGATTTCAACCGGCGGGGGCGACGCACCCGGCCTGAACGCCGTCATTCGTGCCGCCGTGCTGTCGGCGATCAACGTCGGATGGGACGTCCTCGGCATCAAGCGCGGGTTTGCGGGGCTGCTCGGCGAGGACGAGGTCATTCCGCTCACCAAGGACTCGGTGCGCGGCATCGCCCACCTCGGCGGCACCATCCTCCGCACGACCAACCGCGGGAACCCCTTTCATTATCCGACCGTGCGCGCCGACGGCACGATCGTGGAAGTCGACCGCTCCGACGAGCTGATTGCCGCGGCGAACCGGCTGGGCATCGACGCGCTGATCTCCATCGGCGGCGACGGGTCGCTGACCATCGCAAAACAGCTGTGCGACAAGGGCATGAAGATCGTGGGCGTCCCGAAGACGATCGACAATGACGTCAGCGGCACGATCACCACGTTCGGCTTCGACACGGCCGTCAACACCGCGCTGGAGGCGATCGACAAGCTGCACACGACGGCGGAAAGCCACGACCGGGTCATCGTGCTCGAGGTGATGGGGCGCGAGTCGGGGTTCATCGCGCTCCACTCGGGTCTCGCCGGCACGGCCGACGTCATTCTCATTCCCGAGATACCATATGATCTCCGCAAAGTCTGCGAGAAGATCATGTCGCGGAACCGCGCCGGCCGGCATTTCTCGATCGTCGTCGTCGCCGAGGGTGCGTTTCCGCGCGGGGGGCAGGCGTCGATCATCGGTCAATCGCTCCCCGGAGAGTCGAAGCGGCTCGGCGGCATCTGCGAACCGATCGCCCGCGAGATTCAGCGGATGACCGGCAAGGAGACGCGATCGCTCGTGCTCGGCCACCTGCAGCGCGGCGGAATGCCCACCGGGTACGACCGTCTGCTCGCCACGCGGTTCGGCGGCGCCGCGGTGCGGGCGATCGCCGCCGAGCGGTGGGGACACATGGTGGCGCTGCAGTCGCCGCACATCGTGACCATTCCGATAGAAGATGCGCTGCGCGAACCCAAGCGAGTGGATCCGGCGCACGACGTCGTGCTCACGGCGCGGGCGACCGGAATCAGCTTTGGCGACTGAGGTCGGCCGTCCCGCCCCAAGGACACTCCATTCCTCGGACACGGACACAGGGACTGGAAATATGTATACAGTGTTTCCCGTAAGTGGTTGAAATCGTTAGTCTTCCACCCACGAGTCCGGATCCAGCGGCTGGCACTCGGCCTGCCGTGACTGGTAGCGCCGCCCGACGACCGGACGGCCGATGGAGGAGTAATGAAGGGCCTTACCGTTGTGCTGATCTGTGGAGTGCTTGCCGGCGCGACGCCAGTCGCGGCGCAGTCGGCTACGAAGGACAGTGCGCGCAAGAGCGCACCGATCCCGGCGGACGCACGTCCGCCCAAGGGGATGTGCCGCATCTGGATCGACGGTGTTCCGGCGACGCAGCAGCCGGCCGCCACGGACTGCCGGACCGCCGTGAAGAACCTGCCGCCGAACGGTCATGTTCTGTTCGGCGACGATTTCGCGGATTCATCGAAGACCAAGGCGACCGACAAACCCAAGCTGCCGCCGAACGTCAAAGGCTTCACGGGTGTTGGCCCGGCCTCGCCAGTTCCGCCCAAGCGCCCGCCGGAATAGCGCGTCATCCCGACTCTACCGTTGTCATCCCGAGCGTAGCGAGGGATCTGCAGTCACTCCATGACCGACACTGCAGATCGCTCGCGTTGCCGGGGATGACCCAGGCTCCCTCTTTGCGTAACGGCCGGGCGTGCTGAGAGACGTTCGCGAGCCGTACCTCCCCGATCACGAGTCGTTCGTTCGCGCCGAGCCGCCGACCGGGCGGGTGATCGTCATCGCGCCCACGCGGGCCGCGTGCGAGACGATCGAGCTCGCGGTCAGTCTCCACATCGAGACGTTCCTCGAGACGCGCCACGGGCCCCGCGTCCGCGAGTTGGCGCGCGGCGGCCGCGGCTTTGGCATCGTCGCCGGCACCGGGACGGGCAAAACGCTCGCGATCCGGCCGATCGCGGAGGAGATCCTCCAGACCACCGAGCTGCGCGCAGGCGTCGTGAACCGCGAGCGCGAGGCCACGCCCGAGACGCCGACGTGGAACGTGATCGTGGTGACGACGGGCATCGCGCGACGGTGGTTCGAGGAGGAGGACATTCTCGCCACCGACACGATCATCGTCGACGAGATTCACCAGACGTCGGCCGAGCTCGAGCTGTGCCTGGCACTCGGCAAGCGCACGGGCTGCCGGTTCGTCTGGCTGTCGGCCACGGTCAACCCTGATTTCTACGCGCGCTATCTGAATTCGGCGGATGTGCTCGAGGTCTTCGACTTCGATCCGCGCAAAGCGGCGCAGGTGCGCGTCATTCGCAAACGGTCATTGGAGTTCCTCGACGACCGCTTCCTCCGGCAACTCGCCAAGGAGCGTCGCGGCGTGGCGCTGTTTGTTCCGACGCGTCGCGGCGTGGAAGAGGCCGCAGAGCACGTGCGTCACATGGCGCCTCGCGTAAACACCGCTTTCTACCACGGTGGCGAGCCGATCAGAATTCTGCGCCCGTTTCTCGAGGGCGGCGAGCGCAAGCCGTATTTTCTCGCCATGACGGCCGCGGGACAAAGCGCGCTCAACGTGCGCGGGCTCGACACGGTGATCATCGACGACGTGAAGTTCTTCAACGTCATCGATCGCGGGCGGAACGTGCTGACGCAGGAGCATCTCGGTGCGAACGAAATCCTGCAGATGGCGGGCCGCGTGCACGGACGCGTCGAAGGCGGGCGCGTGTTCATCCTCTCCGACCGGCACATCGAGTTCGAGCATCTGCAGCCGACCGAGCCGGAGTTCCAGCTGGCCGGCGATTCGGAACGCGTGGCGATCACGTGCGCCGCGCTCGGCGTGCGCGCCGACGAGCTGGAGCTCCCTGTGCCGCTCGACGCGCTCGCCTATCGCCGTGCGCTGGCGCTGCTCGAGGAGCGCGGCATCGTCGAGCATGGGCGGCTCACGCGCTATGGCAAAGCCGTCGAGGCGATGCCCGTGGAGCGCGCGTGGGCGGAGCTGCTCGTGAATGCGAGCGACGACCTCGTGCCGCACCTCGCGGTCATGAGCTCGGTCGAGTCGCTGCACCGCATGACGCGCGAAGAGCGCGACCTCAACGGACTCGTCGTGCCGGGCAGCGACCATCTGACGGCCTACAACCTGTACGCCGAGGCGTACGCGCAGGCGGGGCGCATGGGGAGCGTGTACGGTCTGCCGCGCCATGTATTCGACGAAGAGCGGATCGAACGATGGGCGGAGCGCCGCGGCGCGCTGGTGAAGGCGATCGAGGATGCGGCGCTCGGGATGGCGAGCGTGTATCGCGCGATCGGTCTGCCGCTGCCGGAACGCATGTTGGTCGCGCGCGACGACATGCTACGCGAGTTCCAGCGGCTGCTCGCGCAGTACATGCCGTTCACGCTCGTGATCGACGAGCAGACGGCCGGCGGCGACGAAGCGCGCGTCTCGAAGACGAGCGTGTGCGGAAGTTGGGGTCCGATCACCGGCGCGCTCCGCTACTTCGCCGACAAGTTCGGGAATCCGCGCGCGTCCATCGAGGGAACGCAGGTGCCGTACGACGTGCTTCGCCCATTCGCGGCGGTGGCGGAGGGCGAGATCGTCTACAACGGCGACAGCAAGCGGTCGCCGCTCATGGTGCGCCGGCGCGTGACGTATCACGGATTCGAGTTGGAGCGGGAGGTCGAGCCGTTCGATGAATTCCCCCCGGCGCTTGCGGCGCCGGCGCGCCGGACGTTGGCCGAGGCGCTGGCGCGCGGCGAAGCGCGACACCCGGGTGCGCGGCGCAGCCAGGACGCGATCGAGTCGGTGCGTGAGACGTATCGCCGCTCCGGCGGCACGACGCCGAAACTCGGCTTCGCGGATCTCACCGCGCTCTACGAGGCGCAGCTCGCGGACGTCGGGTCGGTGACCGAGTTCCGTCAGGCGCGGCTGAACATCGACGCGGACGCGATCGTGCCGCGCGCGGTGCGCGAGCGCTATGCTGCGCTTCCGTCGACGGTGTCGGTGCGCGGGCGCGACGTGGAGATTCAGTACGACGTCGAGGACGGCCCCGGCGGTCCGGTCGGCGTCGCGCGGCTGCGTCTTCCCGAGAAGCTGGCGCGCACGCTCGTCGACGAGGAGCTCCCGTCGCTGGACCGTCCGCTGCGGTTCGTGGTGCCGCGCGGCGCGCGCGGCGCGGCGCGCGGCGACACGCTGGTCGCGCTGCAGGAAGAGCTCGACCGTCCGTTCACGAGCCAGGAGATCGAGAGTCTCGAACGCGCCCACGAGGAGCATCGTCGCGATCGTCGCGAGCGGAAGCAGCAGCGCCTTCGTCCGCCAGGACAGCGTGGTCCGAAGGGGCGAGGTCGCCGCCGCCGCTGAGGCGCTCCCACCAGTCGGGGTGGATCAACGGAATGGCCGCGGATTGCGCGGACACCGCGGAGGACGCCGAGCGAGGCGGATCATGATGATGGTCTGGCGTTCCATTGTCCGATCACGTCGTTCCGCGTCACTCCGCACAATCCGCGTACTCCGCGTACTCCGCGTACTCCGCGTACTCCGCGGCAGTCGGGTCCTTCCCTGGTGTTACTCCGGCAACCGGACGACGAACGTCTCGCGCCTGGTCTCCTCGAAGCCGCGCGCTCTGTAATTCGGCAACGCCCGTGGCGAATCGAGCGTGCAGGTGTGCAGCCAGACGCGCGATGGTGCGAGCGCCCACGCCTCCTCCGCGGCGCGCGTCAGCATCGCCTTGCCGAATCCGCGGCCCATGAACCGCTCGACGAGTCCGAAGTACGCGATCTCGACGGAGCCGTCCTGCTGGCGCTGAAGCTCGAAGAAGCCCGCGCTCTCGCCGGCGGCGACGCACTCCCAGACCGTCACGTCGGGCGACGCGAGGTGCTCGGCCAATCGGTCGTCCGACCAGGCGTTGCGGTCGTTCCAGTACCAGCGCTCACCCACGGCGCGGTAGAGCCGCCTGTAGTCGTCGACTGAAACGTGGACCCGCCGGACGAAGGCGACAGACGCGTCGTCGGTGCGCACCGGCCGGAGCTGCGCCGGCGAGCGCAGCTCCAGATACGTGCGGACGACTTCGACGACGGGACTCACGGCGCGGCGCGCCGACGAGCGGCGCTCAGTGCGCCTTGAGCTTCTCGCGGTGGCGCGCGGCCTTGGCGCGGTTGCCGCAGGTCGCCATGTCGCACCACCGCCGGCGTCCGTTCTTCGTATTGTCGAAGAAGACGCGCTGGCACCGCTGGTCGGCGCATCGTCGAACGCGCGACAGCTCGCCGAGGATGAGCGCGTCGGCGGCGGACTCGACGACGGGAATCACCAATCCGGCGAACGCGTCGCCGACCGGGACGAACGCGCGAATGAACGTTCCGTCGGTACGGAGCTCGACGCGGCGCGTACCGGCGCTGCGGCCGAGCACGCGATTGATCTCAACGAGGCCTTCGCCGCGCGCGCGCTCGCTCAGCGGGCCGCGTTCGGCGAGCGCGCGGAGCGCCGACCGTACGCGCCGAGCGTCGACGAGCGCCGCCGCGGCGCCCGCGGGCTGCTGGACGGCGCGCCGGCGAATCCCACCGGCGCGTTCGGCGTCGAGCACCACCGCCGCCTCGAGCCAGCGCACGAGCGTCTCGAAGTCGCGCAGGGCATCGAAGCGCCGCAGTCCCTGCTCACAGTTGACGAAGTCGAGCCAGAGTCGCTCGCCCACGAAGACGAACGGCGAGCGTTCGGTCGTCATGCGCGGCGGCGCGTACGTCGTCAGCGCCGCGGAATCTTGGGGTGGGGTGAGTGTGAGCATCGTCGGCAGCGAGGAGGGACAAGCATATCGCAACGCGCGGCGCGCAGCAAGCGAGGTCACCGGCATGAACACGTTGCCGGTTACCTGACGCCCACACTAACATGACGCGGAGGCGCCGACTACATTTGCGGCCTTTTGCCAGGGAATTGTGAACGAAGCGATACTTAATCCGACGAGCGCGGTCCAGCGCGCGTCGCCCGAATCGCCGCTGCTCTTGCTGCGCGCGATCGCCGTCGGCTCGACGAATCCCGTGAAGATCGCGGCGGCGCGAGCCGTGCTTGGCGCGCTGGCACCGAGCGCGACGATCGACGGCATCGCCGTTGCATCCACGGTGCCGGATCAGCCCGTCGGCGATGACGAGACGATTCGTGGCGCCATCGCGCGCGCGCGAGCGGCGCTCGCCGCCACCGGCGCCGATCTCGGCGTCGGCATCGAGGGCGGCGTCGTTGAAGATGCGGACGGCGGCATGCGCACCTGCGCGTGGGCGGCGATCGTCGACGCACGGGGGCACACGGGCGTTGGCGGCTCGCTGGCGATGGCGCTGCCGCCGCGCGTCGCGGAGATGATCCGCGCCGGCATCGAGCTCGGCCACGCGATGGACGCGCTCGTCGGCGCGCATGACACGAAGCGCGGCGCGGGCGCCGTCGGCATCCTCACCGCGGGACTCGTGGACCGGCAGCGCGCGTACGAGGTGCTGGTGACGTACGCGGTGGCTCGCTTCGTTACGCCGGAGCTCTATCGCTGACGCCGGAGCCCGCCGATCTAGACCGGGATGGCCTTGTGCGATCCGCCTGACGGCAAGCCGGTCTTGCGCGCGTGGCGCTTCGCGATCGCCTGGAGCCCGTCGTACGCCGCGTACTTGTACGCGTCCGAGAGCGTCGGATAGTTGAAGACGCTCTGAATGAAGAAGTCGATCGTGCCGTCGTACGTGAGACACGCCATGGCGATGTGGATCAGCTCACTCGCGCCCTCGCCCACGATCGAGCAGCCGAGCAGCTGCTGGGTGTCTGGCCGGAAGATCAGCTTCACGAATCCATCGAGGTCGCCGATGATCTGGCCGCGCGGGTTCGTGCGGAAGTACGAACGGCCGCACTCGAAATCGATGTTCTGCGCGTGGAGCTGGTCCTCGGTGAGCCCAACCGTCGCCACCTCGGGAATCGTGTACACGCCGTAGGGAATCACCCTCGCCACCGCCTGCTTGTAGCGCAGGTCGAAGGCGTGGCACATCGCGACGCGCGCCTGCTCCATCGAGGTCGACGCGAGCGCCGGGAAGCCGATGACGTCACCCGCGGCATAGACGCCGGGAACGGCGGTGCGGTACTGATGATCCACGACGATGAAGCCGCGCGCGTTGACGTCGACGCCGATCGCCTCAAGCCCGAGCGACGACGACGCGCCGACGCGCCCGGCGCAGTAGAGCAGGCAGTCGGCGGTCATCTCGTTCTCGCCGATCGCCACGACCGCGCGCCCGTGCTCCACCGCGATGCGCGACACGTCGGTATCCACGTAGACCGCGATGCCGAGGCGCGAAGTCATCTGTTGGCGGAGCGCGTCGCTGACCTCGGCGTCGAGATGCGTGAGAAGCCGGCGCCGGTTCGTAACGAGCGTGACGCGCACGCCGAGCGCGGCGAAGATGCAGGCGTACTCGCAGCCGATGACGCCGCCGCCAATGACGATCATGGACGTCGGGATCCGGTCGAGCGTGAGCAGCGTCTCGCTGTCGAAGATGACCGAGCCGTCCACCGCGACGCCCTCGGGCTGCTCCGGCTGTGCGCCCGTGGCGATGAGAACGACCTGGCCGCTGACTTCGCGTGGCGGCTCGCCGTAGCGCGTCACCTCGACGGTCTGCGCGTCGACGAACCGCGCCGTGCCCTGAATCTGCGTGATCTCGTGCCCCTTGATGTTCTCGTCGATCAGCTTCCACTCGGCGTCGACCACCTGTCGCTCGCGGAACATGAAGTCGGCGACGGTGATGTCGCGCTTGACCGAGTAGTCGATGCCATAGAGGCCGCGCTGGCGCAGCCCGGAGAAATAGAGTGCCGTCTCCCGCAGCGTCTTCGACGGCACCGTGCCCGTGTTGATCGCCGCGCCGCCCGGCTTCGGCGCGCGCTCGATGATGCACACGCGCTTGCCGAAGTACGCCGCCTGCGCGGCGCCCTTCTCCCCGGCCGGTCCGGACCCGATGACGACGAGATCGTAGTACTCGCCCATGGCCGACATTGCACCCGATGGGCGAGACGGTTGCGGGGTGTCGGCGCTCATGACGTGACCGGCGGGTCGAGCGCGTCTTCACGGTACACGATCCAGCCGCGCTGATCTTCGACGGTCAATTCGACCTCCGTGCCGAATGGAATCGTCAAGTTGGGGTTCTCATGACCGGCCGGAAAGTCCATCAGCACCGGCACGTCGAGATCGGAGATGAGGTCGAGCAGAAAATCCTCGAACTCGTCCTCCTCGGAGCGGTCGAGCGAGAGTTGGCCGAAGACGATGCCCGTCACGCGCTCGAGCAGTCCCGCGGCGCGCAGGTGCACGAGTCGCTCGTCCACCACGGACATCGGATCGCGCGTCTCCTCGATGAAGAGAATCGCGCCATCCATGTCGACCTGATAATTGGTTCCAATGGTCTGCTGGACGAGCGACAGGTTGCCGCCGACGAGCCGTCCCGTGGCGCGCCCCGGCCGCACGGCGCGCGAGAGCTCGCGGCCGATGGGCTTCGTCGGGCAGGGCGTCGTCAGCGCGGTGATGAGCGACGACGTCGTTGGGTCGCGCAGGCTGGGAATCAGATCGTCCACCGTCGGGCCGTGAAAGCTTCTGAGCCTCGCCCGCCGCATGAGCCAGAGGTGCAGCGCCGTGATGTCGGAGTATCCGACGAGCGACTTGGGGTTGTTATGGAAGACGGTCGGGTCGAGGTGTGGCAACAGGCGCACGGCGCCATAGCCGCCGGTGCTCGCGACCACCGCCTTCACCTCCGGCTCGAGCCACATTCGCATGAACGTCTCCGCGCGCCGTGCGTCTTCGGCGCGCGTGAAGCGCGGGAGCTTTTCGATTTCGGGATCGAGGCGGACACTGAATCCGGCGCGCTCGAGCGCCTTGACGCCGCGGGAGAGCCAGCCGTGCTTGGGCGCGTAGGACGGCGACACGACGCCGATGGTGTCGCCTTTGACGATCGCGGGCGGACGAAGGAGAGGCGGGCGCGTCGCCGCCGCGGGCGGTTCCGACGGCGCGCTCACGGGAACGACGTGCGGGGCGTCAGCGCCGGCGCACCGAGCACACGGCGAACTTCGGCGGCGGCGTCGGCGCGCGCGCCGAGATCGGCCGCGAGACCTTTCGCCGCGTCGAGCGACGCCGTGATCGACTCCACCGCGCCGTCGCCGAGCTGCAGACGCAGGAGCCCAAGCCGGACGCTCTCGAGCGCGGCGACGACGGAGGCGAGCCGCTCCGCGGCGCGATCGCGCAACCGTGTGAGATCGGCGCGAAGGCGAGTCCGTTCGTCTCGGATCGCGCGTTCCTGCGCGGCGTCCAGCGACGCTGACGGACCGGGGGCGCGCTCGTCGCCGTCGAGCTGCGCGATCGAGCCGTCGAGGCGCTCGATCTCCGTGCGCATTGCGGACGCGTCTTCCTCGAGACGGCGAACAGTCGACGGCAGCGCCTTGAACTGCTTCTTGAGCTCTCGTGGCAGCGCATCGTACAGCGCGTCCGTCGCTCGGCCGAGCACGACCTCGGTGAGCTGCGGCAACGACGACGCCACGTGACGCCGGTCGATGCCCGCGGACGAATAGCGGACGAAGCGCTCGCCCCAGCTGCTCTCGTAAAACCGGATCTTGAAGCTGCCCAGTTTGGGAGCTTGGCGTTTCTTGAGCCAGTCGGAGAACGACAGCAATCCCGTGCCGATCGCAAAGCACCCAAGGAGCCCGCCCAGGATGGGGAGACCGGCGCCAAGGACCGCTCCCGTTCCGCCGAGCGCAGTGATGGCGACGATGCCGGCGCCGGAGAGGCCGAAGATCCAGCCGACGGCGCGCCGGCTCAACGCGTCCGGGCGCACGCTGTTGTACACGGCCTCTTCGCGCCGCCGATTCCAGTACTCGCGGAGCGCGGCACGCATGTCATCGATCGTGTATCCGGCGGCGATCACGCGCTTGACGCGCAGCACCGACGGCAGCACGCCGATCGCGACCGTCGAAGTGGTGCCGATGAGAGCTCCGAAGAGCGGGCTGTGCGACGCGGCGGCAGCCGGCAACGCGCCAATGGCAAGGAACACGAGCGAACCGCCGACCTGCCAGCCCTCGACACGATTCGTCTCGTTGAGCCACACGCGAAGGGGTGCGGGGATCTCACGTGGAGGCTCGACGGCCTCGTCGATCGCGTCGGCGAGCGCCGCCGCGGACGCAGGGCGCTGCTCGGGACGCTTGGCCATGCACCACTCGATCAACTGCGCCAACTTCGGCGGCACCGTCGGCGTGAGCGATGTCACGGACCGAGCCCGCGATCGCAGATGCATCGCGATCACCTCGCCGGCGGTCGGCGCATCGAAGGGCAATTGTCCCGTGAGGGCGAAGAATCCGACGATGCCGAGCGAGTACACGTCGCTCGCCGCCTCCGCAGGCTCGCCGGCGATCTGTTCCGGGCTCACGTAGTGCACGCTGCCCGCGACATGGCCATCGCCCGGTTCCGCACTCGCGCGAACAAGGCTGGCGATGCCGAAGTCCGTCACGAACACACGGTCGCCCGCGGTCTCGATGAGGATGTTGTCGGCCTTCACATCGCGGTGGACGATGCCCGCGTTGTGGGCGTAGGTGAGCGCCCACGCGACCTCACGCAACACACGCGCGGCCTGGTGTGGCGGAAGTGGCCCGCGCCGAGCAATGCGCTGGGCCAGCGATTCGCCGGCGACATACGCCATGACGAAGTACGCAAACCCTCCCGCCTCATCGACCCGATGAATCGGAACGATGTTGGGGTGGGAAAGTCCGGCGGCTGTTTGCGCTTCGCGGAAGAACTGCGCGCGGAGCAGACTCGACGCGGCCAACGGTGGCGGGAGCACCTTAATGGCGACCTGCCGGGCCAGCCGGACCTCGCGCGCGAGATAGACGATCCCCATTCCGCCGCGGCCGAGCTCGCGCTCGAGCGAATACTGTCCCGCGAGCGCCTCCTGAACGCGGAGAAAAAGCTCGTCGGGGGCTGGGTTTGTCTCGGGCGGGCGCGAGGGCGAAGTCATGGGCTATCCTACGGAACCGGGAGTAGATTTACAACCATGACGCCGCCGCCGTCGAGC
>Ga0326726_10002758_pt1 | contig 16083 bp, 11 predicted proteins | sample MHFenrmetagenome_2_FD_207603 | JGI IMG/M metagenome (GOLD analysis project Ga0326726, IMG submission 207603) | Lab enriched peat soil microbial communities from Michigan Hollow, Ithaca, NY, United States - MHF15MN | ecosystem: Environmental > Terrestrial > Soil > Wetlands > Peat | place: USA... | reverse complement strand
CGGCCTGTTCAGGGTGTTGGGAAGGTCGAGCTCGAGGAGCTTCTTCATCAGGCCGTGCCCGTCCCGGCAGTAGAAGTAGAGCGTGTCGCCGACACGCTCGTGGGCGCAGGAGAAGCCGCCGAGGTGGGCGAGAACCTTGGCGTCGTCCTCCGGCGGCATGCGGACCTCGACGACCTCCCGGCCGATCTCCTCTTCGACGAGCCGGCCCGGCGTCCCCTCCTTGAGGATCCGGCCCTGGTGCATGACGACGATCCGGTCGCACAGCTGCTGGGCTTCTTCCATGTATTGGGTCGTCAGGACGAGCGTCGCGCCCTGGGCCTTGAGCTGGCGCAGCCTTTGCCAGATGAGGTGACGGGCCTGGGGATCGAGGCCGGTCGTCGGCTCGTCGGCGACGATGAGCCGCGGCCGGTTGATCAGGGCCCGGGCGATGAGCAGGCGCCTCTTCATGCCCGTCGACAGGTCCGAGATCTTGCTCTTGGCCTTGGCCTCGAGTTCGACGAAGCGGAGGAGCTCGGCCAGCCGGGCCTTGGCCTCGCGGCGGCCGATGTCGAAAAAGCGGGCGAAGACGACGAGGTTCTCGGCGACGGTCAGGTCGTTATCGAGATTGATCTCCTGGGGGATGACGCCGGTGATCATCTTCAGGGCCCGGTTGCGGATGCCGGACGGCAGACCGCTCACGGTGAGCGTCCCCGAGGTCACCGGGGAGACGCATTGGATCATGCGGACGGTCGTCGTCTTGCCGGCCCCGTTCGGGCCGAGGAAGCCGAAGCACTCGCCTTCCCGGATCTCGAAGTCGATGCCGGCCACGGCGACAAGGTCGCCGTAGGTCTTGGTCAGTCCGACGGCTTTGACCAGCGTGCCCATGCTCCTCCGCCTCACATTCTCTCGGGCCGAATCCTGATGGTCCCGCCCCTAAGACCTTACAGGAATCCCCGAAGACCTGTCAACCGTCGGCGGGAATTGGAATCTTCGGAGCGGACCTCCAGCACCGCTCCGGAACGACCTGAAGGAGCGGTGCTGGGAAATATCTGAAGAAAGGATTCTTTTCTAAGATATCTATCAGAATCGCGGCTTCGAGTGCTCAGCCTCGATTCTGCGGTCCGCTCCCAGAGGTCGCTCCCCGCCGGCGGTTTCCCCTGAAACTGTCCTCGTCCGGCTCCGGACCAGCTAAATCACCGCCTATGCTAACTCCGATGACACCCCTCGGCCTCCTCTTAAGGGTCGTCTCGCTCGGCTGGGCCTGCTCGACACTTCTCCCGAGTTGAGGGAGCGGCGGCGAGGTGCTAAAATAGAGAGGCGACAAAGCGAAGAACCGGAGGAGGGCCCCATGATCTACGCGTGTTCAGTATGCGGGAAGCAGATCGAGGTCGAGAAAGGCCAGCCCATCCCGCTGTGCTGCAAGAAGGAGATGGGGCCGCTTCCGTTCTGCACCACGCAACCCCATCCCGAGATGGCCCGGAACTATGACGAGGACCTGCCCTGCGACGACGGCACCCTGGCCAAGCCGAAGCCGGAGCCCAAGCCCAAAAAGAAATAGGCCCGGCCCGGCTCAGGCCTTTTTCCTCTCTTTGATGACCACCCGGTCGTAGATCCACAATCCGACGATCGAGCCGACGCCGATCCCGACGATGATGAGCCACATCGTCACGGTATCGACGGGCCGGCCTTCCTTGAGCGGCGTATTGATGTAGCGCTCGAACAGCCGCCCCCCGATCGGCCCGCCGACGATGCTGGCGAGGGCGATCGGCAGGCTCTGGTAGCCCAGATAAAGCCCTTCCTGCCCCTTGGGAGCGATGGCCCCGATGTATTCGTAGACGCGCGGCGAGGCCATCATCTCGCCGACGGCCATCGAAGCGATCGAGACGATCATGAAGATCCCGGCGATAGGCAGGCTCAGGCCCAGGACGCCCACCTTCCGGGCCGCATCCGCGAAGAGGAGAGGCGGCAGGACATTGACGAGCATTCCCAAAGTCACAACGATGGCCCCGAGCATGATCGTCCTCACCGGCAGCCAGCGCTTGACCAGCCGCGTGATCAGGAGCTGGAAGCAGACGATCATAACGGGATTGGCCAGCGTGTAGAGCTCCATCGGCGCCTTGGGGTCGATATAGCGCATGAACAAGGGCATGAGGTTGTAGAGCTGGATATACAGGAACCAGAACATGCCCAGGACGAGGATGAGGAAGACGAACTTGAGGTTGCCCAGGACGACGAAGATGCCGCCCAGCGCCTGGCCGAGAGTCCTCTTCTTGACCTGCTGGCCGTCCTTGACGCCGTCGCTGACGAACTGCGGCTCCTTGTAAATGAAGAGCGTGACGACGAGGCCGATCAGGGCGAACGCGGTCGCCGCGTAGGTGAAGATGGCCGGGATGCCCAGGCTCGTCCGGATGAAATAGGACACGCTGCGGCCGGTGATGGAGCCGATATTGACGACCATATAGAAGATGCCGAAAGCCAGCGTGGCCCGCGTCCCGGCCGTCTTTTGGACGGTGCCGGCGATGCAGGGCTTGACGATCGAGCCGCCCAAGCCGATGAGGACGATGCCGAGGACGACCGGGACGGTGAAATCCGCGGCCTCGGCCGCCCCCCGGCCGATGAGACCGGGCCAGAGCCGCTGGAGGTTGCCCATGATGAAATAGCCCAGGGAGATGAGCACGAACGAGACCGAGAGTGACCGCTTGAAGCCGAACTTGTCGGCCAGCGTGCCGGAGAGGATAGGCATGAAATAGATGATGCCCCAGAGGAGGGAGCCGTTGAGGAAGGTGGCGAAGCTCGGCGTCATGCCCAGCGATTCCTTCAGGTAGATGACCATGAAGGAGGCCATGGAGTAGTAGGCGGCGCGCTCGAAGAGCTCGATCGTGTTGGCCGTCCAGAACGTGGCCGGGAACTTGGCTTTGACGAGGGGCTGGTCGGTCATGCGGCTGTCCTCCCTCCGGACGCTCGGTCCGGCCTATCTGGGCTTGGGGGCGGGGACCTTCGCTTCTACGCGGCGGAGCAGGCCCTCGCAGGCCGCCCGGTCCGGCGCCTCCAGGACGACGATGAGGAAGGGGCCCTTCGCGGCGGCCCCGGCCCAATCGCCGGTCTCGATCATCTCGATGGTCGGTGATGTCTTCGGGTCGAACGTCCCGGAGAAGAAATCCCGTCCGAAACGCCCATAGGTCCGTCCGGCCTCCTCCGCCGAGGGATAGCAGACGACGAGGAGGAGGGCTTCTCCCGCCGCCGTCCGGTAGCGGGCGATGACCGCGTCCGTCTTGCGCCCGAGCCCAAGGACGGCTTCGTCGGCGATGTAGTAGTGGGCGTTGAGGGCCGCTTGGTCGCGGATCGACGCGACGCTCGACGCGACGAGGCCCTCGGCGGGGAGGATCTCGCGGGTCCGGGACTCGGCCAGCGCCGGGCCCGACGCGGCGACGGGCAAGAGAAAGCCGGCGGCCAGGACGGAGAGGAGGAGGGTTCTTCTCATGATCTAAGCTAAAAGCCTGCTGATAAAGCGGATGAGGATATAGGCGGTCCCGGCGGTCAAAGCGGCCCCGGGGATAGTGAAGATCCAGGCCCAGACGATCTTCAGGGTCACGCCCCATCTCACGGCCGAAAAACGCTTGGCCGCGCCGACGCCGGAGATGGCCCCGGTGATGACGTGGGTCGTGCTGACCGGAACCCCGGCGTGCGTCGCGAAGAAGATGCTGATAGCGCTGGCCGTTTCGGCGCAAAAGCCGTCGATGGGGCGGAGCTTGGTGATCTTCTGGCCCATCGTCTTGACGATGCGCCAGCCCCCGGAGACGGTGCCCATGGCGATCGCGGCGTGGGCCGAGAGGACGACCCAGAGGGGGATGTGGAAGGTCTTGGTCCAGCCGGCGGCGTAGATCAGGCTGGCGATGATGCCCATGGTCTTTTGGGCGTCGTTGCCGCCGTGGCCGAGGCTGTATAGGGCCGCGGAGACGAGCTGGAGGCGGCGGGCGGCCTTGTTGATCCGGGCCGGATTCTTCCCGCGGACGATCCAGGTCGTGAGCGTGATAAAAACGACGCCGAGGAACATGCCCAGGACCGGGGCGACGAAGATGAACAAGATCGTTTTGAACCAGCCGTGGGCGATGATGGCCGACGGGCCGGCCTTGACGATGGCCGCCCCGGCGTATCCGCCGATGAGGGCATGGGAGGAGCTCGTCGGCAGGCCCATGAGCCAGGTGAAGACGTTCCAACCGATGGCCCCGAGGAGAGCGGCGAAGATGACCTGGGGAGTGACGATCGAGATATCGATCATCCCGGCCCCGATCGTATGGGCGACCCCCGTCCCGAAGATGAGGAAGGCGACGAAATTGAAGAAGGCGGCCCAGAGCACGGCCTGGCGCGGCGACAGGACCCGGGTCGAAACGACGGTGGCGATGGAGTTGGCCGCGTCGTGCATGCCGTTCGTGAAATCGAACGCCAACGCGACCAGGATGATGAAGACGACGAAGAGGAGTCCGGCGCTGGGCATGAAACTCAGGTCGATTTGACGATGATCTCCTCGATGACGTTGGCCACGTCCTCGCAGCGATCGGCGGCGACCTCGAGCCGGGAGTAGATCTCCTTGAGCTTGATCAGGTCCTTGAGCTCCGCGGCCGTTTCGGCTTTCTCGAAGAGCTCGGCGATGGCCTCCCGGCAGATGACGTCGGCCTCGTACTCGAGGATATTGATCTGCTTGCAGAAGGCGTGGACGTGCCCGAGCGATTCGAGGTGGTCGATGGCCTCGAAGATCTGCTCGACGGCCTTGACGATGACGTCGACGAGCTTCTTCACCTCCGGGGTCGGACGGGCCAGCTTGAAGGTCCACATCCGGCTGGCCACGCCCTCGATGCAGTCGAGGACGTCGTCGAGGCCGCTGGCCAGACCGTGGATGTCCTCCCGCTCGAGCGGCGTGATGAACGTGTCGCGGAGCTTGGTGAAGAGCTCATGGGTGATGTTGTCGCCCTGGTGCTCGATCCTCTTGATGTGCTCGTACTTCTTCTCGACATCCTCGTAATGGTCGACGAGCTCCTGGAGGGCCAGGGCGCCCTTCCGGAGATTGGCGGCATCCTCGCGGAAGAGGTCGAAGAACTTATGGTCCTTGGGGAACAAGCGTAACTTCATGGCGTTTTCCCGATACCCGAGGGGCTCATACTAATGGAGCCGGGAGGGGATGTCAACTGGCTGGGAAATGGGGACGTTTCTGTTTTTCGGCTCAGGGAAAAACAGAAACGTCCCCATTTCTCGAAAAAGAAAAGCCCGCCCCGGCCCGGCCGGGGCGGGCTTTTGAGCGTCTGCGTGTGCTGCTGTTGCCGCCGCTTAGAACTCGAAGCGGGCGCCGAATCTCCAGATGCGGGGATTCAGGATCTCGTTCAGGGTGCGGTTGTAGGGGTACTGCCAGCTGTCGTACTGCTGCCCAAGAGTGTTGAAGTAGGCGTCTCCGGTGTAGGCGTCATAAGCCCTGTTGATGATGGCCGAGTTGAAGACGTTGAAGCAGTCGGCCATGAGGTAGAGCTTGCCCGCGCCGATGTTGATCTTCTTCTCGAGCCGGAGGGTGACGTTCCAGAAGGTGGGCAGGGAGTCCTTGAGGTACGTCTGCGTGTAGATCTGGGCCCAGCTGCTAGCTGCGTAGTTAGGGGCGTTGTCGTCTTCGATGTAAAAATAGTGGGGGATCTTCCACCCTTCGCGGGCGTTGAAGGTCCCGGAGATGTCGAAGCCCAGGGGGAGCTGGTAGAGGCCGCTGACCTTGACCATCCAGCGGGTGTACATAAGGACTTGCAGCTTGCCGCTGGCGCCGCCTCCCCAGTCGCCGTAGGCCTTGCCCTCGAAGGCCCACCGGTTGGTGGGATCGAAGTAGTCGGTGCCCCAATAATTCCGGTTGTCCTGCCAGGTGAAGGAGGCGTTGGCGAACCACTTGTTGGAGAGCCGCTTGTTCAGGACGAGGTCGACGCCCATGTAGGTCTTGTAGGCGTTGGACTTGCGGTACAGGGTGTAGTTCGTGGACGTGGTCGGCCAATCCGGTCCGGGCAGGTAGTAGGGCAATCCGGCCGCGTCGCCGGAGCTGTAGGTGGTGCCGCCTTCCATCAGGCCGGTGACGGGGTTGAAGGTCCCGCCGATATTGAACGTGTCGGGAATGGTGCCGGCCTGGACGTACCAGCCGCCCGCCGGAGGCGTGCGGGGATCGATGACCTCGGGGCCCGTGTAGAGGGGGTAGTCGGCGCTGTGCGCCGCCGGATAGTAGGTCATGCCTAAGTCGAACTTGTCGTACCGGCGGTAAGAGCCGTCGATCGCAATGGACAGGTCGGGCATGAGCTCGTGCTCGAGGGTGAGCATGACCTCGCGGGTCCTCGTGGAGGCTTGATCACTCCGGTTCAGCCAGTAATCGTTCTGGATGCCGTAGATGATGTTGGTAGGATTGGCGTAGTCGAACCCGTAGTACCCGGCATTACCCATATTGTTGCCGGCGTAGAAAGCGTCGCTCGAGTAGCCGTTCGCCAGCATGGCGGTAGCCTCAGGGGTGAGGGTGCCGCTGTTGTCGGCGAATACGTGATAGGGGACGTACCGGTAGGGAAGCCCGGGATTGGCCGGATCGGCCGCGGGATTCCGGGTTGAATACATCCAGTACATCTCGGTCAGCTGCATCTTCTTGTCGGCGTTGGCGTCGTTCCACCAGTAGCGCAGGCCGCCGCCAGTGCCTTGGGGCGCTGCATTGTACCAGCCAACGCCCATGACGTCGCCGTACTGGGACAGGGCCAGCTTGGCCACGGTCTTGCCGTCCCCCGAGATGTCCCAGGTCAGGCCGATGCGCGGCGACCAGGTCGCCCAAGAATAGGGGTGGGCGGCGCCGTTGACGATCTGGTCCTCGCCCTTGACGGCGTTGACTTCAGAGCCGGGCAGAATGCCGGCCAGGGCGGTCGAAGTCGCCGAATCGAAGACCGTATCCCAGGCCGTCTGGCCGGGGTAGACCGCGGACCTGGAGTAGGCGCCGGCGCCCGACGCCTGGTAGTCGAAGCGCAGGCCCAGGAGCAAGGTGAAGTTGCCCTTGGTGATCGTGTCCTGAATGTAGCCGGCGTACTGTTGGGCCACGTCGGCGCCTTCGTTGGAGCGGTACAGAGCGACCCTGGACCAGCCCGCCATGGAGTCGTCCGCCCGGGTTCCGTTGGCATTCAGGTCGAGCTGCTGGCTGTTGTAGTTCCGGGTGATGTCATAGCCCTGCAGGTTGCCGGTGTGGTAGGTCTGCTCCTTGTGGGAGTACTCGGCGCCGATCTTGATCTCGTGGGACACGTTGAGGAACGTGTCGTTGAAGTAGCTCGCGTTCAACTGGAAGTTGTTGCGCGGCCGGCCGACCCCGTAGGACCCCCAGCTGGCGTTCATGCCGGAGGTGTAGGGGATGTACTTCTGGTTGGCCGAATCGTAGACGATCGGGTAGATGACGCCTTCGTCCGGGATCGGGCGCCAGCCGAAGCCGGCGTCGTTGAAGGAGTACTTCAGGGACACGTACATGTTGTTGCCGAAGACGTGCTCGTCCTGCAGCTTGAGGATGGGGCTGCCCCAGTGGTACTTGCCTATCTGGTGGTCGCCTTCGGGCTTGGCCAGGCTGGAGTTCCGGCCGAACTTCTCCTTCGCGCCCGAGGTGACCAGGGCCTCGAACCGGTTGTTCGGGAGGAGCTGGGCGTTCAGCTTGAAGTTGTAGTTGTTGAGGAGGCTCTTGTCCTGAGCGCCGGTGATGGTGTAGATGAAGATGTCCTGGACGCCGTAAGCGCCCCACCACCAGAGCTTGTCCTTGATGACCGGGCCTCCGGCGTTGAAGCCGAAGTCCTTGATCTGCACGATCTTGTTGGTCCTGGCGACGCCCTGAGCGATCAGGTCGGCCGTCAGGTTGTCGCTCTGGAAGAAATTGTCCGTCAGATAGAAGCGGCCGGCCAGGCTCATCCGGTTGCCGCCGCGGCGGGTGACCATGTTCAGGGCGACGCCTCCGGTCTGGACCGTGACGTCGGCCGCGCCACCCGTGGTGACGTTCAGCTCTTCGAACATGTCGAAGTCGTAGTACAGGGCCGAGCCGCCGAGGGCCGCGGGGTCGGTGATGTCGATGCCGTCGACCGACCAGATGTTGTTCGCGCCCTGGTTACGGCCCATGCCGCCCGTCGCGTCGCCTTTGGCCACGAAGCCCGACTGCTGGCCGGACTCGTTGCCGCCGACGTTCTCGCGGTCGACCATGATGGACGGCGCGAGCTGCATGACGACCCAGGGGTCGCGGGCCGTCGGCAGGGACTGCATGGCTTCCTTGTCGATGTTCTGCCCGACCGTCGTCTTCTTGACGTCGACGACCGGGGTCTGGGCGACGACCGTGACCTGCTCTTCGAGGGTCCCGACCGCCATGGTCAGGTTGATCTCGGCGTTGGACCCGATGGTCACGATGACGCCCGTGCGGGTCTCCTTCTTGAATCCCGTCAGCTCGCATGTGATATCGTAGCCGCTGCCGGGGGCGATGGACACGAAGCGATAGATGCCCGTCTCGCCGGTGACCGTCGTCAGGGGGGCCATCTGGGGGCCTCTCAGGCTGACGCTCACGCCGGGGAGGGGGTTCCCTTCCGTGTCCGTAACCTTCCCGTAGATGTTTCCGGTTCTGACCTGCGCCGACACCGTCATGGCGAGCAGCAGCAGGGACAGAACGACAAGAAACTTCTTCATTGATACCTCCTGTCGAAAATGCATCTCTCCGCTCGAGTGGCAATGCCACTCACCCTATTCGCGTTCGAGGAATGCCCTAGGTCATTACCACCTCCGATCTTTCGTGAAATTATGGTCTTTTGTCGCATAGATATACCATGTATCAATGCTTTTTTAAGCAAGTCCCGTGCCAATAGGAGGAAGGCGCCGCAAGTGACGATAGCGCGTTTATAAACAGCGGCTTAGGAATACGGCGGGAGGAGAGGGTTCAGCCGGCGGGTTCAAATATTTGAATAATATTCAAATATTTGAATACAGGCCCCTTATTTGTTGAGTTCGTCGACGAGCTTCTTGATGCCGGGCTGGTCAGCGTTGAGCTTCAATGACGCGTTGAAAGCCTCCAGCGCGTCCGCCCTCCGCCCCAGCTTCTGGCAGCATTTCCCGATCGCGTTCAGCACAGTGGTGTCACTATTATAGACCTTGTTGGCTTGGTTAAGATCGGCCAACGCTTCCTCATACTTCCCTTGGCCGAACAGCGCTTGGCCGCGGATGACGTGGAGGACGAACTTCCGCCGGTCGTCCTTGCGCAGGTCCTCGGCGAGCTTGAGGGCTTCGTCGAAGGCGCCGGTCTTGTTGAGGAAGTTGGCGTAACGGACGACGCCGTCCAGATATTCCGGGCGGAGCCGGTAGGCTTCCTCGTAGAACGCCCGGGCCGCCTCCGGCCGGTTCGTCTTTTCGAGCTGCTCCGCGAGCATGTAGCGGAAGAGGAACGCGTTGGCCACCGGGATGCCCTTGGCATTGGCGATGGGATGCCCCACGGCCTTGGCCGGCGAGACGGTGAACATGTCCTTCTTCTCGTCGATGACCTCGCCCGAGGCGCCGACGAGGCTGACCGCGACCTCGTAGTAGTCGGGCTCGAGGTCCCCCGCCGGGATCATATACGGGATGCTCAGGATGCGGTCGGAGACCGGGGCGTCGAGCTTGACCGTATAGTTTCGGCGGACCGGGTTGGCCTGCCGAAGGCCGCGGACCGCGATCCGCACTTCGCCTCCCCGGGCCGGGGCCGCCGCCGGATCCACGACGCCGAAGAGCACGGCGATGCCGTCGGACATCCCGAAGGTCTTCCGAGGGTCGATCACGAGCTTCTTGTCCAGGACCTTAAATGGGATGTGGACGTCGCGTTGGTAGGTCTCGTATTTGTAGCCGAGGACCAGGCCTTCGATGGAAGGCGTAGCCTTGGCCGGAGGGATCTCCAAGTTCTCCTCGAAGAGGCTGAACTGCTTCCCGACCGTGTTCGTCAGGAGGATGTTCAGCTTGTAGCGGCCCTCGGCGACGGGGAAAGATTCCTCGATGGCCAGGCCGCTCGCCTTGACCTTGTCCCAGGAATCCTCGGGGAAATAGAGGGGGAATTCGCGGCTGTATTGGAAGATGATGGCGTCGCCGCTCCGGAGGCTGATATCGACCTGGTAGTTGCAGTAGAACTGGCTCTTCGGCGCGTAGTAATCGACGTTGATGTCGGTCGGGACCATGGAGAAATGGTAGAAGCGGAGCCCCGTGACCGGGTCCTCGACGAGGGCGGTCTGGGTGTAACATTCGACGTAATTCGTCAGGTACTCCGTGGAGACGAGGCCCTTGTAGTCCATGAAATGCGTGGCGTACGAAGGATTGACGTCCTTCTTCGGGGACTCCAGGATATCGGCGAGCAAAATGGCGTTCCGGGGGGACGGGGAGAGGTCGTAATTGTACTCGCCGGGGATCCGGGTGATGGAGATCTCGGCCAGGGTTGGCGCGAGATCCTTGATCTGCTCGTAGAGCGCGCTGTAGTCGAAGGGGTCGTCGATCTTCTTCTGATCGAGGAGGAGCCTCGTCGGGCCGTCCGTGACCGGATCATAGAGCTTGAACTCGCCGATGCCGCTCCGTTGGTAGAAGAGCAGGATGAACTGGGGCGGCAGCTCCTTCCGCGCGTCGCCGTAATAGCTCCAGGAGATGCAGGGGACGAGGCCGATCGTGGCCTCGAAGTGCTCGACGCTCGCCGGCGGGCCGAGGATCATATGGATGCGGCCCATGTCGGTCTTCCAGCCCTCGCGGGTCGTGTTCCGTCCGTAGAACTCGTTGACGTATTTGAACCTCTTGAGGATCTCGTCTTTGTACTCGTTCTCGGGCGTGCCCGGCGTGGGGTCGCGCTGTTTCCAGAACGTCTCGACGAACACGTCCCGGTCCCGGTCGCTCGTGAGCTTCATGAAGACGTCCTTCTCGACCGGCTGGATGTGGTAGGCAACGACGTTCAGCCATTCCTGGTACTTCGGGGCCAGGTCCTTGACGGCGGTCTTCTGACCGGCCGCAGGCAGGACCGCGAGCAGGCCGGCCGCGCAGACGAAGACGAAACGGGTCGGGAATCTCATGGCCACGGCTCCTTGTCTCGCGACGTCCGGCCGGCGACCTTGATCTCGAAGATCTGCCGGATCTTGCCCTTCAAGCCTTCCTTCCCCATGACGATCACGTCGACGACGTTCGTGCCGGGCTTCAGCGGCCGGGCGAACCGGAAAGCGGCCGTCTTGAGGGCCTCGAGCTCGGCATCCGTCAGGACGACTGACCGGGCGTCGGTGAAGCTCTCTTTGCTCGCGCCCTGGTCGGCGTAAACGTAGATGAGGAAGCGGAGGTCGACCTCGAGCCGGCCTTGGTCGTTCTCGCGGAACATCAGCCCCTTGGTCGGGATGCGGACCTCGAGCTCCCCGGCGCCGGCGTCGTAAACGGTCTCGAACTTGACGAACTTCTTGCTGAAGACGTCGTCGGCCCGGACGTAGCGGCCGAGCTTCATGAGGTCCATGGCCCCGAAGAAATCACCCTGGATGTCGGTGATCCGGTACTTGCCCATGCCGTTCTCGTCGGTGAACTCGACGGCCATCTTGTCGTCGTAATAGCTCCACCAAATGACGAAGCCGCGGACCGGCTGGCCGACCTGCGGGGGGAACTCCTCGGCCTTGTCCGGAGGGCCCATGAAGATATAGACACGGCCGCGGTCCGTGTTGTAGCCGGGGCCGCCTTCCTTATTGAAGCGCCTGTTGACGTAATCGACGCGGGCCTCGAATTCTCTCCGGTACTCGTTGTCCGGCGTGTCGGGGTCGGGATCCCGCTTGAGCCAGAAGTCGGCGATGAACTCCTTGCGGCCGGCGGCATCCGGCAGGCGCTGGAAGATCTTCGTCTCTTCCTTGGTCATGATGAGCCGGGCGGTCTGGTAGAACTTCTCGCTTTCCGGGTCGAGCTTCGGCTTGGCCGCGGCCAGCCCAATCCCGGTCAGGACCGCCAGGACGGCGAGGGTCGAAGGGATCACGTGCTTCCGGTTGGCCATGGGGTCCCTCCTGGGGCCTGCAGCGAGGCGCTTATTTCTTTTTGAGATATTCGAGGAAGCTCTTGACCTGCGCCGCCCGCTCGGAGTCCGAGTCGACCTTCAGGTAATCCTCGAAGGTGGCGATGGCTTCGGCGTTCTTCTGCAGGTTCAGGAGCGTCAGGCCCAGCTGGTAGAGGGCGTCGGTCGAGTCCTTCTGCTTCTCGACGGCTTTCCGATAGAACTTGAGGGCCTCCTCGAACTTCGCGTTGTTGTAGTAGGTCGTGCCCAGGTTGTAGAGGACCGTCGGGTCGTCGATCTTCTCGAACTCGATCTTGCCGTACCATTCCTGGGCTTTGGCCGTGTCGCCCCGGTTGGCATAGCAGTTGCCGACGGCGATGAGGCCGTTGACGTTCTTGGGGTCCTTTTCGAGGAGCTTCAAGTAGCTCGCCTCGGCCAGGTCGTACTTCTCCTGGGCGAAGTGGCAGTTGCCGATATTGAGATGGATCGGGTAGGCATCCGGATACTTGGCCAGGATATCCTCGAAAACGGCCAGGGCCCCGGTGTAGTCCTTCTTGTCGAAGAGATCGTTGCCCTTGGTCAGAAGGTCCTTCATCTCGTCGGTGATGACCAGGCCTTCGATCTTGTCCAGGGTGATCTCGACGTCGGGGTTCTTTTTGTTCTCCGAGATCTCGACCGACAGCTTCTTCGGCGCGTAGCCGATCTTGTCGAAATCGAGGTTCCAGCCCCCGCTCCGGATCCACGCGGCCATCCAGCGTCCGGACTTGTCCGTCTTGACCTCCAGCCCTTCCTGGGCCTTGAGCGAGAACAGCTTGACCCGGACGCCCTCGATCGGGGCGCCGCTCTTATCGAGGACGCGGCCGCCGAGACGGCCCTTGCCCTTCCAATCCTGGGCGCCCAGGAAGAGGGACGCGCCGAGGACCATGAGGAGTCCGCAGATGAGAACGCTCTTTTTCATCATGACCTCCTGCGCCCGTCCCTTCGGGGACGGACCATCGTGCGTCGGACAAACTATTCTAGCACTATCGGCGGTGCGAGAAAAGCGGCTGGCGGAACGACGGGCGACCCGGGGCGGCAGGCGCCGCCTGAAAGGAACTTGACACGGCTTCCGTCTTCTTGACGCCGGCCGGACCCGCCGGCCCCTGGTGAGGGATGGCATATTTCTTGCTCGGAAGTCTATGGTAGAATAGATATTTGGGAGCAATCATGGACATCGCATTGACCAAACGCTGGCTTCTGCCGGCCGTCATGGCCGGCTTGGCCTTTGGCAGTTGCGGCACTCTGGCCGCGTCGCAGGACGCGAAGCTCCCGTCTCCCCGGGAGGTCGAGGTCCGTGTCCACGTCGCACGCGCGGGTCGATTCGTCGACGACCTCAAGCTGGGCGAGTTCAGCCTCCTCGAGGATGGGATAACCGTTCCACTCGATGCCCTCGCTCTCGTCAAGGACGGGACGGTGGTGCGCCGGGAAGGCCCCGAGACCGTCCCCGCTCGGGTCCCCCGGTCCTTCACTCTCCTCTTCCAGGTCGTGGACTGGGACCCCGGCCTGGCCGGCGCCGTCAAGCATCTCTTCGGCTCCCTGATCAAGCCGGGGGATTCGCTGTCCCTGATCACCCCCTTCAAGCCCTATCATCTTCAACGCGCCGCCCTGGCCGAACACTCCAAGGATGAGCTCGAGAAGAGCATGACGAACATCCTGCGCAAGGACATCCTGCGCGGCAGCGGCGAGTACCGGGACCTCGTCAGCGACCTCCGGCGCCTGACGACCGCGATCGGGGGCAACGCTCCGGGCGCCAAGGAAGACATGGAATCCGACGTCACGACCGACGCGGACAGCGGCGTGGGCCTGGAGATGCAGATCGACCGCTACCGGCAGGCGCTGATGAAGATGGAGGGCATCCGGCTCGTCGACGAAGGGAAGCTCGCGGCGTTCGCCAATTCGCTCAAGGCCGTTCCCGGCCAGAAGACGGTCGTCCTGTTCTATCAGCGGGAATTCCGCCCGGAGATCAGCCCGGCGGCATTGAACCGGCTGATGAGCCTATACCAGGACAATCCCGACATCCTGGGCAACCTCATGGACCTCTTCCACTTCTTCAAGCGCGAAAAGAAGTTCGACGCGGGCAAGATCGCCAAGGCCTTCGCCGACGCCGGCATCGATTTCCACTTCATCTTCATGGAGAAGAAGAACCAGCGGGTCTTCGGCGCGACCATGAAAGAAGAGTCGGAAGACACTTACCCCGGCTTCGTCCAGATCGCCCGCGATACGGGCGGCACATCCGAGACCTCGGCGAACCCGGGCGTCGCGTTCAAGCGGGCCGCCGAGATGGCGAACGATTACTATGTCCTTTCGTTCGTTCCCGGGGCGTCGGCCATCGCCGGCGCCTTCCGGAAGATCGACGTCTACGTCGATCGCGCCGGCTGTCAGGTTTTCAACCCCCTGGGCTACTACGCCCGCTAGCGCGCCGGCCCCGGTCGGTCCCCTCAGAGCTTCAGAACGAGTCCGGCCCGGGTGAGCCCGGCCGTGATCAGCAGGATGACCGCGGTCATGACCGCGGCGTTGAGCATGCCGGCGATCCCGCCCGTCCCATAGAACGGCCAGAGCAGGCGGCCGATGTCGGCGTGAACGAGCGTCCCGATAAGCCCGGCCGCGTTCCCGATGAGTCCCGGCAGAAGGTAGGCCAGCAGGGGGTTCTTGCCTGCCGGGAGGAGGAACGCCGCGGCCTTCTTTCCTTTAAGGACGTCGAGGCCGACATAGAACAGCCCGAAGACGAGGCAGCAGATGCCGGACGTGGCCAGGCAATAGGACTCGGTCCCGCCGATCTTGCTGAAGCCGTGCAGGGGCCTGAGGACATATCCTGCGAGCACGAGGGCCGTGCCCAGCACGGCCAGAAAGCGCGTGCGCCGGCCCGGCTCCGGGATGCCGCCTCCCGGCAGGAAGACCGTCCCGGCGAGCATCCCGGCCGTGACGATGGCCGCGTGCGAGCCGAAGAGACTGCCGACGTAGACGAACTCGTTGACCGGGCCCAGGAACCCGAGCGCGCCATGGCGCGACCCGATGTAGAGAGCGGTCATCAGGCCGATCGCGCCGGCCAGGACCGTCCGGTTGCCGCGGCAGGCCAGGAAGAGAAGGCTCCCGGCCAGATAGCACCAGCCGATCATGCCCAGGATCCCCCACCATGAGGTCTGGAGCATCGTCACCCGGCCGTCCTCTCCTTGGCCGCGGAAGATGAGGACGAGGGCGACCAGGGCGATCGCGGCGGCGATCTTGAGGACCAAGAGAAGGCGCTTTTTGGCCGGTCCGGCCGCTTTCGGGGCGACGGCCCAAAGGGCGAATACGGCCAGCGTGGCCAGGAAATACCAGATGTCCCGGCTCAAGCCGGTCGCGGCGGCCGAAAAGCGGTCTTCGTTGACGAGAAGGACGCCGAGGAAGAGGAGGGCCAGCGTCCGGACGAGCACGTGGCCGACAAGGGCCAGATCCGATCGGCCTCCGGCGCGCCTTTTCGCGAGGGCCAGGGGGATGGAGACGCCGACGATGAACAGGAATCCGGGAAAGACGACATCGGTCAGCGTGAAAACGTCCTGGTCGGCGGCGGCGTGCCGAAGGATGAACGGGATGGCCTTCATGCCGGCGATGTAGTTGACGAAGATCATGGTCAGGATATCGAAGCCGCGAAAGGCGTCGAGGCTTGTGAGCCGTTCTTTGGCCGCGGCCGGGACCGCGGGCGGGCTTGCCGCTTCCGTCGTCATGCGCTGTCTCAGTCCCCGTTCGCCGTCCGATCCCTCCTCCTGCCCAGGCCGGCCAGGACGCCGCGGACATAGCCGACGGATTCGGCCAGGCCCGGGAGCGGATCGCGGCCGTCTTTCTCGTACTCGAAGGCGGCCGTTCCTTGGTAGCCCATCGCGCCCAGGGCCCGCAGGAGGCGGGGAACGTCGATGATGCCGCGGCCGACCTCGGCGGCCAGGCCGTCTTTGGACGGAGCCGTGACGTCCTTCATATGGACATCGAGGAGGCGAGGGCCGCAGCGGACCGCCTCGTCCGCGGGGTCGAGGCCGGAGCGTCGGCAATGCCCGACATCGAGGCAGACGCCG
>Ga0326726_10002757_pt1 | contig 16087 bp, 14 predicted proteins | sample MHFenrmetagenome_2_FD_207603 | JGI IMG/M metagenome (GOLD analysis project Ga0326726, IMG submission 207603) | Lab enriched peat soil microbial communities from Michigan Hollow, Ithaca, NY, United States - MHF15MN | ecosystem: Environmental > Terrestrial > Soil > Wetlands > Peat | place: USA... | reverse complement strand
AGCAGCTAGGGAGCGTACCAATAATCAGATCAGAGGGGAAATGAATCGAGGAATTACCCGTCGGACCTTTGTCCGGTCGGCTCTCGGCGCCCCGTTGTTTGCCGCTCTCGCCAGACATCTCGGACCGTCAGGAACGCTCATTGCCGATGGGAATTCTCGTTCAGCCATGCCAACTCGGCCGTTGGGCAAGACAGGACATCCGGTTTGCCTCTTCAGCCTTGGCGGTCAGGCGACCCTGGAGGACGGCAACAAACACAACGAGTCAATTGAGATACTCAACAAGGCCCTTGATCTCGGCGTTAACTATATCGACACGGCGCCGCTCTACGGGGATGGGGTAAGTGAGCGTGTCGTCGGGGAAGTGATGAAAGTGCGACGCAAGGAGGTCTTCCTTGCCACAAAAACCCACGACCGCTCCTATGACGGCTCAATGCGTTTGCTTGAAACCTCCCTGCGACGACTGCAAACAGACTATCTTGATTTGTGGCAATTGCACAACATTCAGACTGACAACGATGTTAACTTCATCCTGTCGAGAGAAGGAGCTGTCAGGGCTCTTGAAAAGGCACGGGAGCAGGGAATAGTCAGGTTTGTAGGGATCACAGGTCATAAGGACCCATTGGTCGTACGAAGGGCCATTGAGGAATACCCGTTTGACACCGTGCTCATGGCGCTGAATGCAGCAGACAGACATAGTGCTTCGTTTATCGATAAGGTTCTGCCGGTCGCTGTCAGCAAGAAAATGGGAATCCTTGGAATGAAGATCCCCTCCCGCGGGAAGATTTTTCGCCAGACGGGACTCACGAGGATGGAGCAGGCTATGCGCTACGTCCTTACGCTTCCTGTCAGCAGCGTTGTCATTGGCATATCAGCGATTCGCGAGCTGGAGGAAAACGTCCGCATTGCATGCGAATTCAAGCCCTATTCCAAAGCCGAGATGGCTGGACTCGAACAGCTCACGCGACCGTACTTCGCGGACGCCCTTTGGTACCGGGAACACATGTAGACTTATCGAAGGGATAGCAGTTGAAACCCGTGAATCCCGGCGGCCGGGATGTCTATGCCCTCCTGGTCGCGTCATCATCCTTGCTGCTCCTCTTCGGATTCCATCGCGCGTTCTTTGCGACGCTGCAGGATCTCTCCCTTCCCAGTCTGGTAATTAGTGCCCTCACCGGAATCGCCAATCTCTCCTGGTACGAGCTGGCGTACGTTTTGGGGGGAGCCTTGAAGAACGTCACAGTATTCACTCTTCTTCCGTTCCTCGGAAGCGCGACGGGGTTGGTAAGCGTCCTGCTCCAATTCACTCCCGTGCGATGGCGCCGTGAGGCGCTGCTTTTGCATATCGCATTCGCACTGATGGTGGCTCTTGTCTGTCTCATGATACTCTTATTGCGATTCTGGCGTGGTTTCGCAGACCCGTGGAGGATTGTGACTACCATAACCTTTTTGTTGACGTATGGATGGTGGATCTTCTACTTCCGGCGTACACGTCACCGCACCCGTAAAGCGTAGCTACCCCGTGTCCTTACCGGGCGAAGAAGAATTAATCGTACACCCAGGCTCAGGAATTGAGAGAGGAGAAGAGGGATGGTCATTGACCATATTGGGATAGTGGTACAGTCCCTTGACAAAGCCATAGCGGAGTGGGGAACGGCCTTCGGCTATGCCCAGATGACAGAACCGGTGGTGAACACTCGCCAGAAGGTAAGGGTTGTATTCCTTCAGAAGGAAGGTTCAGTCATAGTGAAGCTCGTCGAACCCCTGGATTCCACATCAACAGTCTACCCACTCTCTCGCAAGGGGGGAGGGTTGCACCATCTGTGCTTCAGAACGGCAGATATGGAGGGTACGATGCAACACCTGAAGGCTGAAGGGGCAAACGTACTGGTTCGCCCGGAACCAGGAGAGGCTTTTGAGAACGAACCCATCGCGTTTGTGTACCTTCATGGTCTGCCCACTGAGCTCATCGCTACAAAGAAGAAGGCACGACTGATCGCGCCAGAGAAACCACCTGAAGGCTGACATGGACAATGTTCGTAACCTCGTCGCAGCTGATCTCCCCGCCGTCGCTACACTTTTCCAGAGGGTCTTTCGAAAGAGGCCAGATGGTTTTGCACCTCTGTCGCTCATATCATACTTTGACGCGTTATATTTCAGGAATCCGTGGTATGACGAGCGCCTATCATCTCTCGTCTATGAGTCGGACGGGAAGATCGCCGGATTCGTGGGTGCTCTGCCATTTCCGTTCCTGTTGAAAGGATCCCGGATCATGACGGTTCTCGCAGGGAACCTCATGATCGACCCGGCTCTCAAGAATCCAATGGCAGCCGTACGCCTTCTGAAGCAACTCTTTGCGGGACCTCAGGATGCAACGCTCACTGATACGGCGACCGACACTGCACGCAAGCTATGGGAAGTACTTGGAAGTGCGACGATTCAGACGTACAGCCTCCAGTGGGTGCGGCCCCTCAAGCCGGCCCGTTTTGCGGCTTCGTTAGCCACACGAGCATCCCGTGCATTTGCTCCATTGGAGTTTCTTTCCATCCCATTGTGTGCGGCCGCCGATACATTGTTGCGGCGGTTCAGCGGAAGCCCGTTTCACATCGAGACCTCCACGTTGCATGAGGAGGAGCTCAGTGTCGAACTTCTTCTGGAGGGCATTCGCAGCTTCTCAGCAACAAAGTCGCTCGTGCCTGACTATGACCTCCCGTCACTCGAGTGGTTGACGACAAAGGCTGCAGAGAAGCGGGAGTACGGCGAGTTGCGGAGGGCAGCACTCTATGATCGCAACCATTCGCTTGTCGGATGGTATCTGTATTACCCCAATCCCGGAAAAGCGGGACAGGTACTGCAATGTGCGGCAAAAACGGCAGCCGCATCCCGTGTTCTCGGGCATCTGCTCAACGATGCAACGGCTCAGGGGAGTTTGGCGCTCATAGGCCGTATTGACCCGCAGATGGTGCGCGAGTTGTCGCTGATGAATTGTCTGTTCACCCATCGCGGGAGTTCTGTGCAAGCACATGCCAGGAAGACAGAGGTCGTCCAGGCACTGCATGGCGGCGATGCCTTCTTCACGAGGCTGGAGGGCGAGTGGTGGACCCGACTTCAGGGAGATATATTCGACTGATTAGTGCCCCCTGCCGCTCGTGCAGGATTGGCCTACCTGGGCGGAGGGCGGAGAAGGCTTTTTCAAACGGAGCACGGAGAATTGACACTGCACGAGAGCTGAGGCAGTACCAAACGTCGGAATCCCTGAGTGCGGTCAGAAGACCTGACCGCACTCACGGTAAACTCCCCTCACCCGGTTTAACCCGGACTGGATCTTGAGTCCAGCGGAAACGCGGATTTTGGCAGGCGTTCGTTGATTTGGTCGTGACCAATGTGACCACCTGATGGACAAAAGATAAGGCACCATTCGCATCTTGTCAACCGGCTGGCCCAGCCTCAGGTCCACGCGCAAGAAACCCCTGCCAACGCATTGAGATTCTCAAGCGTCACTATCGGTAGCCAGTGCCGTCCAAAAGTTCACGACGAGTCATCCACGACGCTCAAAGAAGTGGCCAAAGTAGCACGTATTGAGGCATTATCAATACATCAAAAGAAAACTCCACACAAATCCTCCGTTTTCCCCTAAAAGGAAGTATAAGTAGTTAAGGAAGAACTCATAAATTCCGTTCGTTGACACAGTCAGTGCTTCCCGGTAACTTCAGGATGCAACGAGTGGCCGGGTCCGCTGGTCACCCCCATTTCAATCCCTCCTTCTGACTGACCGCCCCGCCCGGGAGTCTCTCGCGTCCCACCCAACTGTCTGGTTCTGAAAGGGAAGTTTGGAGATCGACCAATGAGAATCGAGATCGAGCGCGTGAGAGAATGGATATCGTGGAACGTGGAGAAACTGACAGAACCTGAAGATGTAGCGATACATCTTCATGTCTCCCTCCACCAGCTTCGCACGGAATTCTCGTGGAGTTGTGGCACACCGCTCTCGCACTACATTCGAAGCGAGAAAATCAGCAAAGCAGCGGAACTCATTCGCACATCCGACCTTAGGTGGTTTGAGATTGTGGCGCGTTTACGTCTTGGGCGGCCGGACAATGCCTCAAGACTTTTCAAACGGCAGTTGGGGACCACAGTTCGAGAATACAAAAGGGCGCATGGAAACTATCATGCATAGTGATTCGATACCAGCAGGTCGTCCGAGCGCATTCAAGTGCGAGGTCCGGAAATCACATCCAGAATTCGCATCCAAAAAACGCATCCAAAAAACGCAACTTTATTACCTTGTGTCTGCCATGTCACCGAACTACATTCCGCTAGAATCTACGGGATTTCGCTGCTGTAGAAAGAAAGACATTCTAATGCGTGGAGGAAACGCGATGACACTTCTTAACAGATTGATTGGTCTCACTCTATTGGTTGTCAGTGGGCACATCTCGTCTGCACAAACGAATACAGACAACCTCAACTTGCAGGTTGAGCCGCGGTTCGGGCTGCGTCTGTCCCTTGGCATAGCGCAACTCGAAACCCCAAAGCTGGCCGATGTACTTAGTAGGTATGAGAATGGAAGTTTCGAGCAATCAGGTTGGACTGGTTGCTGGGGGATAGGCGCGGATGTCGAAGTCCACCCGACCCTGCGTCTGTCCGCACTTGTGAACTTTGTCAAAGCTCAGTTCTCGTTCCACCCAGATCTGCTCCGATCCGCACTTGCACAAGCGACATGGAACGTTTCTCAAGTTCCCATCTCCCTTCGGGTATCCTATCTTCCACCTTTCAGGATGGGTCCTATAAGGCCATCCGTTGCCGTTGGCGGCTCGTTCATCGTTTCCACAGTAGAACAGACCTCGAACTACGCTGTCGCAATGCAACCATCCGGTGCTCTTGTTTCATTCACGGGATTGAAGGACACACAAACCGGGTGGGCAGTCAATGTCCGTGCGACGCTTCTCGTTGATATCACAAAGAACGTTTCTATGGAACTACATGGCGATTATTGGATTTCCACAAAGATTAATCAGGTGTCGATGGTTGACACGCGATGGGGCATGACGACTGCCGAATTGAATTACCGTAGCTTTTCTTTTGGGTTCAGCGTCTGCAACTTCGTTTTCTGAGTGCTTGACAGATGATAGGAGAAGACCATGCAAAAGCGAATGTTGGCATTCCTTTTGACCCTAACCTTGAGTGTTTCGTTGAATGATCTCCGCGCTCAACCTTCAGCCTATTCGTACCCGTACTACGAAGGATTCATTACACTCTCTCCAATTGAGGACACGTTTGTGGCCAAGTTTGCGGCCGATACACCGCAGACCGACGCCCTAAGCCAGTTACAGCAAATGGGAATGACATTGTCCACGAGCGTTCCCACCGCCTCAGGCGAGCGGCTTTACCTGATTCGATCATCAACAAAGGATCTGCAACGCCTGCAGTTCATCAAACGACTCCCGAGTGTGATCTGGGCCTCGCCGATCTTTCGTTATTTGGATGGGAAGGAGCAGGTTGTTCTTAACACTTTTGTGGTGAAATTCAAGTCAGGAATCAGCGAGTCGGAAATCACGCGCACCAATCGTGCATACGGTGTTTCGATCGAGAGAGAAGATGAATTCTCACCCGGCGGCAGAAGAATTCTGCTCAAGCATCAGTGGGAGGATGAGGTGGATGTGTTCAAGCTCGCTTACCAGTACTCATTATTGCCAAGCGTAGAATACGCATCGCCCGACTTTATAATTCTCGATGCCTTTGATGCAGATGACTGGCCCGATGATCCGTACTATCCAGACCAATGGAATCTTGCAAAAATCAATGCGGAAGGTGCATGGAGGGTCACCAAGGGTTCCAATTCAATAAAAATAGCAGTCGTTGATGACGGGGTTGATCTCGGGCATGAAGATTTCGTTGGGAAGCTTGTAAGCGGCTACGATGGGGTTAGCAATGACACAATCCCGAGTCCATCAGGTAACGATAGCCACGGTACTGCTTGCGCGGGAGTGATCGGGGCCGCAGCCAACAATGGAAAAGGTGTCGCCGGTCTTGCTGCAAACTGCAAGGTCATGCCAATAAGGGCAGGTGAGGGTGGCTCCTACTACTATTGGGCTGCGACGACCGGGATAAACTGGGCAGTGTCCCACGGAGCAGATGTCATCAGCAATAGTTACGGGAGAGGCGGTCCTAGTCAGGACTTTGAAACAGCAATCGCCAACGCCACTGTCAATGGGCGGGGCGGGAAAGGGTGCGTTGTGACATTTGCTGCAGGGAATGGAGGGGGAGCAGTTGAGTATCCTGCCTACCTCTCCAATGTTATTGCCGTGGGCGCAACAGATCAATCTGATGATAAGTGGGACTACAGTGCCACTGGTTCTGCTCTTGATGTCGTCGCTCCAAGTGGCAACACCGATTGGCAGGGCGATATATGGACGACAGACCTGACGGGAGCAGCTGGCAAAAGCTCCTCCGACTACATGTCAGTATTCGGGGGGACTTCTGCAGCATGTCCCTTGGTTGCCGGTCTAGCGGGACTCATTCTATCTAAGGACAACTATCTCTCTCGTGATCAAGTCACGACGATCATCCAATACACCGCAAAGGACTTGGGTGCCAGCGGACGGGATGACCAATATGGATGGGGTCGCATCGATGCCGCCGCTGCATTACGGATAACCCGGAGTGGTGTCTTGCCTGGAAATGAAGTGTGGAGAGGAAACGTGAACCTCTCAGGAAATGTCACGGTTCCTAGCGGGGTGACGCTCGTTGTTCTGGGCGGCACAACTGTGAACACCACGGGCAACTACTACCTTCACGTGGAGGGGTGCCTGGTGGCCGACGGGGCGACGTTCACGAGGTCAGACGGTCAATGGGTCGGTATCGAACTCTACGGGGCAAGCAGCAATACTCACATCAGCAACTGTACGATCGAGAACGCGTCCTGCGGCGTCTATGTGTATGGGACGTCCTATTTCTACATAGACCGCTGCACGATACAGAACAATTACACCGGCATCGAGAGCCGCTCCAGCCATCATACGATCAGCCTGAACCAGATCACAGGCAATACCTACGGTGTTCGTTGCACAGATTACAGCCAGCTTGATTTTCAATTGACCAACTGGGTGAAATTTAATAGCCGCGGGATCGACATTGACGCTACCTCGACCCCGTACCTTGGCACCGATCAGAATCGGGTCTACTGCAGCATCTGGGGGAACGACTGGGATGTCTGGTCGCTGTATGGAGGGACGGTGAGTGCGCAATGGAACTACTGGGGGAGTTATCCAGCAAATCCGATGATCTACGGCACCGTGGACTACTCCAACGAACTGATGGTAGAGCCCAACCCGTTCTTGAAGATTGCGGTACAGAAAAGCCCACCGCGACCAGCCTCCGCCGATCAGAGCACAGCCGTTGCATCCGATACATTAGGGATGGCAGAACTTGATCACGCGAGGGCCTTGGAGGGCAAAGCTCCCTCTGCTGAGGCTCAAACCGCACTGAGATCAGTCATTACCCGGTATCCCAATAAAACTGCCGGACTGATAGCACTGGCGCACGTCGCACGGCTCACCGAGAAGGACGCGACCGATCCAACGCCGCTTCTCTTAACCTACGCATCAGAATATAGCGCGAGCCCATTGGGCGATTTCGCGGAAATCCTCATGGGACAAATCAAGCTGAGGAATGGGGACACGGATGGGGCCCTTGCGTTATTCGAACCGCTCGCTTTGGCTCAGGGAGGCCTCTTTGAACGGGAAGCCCTCTACAACGCGGGGTGTCTCCTGTGGTACCGAAAAGGCGAGAAGGCCGAGGCGGAGAAGTACTTCAGACGGCTCATCGAAAAATGGCCTGATGACACTTTTTCGCATTCCGCTCTTGCGACTCTTGGCGAGCCAGCTCCCGACAAGCAACTTGCGCGGGGGAATGAGGAAGCCGAGGGTGTTCCACGCGTGTTCGGTCTTTCGGCCCCGTATCCCAATCCCTTCAACCCGACGACGACCATCAGCTATCAGCTTCCAACCGATGGATACGTCAAACTTGTCGTGTATGACTTACTTGGGAGGCATATCGCGGAATTGGCATCGGGTCCGCACGCTGCCGGCAGATATTCCGAAACCTGGAACGCCTCCTCCCTTGCAAGCGGGATCTACCTGGCCAGGTTTGTAGTCGTGGATGAGTTTGGGAAGGAGAGGATCAACAAAGTTGTCAAGATAATCCTGACGAAGTAGGCTAGTGAACCTCGCGGAACTAATGAGAAACCCCCGGCCGTGTTGGTCGGGGGTTCTCTGTTCTCATGGCGTCGTTGGATCAAAACAGATGGGAACCATCCTCAGAAGATCAGCGGTGCGTAATCCGATCTGATATCCTCTACCATGCGACGAAGGCACTCGATGAATCGTCTTTGTGCCAACCTGCCCACTGGCGCGCGTTGGAAAAAGTTGGCTTTTCTGTGCCAAAGAGGGGACTCGAACCCCTACTCTCGTTGCCGAGAACTGGATTTTGAGTCCAGCGCGTCTACCAATTCCGCCACTTTGGCGTCACACAGCCTGTCCCGGAGATAGTCCTCTTATCTTCGGGACCACTTTGGCGTCACACAGCATGTCCCGGAGATGGTTTTCTTGATCTTCGGGACCACTTTGGCGTCACACAGCATGTCCCGGAGATGGTATTCTTGATCTTCGGGACCACGTTGGCAATTCCCCCTACCTCAATACGTCCCCAAAAAGAGCCCGGCGTTGATCATGAATCCTCTTCCCGTGATCGCAGACGGTACTCCGAGCAGGTCGTGCGTACCGTCAAGACTCCACGAGGGAGAGATCATCGCAACATAACTCACGCCGAGACGTGCTCCCAACCAGCCGGTGAAGGCGTATTCGAGATTCACGGAGGGGACAAGGACGTAAAAGCTCCCGCTCAACACCCGCTCGATATTGTTTACCTGTCCGGCCGTCTCATAATCCCCCGTGCCAAAGCTCGACCATTCCTGCATCCACGTTTTGTTCCCACCGACATCCTGTCGGAGAGTCAGGTCCATCCCCCCTCCCCCAATCATCGTGCCGATGGCAAGGTCAAGCCGTGGAGCCACATTGACGACGTAGTCCACTGTCACTCCGCCAAAACCGACGTGAACGTCGGCGTCCCTGCGGACGTTACCGCTCAGCTGCGAACTCGAGAGCGACCCGCTCATCCCCATCCCGCCAACGCGAACGTTCGGAAGGAGCATAATGTAAATCGCCCCTCCGCCACCGTACATGAACATCCCGTTCTCGCCCACAGGCGCTGCTCCCGCCCCCCGCAAGTAGTCGTTGATCGGCTTCATGTCAGCAAAGAGATACCCCGGCATCATCCCGCCGAACAATCCGACCTTTGCCATCTTCGTCCGCTTTGGCGGGATCGGTTCTTCCTGCCCGAACAGGGGAAGGGCAAGGGTCATGAGAAGACCAAGGACATACAGTCGAGTTTTCATGCAGTTCTCCGATGGGAATGGTCCAAAATACGCATTTTGCGGTCGCCGCGCAATGCCTCCCTTTGCCGAATCCCCCGCCTCGAAGAGATGTTGCTGCACCACGCGTTGCACCTCCCCGAGTCCTTCCGTATATTTTTCCCATCTATGCAGGAATCGAATTGATCCCCCGCCCCGGCGCTGTCTGTAGCGCACTTCTGACCCTGTGGGGTTCCACCCTGGCCGCCCAACCACCCGACACAGCGTCTTCCGGCTCCATTCGGTTCCTCCCCGGCGTTCCACTCTTCCCACGCCTGACTGCCCACGTCGAGGAACCCCGAACCGGCATCAGAAAATCCTTCGGCTCATCACGACTGAAACTCGATATCGGCGCCGCGTACGATCTCCTGGAGTGGCACCCCGCAGATGACACCACAACGGCTCTTCGGGTCGGGACGGAGTTCTTCACCTACGCCCTTTCATCAAACGCGAACGGTCTCCGATTGCAGGTGGACGCGGCGGATGGTTTTTTCGGCGGGCATCTCCTGTATAGCTCCATGAAGAGCTCCGGGCTCACGGCGATACGACTGAGGATCCTCCACTTGAGCGCCCATTTTCTCGACGGACACCTGGGAGGCGGCAGCGAACTGTGGCGCGACGGGCGGGCCCCCATCGCCTACTCGCGCGACTTCGGCGAATTAACAGTCCTGTGGCGCCGCACGACCGGCCGTGGACATTTTCAGCTGTATGGCGGTGCAGCGTACGCCACGCTCATCCGCCCGACCGAAATCAACCGCTGGTCGTTCCTCGCAGGAGGGGAGTATGTCGATGCGGGCCCGGCAAGGAATTTCTTCGGACAGCCCTGTCACCTCTACGCGGCGCTGCATTTCACTCTCGCCGGCATCCCCGCCTGGACAGGAACAACGCACATAGAGACGGGAGTCCGCTTCGGCTCCTGGGATCGCGCGGGGACGCGCATCTATCTCAGTTACCAGGCGGGACTGGAATCGTTCCACCAGTATTTCGACGTACGGGAAAATTCCTGGGGGGCAGGGATCGCGTTTGACCTCTGGTAGGAAAGCCTTTAGAGGCCGAGGCTGGAAGCCGACGCCTTCATGGCGTCGATGACGTACGCGATGTGTTCATCAAGCGGGATTCCAAGCTCTTCGATGCCGCGGTAGATATCCTCCCTGTTCACCGACCGTGCGAAGGCCTTATCCTTCAGCTTCTTCTTCACCGAACCCGCCTCGAGATCCGCGATCTTGTTCGGGCGAATGACCGCCACTGCCATGATGAAACCGCAGAGTTCGTCGCATGCAAAGAGGGTTTTCGCCATTAACGACTCGCGGGGGACCTGCATAGCCGGAACGTGAGAGAGGATCGTCGTCCGAATCTCTTCGCTGTATCCACGCGCCTCGAGGATCGCGGATCCCTTTGTGGGATGGTCCGGAAACTCAGGGTAGAGTTCGTAGTCGAAATCGTGAAGAAGTCCTACGGTCCCCCAGAGCTCCTCATCTTCGCCATGTTTCCTGGCATAGGCCCGCATCGCAGCCTCAACGGCCAGCGCATGCCTCCGGAGACTTTCGGACTTGGTGTATTCGCAGAGAAGGTCGAAGTGTGCCTGTCGGTTCATAGAGGAACATACGGAACAGCGGAGGAAAATGCAAAACTTCCGGGGGCGGGCCCCTCAGTGGAGTGCGAAGGAATGGACATCCTCTTCGATCATCTGCAGGAGATCGGGGATGTTCTTCAGCACGCGATCGGAAAGTCCCTGCCCGTTCTCGAACGACTCGCCGACGATTCCATAAAAGAACACCGTGGGCGGGAGCCGGTGCAACAGCCGCGCCATCTCGATTGCCTCGGCGACGCCGAACCCATGACTGCTCTGTGGAAAGAGATGTACCGGAAGCCTGGACTGCGAAACATCGAACCGGAGGACCGACCCCGGCGGTGCCGCCGCATTCACGGCATCGACGATCAGGAGGTTATCCGCCCCATCCCAGGCATCGAGAAGGGATGTCCCGTTCCCCTCGAACTCGAGGATTCGTATCTCCCCAAGGTGGCGTCGACGGATTTCGCGTGCGACAAGGATGCCGACTGCGTCATCGCTCCGGAATTCGTTCCCCACCCCGATAAGTATTGTATTATTCACGGATGAGCGTAACCATGTGCGTTGCGCACGATATGCAGGGGTCGTAGTTCCGGACCGCCTGTTCGAGTTTCCATGTCAGTGTCTCGCGATCCAGATCAAGATGCGCAGCGGCAAAACGCCGAAGATCTGCCTCGATGGTGGCGAGGTTCTGGGACGTCGGAGGCACAATCTTGGCGTCCAGTATCTGGCCGTCATCGGCGATGCGATACCTGTGGTACAACGTTCCCCGCGGCGCTTCGCTCGCCCCAAACCCGATGCCAGCGGTGGGTTCGACGGCGATGGACGGCGCATCGGGCAGAGTGTATCCCTCGATGATTTTGATGGCTTCCTCGTACGCGAAGATCGTCTCGATCCCGCGGACAATGATGCTCCGGAAAGGATTCTTGACCGGGGGGAGGACGCCGAGTTCCCGGGCCACCTCCTGCGCGCGCGGCGTCAGCCGGTCGAAGTTGAGATTGAACCGCGCCAGAGGCCCGACGTAATAGGGGCCGAATCCCTTCTCCACCGAATGCAACGCATTCGAGTGCGGCACATGCCGTTCCTCGAAGTAGAATTCGTACTCTTTGATGGCGATATTTATCCCGCGCGTCGAGGTGAAGCGCCCGCCAATCATCGGATACTCTTCCGGACGGGTCAGGGAAACGAATTCATACTCGTACTCGAACGGTGGAAACTCGAGCGTCGACGCCACCTTTGTGAGCTCCACGGCACCGTCCAGGCCCCATCGAAGCTCGTCCAGGAACTTCGTCAGGTCTGCCTTGCGCGGGACGCGATAGAACCCCCCCACGCGGACGTTCACGGGATGGATTTCTCTGCCGCCGATGGCGATCATGAGATCATTCCCGATCTTTTTCATCTTCAGCGCCTTCTTCACGAGATCGGGATGATCGCGCGCCATGATCAGGGCGTCGTCGTAGCCGAGGAAATCGGGCGCATGCAGCATGGCAATATGCAGGACGTGGCTCTCGATCCACTCACCGCAATACAGAAGTCTCCGGAGGTCGCGAAGCGGACCCTCCACCGTCACCCCCAGCGCATCCTCCATCGCCGTGACGGAGCTCATCTGGTAAGCAACCGGGCAGATACCGCAGATGCGCGCAGTGATATCCGGGACCTCGGTAAAATCCCGGCCGCGCAGAAATGCCTCGAAGAAACGCGGAGGCTCATAAATACGCACCTTGACCTCCCCCACCTTCCCTTCGTTGATCCTGACGAAAATCCCCCCTTCTCCCTCCACCCGCGCCAGCGTGTCAACTTTCACGACTCTATTTTTCATATGCTTCGCTTTCCTTCCTGAAGGCCTCCGCATAGGCATTGAAGCGGCGGAACGACAGCGAGATTTCCCGTCGGCTCATCCCCATCTCTACAAAATGCTTGCTCAGGGAGGGAGGATTCGGGTTCTCCATCGGACCGAAGCACCCGTAACACCCGCGGTCGAACGAAGGGCAGAGGGCTCCACATCCCGCATGGGTCACCGGCCCCAGACACGGCGTTTCCCGCGCCACCATCACGCAGACGCTCCCCCGCATCTTACACTCCATGCAGACGCTGTGCGTGGGAATCGCCGGTTTCCTCTTGTTCAGAAACGCGCTCAGGACCTCAAGCAGCTGGCGCTTGTCGATCGGACAACCGCGGAGTTCATAGTCCACGTGGACGTACGAACCGATCGGCATGGAGCGATCCAGGGCGGACACATATTCGGGCGACGCGTAGACGAATCGCGCGAATTCCTTCACATCCTTCCAATTCCGCAGAGCCTGTATCCCCCCCGCCGTGGCGCACGCACCGATCGTCACCAGGAGGCGGCACGATTTCCGGATCTCGCGGATCCGCTCGACGTCGTGCGGCGTCGTGATGCTCCCCTCGACCAGACCGAGATCATACGGGCCTTTCAGGACCCGCCGGCTCGCTTCGGGAAAGTTCGCTATATCCACCGCCCCCGCAACAGCAAGGAGATCGTCCTCTGCGTCCAGAAGCGTCAGCTGGCAGCCATCACACGAGGCAAATTTGAGAACGGCTATCTTGGGACGTTTGGCGGCCATCTCACAGTTCCTTCCTGTCGAGAAGTTGTCGGATTCTGGGGAGCGGGTATACGGGTCCTTCCTTGCAGATGAAGGTCGGACCAAACTGGCAATGCCCGCAGAAACCGACAGCACATTTCATGTTCCGCTCCATGGACAGATACACCTGGTCGGAAGGGATCCCGCGCCGCTCCAGTTCGTCCACGGTATACTTCATCATCACCTCGGGACCGCACACGTACGTAACCGTATTCCGTGCATCGAGTTTGATATAGGAGAAGAGCGTGGTCACAACGCCGATGTGCCCCTTCCAGGAGGAATCTCCCCTGTCGACGGTCACCAGCACTTCCACCTGATGCTCGTTCCCCCATTTTTCCAGTTCGACCCTGTAGAGAAGATCGAGCGGGCTCCGTCCCCCGTACATCACGATCACCCGACCGAATGCGTCTCGTTCACGGAGGATTGAGTAGATGAGCGGACGCAGAGGAGCCAGCCCGATTCCTCCGGTGACGATGCAGATGTCCTTCCCCCGCCCGGCTTCCACCGGCCAGCTCGATCCGAAGGGACCCCGGAGGCCGATGATGTCCCCGCGCTTTTTGTGTGCGAGCGCGGTGGTCACCGTCCCCACGCGATGGATCGTATGGTCCAGAGTACCCGTACGGGCCGGATCGGAACTGATCGAAATCGCCACCTCGCCGAGGCCGTAGAGATACACCATATTGAACTGACCCGGCTGGAACCGGTACTCGGGGAGAGCGTCACTCAGATCGAGAGAAAGCGTGAAGGTATCGTCATTCTCCCAGATCACCCTCCGGATCATCACGGGGTGGGTCATCATTGGATCCGCTGCGACCGGCGCCGCAACGGCGGCGGCTTTGCGCGTCATCGCTGGCCCTCCGTCAGGCTCGTCCCGTAAAGATCCAGAAGCTGGAGGCGTGTCGCTTCCAGCCGCCGTTCCATGACCTGAGCGAGCCGCTTCAGCATCTCGTAACCGAACAGGGGATCCCCCTCACACTTATTCCGCAGGCATTCCGCGTCGAGAGCCACGGCACGCGTTTCAACCACGGCCACGCCGTTGAAATGCCAGCGATACGGGGATATGAGCCAAGACCACCCGAGAACTTCGCCGGGCCCCGTGGTCAGAATGCGCAGATCGGGCTTCCCGACAACATCGATCTCGAGCGCCACTCGTCCCGTCCGGATCATGAAGAAATTGTTTGCGACCTCTCCCTCATGGATCAGATATTCACCCTCCGCGTACCGGACGTTGGAGGCGCAGCCGATTAAAACGTGCATCATCTCATCCGACAGGCCGAACAAGAACGGGTGCTGCCGGAGAATTTCGGTCAGATCTTCTTTGTGCATGAGAATCTCCTTGAGAAGAATTCCTTAGTGCTGAGGCGACTTGACCACCGGGCGCTCCCGGATGGCGCGGAGTTCAACGGTGACGTCAATCCCGACAGGGCACCAGGTAATGCAGCGCCCGCACCCGACACACCCGAAGCTCCCGAACTGGTCGACCCAGTGCGCGAACTTGTGCATCAACCACTGGCGGTAGCGCGTCCGCGTCGACATGCGGATGTTCCCGCCTGCGATCTTCGTAAAATCGCTGGTAAAACAGGAATCCCACCGGCGCCATCGCTCCGCCTGCCCGCCCGTCAGGCTCGTCAGGTCTTCCATCGTCGAGCAGAAACATGTCGGGCACACCATGGTGCAATTCGCGCACGCAAGGCAACGCTTGGCAATATCATCCCAGTGGGGGTTGTCAAAATTCTCGTTTAGGACCTGCGGCAGACGCTCTGTCTCCACGCTCCGCCCCATCGCCGCCCCCGCAGCCGTCGTCATTTTTTCGGCTCTGTCGATCTCCCCCTTCTCTGCCTGCCGGTGCGGCAGCTCTGCGAGAATCTCCTTCCCGAGAGCAGAATCGGTCTGCACAACGAACTGATGCACCCCCTCATCGATGATTTCCGTCAATCCGAGATCGAACCCCTTCACGGCCCGGGGACCCAACCCCATCGACGTGCAGAAGCAGTTCGACCCCGCCTGCACGCAATTCACACAGACAATAAGAGATTCGGCCCGGCGGCGGTCATAGGACTCGTCAAGCGACGGCCCGGTGCGGAACACCTGGTCCTGCAACTGAATGGCACGGAGCTCACACGGCCGGACGCCAAGGAACGCCCGGGGGGGGATCCCATTCGGCTTCGGGGCGTGGACCTCAAACCCCTTCCCTGCCTTCAAGGCACTGAAGAGCTTCAGGCGCGGAGGATAAAGAAACTGTTTCCACGAATGGGGCCCGACAGCATACCCGAAATAGGCTCCATCATTCCGCTTCGCCAGCTCGTAGTGGGCCGGATCCTGTTCGTCTGTCCACCCGCGCGGAAGTTCCTCCGCTGTCGTGATTTCGTCCAGGACAATCACCCCATCGCGGAGAGTGGGCGCCACCACAGCATACCCGCGGCGGCGTAGCACTTCCACCAGGGAGTT
>Ga0326726_10002756_pt1 | contig 16090 bp, 16 predicted proteins | sample MHFenrmetagenome_2_FD_207603 | JGI IMG/M metagenome (GOLD analysis project Ga0326726, IMG submission 207603) | Lab enriched peat soil microbial communities from Michigan Hollow, Ithaca, NY, United States - MHF15MN | ecosystem: Environmental > Terrestrial > Soil > Wetlands > Peat | place: USA... | reverse complement strand
CACGGATGACACCCTGCGCGCCGAGCCGGTGCCGGATCTGACCGAATCGCTCGCCGTGTTGCGGGTACCGGGGAGCGCGCTCGAAGGGACGGCGCTCGGCGCGTTCGCGGTCGCGCTCGCCGCGGCCCAGGTGGTCGGGGCGGCGCTGGGCCGGCTCGAACGCGACGCGCCGCGGACGGCGGCGCTGCGCGCCCCGTTGCCGCCGCGCCAGCTGGAACCGCGCCTGCGCGAGGCGATCGATCCCGCGGGCGACGTGCTCGACGGGGCCTCGCGCGAGCTGGCGCGCGCGCGGCGGGCGGTGCGCGAGACGCGCGCCAAGCTCGTCGCCCGACTGGAGCGCCTCCTCACGGACCTGGATCCCCAGGACCGCGCCCCCGACGCGGCGGTGACGGTTCGGGCCGGCCGTTACGTCATCCCCGTGCGCAGCACGGCGCGCAGCCGTGTGGGCGGGATCGTGCACGACGCCTCCGCCACCCGCGCCACCGTCTTCGTCGAGCCGCCCGAAGTCATTGAGCTGGGGAACGACCTGCGCGACTGCGAAGCCGACGAGCAGCGCGAAGTGCTTCGGGTGCTGCGGGACTTGACCGACACCTTGCGTCCCCATGCCGACGCGATCGCGGCCGCATGGGAGATGTGCGTCGCGTTCGATGATTTGTGTGCCCGCGCGCGCTACTCCGTAGACGTGAACGGCTTCGCCCCCGACATCGGGGGAGGGCCCGTGAAGATCCGCGGCGGCCGTCACCCGCTCCTGCTCGGTGGCGAGATCGTGGTCGTGGCCTTCGATCTCGAGCTTGCCCTGGATGAGTACACGGTGCTCATTTCCGGTCCCAACACCGGTGGGAAGACCGTCCTCATCAAAGCCGTGGGACTCCTGTGCCTGCTCGCCCAGAGCGGCATCATCCCGTCGATCGGCCCGCACTCGCGGCTGCCGGTCTTCACCCAGGTGTTCGCCGACATTGGGGACCGGCAGTCCATCGCCGCCAGCCTGTCCACCTTTTCTGCTCACGTGGCCGCGCTCCGCGACATTCTAGAACACTCCGATGGCGCCTCGCTCGTCCTGCTGGATGAAGTGGGCAGCGGCACCGATCCAGCCGAAGGCGCGGCACTCGCCGCCGCGGCGCTGCGCAGTCTCACGCGCCGCCACGCCGTCACGCTCGCCACGACGCACCTCGGCGCGCTGAAGCGGCTCGCGTCGGAATCGGTCGGCGTTGTCAACGCGTCGCTGCAATTCGATGCCGACACGTTGACACCGACCTACCGGCTGCTGAAAGGCATTCCCGGGCGCTCGTACGGACTCGCGATTGCCCGCCGTCTTGGGGTGGCGGGGGACGTGCTGGCGGATGCGGAGCGGGCGGTCCCGGACGCGGAGCGGCGCCTCGACGCGCTGCTCGCCGATGTCGAAGCGCGCGCGCGGGCACTGACGGAGCGGGAGGAGGCGCTGGCCCAGGCGGAGGCCGCGGCCGTTGCGGATGAGGCCCGGCTCGAGGAGCGGGCGGGCGCCCTCAGCCGCCATGAGCGCGAGGTCACGCAGCGGGAGCGCTCGGCCGACGCCCGCGCGCGCGACCAGGCGCGCGCGTATCTCCTCGAAGCCCGGAAGACCGTCGAAGCGGCCCTGGGGCAAGCGCGGGCGGCGGTCGACGAGGCCACGGCGCGTGAGGCGCGGCGGATGTTGGAAAAGGCGATAGCCGAAGCGAAGGATGAGACTTGGGCGGACGGGCGGACGGGCGGACGGAAGGACCTGCACGTCGGGGATCGGGTCCGGACCGCGGACGGCCTTGTTGGCGCCGTGCAGGAGTTGCGCGCCGACGGGACAATCGTGTTGGAGTCCGGCGTCCTCCGAGTTGTGACGCGTGTGGACGCAATCGCAACCGTGCTCGAGCCGACCGCGGTGTCGGAGGCGAGGCCGCAACCGACCGCCCGACCGCCCGTCCGCCCGTCCGCCGACGTTGTTTCCGAGATCAAGCTCCTGGGGCTCCGGGTCGACGAGGCGGAAGCCGAGCTGACGCACGCGCTCGACGCCGCGATCCAAACCGATCTTCCCTCTCTGCGGATCATCCACGGCAAGGGTACCGGCGCGCTGCGTGAGCTGGTGCACCGCGTCCTCGAGGCCGACCCGCGCATCGCGCACTTCGCGCTCGCCCCGGCCAACCAGGGGGGCGCCGGCGTCACGGTGGTCGAGTTCCGGGCGTGAGCCTCATCCCCGACGATCTGATCGAGCAGATCCGCGACGCGGCGGATCTGGTCGGGATCATCGGGGAATCGGTCGAGCTGAAGCGCAGCGGCTCGGACTTCCGGGGACCGTGCCCGTTCCACGGCGGCACGCACCGCAACTTCGCCGTGATCCCCAAGAAGGGGATGTTCCACTGTTTCGTGTGCCACGCGTCGGGCGACGTGTTCACTTTCTTCATGAAACGGCTGGGCATGGACTACCCGACGGCGGTGCGCGAAGTCGCCCGCCGCACCGGCATTGCGATCCCCGAGAAGGGCCCATCGGGTCCCGATCCGCGCGAGCCGCTGTACTCCGCCGTCGCGGCGGCGCACGACTGGTTCGCGCGGGCGCTGCACGAAACTCCGGAAGCGGAAACGGCGCGTGCCTACGTGATCTCGCGCGAGCTCACGCTCGAGCAGGCGACCGAGCTAGGCCTGGGCTTCGCCCCACGCGGGGCGGCCTTCGCCGCTGCGATGCAGACGCTCGGCATTGAGGAGGCCGTGCTGCTCGAGGCAGGGCTGCTGCGCCGCAAGGACGACGGCGTCGTCGTGCCCCGTTTCCGCGGGCGTCTGCTCTTTCCCATTCACGATCTGCGCGGGCGCGTGGTCGGGTTCGGCGGCCGCATCCTCGGGGAAGGGGAGCCGAAATACCTCAACTCGCCCGAGACGCCGATCTTCCACAAGGGGAAGCTGCTCTACCATCTGCATGCGGCGCGGCCCGCCATGCGCAAAGCCGATCGCGCACTGCTCGTCGAGGGGTACTTCGACGTCATCCGATTGGCGCTCGCCGGGATCGAGGAAGTCGTCGCCCCGATGGGGACGGGACTCACCGCTGATCAGGCCGAGCTGCTGCGGCGTTACGCACCCCAGGTTGTGCTGTGCTATGACTCGGACGACGCCGGCTTGCGTGCGACGTTCCGCGCCGGCGACGAGCTGCTGCGCGCCGGCGTGCGCGTGGCCGTGGCGACGCTGCCGGAAGGCGATGATCCCGACACGCTGGTGCGCCAGAGCGGGGCGGCCGGACTCGAGGCGATTCTGCGGGACGCGGTGGACGTGCTCGAGCGCAAGATCCAGATCCTCGAGCACAAGCGGTTCTTCGAGACCCTGCCGGGCCGGCGCCGCGCCCTCGACCGGCTGCTGCCCACGATCCGCGCCGCGAGCGATCCGATCACGCGTGAGCTGTATCTCAGCCGAGTCGCCGAGGTGGCGCACATCCGGAAGGATGTGCTCGAACGGGAAGTGGGGGGGACGAGGGTCGGGGGACGCGGGGCGAGTGTCGCGGCAGCATCTCCCGTCCCTCATCCCTCGTCCCCCGTCCCCAACAACGGCGAGCGCGCGATTCTCCTGGTCATGCTCCAGAGCGACGCCTGGCGCGCCCGGGTGCTCGAGAAGGTGGATCCCGAAGACATCGAGCACCCCCTGTATCGACGGGTGTTCGAGGCGCTGGTCGAAGGGCGTCCGGACACGCTCGAGGGGGCCGAGGCGCGCGTGTACGAATCGCTTCGGGCGGAGCCGTCGGAGACGGGCGAGCCCGATACGTTATTCGATCGGGCGGTGAACTGGATCGAGGCGCGCCGGCTGGACCGGGAGCTGGAGCGCTTGGAGCGGGAGATCCCGCTGGCGTCTGGGGAAGAGCAGGACCGGCTGGTGCGCGACGTCCAACGGGTGTCCGCCGAGCGAAACAGGTTGTTCCCACGGTACAAGATTGCTTCGAGGAGGAGTGGTGCATCCGGATCTTGATTCGTTGTTGACGCTGCAGGCGAAGGACCAGGAAGTCACTCGATCCGAGCAGGCGCTCACGGCGCTGGAGCCCGAAGTGCGACGGCTCGACGAGCTGATGATGGCGGCCGAGCGGGTCCTGTTGGCGGCGCGCCGGTCGATCGAGGACGCAATCCGGCGCCGGGATGAGCTCGAGGGCAAGATCGCGAGCTACCGCTCGATGCAGGAGCAGCGCCGCCAGCGGTTGGAATGGGTGCGCGGCGCGAAGGAAGCCTCGACGCTCATGGCCGAGCTCGATCTCGCCCGCACCGTGCTCGCCAAAGAGGAAGCGGAGTTCATGCGCTCCGGCGACGCCGTGCAGGAGGCCGAGCGCAAGGCGGCGGAAGCCGAAAAGGCGCTGACGGCGGTACGCGAGGGGCAGGCGGCCGACCGGGAGTCGCTGGCCGGTCGCCGCGAGACGATCATGGCCGAGCTGGAGCGAGCGCGGCACGCGCGTGCCGAGGCGACGCAGGGCGTGAACGGGTCGCTCCTCTCCCGCTATGAGCGCATCCGGCGCGGCAAGGCACCGCTCGCACTGTACGCGCTGCACGGCGATGCCTGCGGCCACTGCTTCACGGCGGTGCCCACCCAGCGCCGGGTCCTGATTCAGCGCGGGGCCACGATTGAAGCATGCGAAGCGTGCGGCGTGCTGCTCTACGGGGCTGAATGATCCTGCCCCGCTGGGCTGTGCGGCTGCCGCCGAATCCGGAGCTGGTCGGGTCGCTGGCGCGCGCGCTCACCATCCCCGAGCCGCTCGCCGCCCTCCTGGTGCAGCGCGGCTACGACTCGGTGGGCGATGCGCAGGCGTTCCTGCGTCCCACGCTCGCCGGGCTGTCCGATCCGCTGGCGTGGGTCGACATGGCCGGCGCCGCGGAAGTGGTCGCGGCGGCCGTGCAGCGCGGCGCTCCGATCCTGGTGCACGGCGATTACGACGTGGACGGCCAATGCGCCGCCGCGCTCCTCACCCGGGTTCTCAAGGAAGCTGGCGCTCAGGCACACGCGTTCGTCCCGCATCGCGTGCGCGACGGCTACGATTTCGGCCCGGCCGGACTGGCGCGGGCGCGCGAACTGGGCGCCCGGCTGATCATCACCTGTGACTGCGGCATCACCGCCGTCGACACGGTTCGCGCGGCCCGGGCGGAAGGCATCGACGTGATCGTCACCGACCACCATCTGCCAGGTGAGTCGTTGCCGCCGGCCGTGGCCGTGCTCGACCCGCGTCGCCCTGACTGTCCGTCGCCCGACAAGGACCTGTGCGGGACCGGGGTCGCCTTCAAACTGGCCCAGGCCCTCGTGCCGGTCCTGGGGCTTCCCGAGCAGCTCCCCTGGCACTTCCTCGACTACGTGGCCCTCGCGACCGTCGCCGACGTCGTGCCGCTCACCGGCGAAAACCGGATTCTCGTGCGCCACGGACTGAAGCTGCTCGCCGCCAGCCGCTGGGCCGGGCTCGCGGCCCTCGTCGAAGCGGCCGGACTCACCGGGAAACCGCTGCGTGCCGCGCACGTGGGCTTCATCCTGGCGCCCCGCCTGAACGCGGCCGGCCGGATCGGCGACGCCGGGGATGGGCTGCGGCTATTGCTGACCGACGACACGGACGAAGCGGCGCGCCTGGCGCGGGAGCTCGAAACCCTCAACGCGCGGCGTCAGGAAATGGACCAGCAGATCCTGGGCGCGGCCGAAGCCCGTCTGGCGCACGAGCTCGGCCCGGACGACCGGGCCATCGTGATCGCGTCCGAGGACTGGCATCCCGGGGTGATCGGCATCGTGGCGAGCCGGTTGGTCGAGCGCTATGGGCGCCCGACCTTCCTCGTCGCCTGGGAAGGCGACACCGGGCGCGGCTCGGGACGGAGCATCCCCGGGTTCGACCTGCATGATGCGCTGCACCGGGTGGGTCATTGCCTGGAGAAGTACGGCGGCCATCGCATGGCGGCCGGTCTCACGGTGCGCCGCGACCGGTTCGAGGAGTTCCGTATTGCGTTTCTCGAGGTGGCGGGGCAGCTTCTGCGCCCCGACGACCTGGCCCCCGCCCAGCGGGTGGATCTCGAAGTGCCGCTCGGCGATTTGAGCGAGGAGCTGGAGCGGTTGATCCGCTACCTCGAGCCGTGCGGGGCCGGGAACCCGGCTCCCGTCTTCGGGGTCCGAGGGGCGCGCGCGGTGCGGGCCCGCCGGGTCGGCGTGAACCACCTGCGATTCGTGTTGGACGATGGCTCGGGTGCGATCCCGGCGATCGGCTTCCAGGTGGCCGACCGGGTTCCGGAAGATTGGCTCACCAGGCCGCTCGACGTGGCCTTCCGGCTGGAACGTGATGAGTGGCAGGGGCGCTCGACGCTGCAGGCTCGCGTCGCGACCATCGCCCCGAGCGGAGGGGTGGAGGCAGCGTGATCACGATCATCGGGGGCGAGTTCAAGAATCGGCGGCTCAAGACTCCGGCGGGTGACAAAGTGCGTCCCACCGCCAGCCGGGTCCGGGAAGCCTGGTTCAGCATTCTGCAGCGTTTCCTGCGCGGCGCGCGGGTGCTGGATCTCTACGCCGGTTCAGGCGCGCTCGGGCTGGAGGCCCTGTCCCGGGGCGCCGCGCGCGCCGATTTCGTCGAGGTGCACCGCGCCTCGCTCGCCGCCTTGAAAGCGAATCTGAAATCGCTCAAAGTGGAAGATCGCGCGACGATTCACAAAATCGAAGCCCTGAAGTTCGCCGAGCAGCTCCACGCCGGGCAGTTCGACGTGGCCTTCGCCGATCCTCCGTATGCCAACGTCAACGATCAGACGGCCCGGCTCGTGGCGATGTTCCGCCTGGTGCCGTTCGCGCGCGTCTTCTCGATCGAGCACGCGGCGGATACGCCCATTCCAGGCGACGACACGCGCCGCTACGGCGACACGGCGATCACGTTCATCTACGCCCCATGACCGCGGCGGCGGAGCGTTTCCCTCGTCCCCGGATCGCGGTCTATCCCGGATCGTTCGACCCGGTAACGCGCGGCCACGAGGACCTGATCCGTCGCTCCCTCGCCTTCGTCGACCGGGTGATCGTGGGCGTGGCGGTGAACGTCGCCAAGCAACCGCTGTTCACCCTGGAAGAGCGCGTGGGGCTGCTGCGCGACACGGTGCGTCTCCCCGGCGTGGAGGTGCAATCCTTTGACGGGCTCCTGGTGGAATTCGCGCGGCGCGTGGGCGCGTCGGTCATCGTGCGCGGGTTGCGGGCGGTGAGCGACTTCGAGTACGAATTCCAGATGGCGCTCATGAATCGCACGCTCGACCCCAAGCTTGAGACGGTGTTTCTGGTGCCCGCGTTCGATCTCACCTACCTGAGCTCCAGTCTGGTGCGCGAGGTCGCCCGTTTCGGTGGCGACGTGTCCCAGCTGGTGCAACCGGCCGTTCAGCAGGCGCTGCGAAACAAGTTCGGCCGGTGACATTCCGCGACCGCGTGTACGAGCGGGCGCGGAGCGCCTCCCGCCGGCTCGTGCTTCCCGAAGGGCATGACCCGCGTGTGCGTGACGCGGCGGCGCGCATCGCCGCCCTCGGGCTCGCCCAGGTTCGCCTGCTCGACACCGCGGACACCCTGCCACCCGGGCTCGCGCAGCTGCTCCGAGACCGGCGGCCTGACCGCTTCACAAGCCTCGCCGCGGCCGCGGACGCCCTCGCGCGCCCCATCATGCTGGGCGCGTGTATGGTCGGGGCGGGCCTCGCGGACGCAATGGTTGCCGGCGCGGCCGCCCCGACAGGCGAAGTGATCCGGGCCGCGCTCCTGGCCGTGGGGCCGGCGTCCGGGGTCACCACCGTGAGCAGCGCGTTCTACATGGTGCGTGACGACACCGTGCTCACCTTCACCGACGGCGCCGTGGTTCCCGACCCCAGTGCGGAGCAGCTGGCCGAGATCGCGTTGGCGGCGGCGCGCGATCGGGTCCGGATCGTGGGGGATGAGCCGCGGGTCGCGTTCCTTTCTTATAGCACGAAGGGCAGCGCGGAGGGCGCCACGGTGGACAAGGTGCGGCGCGCGGTCGCCCGGTTCCGCACGCTCGCGCCCGCCGTGGCCTGCGACGGGGAGCTCCAGGGCGACGCGGCGCTGGTCGCCGACGTCGCGCGCCGCAAGGCGCCGGGCTCACCCGTCGCGGGGCGGGCCAATGTGCTCGTCTTCCCCGATCTTGACAGCGGCAACATCGCCTACAAACTGGTGCAGCGGCTGGGCGGTTGGGATGCGCTCGGCCCGATCCTCCAGGGACTGGCTCGCCCCATCGCGGACCTGTCGCGCGGCGCGACCGTGGAGGATATTGTGGACACGGCGGCGGTCACGGTACTCCAAGTGGAGGCATGAGATGGGGTTCACGTTGAACAAGGATCCGCGGGGCGTGGTGATCGTGGGCGTCGACGGACAGCTGATCGTCGGCAATCGCCAGGAGCTCAAACAGAAAGTGCTCGACGCCCTGGAAGGCGGGACGCGTCGCTTCGTGATCGATTTCACGAAGACGGGCTACATCGACTCGTCCGGTCTGGGTGTGCTCGTGTCTCTGTCGAAGAAGGTTCGCGAGCAGGGGGGCGAGCTGCGCCTCGCGGGACTCAACGAGGACCTCCAGACGCTCTTCGAGCTCACCAAGCTGGACACGTTGTTCGCCATCGCCAAAACGCCGGCGGAGGCGCTGGCCGCCTTTTAAGGCTCCCGTGACCGCCCAGCTGCAAATCGTCGTCCACCGCCCCGCGCGCGTGGAGGGTGCAGGGGAGGGGGGGGATGTCGCGGTGTCGCTGTCGGTGCCCAGCGACCTGGGGCTCGTCGGGGACGCCGTCGAGCTCGTGGCCCGCTATTGCGACACGGGCGTGCTGTCGCCGCGCCGGCTGCGATTCAATCTGCGTACCGCCCTGGCCGAAGTGCTGGCCAACGCCATCGTGTACGGGAACCGGCACGATCCGACGAAACTGGTCCGGGTGGAGATCAGCTGCGGCCGCGAGGCGGTGCGGATCGACGTGGCCGACGACGGCGTCGGGTTCGATCCGTCGGGCATTCCGGATCCCACCGAGGCGGAGAACCTGGCGCTGGAGAACGGCCGCGGCCTGTTCGTGTTGCGCCATCTCGTCGATCAGGTCGAATTCAACGAACGGGGGAATCGCGTGTGTCTCGTCCTGCGGGCGGGCTGACCAAGCTCGAGCGCCTCGTACCGGCGCTGGAGCAGCTGGGGGGCGTCGCCCTCCGGGTCTGGCGCAGCGACGGAACGAACACGCGTCTCCTCGCGGGTACGCCGGCCGCCTGGACGCCGGCCTTCGGCGCCGCGGCGAACGGCGCGGGGCAGCGAGACACGCCCGACGGGCCCGCCTGGTACGAGCCGGTCGGGGGCGGGCCCGGATTGTGGCTCGAGGTCCGCGCGGGTGGACCCGGCGCGGGCGCCCGGCCCGAGGCGCGCGAGCTGGTGGCCGAGGCGGTGGCCTGTCTCGCGGAGGCCGAGCGCGAAGCCGCCCAGGTCGCGGCCGAGCTATCCGACCGCTACGAGGAGATCGATCTCGTCTATACGATCAGTGAGATCCTGGGGCACACGATCCGGCTCGACGAGGCTGCCCGGCGCATCCTCCAGGAGGTGGCGACCGTGGTCGGCGCGCGGCGGGCGAGCCTGTTTGTCCTCGACCTCGAGCGGCACGTGCTGCGCCTCGTCGCGGCCAAGGGCATGGTCACGACGGAAGTGGACCCGATCGAGTTGGACGATGCGGTGTCGGTGACCGCACGGGCATTTCGAGAGATGCGCATCCAGAGCAACGACCCGGCGGAGCCCGAGCCCGCGGCGGCCCGCGGTCAGGCAAGCCGTAGCTATCGCGGCCGGGCTTTCCTCGCGGTTCCCGTGATGTATGGGGCTCCCGGCGACCAGGCGCGGCCCATCGGCGTGATCAACCTGACCGATCGTCACGGCCCAGATGCGTTTTCGGCGGGAGACCGCAAGCTCGTCGCGGCGATCGCCAACCAGGTCGGCGCCGCCATCGAGAATGCCCGGCTCGTGGCCCGGGACCTGAGCCAACAGCGGGTGCGTCGCGAGCTGGAGCTCGCGCACGACCTGCAGCTCAAGCTCCTGCCCTCCCCGGCGGTGCTCGGCACGAAAGCCGATTTGGCCGCCCGCTGCCTGCCGGCCGATTCGGTCGGCGGCGATTTCTACAATTTGCTCCGTCTGCACGGCGACCGCGTCGGCATCATGATCGGCGACGTCTCCAGTCACGGATTCGGGGCGGCGCTCATCATGGCGCTCGCCATGGCCGCCTCCGGCATCCACGCCGAGGCCGCCGCCTCACCGTCGCAGGTCCTCGGCGATCTCGAGAAGTCGCTCACCGACGAGCTGTCGCGCACCGAGATGTACCTCTCGCTCTTCTACGCGGTGGTGGACCCGGCCGAAGGCGTTTGCGCATATGCCAACGCCGGTCACCCGCACGCGTTCCTCGTCCGCGGCGCCACGGGCGAGGTGCGGCGGCTCGAAGCGACGCGCCCGCCCCTCGGCCTCGGCCCCGCCACCGCCGCCGCCGATCGCCAGGAGCCCTGGAAGCGACGGGAAGACCTGCTCTGCCTGTTCACCGACGGCATCGTGGATGCGGCGGGGGAGTCGGGCCAGCGGTTCGGCGAGGACCGGCTGCTCGCCCACGTGCGCTCGCTGCGGGCCCGGGGTACGCAGGAGATCCTCGAAGCCATCTTCGCCGACCTCGCCGCCTTCACCGGTGGTGCCCCCTCCAGCGACGATCGGACCCTGCTGATCGCGAAAGTCTGACGGCGTGTCGCTGCCACGCGCTCGGAAGTCGCTCGGGCAGCACTTCCTCACCGATCCACACATCCTCGCGCGCATCGCCGCGGCACTCGACCCGGCGCCGGCCGACGTGGTGATCGAGATCGGCGCCGGAACCGGCACGCTGACGCGGATGCTGGCGGCCGGTGCGGGGAAGGTCATCGCGATCGAGAAGGACGAGCGGCTCGCGGAGCAGTGCAGACGCCAGAATACCGAAGCCAGAATCGGCAATGTAGAGATCGTGATGGCAGACGCGCTCAAAATGGATTGGCGGTCGGCCATTCAGCATTCTGCACTTCCCATTCAGCATTGGAAGATCGCCGGCAACATCCCCTACAACATCACGACACCTCTGCTCGAGCGCGTCGTGTCGTTGCACCCGGAGCGTATCGTGTTCCTGGTGCAGGCGGAGGTGGCCGACCGCATCGCCGCCGCACCGGGCTCGAAGATCTATGGTGGACTCTCGGTGGGGATTCAGACACTGTGCCGGGTGGAGAAGCTGTTCGCGGTGCGGGCGGGATCGTTCACGCCGCCGCCGCGGGTGCACAGCGCGGTGATCCGGCTGTGGCCGCGGCCGGCGCCGGCGGTGGGGGACGCCGAGATCGGCCCGTTTCGCACGTTCGTGACCGGCTGTTTCAGCCGCCGGCGCAAGCAGCTGCGCAACGTCGTGCGGGCGGTTGGGGGAGGCCTTCCCCATGAGATCGACACGGGACTGGCGGCGCTGGGCATCGATCCGGAGGCGCGGCCCGAGACCCTGGCGCCCGAGGCGTTCGTGCGGCTGTGGCGCTGGGTCCTTGCGTCCGGAGGGCTGATTGTGAAATAATTCACAATATGCGGAAGATCTCGGATTCGACTGTGCGCCGGCTCGCCCTGTATTTGCGGTTCCTCGAGCAGTCGGCCGCGCAGAACCTCGCGACCATCAGCTCCGCCGAGCTGGCGCAGCGCGGTGGTACGACCTCGGCCCAGGTACGCAAGGATCTGTCGTTCTTCGGGTCGTTCGGGAAGCGCGGCCTCGGCTATTCGGTTCCCGAGCTGTCGGCGCGCATCCGGGAGATCCTGGGGCTGAAGCGCACGCATCGCGTCGTGCTGGTGGGGGCGGGGAAGATGGGTGGGGCGCTGCTGCACTACCGCGGATTCCGCCAGCACGGGTTCGACGTCGTCGCCGTCTACGACAAGGATCCGAAGAAGATCGGCACCCGTTCCAACGGACTGATGGTGCGCGACGTGCGCCAGCTCGAAGCCGACTTGCGCAAAGAGCCCACCGACATCGCCATCCTCGTGACTCCCGCCGAAGCGGCCCAGGAGGTCACCGACCGCTTGATCCGCGCCGGCGTGAAGGCGATCCTGAATTTCGCGCCGGTCCCGCTGGCGGTGCCGAGCGACGTCGCGGTGCAGAGCGTCAACATGGCGCTCGAGCTCGAAACCCTGAGCTACGCCCTGGCTAACCGGTAGCAGATCGCGATCGCGCCGGCCCTGTTAGATTGGGGGCCCTATGGCGCGCGTCCACGTCACCTCCGAAATCGGTCCGCTGCGGCAGGTCCTGGTCCACACGCCGGGAAGCGAGCTCACGGCCGTCACTCCCGGTAACCGGGAAGATTACCTCTACGACGACATCATCGACCTCGAGCTCGCGCAACGCGAGCACCGCCGGCTCGTGGCCGTGCTGGAGCGCTTCGCCGACGTCTACGAGGTGCGCGATCTCCTGACCGAGATCGTCGCGCGTCCCGACGTCCGCGACTTTCTGGTGACCCGGGCCCTGGAGGTGGTTCCCTCCGACGCGCTCGCCAAGCGGCTCGCCGCGCTCTCCGCCCAGGATCTGGTGGCCCTGATGATCGAGGGGACGTTCGAAGAAGCGGGGCCGATCGCGCGGGCGTTGAACGAGGTCGGCTACGCACTGCCGCCGCTGCCGAACCTGTTCTTCACCCGCGATGTCGGCATCGTCGTCGGCGAGCACGCCATCATCGGATCGATGCGCTACGGCGTGCGGTGGACCGAAGAGATGCTCATTAAGGCGCTATTCCGCTACCACGAGAAGCTGGAGAACGCCGGCATCCTCTACGACGGCTCGGAGGAACGGCGCCACACCTACACGCTGGAAGGCGGTGACGTCCACCCGCTGCGCCCCGACCTCCTCGTGCTGGGATTCAGCGAGCGCTCCAGCCCGGCGGCTCTCGATCAGCTGTGCGAGCTGGCGTTCGAGAAATGCGGCGTCACCGATGTGATCGTCGTCGTGCTCCCCACCGAGCGCACCGCGATCCACCTCGACATGATCTTCACGCAGATCGACCGCGAAACCTGCGTTGTCTACCCCCCGTTCTTCGTGGGCCCCGAGCGGTTGGCGGTCCTGCATCGGCGCCGCCGCTCGAAAGGCGTCAAAGAGATCCCCAACTTTTTCGCCGCCATGCAGGCCGTGGACCTGCCGCTCGAGCCCGTCTTCTGCGGCGGCAACGCTCGCCCGGTGCAGGAGCGCGAGCAGTGGTCTTCCGCCTGCAACTTCTTCACCGTCCGGCCGGGCGTGGTGTTGACCTACGCCCGGAATGAGGCGACGCTGCGCGAGCTGGAACACGCCGGCTACCGCATCATCACGGCGGTGAACCTCCTCACCGGTGAGGAGTGGCTCGAAGAAACAGATCGCGGCGTCATCACGATCGAAGGCAGCGAGCTGGTGCGCGGGGGCGGGGGACCACGCTGCATGACGCTGCCGCTGCGTCGCGACGACCTCTGAGCCACACGTCCTTCACTGTCGGCCGGCTGCGGTGTCACCAGCTCGAAGCGGGGGCACAGCACCTGGATGGCGGAGCGATGTTCGGGGTCGTGCCGAAGCCGCTGTGGGAGCGCCGCATCCCCCCCGACGCCCGGAACCGGATTCCGCTGGCCCTGCGCTGCCTCCTCGTGGAGCACGACGACGGCCTGGTGCTCGTGGACACGGGGATCGGCGACAAGGACGACGCCAAGTTCAGGGAGATCTATGGCGTGGAATCGCTCGCCCCGGACGGGAGCCTCCTGCTCCTCGCCGCCCTGGCGGAACTGGGGCACACCCCTGGCGACATCCGGTGGGTGGTCAATACGCACCTGCATTTCGATCACGCCGGGGGCAACATCCTCCGCACGGCGGGGGAGCTGCGGCCGACGTTCGCCCGCGCCCGTTATGTGGTCCAGCGCGGCGAGCTCGAGTTCGCGCGCCATACCAATGAGCGCACGGCCGGGAGCTACGTGCCGCAGAACTTCGCCGGGATCGACTTTCAGCTGGTGGAGGGGGAGGTCGAACTGCTGCCCGGGATCCGTTGCCTGCCGACGCCCGGGCATGTGCCGTTTCACCAATCCGTGCTGGTCGAGAACGGCGGCGAGTGCGCCTGCTTCCTGGCCGATCTCGTGCCCACGTCCGCCCATCTGCCGCTCCCCTGGATCATGGGATACGATCTCGAGCCTCTGGTGACCCTGGAGAGCCGCCGACGCCTCTACCAGCGCGCCGAGGCGGAGGGGTGGCGACTGTGCTTCGAGCACGACCCGGAGGTCGCGTCGGGGCGGTTGGTGCGAGCCGGCAAAGGGTTCGGACTTGTGGACACCGTGGGCAGGCCCTAGCTTGCTTCCCGGCAGTGCAAGCGGGTGCCGCTGGCGCCCCACCTCCAGGCCTCTCCGCCACGGGCGGTGAGCGCTCCAGGGTTCCGGCACGAGTCATCGGTCGTCGGTCATCGGTGAAAACCGAGTACCGACGACTGACCACCGACGACTCGTACAGGCGGATTCCGGGGCGACTGGAGTCCGCATTTTTCGTTCTAGGAGGAGACGACCACCTGGCGATCGAAAGCAGCATTCCGAGCAAGCAGCCGCGGACCCGGATCAACCGGATGATCCGTATCAGCCCGGTACGGGTGATCGCGGATGACGGCGCACAGTTGGGCGTGCTGTCCATCGATGAAGCGCTCGCAGCGGCGCAGGAGCGCGGGCTCGACTTGGTGGAGGTGGCCCCGACGGCGCGGCCTCCCGTGGTCAAGATCATGGACTACGGCAAGTTCAAGTTCGAACAGGCCAAGGCGGCGCGGGCGGCGAAGAAGAAGCAGCACGTGATTCACTTGAAAGAAGTGAAGTATCGGCCCGGCATCGACGAGCACGACTTCGCGTTCAAGACGCGGCATGCCCGGGAGTTTCTGCAGGACGGCAACAAGGTGAAGGTGACGATGATGTACCGGGGCCGTCAGATGGCCCACATCGAGCTGGGTCGCGAAGTGCTCGATCGGGTGGCGGCCGAGCTCAAGGATATCGGGAAGATCGAGGCGGAGCCGCGGCTCGAGGGCCGCAACATGTCGATGGTGCTGGCGCCGAAATAGGGGTTCGACCAATGCCGAAGATGAAATCCAAGCGGGCGCTGCGGAAGCGCGTGCGTCTGACCGGCTCGGGACGGCTGCGCCGTCACCGCGCCATGAAGAGCCACATCCTCACGAAGAAGCATCCCAAGCGGAAGCGTCACCTGCGCAAGGCGACGCTCGTCGCGCATGCCGATGAACGCCGCCTGAAGCGGCTGCTGTAGGAGACCGCGTATGCCTCGGGTCAAAAGCAACGTCGCGCGCCTGAAGCGCAAGAACAAGGTGATGAAGCTCGCCAAAGGTTACTTCGGTGGGCGCAGCAAGTTGTGGAAGGCCGCCAAGGAGAGCGTCGAGCGGGCGCAGAAGTACGCCTACCGGGATCGGCGTCGCAAGAAAGGCGAATTCCGCCGTCTCTGGATCACGCGGATCAACGCGGCGGCCCGGCTGCACGACCTGTCCTATAACCGCCTCATGAACGGTCTGCGACGCGCCGGGGTGGAGATCAACCGCAAGGTGCTCGCCGATCTCGCGGTCCGGGATCCCGGCGCGTTCGAGCAGCTGGCGGAGGTCGCGAAGAAGGCCCTCTGACCATGCGCGACCTTCTCGCGCGCCTCGACGGCCTGCGGGAGCGTCTGCGCGAGATTCCCCAGGCGGACGAGCGCCGACTCCAGGACCTCCGTAACGAAATCCTGGGTCGCAAGAATGGCGCCCTCACCGAAATCCTCAAGGCCCTCCCGGCCCTCGATGCGGACGCCCGCAAGAGCGTCGGCGGAGCCGCGAACGCCCTCAAGCGCGAATTCGAGGAGGCGCTCGACGCGCGCGCGGACGCGCTGGCGCGGGCGGGCCGCGCGCTGGGCGACGTCGATCCCACGATGCCGGGCCGCGAGCAGTGGCGCGGCGGACTGCACGTCGTGACGCAGGTCGTCGATGAGATCTGCGATACCTTCCGGGAGCTGGGCTTCACGCGAGCCGTGGGTCCGGAAATCGAGAGCGAGCGCAACAATTTCTACGCGCTGAACTTCCCGCACGACCACCCGGCGCTCGATTCGCAGGATTCGTTCTACGTCACCGACGACCTGCT
>Ga0326726_10002755_pt1 | contig 16090 bp, 12 predicted proteins | sample MHFenrmetagenome_2_FD_207603 | JGI IMG/M metagenome (GOLD analysis project Ga0326726, IMG submission 207603) | Lab enriched peat soil microbial communities from Michigan Hollow, Ithaca, NY, United States - MHF15MN | ecosystem: Environmental > Terrestrial > Soil > Wetlands > Peat | place: USA... | reverse complement strand
CCTCGACGTCGGCGAAGTCGCCGAGGTCGGGCACGACGATCGTCTGCGGCGCCGCTCCGGGCGCGGTCTTTGGCTGGCGAACCGTCCTGTCGTCCGGCGCGCGCACGACCTTCGGCTGCTCCACGGTGGTGTCACCGGAGGAACGCACCTTCTTCGGCTGGCGCACGGTCTTGTCGTCCTCGGTGCGCTCCGCCGGCGCCGCGGCCAGGTCCGCGCCCACGCCCGCGCCCGCGCCCGCGCCCGCGCCCGCGCCCGCGCCCGCGCCGTCGGTCGCGAGCGACAGAATCACATCGCCCGCCGACACGCGATCGCCGACTTTGACCTTGAGCTCGCCGACGCGCCCGCCAGAGGGCGACGGCACGTCCATCGTCGCCTTCTCGGTCTCGAGCGTGACGAGACCCTGCTCCGGCGCGACGTCGTCGCCGGGCTTCACGAGAATCTCGATGATCTCTACGTTCGCGAAATCGCCGAGATCGGGTACGACAACGTCCACGGAGGATATCGAAGAGGAAAGAAGTTACAGGGTTACCGGGTTGCGCTTCTCGGGATCGATGCCGAGCTGCGCGATCGCGTCTCCGACGGTCTTGCGGTCGACACCGCCGTCTTCCGCGAGCGCGCTGAGCGCCGCGACGGCGATCGACTTGCGGTCGACCTCGAAGTGCGAGCGCAGCGCGTCGCGGCCGTCGCTGCGGCCGAAGCCGTCGGTGCCGAGCACGCTATAGCGGCCGGGCACCCACTCGCGAATCTGGTCCGACACGATCTTCATGTAGTCGGTCGCCGCGATGAACGGCCCCTGCCTGCCCGCGAGCGTCTTCTCGACGTAGCTCACGCGCCGCTCGGACTCCGGATGCAGCGAGTTCCAGCGCCGGACGTCGAGCGCGTCGCGACGCAGCTCGCTGAAGCTCGTGACGCTCCAGACGTCGGCTGGAATCCCGAACTTGTCCTGGAGCAGATCCGCGGCCGCAAGCACCTCGCGCAGGATCGTGCCCGAGCCGAGCAGTTGGACACGCAACTTGCCCTTCCCGCCCGTCCGCAGCGGATACATCCCGCGCAGGATGCCGTCGGCGGCGCCCTCGGGCAGCGCGGGATGAGCGTAGTTCTCGTTCATCACGCTGATGTAATAGAAGATGTCTTCCTGCTCCGCGACCATCCGCCGCAGCCCGTCTTGGATGATCACCGCGAGCTCGTACGCGTAGCACGGGTCGTACGCGCGGCAGTTCGGGATCGTGGTTGCGACGAGCTGACTGTGACCGTCCTGGTGCTGCAGGCCCTCGCCGGCCAGCGTGGTGCGGCCCGCCGTGCCGCCGAGCAGGAAGCCGCGCGAGCGGCTGTCGCCGCCGGCCCATGCGAAGTCGCCGATGCGCTGAAAGCCGAACATCGAGTAGTAGATATAGAAAGGAATCGTCTGCACGCCGTGAGTCGAGTACGAAGTGCCCGACGCGATCCACGAGCAGTACGAGCCGCCCTCGTTGATGCCCTCCTCGAGAATCTGGCCCTTCTTGTCTTCGCGGTAGAACGTGAGCTGATCGGAGTCCTGCGGCGTGTAGAGCTGGCCCACCGAGGAATAGATGCCGACTTGGCGGAACAGACCCTCCATGCCGAATGTGCGCGCCTCGTCCGGCACGATCGGCACGATGCGCGGGCCGATGCCCTTGTCGCGCACGAGCGCCGTCAAGATCCGGACGAACGCCATCGTGGTCGAGAACTCGCGGTCGCCGCTCGACTCGAGCTGGCCCTTGAAGAACTCGAGCTCGGGAACCTGGAGCGGGTCGACGCGCGTGCGGCGTGTCGGATAAGAGCCGCCGAGCTTCTCGCGCCGCGTCTTGAGGTATTTCATCTCCTCGCTGTCTTCGGAGGGCTTGTAGTACGCGAGGTCGCGAATCTGCTCGTCGGTGACCGGCAGGCGGAAGCGGTCGCGGAACTGCTTCAGGTCGTCCTCGTCGAGCTTCTTCTTCTGGTGCGTGATGTTCTGCGCTTCGCCGGCCTCGCCCATGCCGTAGCCCTTGACGGTCTTCGCGAGAATCACGGTCGGCCGGCCCTTGTGATTCACGGCCGCGTGGTACGCCGCGTACACCTTGACCGCGTCGTGACCGCCGCGGTTCAAGTGCCAGATGTCCTCATCCGACATGTTCGCGACCATCGCCTTGAGCTCGGGGTAACGGCCGAAGAAGTGCTCGCGCGTGTACGCGCCGCCCTTCGCCTTGAAGTTCTGGTACTCGCCGTCGACGCACTCCTCCATCGTCTTGCGCAGCAGTCCTTTGTCGTCGCGCGCGAGCAAGGGATCCCAGCGATAGCCCCAGATCACCTTGATCACGTTCCAGCCGGCGCCCTGATACGCGGCCTCGAGCTCTTGGATGATCTTGCCGTTACCGCGCACCGGACCGTCGAGCCGCTGCAGATTGCAGTTGATCACGAAGATCAGGTTGTCGAGCTTCTCGCGCACGGGCATCGTGATCGCGCCCATCGACTCGGGCTCGTCCGTCTCGCCGTCGCCCAGGAAGCACCAGACCTTGCGATCCTGCGCCGGCAAAATGCCGCGCGCTTCGAGATAGCGCATGAAGCGCGCTTGGTAGATCGCCATCATCGGGCCCAAGCCCATCGACACCGTCGGGAACTGCCAGAACTCCGGCATCAGCCACGGGTGCGGATACGACGAGAGGCCCGGCCCGACGACTTCCTGACGGAAGTAGTTCAGGTTCTCTTCAGTGAGCCGGCCCTCGAGATACGCGCGCGCATAGATGCCGGGCGACGAATGGCCTTGGAAATAAACGAGATCGCCGCCGTGCTCCGCCGTCGGCGCGCGCCAGAAATGATTGAAGCCGACTTCATAGAGCGTGGCCGACGATGCGTAGCTCGCGATGTGGCCGCCGTACTCCGAGCTCTTGCGATTCGCGTGCACGACCATCGCGAGCGCGTTCCAGCGGATGTACGCCTCGATGCGGCGCTCGATCCCGCGATCGCCCGGGTAATCGGGCTGCTGACCGACCGGGATGGTGTTCAAGTACGCCGTGTTCGGGCTGTACGGCAGGTACGCGCCGGAGCGGCGCGCATGATCGATCATGCATTCGAGGAGGTAATGTGCGCGCTCCGCGCCGTGGACTCTGAGCACCGAATCGATCGACTCGAGCCACTCCTGCGTTTCCTCGGGATCGACATCGTCGCCGCGAGTCGCGAACAGCGGGAATGGTTTAGCGGTCGCCATACGACACTTTACTCCATTGGGCCGCGGAGCAAACCAAGTGAGAATGCCGGCGGATTCCTGCTAGGATGCGGCCAGCCACGAGGCCCGCCGACGGTGCAGTTCCATAGCGGGCGCTTATGATCGGGGTTCGTTTTGAACCGGTCAAGGCGAAACCCGTTCGGAAGGTCACGGCTGAAGCGATGCTCGAATTGCCCGACTTTGCGCCGCTGCGCGTCACGTTCAATCGCGCCTCGCGCCGCACATTCGACTCGCTCGACCATCTTCTGATCGTCAGCACGCAAAGCGCCGGAGCACGCGCGTTGCAGAGATTCCCGCAGGGACGACAGCTCGGCGTATTGCTCGCTCGGGCGCGCGAGCGCGGCGACGACTTCGCGAGCTCGCGGGTAAGCAACGCTCGGGCGACGGGACTCACGGTTGCTGCGTACTCATCCAAATCCGCGTTCACGGCTCTGAGCTGGGCGAGGCGTGTCATAGCGGAATGCACGCGCGACAAGCCTCCGACGCTCGGCATCGCGTTCGCGGACGCGCTCTCCGAGTCGGACGCGTCCGCCGCGCGCTCCGCCCTCGTGTCCGCCGCCGCGGCCGCGGCATTCAACCTGCCGACGTTCAAGACCGCGGACGCGCCGCCGAGCCTGCGCGCGCTGCGACTGATCGGACAGGACGCGAATACGGGGTTCGACGCCGCGCAAGCGAATGCCCTCGGCAACAACCTCGCGCGCTGGCTCACGAGCCTGCCGCCGAACGTGCTCACCGCGGCCGCGTATCGCAGCGTGCTCGAGCGCCTCGCCGCGAAGCACGGGCTGCGTTACCGCTTCATCAACGAGGACAAGCTCCGCAAGCTCGGCGCAGGCGCGTTTCTCGCGGTGTCGCGAGGCAATCCCGATCGCGACGCGGGCATCGCTCATTTGAGCTATCGGCCGCGGCGCGGCAAGCATGCGAAGCTCGCACTCGTCGGCAAAGGCATTCTGTTCGATACGGGCGGCACGAATTTGAAGTCGTTCAAGAGCATGGTGGACATGCACGTGGACATGCAGGGCAGCGCCGTCGCGGCCGGCGCGCTCCTCGCGCTCGCGTCACTCGAAGTTCCATTCGGCATCGACGCGTGGCTCGCGATCTCCGAGAACCGCCTCGCTCGCGATTCGTACAAGTCGCAGGACGTCGTGCATGCCGCGAACGGCACGAGCATCCAGGTGATCCACACCGACGCCGAAGGCCGCATGGTGCTCGCCGACACGCTCGCGCTCGCGAGCCGCGAGAAGCCCGACCTCATCGTCGACTACGCGTCGCTGACCGGCACCTGCATCACGGCGCTCACCGAGCGCTACTCGGGCGTGTTCACGAATCGCGCGGCGGCGAATCGCGACTTGGTGCACGTCGGCGCGCAGAGCGGCGAGCGGGTCTGGCCGTTTCCGATGGACGACGACTTCGACGAGATGCTCAAGAGCGACGTCGCGGACATCAAGCAGTGCTCCACCGAGACGGAGGGCGATCACATCCTCGCCGCGCGCTTCTTGCAGCGCTTCGTGCCGAGCGAGATCCCGTGGGTGCACGTGGACCTGAGCGCGGGCCAGCACAAAGGCGGGCTCGCGCACGTGCCGTCCGAGATCACGGGCTTCGGCGTCGGCTTCACGCTCGAGCTCTTGCGCGGCACGACACCCGCCGAGCTCGCAAAGAGGTGGTCGGCGTGAGCGAGGAAAAAGCGAAATACGACGTGACCGCGCCGCGCCCGTCGAGCGACGGTGAGCAACCGCCGGCCGAGGAGCGCCGCACCGGGATCGCGGGACGCTTCCGTGGCTTCCTGCCCGTGATCGTCGACGTCGAGACCGGCGGCTTCATTGCGGCCACCGACGCGCTGCTGGAAGTCGCGGCGATCCTCGTGCGCTTGAACGCGGCCGGCGATCTCGAGCTCGCCGAGCGGCATCGCTATCTCGTGAAACCGTTCGAGGGCGCGCGGCTCGATCCCGCGTCGCTGCAAATCACCGGCATCGATCCGTTCAATCCGCTGCGGCCCGCCGTCGACGAGGGCGAGGCGCTGCGCGCGCTGTTCAACGAGATCCGCAAGGAGATCAAGGAGCAGCAGTGCAACCGCGCGATACTCGTCGGTCACAATTCGTTCTTCGATCTGCAGTTCCTGAACGCGGCTGTCGAGCGCGCGAAGATCAAACGCAATCCGTTTCACCCGTTCTCGACGTTCGACACGGTGACGCTCGCGGGCATGGCGTACGGCCAGACCGTGCTCGGCCGCGCGATCACGGCCGCGGGGTTCGAATGGGACGACGACAGCGCGCACTCGGCGCTCTACGACGCCGAGAAGGCCGGCGAGCTGTTCTGCACGATCGTGAACCGCTTCCGGCCGCTCTATGGCGGCTGAGCGGACTTACTGCGCGGTCTGTGGGGCCGCGGCCGCGTCGAGGATCTCCTTGAGCTCGCCCGACTGATAGAGCTCGACGGCGATGTCGCAACCGCCAATCAGCTCGCCGTTCACGTACAGCTGTGGGAACGTGGGCCAATTCGAGTAAGCCTTGAGCCCCTCGCGAACCTCGGGATCCTCGAAGATGTTGATGTACGCGAACTGCGCGCCGAGAGCGCGCAGCACGCTCACGGTCTTCGCCGAGAATCCGCACTGCGGGAAATCCGGCGTTCCTTTCATGTAGAGCAGCACGGGATACGATTCGAGCTGCTTCTTGATCCGTTCGTTGACGTCCACTGACTTGAGTCCTCCGTAACGCGTTTCTGCAGCTCGATTGGGGCTCGTCGCACGGAGATCAACCGGTCGACTTTGTTGAACTGCATCGATGTGTCGCCTATTCTTCTCCGGTTGTCGAGCAGGGGCAAGCCCCGATTGGGACACGAAATGGGGACAGACCCCGTTTTTCAAGCCCCGCTCGTCGACAGCGCTACCGAAAAGAAGAAGGCATTCCCACCGGGAGGTCGTTATGAAGCTGCTATCCACCATCAAAGGCACCATCATTGCCGGAGTCGTACTCGCGATCGTTATCGCGCTCATCGTCGCGGTACTCGCGAAGACGGGCATCGCATTCAACGTGCCCAGCTTCATCATTTGGCTGCATGTGCTCGCGGGCATCACGTGGATCGGCCTGCTCTACTACTTCAACTTCGTGCAGGTTCCGGCGCTCGCCGCGGCGGCGGCCGACCAAGGCGGTCCGGGCGGCGCAGGAATCAGCAAGTACGTCGCGCCGCGCGCGCTGCTCTGGTTCCGATGGGGCGCGGTGTTCACCTGGCTCACAGGCGTGACCTACCTAGCGCACATCCACCTTCTTGGCTCTGCGTTCATGCTCGGCCTCGGCGCGAACGGCTCGCTGCCCGCCACCTACATCGGCGTCGGCGCGTGGCTCGGCACGATCATGTTGTTCAACGTGTGGGTATTGATCTGGCCGAATCAGAAGAAGGTGCTCGGCCTCGTCGAGGCGACGGCGGAGCAAATCGCGAAGGCGCGCCGCGTCGCGTTCATTGCTTCGCGCACGAACACGGTGTTGTCGATTCCGATGCTGATGAGCATGGTGAGCTTCGGACACGCCGGATTCTTCCTGAACTGAGGTCCGCTACCCGCGCGGATGAACGCGTTGCCCGCGCCACGACCGACGACGCCTTCCCTGCCGAGCGACATCTCGGCCGTGGTCGCGGCAGCGCTCGCGGAGGACATCGGTGCGGGCGATCTCACCGCCGATCTCATCGACCCGAACAAGCTCGCTCGGGCGCGAGTCATCGCGCGTGAGCCCGCGACGCTATGCGGCTGCGCGTGGTTCGACGAGGCCTTCCGGCAGATCGACCGGCGGATCCGCGTGTCGTGGCACGCGTACGACGCGGACGCGATCGACACCGACTTCGTCGTCTGCGATCTCGCCGGCCCCGCCCGCGGGCTGCTGACGGGCGAGCGTACGGCGCTGAATTTTCTTCAGACGCTATCGGCCACGGCGACCGCGACGCGCGCTCTCGCAAACATTCTCGAGGGCACCACGACGCGCGTGCTCGACACTCGCAAGACGCTGCCGGGACTGCGGCTCGCACAGAAGTACGCGGTGCGTTGCGGCGGCGGCGAGAACCATCGGCTCGGCCTCTACGACGCGATCCTCATTAAGGAGAACCACATCGCCGCGGCCGGCGGAATCCGCGGCGCCGTCGAAGCGGCGCGAAAGCGCTCGCCGCACGTGCCGCTCGAGGTCGAGGTCGAGAATCTCGACGAGCTCGTCGAGGCGCTAGGGACGGACGCGGACCGGATCATGCTCGACGACTTCGCACTCGCCGACGTGAAGCGCGCGGTCGAGCTGCGCAACGCGCACGCGGGCCGCCGCAAGGAGCTCGAGGTCTCGGGCGGCGTGAGCGCGGATGGGCTCGCGGCGATCGGCGCGACCGGCGTCGACTACGTCTCGGTCGGCGCGCTCACGAAGCACGTGCGCGCGATCGACTTCTCGATGCGTTTCGTTTAGCGCGCGCGGCCGCCGGCCGCAGCTCCGCGCAGCTGTCAGACGAGAGTTGGGAGCGCGGGCGCGCCGCTACGCGGCGGCCTGGATCAGACGCTTCGGCTCGCTGACGCCGTAGCCCTGTGCGAAGTCGATGCCCATGCCGCGCAGCATCGTGATGATCTCCGCGTTCTCGGCGAACTCGGCGATCGTCTTCTTGCCCGTGAGGTGCCCGATCTCGTTGATCGAGCGCACCATCTCGCGATCGATCGGGTCGTGCAGCATCTCCTTCACGAAGCTGCCGTCGATCTTCAAGTAATCGACCGGGAAGTGCTTCAGGTAACCGAACGACGAGAGGCCGGTGCCGAAGTCGTCGAGCGCGAACCGGCAACCGATCTCCTTGAGCGCGTGGATGAAGCGGTTGGCCTGGCTGTAGCTCGCGATCGCGGCGGTCTCCGTGATCTCGAAGCAAATGCACGCGCCGGACAGGCCGCTCTTCTGGAACTGATCGACCACGAACGGCAGGAACTTCTCGTCGGCCAAGCTCTGGCCCGAGAGATTGATCGAGCAGAGCGTGAGCCGCTCGCGCTCGTCGGCCTCCGACACGAGCCAACGGAACGCCGACTGAATCACCCAGCGATCGATCGCGGTCATGAGGCCGTAGCGCTCGGCGGCCGCGATGAATAGGCCCGGCGCGATCAGCGAGCCCGTCTCGTCGCGCATCCGGATCAGAAGCTCGTAGTGGGCGCCGTGCTCGCCGGTCGCCTGTAGCGGCTGGATCGTCTGACGGAACAGCTCGAAGCGGTTCTCGTCGAGCGCGTTGCTGATGCGCGCGGCCCACTGCATCTCCTTGCGCCGCTTCATCAGGTCGATGTCGTTTTCCTGATAGTTGTAGACGCGATTGCGGCCCGCGTCCTTCGCGGCCGCGCAGGCGCTGTCGGCGGCGGACAAGAGCGACGCGACGTCGTCCGTCTGCAGCGTGATCGGCACGACACCTATGCTCACGCCGAGACGGAACGTGCGCTCGTCCCAGACGAAGCGAAATTCGCTGATGAGCTCGCGGAGGTTCTCGGCCGTTCGCAGCGCCTCGTCCATCGTGCAGCTCTCGAGCAGAACGCCGAACTCGTCGCCGCCGAGCCGCGCGAGCGTGTCGCGCCAACGGATCTTCGACTTGAGCAGCGCGCCGATTTGCTTGAGCAGCGCGTCGCCGGCGTTGTGGCCGCACGCGTCGTTCACGATCTTGAACTGGTCGAGATCGAGATAGAGCACAGCGTACGAGGTCTCGCGCGCCTTCGCGCTCTTCAGGGCGCGCTCGAGTCGCGTCTCGAACTCGCGCCGGTTTACGAGCTCCGTGAGGATGTCGTGGCTCGCGGCGTAGCTCAGGCGGCGGTTCAGCTCGCGCGACTCGCTGACGTCGTGGAACACGAGCACGCCGCCGGTCACGGTGCCCACGGGATCGCGAATGGGCGAAGCCGTGCTTTCGATGTAGAGCTCGTTGCCGTCGCGACGAATCAAAAGCGCGGGTCGCACGGATTTGATCGGGCGATTGCGCCGCATCGCGATCGCGACCGGGTTCTCGATCGGCTCGCAGGTCTCCTCGTGGAAACCGCGGAAGATCTCGTCGATCGCCCGCCCGACCGCGTCGTCGAGCTTCCAGCCCGTGAGCTCGGAGGCCACCGGGTTCAGGTACTGGACGCGCGCCTCGGCGTCGGTGGTTACGACGCCGTCGCCGATCGACTGAAGCGTGATTTGCGCGCTCTCCTTTTCGCGGAACAGCGCCTCCTCGTAGAGCCTCCGCTCCGTGATGTCGGTCTCGACGCCGACGAGGCGCCGCAAACGCCCGTTGTCGTCGAGGCGGCCCTGCACGCGGCTTTGGATCCAACGCCACTCGCCGCTCGCGTGCTGCATTCGATGCACGCTCTCGAACAGCTCCGTGCGGCCTTCTAGGTGCTCGCGGAGCTGGTTCTGTACGTGCGCGAGGTCGTCGGGATGCACGAGCAAGCGCCACTCGGGCACTTCGACCCCGTCGGCATAACCGAGCATCGCGCGCCAGCGCGGCGAGAAGTACATCGAGTTGTCGCGGACGTCGTAGTCCCAGAGCCCGTCGTTCGCCGTCTGCGTGACGAGACGATCGCGCTCCTGGACGGTGAAGAGATCCTCTTGCAGCTCGATGCGCTCGAGACCGCTCGCGACGCTGACGCCGACGAGCTTGAGCGCGAGATGCAGATCCGCGCCCCAATCGGGCGACGGGCTCGCGCTACAGACGCCGAGGAGCCCGCGGAGCCGGCCGCGAATGTTGAATCCGACGACGAGCAGCGCGCCGATGTTCAGGCTCGCGAGCCGTTCGGCGTCGTGGCTCTGCGCGATCGGCGCTTTCGCGGTGTCGCGGATCTCGAGCAGGCGCAGATGCTCGAGCCGGCTCTTGATCCACGGGAACTCGCTGAGCTCCTTGCCCTTCAGCACCTCTGGATTACACGCTGAGAAGGTCGAGCGCCCGAGGTAGATTTTGTCAAAGACGTTCTCGACGTCGTCGAGCAGCGCGACGAACACCGCATCGGCGCCGCACGCGTCGGTGAGCTGTTGCAGCCCGGCCTTGATTCGTTCGTCGGCGGTCGAGAGCGAGATGCTCTGAAAATCAACCGCAACTTTGGTGCAGATCAAGTCGAGCCCGGGCTCGCGCGTTCGCACGACGCGGCGCGCGGGACGCGCAATAGCGGTGTCGGCTGCGTCGTCGACGGCCTCCCCACCTATTCCGTCTTCCATCCTCGCAATCATGATGATCGCGCAACCCCTTGATGGATCTCACTATACGACTTGGTACTTCGCCATTTTGACAGTAATAGAAAGGAATACAAGCAACTTTTCACCGAATCGGTCGACGGGCGTCGCAGAAAGTCGACTCCGTGCACCCGAGTCAACGGTCTTACACTCCGAGCGTTGGTGCACAGCAGGGAAATGAGTCCAAGGAGAGGGATATGGAAATTGAACAGAAGCGCTTCGCCCACGGCGCGTGGTCTTTGATCGGGCTCGCGGCCGCGGCGCTAGCGCTCGCCGGCTGCGGCGGCTCGGGCGGCGGCAGCGCCGGCATGAGCACCGCGAACCCAACCGTCACGCCATCCGCGTGTGCCGACTGCGGCACGTTGATGGTCGGACTCACGGACGCGGACGGCGACTTCGTGAGCTACTCCGTCGACGTCTTGTCGATCAAGCTGCAACGCGCCAACGGCGCGCAGATCGAGACGCTTCCGCAGACGACGCGCATCGACTTCGCGCAGCTCACGGACTTGTCGGATCTATTGAGCGTCGCGTCGCTCGCTCCGGGCGACTTCGTCAAGGGCTCGATTCGGCTCGACTACACGAATGCCGACATCGAGGTCCAAAAAGGCACCGATTCGGTCAAGGCGACCGCTGTCGACGGGAGCGGCAACCCTCTCGGCGTGACCGAGCTCGAGGTCCGGCTCGACGGCAAAGATCATCTCGTGATCACGAAGGGTCGCGCGACGTTCCTCGCGGTCGATTTCAACCTCGCGGCTTCGAACTCGGTCGATCTCACGCAGACGACGCCGGTCGTGACCGTGCAGCCTTTCATCGTCGCCTCGGTCCAGCCGGTCGACCAGAAGGATCTGCGCGTGCGCGGTCCGCTCGTGAGCGTCGATACGACTGCGAGCTCTTACGTGGTGAACGTACGGCCCTGGTTCGTGGCTTCCGGCGATCACGGAGAAATCACCGTGCATACCTCCGCCACCACGAGCTTCGAGATCGACGGCGCGGCCTCGACGGGCGCCGATGGTCTGAAGGCGCTCGCGGCCGAAGCCGCCGGCACGCTGACGCTCGCGATCGGCACCCTCGACACGTCGACCCGCGACTTCACGGCGAATACCGTGTTCGCCGGCACGAGCGTGCCCGGCGAAGGGCTCGACGCGGTGCAAGGTAACGTGGTCTCGCGCACCGGGGACACGCTCACCGTGAAGGGCGCGTTCGCGGTCCATCGCGATCACCAGCTCGACTTCCAACGCACGGTGCTCGTCACGGTCGGCGCCAATACGAAGGTGACCATGGCCGGCAGCACCGACGCGGTCGACGCAAGCGCCATCTCGGTCGGCCAGAGCATCGTCGCTCTCGGCACGCTGTCGGCGCCCGCGTCGGCCGGCGGCACGATGGCCCCGACCCCGGCGACGCCGATCGCGCCCGCGACGCTCGACGCGACCGCAGGCCGAGTTAGGCTGCAACCGACCGAGCTGCACGGCGCGGTGAAGACCGTCGTGCCCGGCACGCTCACGCTGCAGCTGCGCTCGATCGATCGCCTCGGCATCGCGATGTTCAACTTCGCGGGCACGGGTAGCGCGACCGCGAGCGACGCCGATCCGAACAACTACGAGGTGCAAACGGGTAATTTGTCGCTCGCGAGCCTCTCGGCCGGCGAAGCCGCGAAAGTGATCGGCTTCGTCACGCCGTTCGGCAGCGCGCCGCCCGACTTCGTGGGCGCCACGGTCGTCGACCATCTCGACTTGCCGTCCACGCTCGGCATCGGCTGGGGCGCAACCGGCACCACGGCGCCGTTCGTCAGCATGAGCGCGACGGGCCTCGTGATCGACATCACGAACAAGAGCATTGGCGAGCGGCACTTCATCCTCTCGGGGATGCAGAAGCTCGACATTCTGACGCTCGCGTCCGGCCCGACGATCGCGCCGACGACGGACCGCGGCATGTATGGCGTCTGGGAGCCCGGCCATGTCGAGCTGTTCGAGCACTTCGCGGACTTCGAGACGAAGCTCGCGGCGCGGCTCGCGGCCGGAGACGCGATCACGTCGATGACCGCGTTCGGCGCCTACGACGCGGGCAGCAACACGCTGACCGCGAACGGCGTCTCGGCGTTCTTCGGCAAGGTCGACGCGACGATGGACGACAGCCAGAACTAACCGTTCTGCAACGCCTCGAAGACTGTCTAGGACGAGCCCCGCTTGCGGGGCTCGTTCTTTTTCGGGGTCTTCGAGATCCCGCTCGCGCGCGCGGCGCCGGGAGCGCGCAACATCAGCACCGCGCGCCGGCAGGTCGCGATCAGCGCGTCGTGCTGGTTGTAACCGCGGTGCTCGAGCGTGAGGATCCCGTTCGTCGGTCGCGAGCGGCTCGGGCGCTTCGCGATCACCTCGGTCTCGACTCGGACCGTGTCGCCGACGAACAGCGGGCTCGGGAAGCGCACGTCCTCGAGGCCGAGATTCGCGACGGTAGTACCGAGAGTCGTCTCGTGGATCGAGATGCCGACGATCAGGCCGAGCGTGAAGAAGCTGTTCACGAGCGGGCGGCCGAACTCCGAGTGCGTCCGCATGTATTCGTGATCGATGTGCAGCGGCGCGGGGTTGTGCGTGAGCGTGCTGAACAGCACGTTGTCGGTCTCCGTGACCGTGCGGCGGATCGCGTGCTGGAACACGCGGCCGATCTCGAACTCTTCCAAGTAGTGGCCCATCGCTGTTCTCCGCCGCGCGACTGAAGCGCAGCCTCGGCTCGAGAAAAAACCGGATCTAGACGGCGGACAGCTCGCGGCTGCGCTTCGCGGCCGCGCGGACCGCGCGCCCGATGAGGTCGGCGAGGCCGCGCTCCGTGCCGAGCACCTCGAGCGCCGCCTGCGTCGTGCCACCCGGGCTCGTGACGCGGCGCCTAAGCTCCGCCGCTGGCTCGCCAGACGCGGCCGCGTAAGCGCCCGCGCCCGCAACCGTCGCGAGCGCGAGCCGGCGAGCGAGCTCGGGCGCCAGCCCGGCGTCGACGGCCGCGCGCTCGAGGCACTCGATCAACAGGAACACGTATGCGGGCCCACTGCCGGACACCGCGGTCACCGCGTCCATGTCGCTCTCGTCGTCGAGCCACGCCGTCGCACCGACTGCGGCAAGCAGCTCCTCGCAGAGCGCGCGCTGCGCCGGCGTCACGGCGGAGTTCGCGACGAGCGCGCTGATGCCTTGCCCGATCGCGGCCGGAGTGTTCGGCATCGCCCGCACGACGGCCGCGCCCGCGCTCAAGCCGGCCTCGAGCTGAGCCAGCGTCTTACCGGCGGCGATCGACAGGAACACCGAGCCGCGCGCGCCAGGCGCGAGCTCCACGAGGGCCGCCGCGAGCTGGTTCGGCTTCACCGCGATCACGACGACGTCGGGAGTGGCGCCCGATTGCGGCGTGCCGACTCGCTCGCTCGCCGCGATGCCGAGCGCCGCCGCCGCGGCGCGTGCGCCGGACGCCGTGTCGACGACTCGGATCGTAGCCGCGTCGCGGCCGCGCGCGAGCCAGCCGCGCACGAGCGCCTGGCCCATGTTCCCGAACCCGATCAACAGCACTCGCGTGTCCCGCGCCAACGTCGTCTCCCCGCCCCTTGTGCCGCGATCATACGTGCGCTGTCGTTCGCGCGCGACGCATGGCGTTCCGCTGACGCGTTTGCGATCATGCGGGCACGAAAAACCGGCTGCGAGATCGAGGCTGAAGTCGAGTGCGGGACGTCTTTATCGTCGGAGTGGGCCAAACGCCGGTCAGCAAGGAGACCGACGTCGGCGGGCGGCATCGCGCCGCCGCCGCCGTGAAAGCCGCTCTCGCGGATGCCGGCGTCGAGCCCGAGCGCGTCGGCGCGTTGTACGTCGGCAACATGATGTCGGGCCTGCTCGCCAACCAACAGCAGCTCGGGGGTCTGATCGCCGACTACGCCGGCCTGCCGGGCATCGAGGCGCTGACGGTCGAGGCCGCGTGCGCGTCGGGCGGCGCGGCCGCTCGAGCGGGCTACGTCGCGGTCGCGGGCGGCGCGCACGACGTCGTGGTCATTTGCGGCATCGAGCAGATGACGCACGTCGACCGCGATACCGTCACTCGCGCGCTCGCGACGGCCGCGGATCAAGAGCTCGAGGGCGAGTCGTTCCTGTCGCTCAACGCACAGCTGATGCGCGCCTACATGGACAAGTACGGCGTGCGCGCCGAGGACTTCGCGCCGTTCGCCGTCACGGCCCACCATAACGCGGTCACGAACCCGAACGCGCTGCTGCGCAAAGAGATCGACGTCGACGGCTACCTCGCGTCGCGCATGGTGTCCGATCCCGTCCGTCTGTTCGATGCCTCGCCGATCTGCGACGGCTCGGCCGCGATCGTGCTCGCCTCCGCCGAGGCCGCCGCGGCGCTCGCGCGGGCACCGCGCGTGCAGATCGTGGCGTCGGCGGCCGCTACGGCGCCGCTCGCGTTGTCGCGCCGCTCCGACCCGCTCAAGCTCGAGGCGGTCGAAGTCTCGACCGAGCGCGCGCTCGCTCAGGCGCGCGTCCAGCGCCGCGAGCTCGATCTCTTCGAGCTCCACGACGCGTACACGATCATGTCGATCCTCACCCTCGAATCCGCCGGGTTCGCCGCGCACGGCACGGCGTGGAGACTTGCGGCCGAGGGCCGCCTCGCGCTCCACGGCGACCTGCCGATCGCAACTTTCGGCGGGCTCAAAGCCCGTGGCCACCCGGTCGGCGCGACCGGCTGCTACCAGCTCGTCGAGGCGTATCTGCAGCTCAGCGAAGCGGGCGGCGCGAATCAGGTTCGCGACGCGGAGCTCGCGCTCGTACAAAACATCGGCGGCACCGGCGCGACCGTAGTGAGCCACGTGCTGCGGCGCGTCGCCTGAGGGGCGATCCGCGCCGCTCAAGGCACGGAAAATGCTAGCCTATGTAGTGGCGGCGCCGAGAGCGCCCTAAATCAAGACGACGAGGAACGATCATGGCAGGCGAGGATCTCAGCGATGCCGACATCGCAATGGACAACGCGAGCCTCTATCGAGAGGAGACGTTCACGGATCGACGCGTCGGCACGCTGCAAGTGCTGACGCCGATCACCAAGACCGGCGCAGCGGACGCTACCCGCCCCGTGCTCTACGTCGGCCAAACGCAGGTCCTCACGCCGGCCGGCGCGCTGCCGCTGTCGTTCGAGGTGCCGGCGAAATCGCTCGAAGATGCCGTCGCGCAATTCGGCGAGCACGCGAAGCGGGCTCTCGAGCGCACGATGCGCCGGCTCGAGGAGCTGCGCCGCGAGCAGGCGTCCTCGATCATCGTGCCGGGCTCCGGCGCGGTACCTCCGGGCGGCCTCGGCGGTTCCGGCGGCGGACGATTGGTGCGCTAGCAGCGCGATGGACGACCTGCTGCGCGCGAAGCTCGCGATCCGCGAGGTGATCGACGACTGGGTCGTCGCGAGCGACTCGGGAGATTGGGACAAGTTCGCGACGGTCTGGCACGACGACGGGTGGATGACCGCAACTTGGTTCCAGGGGCCCGCGACCGAATTTCAGAAGGCGCGGCGCGCGGGCTTCGATCGCGGCGTGAACATCATCCATTTCCTCGGCGCGACGAGCGTCGAGGTCGACGGCCACCGCGCGATCGCGCAGACGAAGATGACGATCAACCAGCGCGCGACAGTCGACGGCGTTCTCGTCGACGCAGTCTGCACGGGCCGGTTCTACGACTTCTTCGAG
>Ga0326726_10002754_pt1 | contig 16097 bp, 21 predicted proteins | sample MHFenrmetagenome_2_FD_207603 | JGI IMG/M metagenome (GOLD analysis project Ga0326726, IMG submission 207603) | Lab enriched peat soil microbial communities from Michigan Hollow, Ithaca, NY, United States - MHF15MN | ecosystem: Environmental > Terrestrial > Soil > Wetlands > Peat | place: USA... | reverse complement strand
TTGCCGACGAGCCTGGCCTTTGCGGTCTGGCCCTTGAGTTCCTTGAACTGGTCCCGCACCTCTTTCGACAGGTTTGAAACGGCAACGAGAGTTTTCCCCGTCGAGTCGTCGATTATTTGCGCGTAAACGTTGCGGATGCTTCTGAACACGGTCAATCTCGGCCGCTCCGGAGTCCCCGAAATCTGCAGCCGGATGTGGTGCTTCAGGCTTGCCCGGTGTTCCACTTTCTTGTTCGCAATCATGACTTCCCTGTCCCAAGGAAAAAGTTACACTTTGGCACCGCTTGCAGCTGCCGCCTTGCCGGCTTTCCGCCGGATGTACTCGCCCTCGTACTTGATTCCTTTCCCTTTGTAGGGTTCCGGGGGACGGAACGATCGGATTTTCGCGGCCACCTGTCCGACAAGCTGGCGATCAATGCCGCTGATAGTGATGTTGTTCTGCGTCGGCGTTTCAATCTTGATGCCTTCCGGAGGCCCGAAGACTATGGGATGCGAAAATCCCAGCAGGAGCTGGAGCTTCTTCCCCTTCATCTCTGCACGGTAGCCGACACCGACAAGTTCCAGTTTCTTGCTGTACCCTTCCGTCACGCCCCTGACCATGTTCGCCAGGAGTGCCCTCCAGAGACCGTGGAGTGCCCGGTGTTGTTTCATGTCGGACGAACGGGAAACCCGAATGGTGCCCTCGTCGATTTTCACCCCGATATCGGGATGCACATCGGCAACAAGTTCACCTTTCGGGCCGTTGACGGTCACCGTCCGGCCGCTTTGTTTCACCTTCACCCCGGCAACAATGGGGATTATCTTTCTCCCAACGCGAGACACGTGAAGTCCTCCTCGATTACCAGATTTCGCAGAGCACTTCGCCGCCCATGCCGGACACGCGTGCCTGCTTGTCGGTCATCAGCCCCTTGGGTGTCGAGATCACTGCAACACCGAGACCCCCGAGTACCCGCGGGATCGCGTTGGCATCGACGTAGTGCCTGAGGCCGGGCCTGCTGACCCGTTTGAGACCCATGATGACGGGCCGACCATCGTTATACTTGAGCTGGACGCGGATGACGCCCTGCGTGCCGCCTTCAACTTCGGTGTATCCAGCGATGAACTTCTGCGCCAGTAGGAGCTTGGTCAATTCCCGCTTCAGGCTTGAGGCCGGAATATCCACCCGCTTGTGCTTTGCCTGAACGGCATTGCGGAGCCGCGTAAGATAATCGGCGACTGGGTCGGTCATGGTCATGGTGTTACACTTCCTCCATCGGATGCAGACTACGATAGTGCAGCTGCTTACCAGCTTGCCTTGGTGACACCCGGAATTTTCCCTTCGAGTGCCAACTCACGAAACGCAATGCGCGAGATGCCGAACTTGCGCATGAACCCGCGCGGGCGGCCGCTCACGCTGCACCGGTTGTGTAATCGCGACGGGCTGCTGTTCCGGGGAAGCTTCTGCAGCCCCGCGAAATCTCCCTTTTCCTTCAATTCCTTCCGTATCGCCGCGTATTTCGCAACCATCCTTTCACGCTTTGCCTGCCGTGCTTTCGCACTTGTCTTGGCCATGTGTGCGGAGCTCCTCTGCGATTATGCCTTGTTTGTTTCCAGAATTTCCTGCCTCTTCACGAACGGCATGCCGAAGGCACGCAGGAGCTCATAGGCTTCCTGGTCCGTCTGCGCCGTTGTCACAAACGTAATATCCATGCCGAACACCCGCGTGATCTTGTCAACGTCAATCTCGGGAAAAACAGTGTGTTCCTTGATGCCGATCGTATAGTTACCCCGCCCGTCGAAGGACTTGTCCGACAGACCGCGGAAGTCGCGAATGCGCGGAACGGAAATCGAAATGAAGCGATCAAGGAATTCATACATGTGCGCGCGGCGAAGCGTAACGCGGCAGCCGATGGGCATTTTCTCGCGCAACTTGAAATTCGAAATCGATTTCTTCGCGCGGGTGATCACCACCTTCTGGCCCACGATGGCCTCAAGGTCATGAACAGCAGCTTCCACGAGCTTCGCGTCCTGTGTGGCCTCTCCGACGCCGATGTTGATCGCAATCTTATCGAGGCGCGGAACCTGCATGGCGCTCTTGTACTTGAATCTTTTCATGAGCACAGGGACAACCTCACGTTTGTACGTCTCGGAGAGACGCGCGATCACACGCTCCCGCGGCTGCCTTTTCTCGACGGGCTGCTTTGCACCCTTTGCATGGCCTCCGCCAACCTGCGGTGCGCCGGCTGTTGCAGCCGGGGCCTCGCCCTTCAGCTTGCCGTGCTGTTCTCCGCCCGCCGCTTTCGGTTTCTTTTGTTTCTCTTCGCTCATACCGACTGGTCCATCCTCGGTTTAGAATGTCTTAGAACGTCTCGCCTGTGGCCCGCGAGACGCGCATGCGCTTCTTCTTTCCTGTCGTGTCGTCCTTGATCACCTTGAAACCAACACGGGTGATCTCATTGGTCTTCGGGTCGATCAGCATCACATTCGAAACATGAATGGGCGCCTCGCGTTGGACGATGCCGCCCTGGGGATTTTTCTGGCTCGGACGACTGTGCCGCTTCATGATATTTACCCCCTCGATAATGACTCGCTCGCGGTCCGGGTAGACCTTGAGAACTTTCCCGCTTTTGCCGCGGGCGTTCCCGGCGATCACCATCACGTTATCGTTTTTTCGAATTCTCATCTGTCCACGTTCCCGACGTTTTCGTTGACCCCCGCTATCAAAGAACTTCCGGGGCGAGGGAGACTATTTTCATGTATTGTTTCTCGCGCAGCTCCCGGGCGACCGGCCCGAAGATGCGGCTTCCCCGCGGCTCACCCTGCTCATTGATCAGGACCGCCGCGTTCTCATCAAACCGGATGAAGGAGCCGTCCTTCCGCAGGGTTTCTTTCTTTGTCCGGACGATGACCGCCCTTGCTACCTCCCCCTTCTTCACGGTCGCACCCGGAATGGCGGTTTTCACCGACACCACGATCACGTCCCCCAGCCCGGCGTAGCGACGGTCTGAACCGCCCAGAACGCGGATGCACCGGATTTTCTTCGCGCCGGAATTGTCGGCGACGACGAGGTTCGTTTCTTCCTGGATCATTGGTCGACTCCATTCCGGGATATCACTTCGCCTTCTCCATCACCGACACAAGGCGCCACCGCTTGCTCTTGCTCAGCGGTCGTGTTTCCATAATTTTTACCGTATCGCCGATGGCTGCCTCCCGCTTTTCATCATGCGCCATCAGCCTGGTCGTGCGCTTGAAATATTTCCTGTAAATAGGATGCGGAACCCGCCGTTCGACGGCGACAATAATGCTCTTTTCCATCTTGTTGCTGACGACTTTGCCAATGCGGGTTTTCCGGTGTGTCGTCCGCGGCGTTGGCGGAGTCCGGGTCTCTGGGCTCATGTCGTTTTCACCTCTTGTTTCGGCGTTGTGGACTCTCCCTCGATTTCCCTGCGGCGGATGAGAGTCTTGATGCGCGCAATGTCCCTGCGCACCGTGCGGACTTTGATCGGGCTCTCAAGCTGGCTGGTGGCAAGCTGAAACCTGAGGTTGCCCAGGTTTTCCTGCTCGTCAACGAGCCGCTTGCGGAGTTCCTCGAGCGACAGGTCCTTAAAGTCGGCTGCTTTCATTTCTCCTCCGTGACCTCCGTCTACTTTCCTTCGAAGTCGGGCCGGACGCTGATCCTGGTCCTGATTGGAAGCTTGTGTGATGCAAGTGTCAAGGCCTCAATGGCAACCGCCTTGGTCGTGCCACCCACCTCGAACATCACCCGCCCCGGCTTGACAACGGCAACCCAGTACTCGGGTGCTCCCTTGCCTTTGCCCATGCGCGTTTCCGCGGGCTTCTTGGTGACGGGCTTGTCGGGAAAAATCCGGATCCAGATTCTCCCCTCACGCTTCATCATTCGCGTGAGCGTCACGCGGGCAGCTTCTATCTGCCGTTGTGTGATCCAGCCGGGTTCGAGCGCCTTCAGACCGAAATCTCCGAAGTTAATGTTCGCTCCCCGCGTCGCTTTTCCCCGCATCCTGCCCCGCTGGGCCTTTCTGTACTTGACTCTCTTTGGCATCAACATGGCGTAGCGTTTCCTCCGTTAGTACACGCTATTGACCGCGCCGGGGAGGAGCCTGCATGCTCTGCTGAGCGTCAAGCACTTCACCTTTGCAAATCCAGACCTTGACCCCGATGGCGCCATACACGGTTCGAGCCGTCGACGTCGCATAGTCGATATCAGCACGCAGTGTGTGAAGAGGAATCCTTCCCTCTTTGTACTGCTCCCTGCGGGACATTTCCGCACCTCCCAGACGTCCGGAGGTCATGACTCGCACGCCCTCGGCGCCCATGCGCATCGCGGCGGTGATTCCGTTCTTCATCGCCCGGCGAAACGCGATCCGTCCCTCAAGCTGCTGGGCGATGTTCTCCGCCACAAGAAATGCATCCAGTTCAGGCCGTTTGATCTCGTTGATCAGGATCTTCACATCCTTGTTGGTAATCTTCTTGAGTTCTTCCTCAAGCTGCGAAATCTCCTTGCCGCTCCGCCCGATCACGATCCCCGGCCGGGAGGTGTTGATGGTAATAACAGCGCGTTTTGGGGTACGCTCAATCAGAATCCGTGATATGCCCGCCTTCTTCAGCCGGTTCCGGACATAATTCCTGATCGTGGTGTCTTCGGAGAGCTTGCTTGCGAACGATTTCTCATCGTACCAGTTGGAATCCCACGAACGGATGATGCCAAGGCGCAAGCCAATCGGATTCACTTTCTGTCCCAATGTTCCTCCTTCAGGAGTTCGTTTACTTCGATGCCGAAGCTGCTGCCTTCTTCTTCGGGGCTTTCTCTGCCTTCGCCGGCTTTTCAGCCTTGCCGGCCTTCGGTGCCGCCTTCGCGGCCGGCCGTGGTTTAGCAGCGGCTTTGACGGCCGCAGGATTGGGCTCGACAACGATGGTTACGTGATTGGAGCGCTTCCTGATCCGGTAGGCACGTCCCATCGGCGCAGGGCTGATCCGTTTCAGAATCATGCCCCCGTCCACAAAGGCGCGCTTGATGATGATCTCTTCCGGTTCGAGCCTTCCGCCCTCGTCCTTGTTCTGCAGGTTCGCCACGGCAGACCTCACAACCTTCTCCGCGATTTTCGAGGCGTGTTTGGGAGAAAAATGCAGGATGTGCAGCGCCTCCGCAACGGATTTGCCCCGGATGAGATCCACGACCAGCCGCATCTTCCGCGGCGAGGTACTGATGTATCTGTTGATTGCCTGTGCTTCCATTGCGTCCTCAGTCGTCCGTCTTAAGCCGGTGTCGTTGTCTCTTCCTTCTTGATCCCAGGGTGAACCCTGAACGTCCGGGTCGGGGCAAACTCACCCAGCTTGTGTCCGACCATGCCTTCATGCACGTACACCGGGATGAACTTGTTCCCGTTGTGGACAGCAAAGGTGTGCCCGACAAATTCCGGGGTGATCGTCGAAGCCCTCGACCAGGTCTTAATTACTTTTTTCTGGTTCGACTTGTTGAGCGCTTCCACCTGTTCGAGCAACCGCCCGCTGACGAACGGTCCTTTTTTTAGAGAGCGAGCCATGGACGGTTCACTTCCTTCGTTTCACGATGAATTTGCTGGAGGGATTCTTTCTCCAGCGAGTCTTCTTTCCCTTTGTGTGCCATCCCCAGGGCGATACGGGATGCGGATTTCCCTGAGGAGATTTTCCTTCACCGCCTCCGTGGGGGTGATCAACCGGATTCATCACCACGCCACGCGACTGCGGGCGAATACCGAGCCATCGGGATCGCCCGGCCTTGCCCACACTGATATTCTCGTGGTCTGCGTTGCCGACGGTGCCGATTGTTGCAAGGCAATCGGCGGGGACATTGCGAATCTCTCCTGACGGAAGCCGGAGCTGAGCGAATTTTCCTTCTTTTGCCATCAACTGCACACTCACCCCCGCGCTCCGGGCAATCTGCGCACCTTTGCCCGGCCGTAGTTCAACACTGTGGACAAACGTGCCTGCGGGAATTCCAGTCAGTGGAAGCGCGTTGCCGGCCTTGATTTCGGCGTCGGGGCCCGAACGCAATGCGTCGCCGACTTTCACTCCGTCAGGCGCAATAATGTATCGCCGCTCGCCGTCGGGATACCGCAGCAGCGCAATCCGCGCGGAACGGTTCGGGTCGTACTCGATGGCGATCACCTTCGCATCCATTCCGAACTTGTTCCTCTTGAAATCGATGGCGCGGTAGAACCGTTTGTGTCCGCCACCGCGATGACGCGAGGTGATCCGGCCCGTATTGTTTCGTCCACCGCTCTTGTGCAGCGGTTCGATAAGCGATTTTTCGGGCCGGTGCTTGGTGATCTCCTCGAATCCGGCGATCGACATCCATCGCGTTCCTGCGGTTGCCGGTTTCATTTTGCGGATTGCCATGACAGTGTGCCTCAGCCGTCAAATGTTCTGGAAAAACTGAATCTTGTCCCCTTCTTTCAGGCGCACAATCGCCTTCTTCCATGACGAGGTGCGTCCGGGAAACCGGCCCTTTCTCGTCATCTGACTCTTCGTCTTCCCCTTCTGGCGGCTGGTTCTCACGGCGAGGACCGTTACGTTGAACTTCTTTTCCACCGCACGGGCGATTTCAATTTTGTTGGCCGATGATTCGACCTCAAAAGCATATTGCCCCTTATCCTGCAGGGCAGTCATTTTTTCTGTCACGATGGGGCGTTTCAGGATCCCGACCATGGTCGTCAATTCCTAAAGGTATTCTGAAGAACTTCGACTGCGCTCTTCTGGATGAGGAGCATTTTGTTGTTGACGAAATCATACGTCGATGCCTTGTCCGCTTCCAGCACAGCGACGCCGGGAATGTTCCGCCCGGATTTCACGACGTTTGTGTCGGCCTTCGGCAGCAGCACGAGGGTCTTCACCTCTTTTAGTTCGAGCGCCTTCAACACCTGGACCATGTCGTTAGTCTTTGGCGCAGGGAACGTGAAATCCTCTACAATCTTGATCTGACCGTCCTTGGCTTTCGACGAGAGAGCCGACTTGCGAGCCAGCTTCTTCAGGCTGGCCGGAAGGCTTACTCTGTAGTCGCGAGGCTTCGGCCCAAAGATCGCACCCCCGCCCACCATCACCGGTGAACGGGAAGAACCCTGACGCGCCTGTCCCGTGTGCTTCTGCTTGAAGGGCTTCTTTCCCCCGCCCCTGACCTCGGCTCTGGTCTTGACCTTTGAGGTCCCCTGCCTCTGATTGTCCAGGAATGCGCGGACCGACCGGAAGATGGCATCCTCATTCGGCTCGATGCCGAAAATATCGGCAGAAAGCTTTACCTTCTCCCCGCTCTTTGTTCCGTCCGTCTTGTAGACATCCAGTTCCATTCCGCAGTTTCCTCTTTAATTAATCAGGGCTTCTGTTTGCGGATCTCCAGGTAGCCGTTCACCGCACCGGGGACTGATCCTTTTACAAGGAGGAGGTTCGAATCCGCAATGATGCCGACGACTTTGAGGTTGCTTACCGTCACCTGCTCACCTCCCATGCGCCCTGCCATTCTGGTTCCTTTGAACACGCGCGAGGGGTGAGATGAGGATCCGATCGAGCCCGGCGCCCGCTCGCGGTCGCTCTGGCCGTGTGTGCGGAACCCGCCCCCGAAATGATGCCGCTTCACTACCCCCTGAAATCCACGGCCCTTGGAGGTTCCGATCACCTTCACAACATCCCCCTTGGAGAACACGGTGTCCACTTTGATTTCCTGCCCGGGCTGAAACTCCGGCATGCCATCGTCCCTGAACTCACGGACGAATCGCACGGGTTTCACATTCGCCTTTGCAAAATGTCCCTTCTCCGGTTTTCGCACGAGACGCTCCTTCGCTGCCTCGAAACCAAGCTGCACCGCTTCGTAACCGTCCCGCTCCTTGGTCTTGATTTGCGTGACATAGCACGGTCCCGCTTCAATCACGGTGCATGGTATCACGTGACCAGATTCATCAAAGATGCTGGTCATGCCGATCTTTTTTCCCAGTAGTCCGTTCATACCGTCATCCAGAATGAGGATACGCCAGCGCTCGCCCGAACGCGTCATGCCCTCAACGGGCACACACGTCTTGCGTCCGTTTACCGCTCGTTCCGGAGGAGAATATCCCCCGTAGCGAAGCTTACACCCAGGTTGTCAGGAAAGATCGCGGATTACACTTTGATCTCGACGTCGACTCCTGCGGGAAGATCCAGCTTCATCAGGGAGTCGACAGTCTTGTTGGTCGAGTTGAGAATGTCGATCAAGCGCTTGTGGGCGCGCGTCTCGAATTGCTCCCTCGACTTCTTGTCAACGTGAGGTGACCGAAGCACAGTATAGACCGTACGCTTCGTCGGTAACGGAATCGGGCCTGACACCACAGCGCCTGTCGACTTCACCGTCTTGATGATTTTTTCCGCAGACTTGTCGATCAGGTTGTGATCGTAGGATTTCAGCTTTATGCGAATCTTCTGCCCGGCCACGATGTTAGATACTCCAGTTAGTCACACAGAATACGGGAGGGAACATCAATCGATGACGTTCCCCCCGCGTTTTTATTCCACGATTTTGGTAACGACTCCCGCACCGACGGTGTGACCGCCCTCGCGGATTGCGAAGCGCAATCCCTCTTCCATGGCGATCGTGCTGATCAGTTCCACCGTCATACCGTCCACGTTATCACCCGGCATGATCATCTCGGTTCCCTGCGCGAGCGTTGCAACGCCCGTAACATCCGTTGTCCGGAAGTAGAACTGCGGACGGTACCCTGTGAAGAAGGGTGTGTGTCGCCCGCCTTCCTCTTTCTTGAGGACGTACACCTGCGCCAGGAACTTCTTGTGAGGCGTGATCGAACCCGGCTTGGCGATGACCATTCCGCGTTCCAATTGCGTCTTCTCGACGCCGCGCAACAGGAGGCCCGCATTGTCGCCCGCACGCACCTCATCGAGTTCCTTGCGGAACATCTCTGCGCCGGTGATGACGGTCTTCATATGGGCACCGAGGCCGATCACTTCGACTTCATCTCCGACCTTGGCTTTTCCGCGCTCGACACGGCCGGTGCCAACGGTACCGCGGCCGGTGATTGAGAAGACGTCCTCAACAGGCATCAGGAACGGCTTATCGACATCGCGCTGCGGCACGGGAATATAGCTGTCAACCGCATCCATGAGTTCGAAGATGCACTTGAAGGCAGGATCATCCAGCTTTGTCTCCGGCTTCACCGCGGCTTCCATTGCCTTCAGCGCGCTTCCGCGAATGATGGGAATCTCGTCGCCCGGGAACTCGTATTTCTTCAACAGGTCGCGCAATTCAAGCTCCACGAGATCGAGAAGCTCCGGATCGTCTACAGCATCCACCTTGTTCATGAAGACAACAATACGGGGAACGCCGACCTGGCGCGCGAGCAGGATGTGCTCCCGCGTCTGTGGCATCGGTCCGTCCGTCGCCGCAACGACGAGGATTGCGCCGTCCATCTGTGCTGCTCCGGTGATCATGTTCTTGACATAGTCGGCGTGTCCCGGGCAATCCACGTGCGCATAGTGGCGCTTGTCTGTGGAATACTCCACGTGCGCCGTTGCGATGGTGATCCCGCGCTCCCGCTCTTCCGGAGCGTTGTCTATGCTGTCAAACGTCCTGATCGATGCCAGGCCCTTCTTGGCCAGGACCATCGTGATCGCTGCCGTCAACGTCGTCTTGCCGTGATCGACATGCCCGATTGTTCCGACGTTCAGGTGTGGCTTATCGCGCGTGAATTTCTCTTTTGCCATTTGAATTCTCTCCTCTGGATAAAGGGGATTTGCTGTGGACGATCGAGGGGTTTATGCTGCCTTACCCTTGATCTTCTCGATGATCTGGTCCGAGACTCCCTTCGGAGTCTCATCGTAGTGCGAGAGTTCCATGCTGTAGATGGCCCGTCCCTGCGTCATCGAGCGGAGGGTGGTTGAATAGCCAAACATCTCTGACAGCGGCACCATGGCTTTGATGACCTGTGCGTCTTTTCGCGGATTCATCCCTTCGATTTTTCCCCTCCGCGAATTCAGATCTCCGATTACATCCCCCATGTACTCTTCGGGCGTGACAACTTCCACCTCCATCACCGGTTCCAGGATGACAGGATTTGCCGCACGCGCCGCTTCCTTGAACGCTATGGAACCTGCCACTTTGAAAGCCATCTCGGAAGAATCAACCGGGTGGAAGGATCCATCAAAGAGTTTCACTTTGACATCCTCGACAGGGTATCCTGCCAGCACGCCGTTCTTCATGGCTTCAACAATGCCGTGCTCCACCGGCTTGATATATTCCTTGGGGACGACACCGCCGACGATCGCATTCTCGAAGGCAAATCCTTTCCCCTTCTCGTTTGGCTCGATCTCGATCCAGACATGACCGTACTGGCCTCTTCCGCCCGACTGCCGGACGAATTTCCCCTCAGCCTGCACCTTCTTCCGGATCGTTTCCTTGTACGCCACCTGGGGTTTGCCGATGTTCGCTTCAACGCGAAACTCCCGCTTCATGCGGTCGATGATGATCTCCAGGTGGAGTTCTCCCATACCACTGATGATGGTCTGACCGGTCTCCTCGTTCGTGGCAACCCGGAGCGTTGGATCCTCATCCGAAAGCCTCTGCAACGCTTCGCCCATCTTCTCCTGATCTGCCTTTGTCTTCGGTTCGATCGCCACGTGGATGACGGGATCAGGAAATGTCATCTTCTCCAGAATGATGGGATCGGACTCGTCGCACAGAGTATCGCCTGTCCTCGTGTGCTTCAGGCCAACCGCCGCAACGATGTCTCCTGCGTGCGCCTCCTCCACATCTTCCCGCGAGTTCGCGTGCATCCGAAGGATGCGGCTGATGCGCTCCTTTTTGTCTGACGCGGAATTGTACACGTAGGACCCTGATTTCAGCGTCCCTGAATACACCCGGAAATAGGTCAGGCGCCCGACGAACGGATCGCTCATGATCTTGAATGCGAGCGCTGCAAACTGCTCGCGATCATCCACTTTGCGCGTAATGTGATCGGTCAAATTCACATGGTGACCGACGATATTGCCTTCATTGAGGTCGAGCGGCGACGGCAGGTAATTGACAATGCCGTCGAGCAACATCTGGACCCCCTTGTTCTTAAAAGAGGACCCGCACAGGACAGGGATGATGTTGACCTTCAGGCACGAACTCCGGAGCACCTTCATGACCTCTTTCGGGGTGATCTCCTTCCCTTCGAGATACTTCTCCAGGAGCGTGTCGTCCTCGTCAGAAACCGCTTCCAGCATCTTGGTCCTGTATTTCTGGGCAAGGGCCTCCATGCCATGGGGAATGGGGATTTCGTCCCATTCGACTCCAAGTCCGGAGTCTCTGTACATCATGGCCTTCATCGTAACGAGATCAATGATCCCCGAAAAGAGATCTCCCTCGCCGACGGGGAGCTGAATCGGAACGGCATGTGCACTCAGGCGACTCTTCATCATTTCAACGACCGCGAGGAAATCGGCGCCCACCCTGTCCATCTTGTTGACAAAGGCAATCCTCGGGACGCCGTACTTGTCCATCTGGCGCCATACGGTTTCTGATTGCGGCTCAACTCCGCCGACGGAGCAAAACAGTGCCACCGCACCATCCAGCACGCGCAGCGACCGCTCCACCTCTGCGGTGAAATCGACATGTCCCGGGGTATCGATGATGTTGATCCGGTGATCCTTCCAAAAGCACGTCGTCGCGGCGGACGTGATGGTAATCCCGCGTTCTTTTTCCTGTTCCATCCAGTCCATCGTTGCAGCGCCGTCGTGTACCTCCCCCATCCGGTGGAGGACGCCGGTGTAAAAAAGAATACGTTCAGTCGTCGTCGTTTTGCCGGCGTCGATATGCGCGCTGATCCCGATGTTCCGGGTATGTTCTAATGGATATTCTCTTGCCATACTCTTGTTTCGCTACTCCCCCGTCCTCACCACTTGAAATGGGCAAACGCTTTGTTGGCTTCCGCCATCTTGTGCGTGTCTTCCTTCTTCTTTATAGCATTGCCTTCGCCGTTGGACGCGGCAATCAATTCTGCGGCAAGCTTCTGCGACATCGACCGGTCCTTCCTGTCGTTCGCATAGTTAATCAGCCATCTGATGGCGAGTGCGATGCTGCGCTCGCCCCGTACTTCTGTCGGCACCTGATACGTCGCGCCACCCACGCGGCGAGCCTTGACCTCGAGCATGGGCCGTGTGTTGCTGACGGCCTTCTTGAAAACGTCGAGACCGTTCGCCTTTGTTCGCTCTTCGATGAGCGAAAAGGCATCATAGAGCACGCGGCGGGCGAGGTGTTTCTTCCCTCGCTTCATGATGTTGTTGATAAACTCGGAAACAAGCACATCCCCGTATTTCGGATCGGGGATCGTCATCCGTGGTGTCGATTTTTTCTTTCTCACGTCGTGGCCCGGTTCATACTCTGTTTACTTGCCTTTCTTGGCGCCATACTTCGAGCGGCCCTGCTTCCGGTCCGTCACGCCGGCGGTGTCAAGCGTGCCGCGGATGATGTGGTACCGGACGCCCGGGAGATCTTTGACACGCCCCCCCCGGATCATCACGATGGAATGCTCCTGAAGGTTGTGCCCCTCTCCGGGAATGTACGCCGTCACTTCCATGCCGTTGGTTAACCGGACACGTGCGACCTTGCGGAGAGCCGAGTTGGGCTTCTTGGGCGTCGTTGTATACACGCGTGTGCATACACCGCGCTTCTGCGGGCTTCCGCCCATCGCCGGCGCTTTGCTCTTCCAGGTGACTTCGCGCCTGCTCTTGCGAATCAATTGTTGAATCGTTGGCACGTGGTTTCCGGTCCTATTTCTCTCTTGGGACGCTTTTTATTGAAAAGCTTTCTAAGCTACGAAAAAAGGCGAACATTGTCAAGAATTCGCCTCTTTCCGTCACACTTTCCCCAATAAGGTGGACATCCACGGGCACCCCCGATGCCCGAACACGCCCACACCTTGTCCGGATGCAGATTATGCCGCCGGCACTTTCTCTTTTGTCTTGACCTTCTTTGGCGTCACCGGCTCTTCTGTCTCCGTGTCTTGCTCTTCGACCTCAGAGGGCACCTCTTCCTGTTCGACTGCGATATCATTGAAGTGCTTGAGCCCCGTCCCTGCCGGGATTAAGTGACCCATGATGACATTTTCCTTCAACCCCAGCAGATTATCCAGCTTCCCTTCGATCGCAGCGTCTGTCAGCACCTTGGTCGTCTCCTGGAACGATGCTGCCGAAATCCAGCTTTCCGTGGAAAGTGAGGCGGACGTAATCCCGAGCAGCACCGGCTCCGACGTCGCCGGTTCAGCGTCCCGGTACTCAACCACCTTCTTCGCCTTTTTGCGCAGATCGCCGTTGGTCTCGCGCACCTTCTTCTTCGGAACAAGCTGGCCGTTCTTGTATTTTGCATCTCCCTTGTTCACGATGAGGACCTTGTCACGGAGTCCTTCGTTCTCCTCCTCGAATTTCAGCTTGTCCACGTAGTCTCCTTCCAGGAATTTCGTGTCACCGGAATCGACAATGCGGACCTTCTGCATCATCTGGCGGACAATGATCTCGATGTGCTTATCGTTGATCTTGACGCCCTGGATCCGGTACACTTCCTGGATCTCGTTCACCAGGTACTCCTGGACTGCTGCGACACCCTTGATCCGCAGAACGTCGTGAGGATCAATGGCGCCGTCGGACAGGCGTTCGCCCGCGCGGATGACATCATTGGCCTGCACCAGAACGTGCTTGCCCAGCGGGATGGGGTACTTCCGGACGTCCTTTGCGTCATGGCTCGTGACGATCACTTCACGCGAACCACGCTTTTGAGCTCCGAAGCTTACGATCCCGTCGATTTCGGAAACCACTGCCGGGTCATTCGGGCTGCGCGCCTCGAACAGCTCCGTCACGCGCGGCAGACCGCCTGTAATGTCGCGAGTCTTGCCGATGTCGCGCGGAATGCGCACAAGCACGGTCCCCGCCGCGATCTCCTGATCGTCGTTCACCGCCAGGTGGGCGCGGGTCGGGATGATGTACTGGCCGAGCTTCTGTCCCTTGCGCCAGATCTCCAGCGTCGGTGCGAGCGTCCTGTCGCGTGAGTCGATCACGACCTTCTGAATATGGCCGGTCTGTTCGTCATCGATTTCGCGATAGGTAACGTTCTCCCGTAGCTGGTGGTATTTCACCGTTCCTGCGTGTTCGGAGATAATAACGGCGTTGTAGGGATCCCACTCATAAATGATCTGCCCCTTTGCCACCTTGTCGTTGTCCCGGACGAGCATGGTGGCTCCGTACGGAACGTCGTACTTGGTGAGCATGCGGTTGTCATGATCGAGCACGTTCACGACACCGCTTCTCCCGGACACGATGATCTTCGAGCCCGCATCGTCCGGGACCTCAATGGATTTCACCCCCTCATACGAGACCACGCCGTCGAATTTCGACGCGACCTGCGACTGTGAGGCAATGAGACTTGCCGTTCCGCCGGTATGGAATGTGCGAAGCGTCAGCTGTGTTCCCGGCTCGCCGATCGACTGCGCAGCGATAATCCCCACCGTCTCACCGGGCTGGATAATCTTCCCCGTCGTGAGGTTGCGGCCGTAGCAGAGCGCGCAAATCCCGCGCTTTGCCTCGCACATCAACACCGACCGGATCTCGACCGTTTCGATGGAGGTCTCCGCAATCCTGTCGGCCTTTTCTTCGTCGATCAGATCTCCTGCCTTGACGATGATTTCGCCGCTTATCGGGTCAGCAACGTCATGGACGGCCACGCGGCCGAGAATGCGTTCTGCCAGGGGTTCCTTCACATCCTCCCCTTCTTTCAGGGCACCGGTCACCACGCCGCGGATCGTACCGCAGTCTTCCGCGGTGATGATCGCGTCCTGTGCAACATCGACCAGTCTTCGCGTCAGGTATCCTGCGTCAGCGGTCTTGAGGGCTGTATCGGCAAGGCCTTTCCTTGCGCCGTGCGTCGAAATGAAGTATTCGAGGATGGAGAGCCCTTCCCTGAAATTTGCGATGATCGGGTTCTCGATCAATTCTCCGGTTGCACCGGAGAGACTCTTCTGGGGCTTTGCCATAAGTCCGCGCATGCCTGCAAGTTGCCGCACCTGCTCCTTGGATCCGCGCGCACCGGAATCCACCATCATATAAAGCGAATTAAATCCCTCGCGGGAATGCTGGAGCGAATCAAACAGCTTTTCCGCAACGCGTGAACTTGCGCGCGTCCAGATGTCGATGACCTTGTTGTAACGCTCCCCCTTCGTGATGAACCCACGGATATACTGGCTCTCCACTTCGTCCACCATTTTCTGCGCCCGCCCGATGATCTCTTCTTTCTCCTTCGGTATGATCACGTCATCGATGCTGACGGAGAGCCCTCCCGCCGTGGCGTAACGGAAGCCTATATCCTTCAGCTTGTCAAGAAACTCTGCGGTCTTCAGGTTTCCCACTCTCCTGAACGCTGTTGCTATGATCTGCACGAGACGTTTCTTGTTGAGGAGCTCGTTGAAAAAGCCGATCTCCTTGGGGACAATCTGATTGAAGATCACCCGACCGACGGTGGTTTCGACCATACGGTTCTCGATGCGCACCTTGATGCGCGCATGGAGCCCGACCTTACCGTAGTTGTAGGCGATGATGACTTCCTGCGGCGCAGAGAACTGCAGCCCTTCACCGGTATCGCCGGTCTTTGACTTCGTAAGGTAATAGCAGCCAAGCACCTGGTCCTGGGTGGGCGTGACAATCGGTGCGCCGCTTGCTGGCGAGAGGATGTTATGACTCGACAGCATGAGGATCCGCGCTTCAAGCTGCGCGTCAAAGGAAAGCGGCACATGCACCGCCATCTGGTCGCCGTCAAAATCGGCATTGAACGCCGTACACACCATCGGGTGGATCCGGATGGCCTTCCCTTCCACGAGGACCGGCTGGAACGCCTGAATGCCGAGCCGGTGAAGGGTCGGCGCTCGGTTCAGCAGCACCGGATGTCCGTCGATGATGTTCTCGAGGATCTCCCACACCTCCGGACCTTTCTTGTCGACCATCTTCTTGGCGCTCTTGACCGTCTTTACAACGCCGCGCTCGATGAGCTTTCTGATGATGAACGGCTTGAACAGCTCGACGGCCATGTCCTTCGGAAGGCCGCACTCGTGCAGGCGCAAT
>Ga0326726_10002753_pt1 | contig 16100 bp, 12 predicted proteins | sample MHFenrmetagenome_2_FD_207603 | JGI IMG/M metagenome (GOLD analysis project Ga0326726, IMG submission 207603) | Lab enriched peat soil microbial communities from Michigan Hollow, Ithaca, NY, United States - MHF15MN | ecosystem: Environmental > Terrestrial > Soil > Wetlands > Peat | place: USA... | reverse complement strand
CTGGGACACGACCGGGAAAATTCCAGGGACACAATCCCTTTTCCAGAGAAAAGGGTTATGTCCCGAATTTTCCCATGTCCCGGAATTCACGCACCGGCTCCGTCGGCAGACCCGGGCTTCGCCCCCGGCGCGTTGACATCGGCCGGACGCCGGTGCTATAAACCGGCGAGAACGCCCGATGGGCCGGCGAGGAGGTCTTAAGATGCCCCAGAAAAGATCGTCCGGAGGAAAGGCGGCGGCGCAAAAACATCGGCCGGGCCGCATGGGAACGAAGGACCTCGAGCGCCTCTTCGCCAGCCGCGGCTTCACCGACGTCCGCTGGATCGACCCGGCGGATATCGTCACCGCCGAATGGGTCCGGATGAAATGCCGCTTCGGCTGCCGGGAATACGGCCGTAACGCGGCCTGTCCGCCGAACACCCCTCCGGTCACCGAATGCGCCCGCTTTTTCCAAGAGTACCGGCGCGCCGCCGTCTTCCACTTCCCCAAAAAAGTCGACCGGCCCGAGGACCGTCACGCCTGGACGCGCAAGCTCAACCTCGAGCTCATCAAGCTCGAGCAGGAGGTGTTCAAAGCCGGGTTCTTCAAGGCCTTCCTTCTCTTCTTCGACAGCTGCGGCATCTGCCTCGAGTGCGCGGCCGCCCGGGCCGAATGCAAGGAGCCGAAGCTGGCCCGCCCGACCCCGGAGAGCCTCGGGGTCGACGTGTTCACGACGGTCCGGAAGATCGGCTACCCGATCGAGACCCTGTCCCAATACGACCAGCAAATGAACCGCTACGCCTTTTTGCTCATAGACTAGCGGCAGGAATCCCCCTATAATGAACACAGATCCCACGGGTCTTTCAGGAAGGAATTTTCGGCCGTGCGGTGGGACGGCAAGATCCAGAAGAACGGCTGATCGGCTACTTCGATTGACAGAGGAGGGAGGTTCATGATCATCGTCAAGGACATTCTCGACCAGAAGGGGCACAACGCCTGGACGATCGGGCCGGACGCCAAGGTCCTCGATGCGCTCGAGCTCATGGCCAAGAAAGGGATCGGCGCCTTGGTCGTCGTCGACAAGGACGAAGACGTTGTCGGCATCATTTCCGAGCGGGACTATGCCCGGAAGATCATCCTTATGGGCCGCCAATCCCAGGACACGCCGGTCAAGGACATCATGACCAAGGAAGTGTACGGGGTCCATTACGAGACGACGGCCGAGGCGTGCATGGCCCTCATGACGGACAAGCACTTCCGCCACCTGCCCGTGTGCAAGGACGGCAAGCTCGCCGGCATCATCTCCATCGGCGACGTGGTCAAGGCCGTCATGACCGAGCAGAAGGTGACGATCGAGAACCTCGAGAACTACATCATGGGGAAGTATCAATAGGGCCCTCGCGAAGGCGCTTCGGATACTGCCTCTAGCTCCCCGGCCCCCCGGGACCCAGTCGTCCGGTTCCCCCCGCTGCGCGGGTCCCCTCTCCACGGACGGGGATCTTCAAGGCAGTATCCTCACCGCCTATTTCGCTCGGGCGGCAGAAAGGTCTTAGAATTCCATAAGGCGCATCTCGCGGAGGGCGAGGTAAGCCGCTCCCAGCACTCCCGCCGAATCCCCCAGGATCGCTCTTAAGATCGGGATCTTGCGGCCCGGGACGCCGAAGAGCGCTTTGGCCATGACCGGGGGGACGTGCTCGTACCAGAGAGGGATATTCGAGACGCCGCCGCCGAGGACGATGGCCTCGAGGTCGAGGGCGTTGACGCAGTTCGCGAAGAGCTCGCCCATGATCCGGACGGACTCGTCGAGGACCCGGCGGGCGTGGGGATCGCCCGACCCGTACAGCTCGAAGATCTTGTCCGGAGGCAGGGTATCCCCCGCGAGCTCGGCGTAGCGGCGGCCGAGACTGGGCCCAGAAAGGTAGGCCTCGCCGCAGCCTCGCCGCCCGCATTCGCAGAGGCGCCCGTCGATGGCGATCGAGGTGTGGCCGATCTCCCCGGCGTTCCCGTTCGGGCCGCGATGGAGCCGGTTCCCCAGGATAAACCCCGCGCCCATACCCGTGCCCAGGATGACGGCCATGACCGTCGAGAAGCGCCCGTGGCACTGGGCGAAGAACTCGGCCAGGGCCAGACAATTGGCGTCGTTCTCGACGACGAGCGGGACGGCCAGCCTCGACCGGAGCAGGCTGACGAGCCCCGGCTTCTCGTAGAGAGGCGTGTGGGGCGCGCCGTACATGATATCGTCCGAGGCGCTGTACGTGCCCGGCGTGCCCATGCCGACGGCCTCGAACGCGGCGCCGGCGGCGGTTTCGCCGACGAGCTCGAGGATGTTCTGCACGACCTTCTCGCGGCCGAGCCCAGGCTCGGACGGCCGGCGCTTGCGGGCCAGGATCTGCCGCGTCTCGTCGACGAGGCAGGCTTCAACCTTGGTCCCGCCCAGGTCGATCCCGACGGCATAGCGGTTCATGGCCCTTCCTCGATCCGTATTCTACGCGAGCCCGGGCCGGGAGACAATCCCGCCTTGGAGTTCCATGTTCCATCTGCTATAGTGGACGTCGTTTAGCGGTCGCCCGGCGCACGCAGATGGCTGAGGACAAGGTCCGTTTCGGATACAGGACGGTCGGCACCGTCGAGAAGAAGAAGCTCGTCCACGACCAGTTCACGTCCATCGCCGCGACATACGACCGGGCCGACGCCATGCTGAGCCTCGGCCTCCACTTCCTCTGGAAGCGCGCGACCGTCCGGCGGCTGGGACTCGAGCCCGGCGCGAGCGTCCTCGACGTCTGCGGCGGCACGGCCGATCTGGCCCTGCACGCCGCCCGCCGCCTCGAGCCGTCGGGGCGCGTGGTCGTCTGCGATTTTAACCGGCCCATGATGGAGACGGGGCGCGGGAAGAGCGGACGGGGCCGAAAGGGCGGGATCGTCACGTTCGTGCAAGGCGACGCCGAAGTCCTCCCCTTCCCCGACGCCTCGTTCGACGCGGTCACGATAGGCTTCGGCCTGCGCAATCTCGTCGACCTCGACAAGGGGATCCGCGAGATCTTCCGCGTCCTCAAGCCGGACGGATGTTTCGCCGCCCTCGAGTTCTCCCTGCCGCGCCGCCGCTGGCAGAGGTCCCTCTACGCGTTCTACTCCTTCCGGGTCATGCTACCTGCCGCGCGTCTCATCACCGGGACGGACGGCCCGTTCCGCTATCTCGCCGAGTCCATCCGCGTCTTCAATCCCCCGGGGGAGGTGGCCAGCCGGCTCGTCCGGGCCGGATTCACCGACATCGCCGTGCGGCCCCTCTCCCTCGGGATCGCCAGCATCTACTCGGGGCGAAAGCCCGGGGAGTCCATATGAGGATCGAGACCGGCCTCCTTCGGGAGAAGAGGGCGGCGCGCTCGAGCCGGATCCTGCTCACCGGGGGGGCCGGGTTCCTCGGCAGTCACATCGCCGTCGCCCTGCTGCGGGCCGGCTACCGGGTGACGGTTCTGGCCCGCCCCGCCAAGGGGCTCAGCGCCCGCGCCAGGATCGACCTCCTCGCCGACTGGTTCGCCCTGGAAGAGGAGGGCCGGCGCAGGCTCGCCGTCGCCGAGGGCGACATCCTCGACGCGGGGTGGGCCGCCGCGGCGGCCGGGGGCCGCGAAGACCTCGGCAGCATCGACGAGATCGTCCACTGCGCCTCAAGCACCGTCTTCGCCGAGCGCAAGCGCGCCGAGGTCGAGGCGGCGAACGTCGATGGCCTGGAGAACGTCCTCGATTATGCCGCCCGCATCGGCTGCTTGTTCTTCCACCACGTCAGCACGGCCTATGTCGCCGGCCGTCGGACCGGCTCCTGCCCGGAGGATTGGGTGGAGTCGGGCCCGTTCACGAACGTCTACGAGGAGACCAAGGCCAGGGGGGAGATCCTGGCCCGGGATGTCTGCCGGGCCGGAGGAATCCGGCTCAACGTCTACAGGCCGACCATCGTCTACGGCGATTCCGGGACGGGCCGGACCCTGCGCTTCAACGCGCTCTACTTCCCCGTCAAGGCGGCCGTCTATCTCCGCGACATCTACCTCGCCGATATCCGCGAACGGGGCGGCCATAAGGCCGCCGAAATGGGGGTCCGGCTGACGGACGGCGGCGGGCTGTTCATGCCCATCCGCATCGAGATCTCCGGCCAAGGCGGCATCAACCTCGTCCCGGTCGACCACTGTGTCCGTGCTTTCATGGCCATCCTGGAGGACGGGCTTAACGGCGGCATCTATCATATCGCCAATCCCCGATCGACCCGGATCCAGGACCTTGTCGCCTTCGGCCTGCGTCATTTCCAGCTGGAAGGCATCGAAACGTGCGGGCCGGAGGCTTTCGCCGCCCGGCCAAAGAACGCCTTGGAGATCCTCTACGACTCCTATCTCGAGACCTACCGGCCCTACATGCAGGACGGGCGGTCGTTCGATATGGCCAACGCGGCGCCCATCCTCGAGAAGCGGGGGCTCGTTTGCCCCGTGTTCGACTATGAAGTCTTTTCGCGGTGCATGGACTACGCGGTCGAAGTGGGTTGGGGCTCGAAGCTCTTTGCCCGATGAGGCCCTGATCAGCCGCCTCTGATCACTTCTTGTCGGGCGAGCCGGTCATCCCCCTCACCGGGCCCGGGATAGCGGACCGGCGGGATTCGGGTACAATAGGCCCCATGGAGATCGTTCTCGCTTCGGCCTCGCCCCGCCGCCGGGAGCTCATGTCCCGCGTGGTGCCGGAGTTTCGCCTTGTCCCGACGCACGTCGACGAATCCGCTATTCCCGAAAAGGATCCGCTCGCGTTCGCCGTCGCCGCGGCCGTGCTGAAAGCCAAGACAGCGGCCGCGACATTTCCCGAGGCCGTCGTCATCGGGGCCGACACCGTGGTCGCGCTCGGACTGCGCATCCTGGGCAAGCCGGCCGACAAGGACGAGGCCCGGGCCATGCTGCGGACGCTTTCAGGCCGGCGGCACCGGGTCATGACCGGCTTGGCGTTCTATCGCCAGGCGGAGGACCGCCTCCTCACCGGCTACGATCTGACCTACGTCACCTTCCGGAAGCTCTCCGACAAGATGGTCGAGGACTACCTCGATCAGGGGACCTTCCTCGACAAGGCGGGCGCTTATGCCGTCCAGGAGATCGGCGACGCCTTCGTCGTCAGGATGAACGGCGACTACGACAATGTCGTCGGGTTCCCCGTGGAGAAGGTCCGACGGTTGCTGCGCCGTTTCCTTGCTCCGTCGTTCTCGGTGAAGGTCGAGGACATCGATTTTCCCGCGAGCGACGGGGAGGCCGAGGCCGATGGCCGCAAGCTCCTCCTCCCGGGCGCGGTCCCGGACGAGGTCGTCAGGGTCCAGGTCGTCGGGGAGAGCGGTGTTGCCCAGATCGGCGAGGTCATCCATCTCGAGTCCTCTTCGCCCCGGCGGGCCGAACCGCAGTGCCCTCATTTCGGGCCCTGCGGCGGCTGCCTCTTCCAGCACGTCGATTACGGGACCCAGCTCGAGCTCAAGGAACGTCATCTCCGGCGGACGCTCGACGAGGCCGGGCTTCCGGACGCAGCGATCGCCATAAAACCCATCACCGCCTCACCGGACCTCTACGGCTTCCGGAACAAGATGGAGTTCGCCTTCGGTGAGAAGTTCGGCGAGCTCGCCCTCGGCCTCAGGGAAAGGGTCACGGCGAGCCGCCAGACCTACCGCCGGACGTTGCCGGTCGCGGAATGCCCGATCTTCGGACCGGCCGTCGAACGCGTCTTCCCCGCTGTTCTTGATTTTGCCCGCACCAACGGGCTCGAAGGCTTCGAGCCGGCCACCCGGAAGGGTCACCTGCGCCATCTCGTCCTCAGGGAGGGGAAGCGCACAGGGGAGCTCCTGGTTATCCTCGTGACGGCCGAGCTGCCGGAGGTCGATCTCGCGCCGCTCGCCGGGCGGCTCGCCGCGGCGGCGCCCGGGCTGCGGAGTTTCGTCCACGTTACGAACAGCCGCGGCTCCGACCTCGTCGATTTCGAGAGGATAAGCCTCGTCGCCGGGGTCCCGTTCATCGAGGAGCGCCTGGCCGGACTCCTGTTCCGGATCTACCCGCCGAGCTTTTTTCAGACGAATACGGCCGGCGCGGAGCTCCTCTACCGGCGCATCGGCGAAATGGTCCCGGCCACCGGGGAGAGCCGAGTCCTGGGCCTCTATTGCGGCAGCGGGGCGATCGAACTCTCGCTCGCCGGTTCGGCCGGTAAGGTGACCGGCGTCGACTCCTCGCCGGGGAACATCGCCAACGCGGTGGAGAACGCGCTCGTCAACCGGATCGAGAACGTCGCCTTCGTGCCCGGCACGGTCGAATCCCTGCTGGCCGGGCCGCATCTCGAGCCGGCCGATGTCGTCGTCGTCGACCCGCCGCGCGTCGGCCTGACGGGGAAGGCCCTGCGCCGGGTCATCGCCCTGGGCGTCCCGGCCGTCGTCTACGTCTCCTGCAATCCCCACTCGCTCGCGCGGGACCTCCGTGGATTCATTGAGGCCGGTTACAAGGTCGCATCGCTTTCCCCCTTCGACTTCTTCCCGCACACGCCGCACCTCGAGACGCTGGCCGTCCTCGCCCGCTGAGCCGGACGCTTTACATTCGCATCGGGTCATAGTAAAACTGCGCCGAGGAGGAACGACCATGACCGACGCCAAATCCGCCCCATCATTCGTGGCTCCACCCCGTTGCTGCCCCTGCGAGGAGAGGCCTTCCCCGTTCGGAAGCTCGTTCACCCGCCGCGATTTCCTCAAGGGCGCGGGAATGACGGCGCTCGGCAGCCTCGCCGCGGGCGGACTCGCCTGGCCCCTCCTCTCGGACCGGACCGCGACGATCGGCGAGGCCTATCGCCCCGTACCGCTCAAGGTCAAACCCGTCCTCGTCTACGATACCCCTAAGCGCCGTCCTCAAACGAGCTGGCGGAACTGGGGCGGGATCGAGACCGAGGCGGACGCGCGGGCCGAGGTCGCCCGGATCCAAGGAGAGCTCGCGGCCTTGTCCAAGAAGGCGGAATTCCCCCTGGAATTCCTGCCGGTCTCCCCCATCCACCAGGCCGGCGACCTCTCTAGCGTTCGTGATCTCGACGACGCCCACGTCTTCCTCGTCTACGCGGCCGGGGGCTGGATGGACGTTTTTGACGCCCTCGACAAGACGGGAAAGGACAGGATCTTGTTCTGCCGACACAAGTCCGGCCCGGTCTACCTGTGGTACGAGATCATCAGCCCGCGCTATCTGAGGCAGCACGGCGACAGCCTGGCCGTCAAGGGCGCCGACGAGGACGACGTCGTGATCGACAGCCAGGACGAGATCCTCTGGCGCCTCAGGGCCCTCTCCGGACTGCACAACACCCTGGGCACGAAGATCCTGGCCGTCGGCGGGCCGGCCGCCTGGTCCGAGCCGGACGGGGCCGGCTCCGTGACCAAGCACGTCATCAACACGTGGAAGTTCGACATAGTCACGGTGCCCTACGACGACCTGGGGCGTCTCATCCGCGAGGCCCGGACCGACGCCGCGACGGTCCGGCGGGCCCGCGCCCGGGCCGACGCCTACCTCCGGCAGCCCGGCACGAGCCTTGAGACGGGCCGGCCCTTTGTCGAGAACGGACTTCTTCTCGACGAGGTTTTCCGGGCGCTCATGAAAGAGACCGGCTGCCGGGCCCTGACGATCAACGGCTGCATGGGAACGATCATGCCCCTCGCCGAGACGTCGGCCTGCCTTACGCTGAGCACACTCAACGACGACGGCTATCTGGCCTTCTGCGAATCGGACTTCGTGGTCATCCCCTCCGGAGTTCTCCTATCGAACATCGCCGGCCGCCCCGTGTTCCTCAACGATCCGACCTACCCGCACGACGGGATCATCACCTTGGCCCATTGCACGGCGCCGCGGAAGATGGACGGCCGGACGACCGAGCCGGCCCGCATCCTGACCCACTTCGAATCGGACTACGGCGCCGCCCCCAAGGTCGAGATGCGCAAGGGCCAGCTCCTGACTAACATCGCGCCGGATTTCGCCTCCAAGCGCTGGCTGGGCCTTCGCGCCGAGATCGTCGAGGCCCCGTTCCTGCCTATCTGCCGCTCCCAGATCGACGTCCGCTTCAAGTGCGACGACCGCACCCTGGCCAAGCGCATGCCCGGCTTCCATTGGATGACGGCTTACGGGGACTACACGCGCGAGGTCGCTTACGCTCTCAAGCGGGTCGGCATCGAGTGGGATTTCCTCGGCTGATGGACCGCTCGAAGATCCTGACGATCGCGGCCGCCGCCGCCTTGCTCGCCGTTTCCGGAGCCGCGGCCGAGGCGCCGGCCGGCTTCGACGTCCGCTACACGGCGCGCCCGGCCGAAGTCGCCGGGATCGCGGCGCCGGTCCTGCCGCTCGACGGGACCTGGTCCTTCCATCCCGCTCCGCCCAAGGGTTTCGAGAAGCTGACGGAACGAAACGCTAAGGGCTTCAAACCGATCGAGGTCCCGGGCGACTGGTCGATGCAGGGGTATGCCGTCAAGCCCTGGACGCCCGCCGGCTATCTCAAGACCCTGACCATCCCGGCCGACTGGAAGGGCGCCCGGATCATCCTCCGCTCGGACGGCGCCCAGAGCCTGGCGACGTTCTGGGTGAACGGGAAGCCCGCGGGCACGCACGAAGGCGGCTTCACAGCGTTTGAATTCGACGTCACGGAGCTCTGCCGCCCGGGCGCGGCCAATACGATCGCCGCGGCCGTCCAGAACGAATCGACGGCCGACATCCTGGCCAGCGGGACCCCGTACGCCTCGTACCAGTTCGGCGGCCTCACCCGGAAGGTCGGCCTCATCGTCGTGCCGAAGCTCCACGTCGCCGACGTCGATATCGTGACCGACATCGGGGAGGACGGGCGGTCGGCCGCCTTCCGGATCGATGTATCGCTCGCCAACGCCGGGACCTCCGCCACGGACGGCATCACCCTCGAACTCGCGCTGAGCGATCCGGGCGGACGGACGATCCATCGACAGACGCTCCGGGCGCCGCGCATCGGGCCAGGCCAAGCGGCCCGGCTTCTCTCCACGGGGACGATCGAGGCCGCGGCGCTCTGGGAGGCCGAGCACCCCAACCTCCACACCCTCGGTCTCAGTCTCCTGGCGGAGGGCCGCGTGCTAGAGACGGTCGTCCGCCGCGTCGGCTTCCGCAAGATCGAGATCGCCGGAACGCGGGTCTTCGTCAACGGCCGGCCGGTCAAGATCCGCGGCATCAACCGCCATGAGGTCCATCCCCTCCGCGGCCGCACCCTGACCCCCGCGCTCTGGCACAGGGACGCCGAGCTCTTCCGGGCGGCCAATATCAACTACATCCGCACGTCCCACTATCCTCCGGCCGAGGAATTCCTGGACGCCTGCGACGAGCTGGGCCTCTTCGTCGAATGCGAAGCGCCCCTCGTCTGGATCCAGCACGGGGCCAATGACACCTGGAAGACGGAAGACCCCAACGACCCGAAATACCTTCCTTACATCAAGCGGGCCGTGGCCGAGACGATCGCCTTCAACCGCCGTCATCCGAGCATCATCTTCTGGTCGCTGGCCAACGAATCGGGCTGGAGCCCCCATTTCGCCGAGGCGGCCAAGATGGCCGCGGCCATGGACCCCAGCCGGCCGAGGACCTTCCACGATCAGGCGTACGGCGGGTATAACAACCGGGGCTCCGGCGAGATCCCGGTGGCCAACTTCCATTATCCCGGGCCCCAGGGGCCCGACCTGGCCGTCTCGCTCCGCCTGCCGCGACCTCTCTTTTACGGCGAATATTGCCACCTCAACTGCTACAACCGGGCGGAGCTCGCCGCCGACCCGGGCCTGCGCGACGAGTACGGCCGCGGCTTCGCGCGGATGTGGGAGAAGATCTTCGGTTCGGTGGAGGTCATCGGCGGGGCGATCTGGTCGGGCATCGACGACGTCTTTCTCCTCCCTTCGGGACGGGCCACGGGCTACGGAGAGTGGGGCCCCATCGACGGCTGGCGGCGGGAGAAGCCGGAATACTGGCATATCAAGAAATCCTATTCGCCGGTCAGGATAGGCCCGGACCGCGTCGACCCGCCCCATCCGGGCGAGCCCATTGTCCTCCAGGTCGAGAACCGGCATGATTTCACCGACCTCAGCGAATGCCGCATCGACTGGAGGATCGGCGAGGAGACGGGGCGCTCGGAGATCGATCTGGCGCCGCGCCAGGCCGCGATCCTAAGAATCCGCCCGAAACGGTCCGATATCGAAGGACACGTCCTGCGGATCGACGTCACCAGCCCCCGGGGTTTTCTCATCGACAGCGCCGAAGTCGCCGTGGGCGAGGTGGCCCCGGCGCCTCCGCCATTCCGGGAGATCATCGCCGGGGAGGCGGGACTCGAGCTGAAGGAGGACGCGGCAGCGCTCACGGTCACGGGAAGGACTTTCAGCTGGACCTTCGACCGAAAGACCGGCGCGATCCTCCGGGCCGAAGCGCAAGGGGTTTCCATTCTCTCGGGAGGACCGGCGCTCATGATCCTTCCCCAAACATCGGGGCCGTGCGTCCCAGATTTCCGGCAGGACGTCGAGCCCTTCAACAGCGCCTGTTCGGGCTGGGCCGCGGAAAGCGTTGCGGCCGTCAAGGACGGCGATGCGGTGACCGTGACCGTCAAGGGGGCCGCCGCCGAGGCGGCGGGCTGGTACGCCATAAGGATCGACGGCTCCGGCCGGGCCGGGTTCAGCTACGATTTCAAGGTCCGGGCAAAGACGGATCCCCGGCAATATGGCCTGGTCGTCTACCTGCCGCGAGCCTTCGACACCCTCAGTTGGAGCCGCCGGGCGCAGTGGACGACCTACCCCGCGAACCACATCGGCCGCCCTCTCGGCACCGCAAAAGCCCTTTTGCCGGGCCGCGAGATGGTCTTTCGCCGGCCGCCGGCCTGGGATTGGAAGGACGACCAGAACCGGCTCGGCTCCAACGATTTCCGCTCGACCAAGGCGAACGTCCTTTGGGCGGCCCTCTCCAGGTCCGAAGGCGAGGGCTTGATGCTCGTTTCGGACGGCCATCACGCGGCCCGGGCCTTCCTCGACGGGGACCGGGTCGGCTGGCTCATCGCCGATTTCTCGACCGGCGGCGGCGATATCTTCTTCGCGCCGCACCACAAGATGGACGACCGTCCGCTGGAGGCCGGCGATACGATCAGGGGTTCGTTCGTTCTCTCCCTTGTTTCCGCAAAACGGTAATCTCCTCCGGGGACAGTCCCTACCCCTTCGGGGACAGTCCCTGTATGACGGTGCGGGTGGCGATGACGTCGGCGCCCGTGCCGAGGACGTCGGCGATAAGGACCTGGCCACGGCGCACAGGCGCTTCCGGTCTCAGCTTGGCGATCTCGGCAAGGATCGGGAAGAGCATCTCCCGCGGCACCGGGCGGGTCAGCCGCACCGAGACCATCTTGGCCGCAGTGCCCCGGACGGGCACGGAAGTGGCCAGGTTCCGCTGGGGGTGGAGGACTTCCTCCACGGCGAACGGCATGCCCTTATCACATTGATTTCCCGTTATTTGGAGCTCGCCTGCCGGATCTCCGCCGACCTCCAGCTCGCAGCCGACCGGGCAGAGGACACAGGTCATGCGGTCGACGACCGCGCGGTCATTCATGACAGCCCACCTCGATGTCCTCTTCGACCGCCGCCGTAACCTTGATCTTCTGGAGCTCGGACGGGAGAAGACGGCTGAACTTCCTGCGGGCGTAGACCTTGCCCGACGTTCGCCCTCTGACCTCGACCCGGACGTCCCGGACCGGGCATCCGACCCGGAAGCTCCATTCAACGCCCGCGCGCCCGGCCGTCAGGAGCTGAGGCAGGGCGTACTTGATGTTCGGTCCGGCCGCGACGCGGACCGTGGCGCCGGCGGCCTTCTCCCCCGCCGCATGGCGGGCGGCGCTCTCGCCGGCGACGAAGCCTTCGAAGGAGGCCCGATCGGCGACGTCATGGATGTGGAGGACGTTGCCGCAGGAGAAGACACCGGGGACCGAGGTCATGAGCGTCTCATCGACGACGGCGCCTCCGGTGAGTGGTGAGAGCTCGACCCCGGCCCGCTTCGAGAGCTCGTTCTCGGGGATGAGCCCCACGGAGAGGAGAAGCGTGTCGCAGGGAATGACGCGCTCCGTCCCGGCGACCGGCGTCAGCCGGTCATCGACCTTGGCCACGACGACGCTCTCGATCCGATCCCGGCCACGGATCTCGACGACCGTCGAGCCGAGCTCGAGCGGGATGCCGAAATCCATCAGGCACTGCCGCACGTTGCGCTCGAGCCCGCTCGGCCAAGGCAGGATCTCAAAGACGCTTTTAACGGCGAGGCCCTCGAACGTCAGGCGGCGGGCCATGATCAGCCCGATGTCGCCCGAACCCAGGATGACGATCTCGCGGCCGATGCGGAGATTCTGCAGGTTGACCAGGTTCTGGGCCGACCCGGCGGTAAAGATTCCGGCGGGCCTCGTGCCCGGGATCTCGATCATCTCGCGGGTACGCTCCCGGCAGCCCATGGCCAGGACGACCGCCCCGGCCCGGACGAGTCGATAGCCGGCGCGGGAATTGACCTTGAGGACACGGTCGGGAGCGAGGTCCAGGACCATGGCCCCCGTCGCCACTTTGATCGGTTCGCGCACGACGTCTTCGATGAGGCGCTCGGCGTATTCGGGCCCGCTGAGCGTCTCGTTGTAGAGGAAGAGGCCGAAACCGTCGTGGACGCACTGGTTAAGGATGCCGCCGAGGGTCCGCTCGCGCTCGACGAGAAGGACCGTCCCGGCCCCGGCTCGCCTGGCCCCGAGGGCCGCGGCCAGCCCGGCCGGCCCGCCGCCAATAACGGCGACATCGCAGGTCTCAACCGGTCCGGTCATGCCTCACCCTTGAGCCTTCCGTAGAAGAGGCGCGACGCGCCGCCCCGCTTGGTGATGCCCTCGATCGGAACGCCTTCGTCCTGGAGGATCTCGACGATGCGCGGCGTGCAGAAGCCGCCCTGGCAGCGGCCCATGCCGCAGCGGGTCCGACGCTTGATGGCATCCAACGTCCGGGCCCCGAAGGGATTCCTGAGGGCGGCGGTGACCTCGGCCCGCGTGACTTGCTCGCAGCGGCAGACCATCTCGCCCCAATCAGCGTCGGTCGCGACGCGCCCCTCCCGCTTGTCGTCGTCCAGGGCGGCGAAGCGCCGCATGAGAGGCCTTTCCGGGTCGAATCCGGTTTTCGGCCGCAGGTCCATCCTCGCCCCGATCAGCGCGACGACCATCTCGGCGAGGGCCGGGGCCGCGGTCAGGCCGGGCGATTCGATGCCGACGAGGTTTATCCATCCCGGCCGCATCCGGCTCTCCTCGACAATGAAATCGCCGAACTTATCCTTGCCGGACGGGTCGACGAGCTTGGGCCGGATCCCGGCATAACTGTGGATAAAGGGGACTCCGGCGAGCTCGGGCATGAGCCGGGCGGCCTCCGCCTTGAGCCGGGTCGTCACCGCGCGCGTCGAGGCCAGGTCGCGCCCATCGTCGACCGGATCGGCGCTCGGGCCGAGGATGATGTTGCCCTCGAGCGTGGGCGTGATGTGGATGCCGAGGCCCGGGTCGTCCCGCGGCGGCACGGGATAGACCGGCATCGCCAGGCGGAGGCCGCAGTCCTTGTCCGTGATGAGGTATTCGCCCCGATAAGGGAAGATCCGATAGTCCTCGATCCCGGCCAAACGGGCGACCTCGGCGGAGAAGAGGCCGGCGCTATTGACGACCCGGCGAGCCGCGAACGCTCCCTTCGGCGTCGAGAGGATGAAGAGGCCGCCGGCGAAACCCACGGACTCGACCGGGGCTTCGAGCCGCACCTCGGCGCCGTTCTGCCAGGCGCACTCGGCCAAAGCGATGGTCAGTTCATAGGGAGAGATGATCCCGGTATGGGGGGAGTACAAGGCCCATCGGCCCCTGGCCAAGGGCTCGAGACGGCGGATGGCGGCCCCGTCGACGATCTCGAGGCCCGGGACGCCGCTCCTGTCGCCTTCGGCCTTGAGCTCCTCGAGACGGGGCCTGTCCTCGTCGGCCAAGGCGACGACGAGCTTGCCGGTCTTGCGGTGGGGAACGCCGAGCTCGCCGGCCAAATCGTAGATGAGCTCCAGACCGGCGACATTGGTCTTCGCCTTGAGCGACCCGGACGGAACGTTGAACCCCGCGTGAATAACGCCGCTATTGCCCTTGCTGATGCCTTCGGCGAGGTCGGCCTCCTTCTCGAGGAGGAGGATCTTCAGTTCGTAGCGCGAGAGCTCCCGGAGCACGGCGCAGCCGACGACCCCGCCGCCGATGACAACGACGTCGTAGATCTCGTTTATGGTTTCAGCCATGTCCCGTCAGCCCGCCATCATATCAAATCGGGACCCGGCCTCAAAGCGGGGCGCTCCCCCGATAAAGCCGGGCGAACATCCGCCGATCGAAGACCGCTCAGGCGGGGTAGGCCTTCTCCAAACGTTCGAGAAGGCGGTGGAATTCCTCGTGCTTTCCCTCACCGACAACGGTCTTCTCGACGTCGGCGAAACAGGCCTCGAGCGAGGTCTGCTGGTCCGGAGAAAGGCGGGCGTCGGCCATGGGATAGAGGATGTTGTCCTCCTTGAAGATGTGCTGCGTCAGGAGCTCGCCGTAGCCCCGGGCGGCGGAGGCGAAGGCCGCCGCGGCTTTCCGGTCGGCCTTCCTGATGCCGGGGAGGGCCCCGGCCATGGCGGCGACGTGCTTCCGGCCTTCCGCGTGATCGGAAAGCATCACGCCGATGGGGCCGCGGTCGCGGGGGATGCCGGCCTTCTCCATCTCCGGGAAGAGGAGGCCTTCCTCTTTGCCGTGGTGGCACTTGTCGGCGAAAACACGGATGAAAGCCACGGCATCTTCGAGGTCGTCGGGGGCCACGGCGGCCCCGGCATCGAGGCCGTCGGCCATCTTTCCCAGGATCCCGATCATCGTGAGGATGGCTTGGTGCTCGTGGCTGAGCTCTTCGGTCGGTTTCATGGGCTTTCTCCTTTTTCCCGGGCCAGGCCCGGAGCGATCTTTTCCGCGAGCAAGGCCGTGACGGTCACGGCTCTGGGAATCCTTAGCCCCCGAGGACCGCCCGGACGGCCGGAGCCGTGAGAAGGCCGGGCAGGAGCCCGAAGAGAAGAAGCCCCGCGGCCGAGATGGCCAGGACGATCGTGACGGAAAGGGAGACTCTCTCCGGAGCCCTCGGAGCAGGGGCCGCCTCTTCGAGGAACATGGCCTTGCCGACGCGGAAATAGTAGAAAAGCGAGATGGCCGAATTCAGGGCGCCGGCGGCGGCCAGAAGGACCAGGCCCTTGTCCACCGCGGCGGCGAACAGGAAGTACTTGCCCATGAAGCCGGCGGTCGGCGGGATCCCGGTCAGGGACAGGAGGACGACGAGGGCGCTCGCCGCCGCGACCGGCGCACGGCGGGCCAGACCGCGCAGACCGTCGACACTTTCATCGAACCGCCCCCCGGCCTCGACGAGGAGGATGAGGCTGAAGGCGGCGGCGTTCATGACGACATAAACGAGGACATAGAACAGGATGGCCATGCCGTTCGACCCCTCCCATGACGCCAGCCCGATCGCCAGATAGCCGGCCTGGGCGATGGAGGAGTAGGCCAGCATCCGTTTGAGGCTGGTCTGGCTCAGGGCGGCCAGGTTCCCCCAGAACATGGTCGCCAGGGCGATCGCTTGCAGGATGGATCGGCCTTCCAGGGTGTAGCCGCCAAAAAGGACCGTCATGGCCCTGACGATGATGGCGATGACGGCCGCCTTGGGCGCCGTCGACAGGAAGACGACGAGCGGCGTCGGGGCCCCGTCGTACACATCGGGCGCCCACATGTGGAAGGGCACGAAGGCCGCTTTGAAGAACAGCCCGACATAAAAGAGGCTCATGGCCACGAGGGCGGCCAACCCGTTGGCTCCGGCCAGGACCGGACCGGCCTCCGCGTACCCCGTCGAACCGGTCAGGCCGAAGACGAGAGCCATGCCGAGGAGCATGATCGCCGAGCTCAGCGTGCCCAGGAAGAAATACTTGATCCCCGCCTCGGACGAGCGCCGTTCTTTCTTGAAGATACCGGCGAGGACGTACGAGGGGATAGCGAAAAGCTCGAATGTCACATAGGTCGTCACGAGGTCCGTCGCCGAG
>Ga0326726_10002752_pt1 | contig 16105 bp, 13 predicted proteins | sample MHFenrmetagenome_2_FD_207603 | JGI IMG/M metagenome (GOLD analysis project Ga0326726, IMG submission 207603) | Lab enriched peat soil microbial communities from Michigan Hollow, Ithaca, NY, United States - MHF15MN | ecosystem: Environmental > Terrestrial > Soil > Wetlands > Peat | place: USA... | reverse complement strand
CTTTCCGAACTTAGGAAAGTGGAATTGCATTTTCTTGATAATATAATTGACCACAAACAAAGAAGCCGCGGCTACTAACCCGCCGAGAAGTGTCGAATCGGGACCTACCATCGCATTCTGTACCGCATTGCTGATCAGCAGTATAAATACCAGGTCATAAACGGAAAGCTGAGCCAGCTCCTTCTTCCCGAAGAGACGGATGGCCAGAATGATAAAAAAGTAAACAGCAACAGAGCTGTAGATAATCCGGATATAGTTATTTTGGAAAATATCCATCATAAAATTCATTTACTCATCTGAAAACATTTATAGAATTATATATTTATTTATCTTAAAAATCAAAACAATTGAGACGTTGTAAATAAAATGGACTCCGAGGGAAAATTCACCCTTCCCTTGCCCCATGAGCTACCCTGTTCTGGCTAAATCGAGTTTCCCTTGCCATTTCCAAAGCAATGTTTCTTTCAAAATTAAGTGTTCCGGTTTTTCTAAAAAAGGGTCGCTGGCAGCCAATTTAAAAGCGTCTTCCTTAGCATCATTTAAAATCCGGGCATCGCGAATAATGCTGGCTATGCGAAAATCAGGCAGGCCGGATTGGCGTGTACCTAAAAAATCACCGGGGCCGCGAATGGCCAAATCTTCTTCGGCAATGACAAAACCATCAGTAGTTTTTTCCATCACTTTTAATCTTTTGCGGGCATCTTGTGAAGAAGCGTAATTGGCGAGCAAAACGCAGGTGGAAGCGATTTCCCGACGGCCGACGCGGCCGCGCAATTGGTGCAACTGCGAAAGGCCGAATCGTTCCGCATGTTCAATTACCATCAGCGATGCCTGCGGCACATCAATTCCTACTTCTATTACGGTTGTGGACACAAGGACATTGATTTTAATGGCCAGAAATTCTTTCATCACGGCATCCTTTTCTTTTTCTTTCATCTTGCCGTGAATAAGGCCGACTTTATAATCAGAAAATATATCTCTCTGAAGATGCTCCGCCATATTGGTCGCGTCTTTCAAATCCAGATTCTCCGATTGTTCCACTAACGGATAAACAATAAAAGCTTGGTGGCCTTTGGCCAGCTCTTCACGAATTAATTGATAAACATTCCCTCTTTTATTTTCACCCATCAAAACAGTACGCACCGGTTTTTTCCCGGAGGGCATCTCATCGATTACGGAGACATCTAAATCGCCGTAAACTGTCATTGCCAATGTCCGCGGAATGGGTGTCGCCGTCATAACCAATACATCGGCGTTAATTCCCTTGCCGCGTAAAGTTGCTCTTTGCATGACGCCGAAACGGTGCTGTTCATCGATGACAACCAGACCCAGCTTATGAAAATCAACACTTTCCGAAATCAATGCGTGTGTACCGATGATGATATTTGCTTCTCCGTTGGTTATTTTATCCAGCGCCTCTTTTTTTTGCGCGGTATTGAGGCCGCCGATAAGCAAAACCGCTTTTAGCCCCAGCGCAGATGCCCAATTTTTAATATTCTGATAATGCTGTTGAGCTAATATTTCTGTCGGCGCCATTATCGCCGCCTGATATGAATTCTCGCAAGCTGTAACCATTGCCGCCATCGAAACGATTGTTTTCCCGCTGCCGACATCACCCTGCAATAGCCTGTTCATGGCGGTTTCTTTGGCCAGGTCATCATGTATTTCCCTGATCACTCTTTTTTGCGCCGCGGTTAAATCAAAAGGCAGAAGCGCAAGAAATTTATTTAAAAGAGTCCCATCTGTATTGAATTTAATACCTGCCTCTAAAATCCGGCCTGTTTTTTTTATGGCCATCCCTAATTGAAAAAAGAAAAATTCATCATAAATCAATCTGCGGTGAGCCAGCGAACGGTTGGAGTTGTATTCCTCCAGAGATTTATCGTTTTCCGGAAAATGAACAGACCTTAACGACTCCTGAATATTAGGCAGATCGCGCTTTTGACAAATATCCGCCGGTATGGGTGAAACAACATAGCGGGCGTAATTTTCCAGTGCCTGATACATTATTTTGCGCAGATACTTTTGATGCAGGCCTTCCGTCTCCGAATAAATAGGCACTATTCTTTTAAAATTTAAAAGATTTTCCGCTTCATTTTCTTCCAATATTTCGTATTCAGGATGAATCATCGCTTTTCCCGCGTAATCCGGCCTTGCTTCTCCTGTAAAAATTACTCTGGTCCCTTTCTTAAAAACACCCAGGAGATAGGACATCTGTCCTTTAAACCACTTCGCCGTTAAATTGGCGGTATTATCGCCGATTGTAACCTCTAAAATATGCTTCTTTCCGTAGTATTTGTATTGAGCGCCAACAATGCTACCCACTACAGTTTGAATTTTACCGGCTTCCAGGCGATTGATTTTTTTTATTTCTCGCCTATCCTCATAAGTCCGTGGTAAAAAATACAATAAATCTTCGACTGTATTGATTTTTTTAGCTAAAAGACGCTGAGCCATTTTCGGTCCAACGCCCTTTAAATATTGAACCGGCAGGGTCAGCTTGGACAGAGCTTCTCTTAGCTCAGATACTCTTTGTATTATCTGTGGATCATCAGTGTAAACTGAAGCTGTTGCTGGCAAAGAATCAATAGCTTTTTTCAGTTTTTCCCAGATAACTTGCGCTTTTTCTATCCTGTTCTTTTTTAATTCCAGCCTCTGCCAATCATAATCAGAAAATGTTTGCGATAATTCCTCAATCAAGCTCAAGACATCGTTATTGACGGCAGGCGGTAATGAACCTCTAAGCGAGGCCAGCAAATTCAAAAGAGATTTGCCTAAATCTTTTATATGAGATAAGTTTTTATAATTATCTTTGGAAGCAAAACTCAAAGGCTGTTCAATTTTTTGCAGAATCTTTTTTAGTGAATCCATTTAAGTCTCCGCGGGGAAAAGTTGCCAAACCTAAATTATTTCCGATAAATTGATGCTTTTTTGTTAACAAATATCATTTATTTGCGCAAGGAATGATTGACTTAGAAGATGATTTACGTTACATCATCGGGCACTATATTTTTACATAAAAAATCAAACCCATAGGATATTATGCCAACTAAAACCACATACACGTCGGCAGGCGTAGATATCGATACTGCCAACGAATTTGTCGACCGCATTAAACCATTGATCAAGAAAACGGCGCGCAAAGAAGTTATTTCGGGAATCGGCGGTTTTGGCGGCCTTTTCCATCTGGATTCGGCAAAACTAAAAAATCCGATATTGGTTTCTTCCACCGACGGTGTGGGCACTAAACTAAAAATCGCTCAATTAGTGGATATGCATGATACGATCGGCATTGATCTTGTAGCGATGTCGGTAAATGATGTAGTTGTTCAAGGCGCCGAACCTTTATTCTTCCTTGATTATCTCTCCACAGGCAAAATCGACTTGGAAAAATGCGTGCAAATCGTCGATGGCATTGTTCAGGGCTGTATTCAGGCTGGCTGTACCCTTTTAGGCGGTGAAACAGCGGAAATGCCCGGTTTCTATAAAGCTGGTGAATATGATCTTGCCGGTTTTTGTGTCGGTGCAGTGGAATCCGATAAATTAATTGACGGTTCTGCTATCAGCATTAACGACCGAGTGATTGGGCTTGCTTCCAGCGGCCTGCACAGTAACGGATTTTCTTTAGCCCGGAAAGTTCTACTGGAAAAAGGCAAATTTGGTGTTAAGGACAAAGTTCCTGGCTTGGATAAAACAATAGGCCTGGAACTTTTAGAACCGACACGAATTTATGTTAAATCTCTTCTTAATCTTTTTAAAAGCTTCAATATTAAGGGTATTGTCCACATTACCGGAGGTGGATTTTACGACAATATTCCGCGAATAATTCCTAATTCCTGCCGGTGCGTGATAAACAAAAAGAGTTGGGATGTGCCGCCCATTTTTGGTGTTATCCAGGAAATGGGTAATATCGAAGAAAAAGAAATGTTTCGTGTATTTAATATGGGCATAGGTATGATGATCATTGTTTCGGAAAAGGAATGCCAAGGAGTTCTGGAGCAGTTGAAAATGCTGGCGCTTGGTGAAAAAGCATACTTAATTGGTGCCGTAGAAAAAAGAGAAGATAGTCAGGATCAAGTTTGTCTTACTTAGTGAAACTCCAATTCCGAAAGCAAAGCGTATAACCTAAAGGTCACACGTCGGAATTGGTAAGTTGTAATGAGACCCAAGTTTCAGAAACAGAGTGCGCTGAAGCTTGCAGGTCGAATTAATGAAACTCAGATATTACAAGCGCAGTGCAGTAATATCTGTTAGCTGAATTAATCCCATGGCCAAAGGCTACTGGGCTTATCCCGCAAAGCGGAGGATATAATACCTGCAGCTTGCTGCGAAATGGGTTCCCAAAGCTTGCTTTGGGATTTATACCCGTGATTAAAATTAGGAACTTACACATGGCTGATTTATTGAAATTGGGAGTTTTAATCTCCGGAAACGGCTCCAATCTCCAATCAATTATTGATCATATCGAAAAAGGGTCGCTAAAAGCGGTTATAAAAATTGTTATCAGCAACAATCCCGATGCTTTCGGAGTAACCAGAGCAAAAAAACACGGCATTAAGGTTTCTCTTTTAAACAATATGGACTTTAACTCCAAAGAAGACTTTGATTCTGAATTGATAAATATTTTGAAAAAAAATGATATTGACTTGGTTATTTTGGCCGGCTTTACGCGTATTCTTACCCCCGGTTTTTTGAAAGCTTTTCCCCAAAAAATTATGAATATCCACCCTTCCCTGCTTCCGTCTTTTCCCGGATTGCACGGACAAAAACAGGCCGTGGACTACGGCGTTAAATTTTCCGGTTGCACGGTTCATTTTGTCGATGAAGGCGTGGATACAGGCCCAATAATCATTCAAAATGTCGTGCACGTAAACGATGACGATACCGGGGAAACTCTGGCAGCAAGAATATTAAAGGAGGAACATCGGATTTATCCGCAAGCGATTCAGTTTTACGCTGAAGGCAGACTGGAGATAAAGGATCGTAAAGTAAAGCTTAAATCTGCAAAAAAATATTTTTCACCTTCACTATGCAATCCGCCTTTGACCGGCTTTTGATGTTTATTAACAAAAAAACTATCGTGTATGAGGAAATAAAATAATTCATGTATGATTTAATTGTGATAGGTGACGATCTTTCTTCTTATATTGCAGCGGCTGTTGCATCTCATTACGGCCTTAATACAGTTCACATAGCAAAAAACGATTGTGGAGCAAAATACTCGATTGGCAGTTACGCTTTTAATATAGATCCGACACCCTTAACTGGTTTTGGCATTAACCAAACTGGCTATTCTCTTTTAGCTGAGCTTAATATCTCATTGACTGAACAAGAAGCTTCTTTATTAAATCCTGCTTACCAAATTATAATGCCGGAGCACAGGATTGATTTTTTCAACGATAAAGACTCACTCGTTGGCGAGATTATCCGGGAATTTCCTGAAATGTCTAAGGAAATTAAAGCATTTTATAATGTAGTTGTGAGAAACTCCGCCTCCTTCACTAAGTGGCTTCATGATCACCCGTTCGTCCAGCCAAGAAGCATAAAAGATTTTTTTAACTATCTAAAGTTTTTCCCTCGTTTGATGAGATTTAAATTCGATGCCAATAAAATTGAGCGAACAATTTTGCAGAATCATTATTTGAAAAAAATTTTGGAGGCGCAATATGTTTTGCTTTCCTGCGCCAAAGACGGTTATGATTCTTTTACTTCACATTTTCAATATTCGGCTCCTCTCCGCGGCGTCTACCACTTCCCGCAAGGGAAATATACACTTTTCAAGTTGTTAATAAAAAAAATACAATCCGCCAATGGTCGATATCTGGGCAATAATAATCTACTCTCCATCAAAAAAGGCAAACTAATTGAAGTTGAAATAGAAAACAACGCAGGCACCATTTCTAACATATCTGCAAAACACATGATCATCAGTACTAAATCTGAAGACATGCGCTTATTGCTCAAAGACAAAAAAAGAATTAATATCGGCGAGCTAACCAGGCCGGTTAAAATTTCTCATTACCCTTTTACAGTTCATTTGGGCATTTCGCAAAAATGCATTCCCGAAAAAATGGCAAGACATGTTGCGGTAATATCCGACGTAAATAAAGATATTTATGATGATAATTTGATCCTTTTAGAATCGAATGTTTCTCCTGGAGAAAAAAAAGGTTCTGCAGATAAAAAATTGCTGTCAGCGACTGTTTTTCTTTCCAACGATTCAGCTTCCTGGTCAAAAGAAAATTTAGAAGCGCAAACTCAATCAATAATCGAGCGCCTTGAATATTTTCTGCCTTTTTTAAAAGAAAATATTCAGTTCATCAATATAGATAAATCCATCGATATTTCAATTAAATATCGAAATATAGTTAATCCAAAATATAGGCTTAGAAACTCTTTTATTTCCGGCTTTTCCGCAAAAAGTAATAAAACCAGCTTTAAGAATATTTACCTTACCGGAGCATCTCTATTAATGGACGCAGGCTCTGAAAGCGAAATTGTTTCCGGCATGCTCGCTGTATACAGTGTACTTGATAAAAGGAAATGATTTATGAATTATAATTTTTCTATCAAGAATCTTGGCGAGAGACACATCAAATCCCCCCTAAATACCGGCAATTTCACGCAAGATAAGAAAAGATTATTGTTCAACTCCTATTCCGATGATTTTTCATCTTTTACTGATAAAGAAGGAAAACCTCTCTCCTTGGAACTTGCCGGGCCGAGAGATAAAATATTTTTCGATCCACATCAAGCAAAAGCGGCTATCGTAACTTGCGGCGGCCTTTGCCCGGGTATCAATGATGTAATCAGATCAATTACAATGACTCTTTTTCATCGTTATGGCGTCAAAGATATTTTCGGAATTAAATATGGTTTAAGAGGATTAAACCCGATATACGGGCATGAGTTAATCAAATTAACCCCCGAAATTGTAAAAGATATAACCAGTATCGGCGGCAGTATTCTTTCAACTTCGCGTGGTCCTCAAGATCCATTACAAATTATGACTTCTCTTTCTCAGTCAAAAATTTGTATTCTTTTTTGTGTAGGCGGTGGTGGTACAATGCGAGCTGCCGAGAAATTAACCGACGTAATTACCGAAAATAATTTAAAAATATCTATCGTCGGCATCCCTAAAACAATCGACAACGATCTCGATTTAATCGAGAAGTCCTTCGGCTTCGATACGGCAATAGAAAAAACCGTTGAAGCTATTAGAGGCGCTCATGTAGAAGCCAAAGGAGCTTTTAACGGCATTGGTTTGATCAAAATCATGGGACGCCTCTCCGGACATATTGCCGCCCACTCCGCTCTGGCCCAAAATGACGTTAATTTTGTTTTAATTCCCGAAGTGCCTTTTGATCTGGAAGGTAAAAAAGGATTTTTGAAGGCTCTGGAGACACGTATAAAAGTGAGCGGTCATGCCGTAGTTTTAGTTGCGGAAGGCGCGGGGCAAAATCTCTTCAAAAAAAGCGCCTCTGCTCCGGAAAGAGACGCCTCGGGAAACATTCGCTTGTTCGATATTGGACATTTTTTGAAAAGTTCCATCGAGAGTTATTTCAATAAAATTGATCTGGAAATTAATTTGAAATACATAGAACCAAGCTACCTCATCCGCTCGGTCCCGGCCAATTCCTCGGACAGTATTTATTGCAGTTCACTCGGACAATACGCTGTACATGCGGGTATGGCCGGGAAAACAGGCCTTCTGGTGGCGCTACGGAAAGATGAATACGTACACTTACCTTTAAATACGGCAATTTCAGGCCGTAGAATCGATCCACGAGGCAATGTCTGGTTGCGGGTACTGGAAACAACAGGACAGCCTTCATCGATGTCAAATTGCTAGTTTTACGCTTTTTAAGAGTTTGTAAAAAAATGAATTATTATGAAATAATGCTTGCAAAATATTGCCTTATGTTCTAGTAACGACGCAGTTTTTTTAGGAGGATTTATTAATGTCTCGTGTTTGTGATGTATGCGGTAAAAAACCGGCAATCGGCAATAGCGTCAGCCATGCTAACAATAAGACAAAAACAGTGTGGTATCCCAATTTACAAAGATTACGTTGCGTCGACGAAAAAAACGGATCGGTAAAAAAAATAAAAGTCTGCACGCGATGCATTCGCTCCGGATTTGTTAAAAAAGCTATGTGAGGGGTGGAAACCAACCATAATTTTTTATAGTTTGAGCGGTTTCTTGAAGAAAGAACTCATCATCGTCATCAATTAAATCTTTTGCCTGCAGAAATATATTTTTAACACCTTCGTAAAACAAATTATCACTGCTTTTTGAGCCGAATTTATTTGTATAGAGACGAACCCTGCCCTCAATATTCATGATACGCTCCATTCTTTCCTTGGTGATATAGAAGGAAGCTTCTTTCATCACTTCTCTAATTTTACTTTCTCCCACATCATAAAGCTGGTTGACTGTGGCCGTGAATTCATCAATTTTATTTTTTGCCGTGAAATTTATTGCTTCCGCCAAAAGATCAACGGTTTTAAGTGAGTTGATCTGATTCAATATGACAAGATCATAGATCATTTCGATGATCAGGTGGGAACGGTAAGCCGCTTCATTATAAGAAATTTCCTTTTGCATAGTATTGTATAATTTCAAAATGGAGTTGATCAGAGGTTTTCCTTTGGTATAGGAATACCCTTGAGAATGTGGATCGAATTCTTCTTTGCAATCTTGGCAAATATATCCGTAATGCGCAAGGTCATCGACTAAAAGATGAAACATCACATAAGCCGATAGGGGATAGCCTGCCGGAATTTGTAGAGTTCTTTTTATGCTGTGAGTTTCGCTGGAACTTATTTGAGGGTGAATTGTTAATAAATCCGGTACAACATTATAAACATAAGCATCCAAATTTTTGTTTTTTATATTTGCCGAACCCAATACTTTCTGCAAAAGACATGTGTGGGTTAAAAACAGCATAAATTATTTCCCTTTATAATTAGTCGAGCCCCCTCCAGCAGGAGCCGGGGAATTCCAAGTCGCGGGATTGACTTCCACGATTTTATATTTATTCTTTAAATCATCAATGAGGCCGTTAATTTCCGAAATAAAATCAGGCATAATCGAAATTTTTATTATTGCGGTGTGCGGATCAATCGTTGATACAGTGGCCATTCCTTCATAGCCTTCGATAATAAACTGTATGACGGCAATGTTATGACGATTTAATTTAAACAATTTATTTATCATCTTAAATTCGCATTATCACTGATCCCCTTAAAGATCAAGATTAACGGCCAAGTGGAGCCTCCGGCAGGAGCTGAGCCTAAGGTTCGCTAAAACAACGCGACCTCCCGCGAGTCACGGCGCTTTCCTATCCCGCTGGAGCCGAGAGATTCCCAGTCGCGGGATTGACGTAGGCAGATAAACACTGTATGATTATTAAAAGATATGGGGCAATATATGCGTATTGGCAGAATTATACTAATCTTTTTATCGTTATTTGTTTTATCTTGCCAGACTACCACTTCCAATATCAGAAGCATTACTGCCGGTGATGTCAATGCATATTTAAGGAAGGCTCCCCGGGCGGATGAATATCCTAATGCCGGTGCTGATATTTTATATACCTATTCTTATACCGAATTTTTTAATGATGGCACCAGCGTTACGAGAAATATAGACCGCATCAAAATATTCAATGAACGAGGGCGGCATTTCGCCTCCAAAACAATTTCCTACCGGGAGGGTTATCAGCAAGCCAAAATTTTTTTCGCCAATACCATCAAACCTAATGGGCAAGTTATTTCTTTGGACAAAAATGACATTCATGATTCTTCCGAATATGCGGGATATGAGTTTTATACAGATATTAAACAAAAGAGCTTTACCATGCCCGCCGTGGAAGATGGCTGCATAATTGAATATGCCTACGAAATAAAAAACTTAAAACCTGTTCTCCCCTTCGATTTCTTCGCTACTTTTTTTTGTCAAAATTTTTATCCTATGGAAGAAGATATAATGGAAATAGTATTACCGGCAGATATCGAGTTAAATTATAAAAAATTCAACACTAACCTAACACCGCAAATAATTTCCAAGGAAAATAAAAAAACTTATATTTTTACCAATAGTAAACAAAAAGAAATAATCCCCGAACCGCGCATGCCCTCTTTAAGAGACAGAAATACTTTTCCCCAACTGTCAGTTTGGACACTTAAAGATTGGGAGACTATATCCCGCTGGTACATAAATCTTGTCCAGGAACAAATGAAATCCGATGATGAACTTACGAGTTTTACTAAGCAACTCGTCGGCGATAAAAAACCTCAGGAAGAAAAAATCAACGCAATATTTAATTTTGTTTCACAGAAAATTAGATATGTGGCCGTGCTTCTTGGGCCTCACACTCATAAACCTCATGCCGCATACGAAATCTTCCAAAAAAGATACGGAGATTGTAAAGATAAGACAATTCTTTTACTAACTATGCTTAAAATTGCCGGTATTGAAAGCCTGCCTGCTCTTGTTCCGGCATATAGCGAATACTTTGATGAATCTGTGCCGTCTCTGGAAGCTTTTAACCATATCATCGCCGTAATTCCTTCCGGCGACAAATATTTCTGGTTGGATGCAACCAATGAGACAGCCGCATACAATTCAGCGCCCTTCTTCCGTCCCACTACCGTTTTTCTCATCAATACCGATGGATCTTATAAATTTGTAAAAACACCGGATTTAGATAACATAAAAGATTCTTCATCCACGGAAATTAAATATGAAATTGATAAGGAAGGTGACGCTGATCTCGATTGCACCTATACCTATTCGGGAAAAGCAGCCGAATCGATACGATATCTCTATAAATATTCACCGCCGGAACAAAGAAAGAAATATTTTGAAAGTAGAGGTATCTCCGTAAAAGAACTGCATTTAAGTGAATTTAGCGACACTCAGGAACCCTTTGTAATTAAGTTAAAAGGCTCTATGAAAAATCTGGCGCAAAAACTAGATGAAAACCTGATGGTATTATCCAACATTATTCAATTAGATTCTTACCGCGATATTACAGCGGCAAATGAGCGAAAATACCCGATTGTCGTCAGATCTTCATATCATTCTAAGGAAAATTACAGCTACGTTTTCCCAACCGGCTTTAAGATAAATAAACTGCCTCCGGCTTTTTTCTCGGAAAAGCCATTTATGCAAAGAAATGAAAAATATTCTTTTCAAGGCACATCGCTGGAAGTATCTATAGAAAGAAAATCGTATAATCATACTATTAAATTAACAGACCTTAATGATTTTAAAAAATATGCCCTGGAACTGCAAAAGCATGAATCGTTATTAAAAAACATTATTCTGGAAAAAAAGTGATGCCAGCTTGACATAAAACCTTGCATTGATAAGATAAATGTAAAAGAAAACTAAGATAAAGACAAAACAATGACAATACCCAAACAACTGCCGACAACTCAATGGAAATTGAAAGAATCCGTCAACAAAGATATAGAAGATTCTTTGAGCAAGGAATTTGGTATTTATCCGATTATATCCCAAATTCTTGCCAATAGGGAAATTATGGATACGGAAAGCGCCCGCCGCTATCTCTACCCTTCCCTAAATGATCTGCATAGCCCTCTTTTGATGAAAGATATGAAGAAGGGTGTTTCGCGTCTGTTGAAAGCGATTTACGAACACGAAAAAATAGTTATTTATGGCGATTATGATGCTGACGGGATAACTTCCGTTGTCATACTTTTCAAGTTTATCCGGCAAATAACGCCTGATGTATCTTATTATATTCCGGACAGAGTACAAGAAGGCTACGGTTTAAAGACACCGGTAATAGACAAGTTTAAAAGCAATAATGTCAATCTGATTATTACCGTTGATTGCGGTATTTCCGATGTGGAACAAATTGCCTATGCTCAATCAATCGGCATTGATACGATTATTTTGGATCACCATGAAATATCAGGAGTACTTCCTCCCGCCGTCGCCTCCATAAATCCAACTCGCGAAGACTGTATTTTCCCTTTCAAAGATCTGGCCGGCGTGGGTATTGCGTATAACTTTCTCATCGCACTGCGCGGCAGCCTGCGCAAGGAAGGATTCTGGAAAAACGAAGATTTTCCTAATTTAAAAGATTATCTCGATATTGTCGCTTTGGGAACTATTGGCGACATCGCGCCGCTTATTGATGAAAACAGAATTTTTGCCAAAATCGGTTTGGAATTGATTACTGAAGGCAAGCGGCCGGGAATCAAAGCTCTCAAAGAAGTCAGCGGCGTTGACGGTCAAACGATCGATTCTTTTAAAGCTTCTTTTTGTCTCATTCCCCGCATTAATGCCGCCGGCCGCATCGCCTCTCCTCTGGATGCAGTGGAATTGCTTTTGTCTGAAAATATTGACGAAGCAAGAATGTTGGCAGAAAAACTAGACGGATATAACCGTAGACGTCAATCAATCGAAAAAATTATTTTAAGCGAAATTCTCGAAAAAATCGGCAATATCCCCGATATGGAAAAAATGAACTCGCTGGTTTTTGCGTCCGATAAATGGCACCCGGGAGTTGTCGGCATTGTAGCCTCTCGTCTTGTCGACCTTTTCAGCCGTCCGACATTTGTCATTAGTTTGAATAAAGGTGTGGGGAAAGGCTCCGGCAGAAGCATTTCTGATTTTAATATTTACAAGGGAATTCAGCAATGCGCCTCTCTTTTGCTTTCTTATGGCGGTCACAGCCACGCGGCAGGCATTTCCATCAAGGAAGATGATATTGATGAATTTGCCAGTCTTTTGGATGAAATAATTCACGATAGCGTTCAATCTCCGGAACTTATTCCCCAAACATTTATTGATTCGGAATGCCAACTTTCCGATATCAATCTGAATTTAATCGACCAGATGGATATGCTCGCGCCCTTCGGCAGCAAAAATCCGGAACCTGTCCTTTGTGCCCGTAATATTAAGGTTTCGTCACCGTTAATAGTCGGCAATAATCATTTAAAAATGAGACTCACGAGCAAAGGGATGTCTTGTGATTCTATTTGGTTTAGCATGGGTAAATATCTAAATGCTCTTACGGGAGCCAATCTTGATGTTGCTTTCACGCCGCAAATCAACTATTGGAATGGAGCTTCCGATATTCAGCTAAAGATGAAAGACGTTACTATTCTTTCGTAATATCCAAACTTATTTTTTTGAGGAGGGCATGCCATTAACTTAGCCATTAAAGCAGCATTATTAAGCGCATTTTTATTCCCCGGCTGGGGACAGATTTATTTAAAAAAGTATAAAAGGGGATTAGCGATTATGTTGCCTGTTGCGGCCGGAATTATCTATATTTGCTGGTCGTTAATTCAAGTTGCCATTAGTACGATAAAGGCGGCACCTCCGGAAAAAGGTTCAGTCGATTTAAACACTGTACTCAAATTAACAGATGATTCGTTAAAAACTCTGGATTCAAGAACTCTTTCCTTGATTATGCTTATTATTATCGGCCTGTGGATATATTCACTATTCGACGCCTACATAGTAGGGAAAAAAGAAATTCAAAGTACTGTTGCCCCCAAAGAATAAATTTGAGCGGACATTGCTTATGACCTTCCGCTTTATCCCGCAGTAGCGAGATACCACGGATATCTTCGATATCCTCCGCCTGCGGCGGGATAATTCAACTAGCAGATATCACACGGCACTGCGCTTGTGGAACTCCGCTGGAAATTGCTGAAGGCTTTTTACAATGATGTGACATCCCACAGAGGGATAATATCTGAGTTTCATTAATTCGACTAGCCAATTTAACTTCGCTACGCTTGTTATATCGGAGTCTCAAAACCCCAACCTTTGGTGGGATAATTCGACTATCAAGTTTCAGTGCACTTTGTTTCTGAAACTTGTGTCTCATTACCACTGACGTTGATCAACAATCATCTTCTCGTCCGGTTTGATTTTACCTTTATCCACATACTCCACTTGATCTACTTTGACGGTACAAATTTCTTTAAATATATTTTTAAAACTTTGCTCCCACTGGGCACTGCCAATTTCCGGTGCGATCTTTTCGATAATAATTTTCAGTATATCTTCGTGCCCCTGACGATTCACAACTGCCTGCAGCGGCAGATTGTTGAATTTTGACTGAATCAGTTTAAGCTGGCTGGGCGCTATAAAAAGCCCTCGAACTTTCACCGCATCCCCTATCCTTCCTGAAATTCCGGCAAGACGGTAAGAGGTTCTTCCACAGGGACACTTATCGGTAATTATTCGTGATAAATCCCCTGTCCCGAAACGCAGCAAAAAGAATATTTCATTGAGTCTCGTTACGACTATTTCACCTAATTGTCCCGGAGCAACATTTTTCCCCGTTGATGGATCAACAATTTCGACAATAGTTTCTTCGCAAATGTGCCAGCCGTTTTTCTGAGAACATTCATAAGCCACATCGCCAACTTCAGTAGCTCCATACATTTGATAAGTATCAATGCCATAATCATTTTCAAAAGACCGGCGCATGTCCGGAAATAAAGGTTCCGCCGCGAAACAGGCTCTTTTTAATCGAAAGTCCTTTCTAAAATCAAAGCCCATCTCTTTTGCTTTGGTAATTATCACCATTAAAAAGCTGGGCGTACCGACATAAGCAGTTACTTTTAAATCTTTGATTAATTGCACTTGAATTTGGGAAGAGGAAGTGCCGGAAGGAATCACGGTCGCGCCAACTTTGCGCAGTCCATTATGAAAAGTGAGCCCTGCCGCCACCAGGTGATAAGAAAAAGCGTTGAGAGCTATGTCTTTGGGGCCAATACCCGCGGCGAAAAAAGCACGTGCCCACAAATAATCATTTTCGGAAAGATGCGGTTCATAAACGGGCCCGGGGGAAGTGAAGATTCGATCAATTGGCATCACGGGATTTTCCAACCCGGCATAAGGAGGCTGTTGCATTTCTATTTCCACCAGCTTTTCCCTCGATGTAACCGGCAGCTTTTCCAACTCCTCTCTTGTTTTAATGTTCTTGGGATTGATTTTGTTTTGGCCCAGTATTGCTTTCAGACGGGCTGATTTTTTATAACCCAGTTTCACCATCCTGGCGAGACTTTCATCTTGCCTGGTTTTTCTTTCTTTATTACTCCCCGATTCTTTTTTATCAAATAAGCGTTTCATGAATTACCCTTCTATGTTATAAAATAATTATTATTATGTTTTTTGAATATTAGCTAAACTCGACTTCACCCGGAATTGAACGTAATCTATCGCAGGTCGTAGTTTTACTTTCTTATTTTATCTTTCTCGTTTGCCTTTGATGTAAGGTCCAGGCAGAACCTTCATGCTGTCAGATATTGCTGATACTACAGGGTCATAGAACTCACGCTGGGAGTTTGGGTATGTTATCCTGAAGTTGATGAATTGATCCTTATCTTCTTTATATATCACTTTAGTGTAGAAAACTTTACCGTTATCAATGCCTGATACGACAAACCAGTTTTTCTTTGACACCCTGTACATCACTGCTCTCCGTGGGCTATCCTCTTTTCTGTCGACAACTTCATCGCGAAAGACGCTTTTGAGAGTGTAATTCTCTGGGTTGTTATACCCATAAGCCAACATTATAGTTTTGCCGTCCTTTGATAGGAATTCTTGCCCATCCCCGTTGTCGGCCTCTCCCTGCGGTATGAGGACACCACTAGGATATGAAATGCCAAAGGCGAACCTCACGTTCACGTATCTTTCGTATTTTAGTTCACCAGCAGTCGCTGAAATAGCAAAACTCATCAGCAGTAATAAACCAAAGAGATAGAACAATCTTCTCATCAAGCAATTCTCCATTTGATTGTCAATTTAGCATGACTGCTTTTTGTTGAAAAGGAAAATATTTCATCCAAGTAAGGTTAATACCCTTTCGATTTTGAAGGATAACGAGGCGGAGAGGAGGAAACGACGAAGCGTATTATACATACGTTGAGGAAGTTGACGACGATGCCAACAAAGTTAGCCGAAAAGAAACAATATGGTACTCATCCCCATCCGCTTCTCTTCGGGATACCACGGATATCTTTGATATCCTCCGCCTACGGCGGGATAATTCAGCTAGCAAATATTACTGCACGGCATTTGTAATATTTGAGTTTCATTAATT
>Ga0326726_10002751_pt1 | contig 16108 bp, 17 predicted proteins | sample MHFenrmetagenome_2_FD_207603 | JGI IMG/M metagenome (GOLD analysis project Ga0326726, IMG submission 207603) | Lab enriched peat soil microbial communities from Michigan Hollow, Ithaca, NY, United States - MHF15MN | ecosystem: Environmental > Terrestrial > Soil > Wetlands > Peat | place: USA... | reverse complement strand
CAAGGTCACCGTGTCGAAGAAGTTCTCGACCGCGACCAGCTCGGTCTACCCGGAGTTCGATCAGCTCGTCGCCGACAAGAAGGTCACGTTCGTCGTCATGTTCGGCGAGATCGACGACGGCCCGATCACCGCGAACGAGACCGGCATGCGCAACTTCACGCGCTACGGCAAGTGGCTCGCGGACGCCGGCTACAAGTCGGTCACCGCGCCGCTCGGTCAGCGCTACGAGAAGGTCGTGGCCGGCATCACGGTCCAGATCGATCTCTACTCGCCCAAGGAGTTCTCGGGGCTCGACGACTACGCGCACTTCGCGAACTTCCAGAAGGCGCTGTCGGAGCACGAGGTCATCGCGTGGGACGGCCACTCGATGCTCGGCGCGTCGGACTTCTGGACCCGCCCGACGTACCCCGGCTTCTATCAGATCTTCCTCTACGGCGGCTGCCTCGGCTACGAGTACTACGTCCAGCCGATCCTCCACGGCAAGGGCGACTCGTGGGACAAGGTCGACATCATGTCGAGCGTCGTCGAGGTCAGCGCGGACGCGAACGAGTTCGCCGCCCCCGCGATCGCGAAGATGGTGTGGGCGCTCGATCACCAGTACAAGGCGACGTGGCGCTCGATCCTGATGCAGGTGCGCAACTCGGTCGGCGACTCGACGTTCGGCGTCTCCGGCGTGCGCGCCAACAAGTTCAAGCCCGCCCACTGACCGAGGCTTCGAACAGACGATCTGCGATCGTCAGATACACCGAACCGCCGGTGACCGAGAGGTCCCAGCGGTTCACGCGATCCAGCGTGGTCGCGACGCCGTCGAGAAACTCCGCCGGCACGTGCACGATCTCGATCGCGTCGCCCTTGTGCACGCCGCGCTCGGCGATCGCCTCGCGCAGCGCCGCCGGATCCTTCCACGTGTAGACGACGACGCGCTTGCAGGCCTTCGCGGCCTTGTGCAGGCGATCCGGCGTCGGCGACCCGACCTCGATCCATGCGAGCAGATCGCCCCGCAGATCGCGCTGGACCAGGGCCGGCTCGGTGTCGTCGGAGACGCCGAGCTTGGAGTACTCGAGCCCCTCGGCATGCTCGAGCGCGCGCGCGAGCACGCGCATCACGAGGTAGCGCTCGCTCTCCGATGGATGCTGCGCGACGCGCAGATCGAGGTCGGTGTAGATCTCGCGGTCGGCGTCGGCGAGCGCGATCTCGAACCGGCGCATCGTGGCCGACAGGGCCATCGATCAGCGAGCCTTCACGGTTCGCGCTTGACCAGCTTGTGCGCCCACGCGCGCGGATGCTCGAGGATCTTGTAGTCCTCGTTGTCGACCGCGACGCGACCGGTCTCGTCGTGGATGAACTCGAGCTCGAACTCGACCTCCTGGTCTCCGAGCGCGTCGATGTGCTTGCGATCCGGGTGATCCGCCGCATAACCGACCATGCCGTTGAACGTCAGGAGGTAGGCGCCGATGCCACCGCTCGGGTCGGCGGCGGTCTGTTCGAGGATCGCCGAGCTATCGAGCTGGAGCTTCGCGCCGTCGTTGAGCTTGATGGTCGTGACCTGAGCCTTGTAGCCATCACCGGGCACGCCGTCCGTGGCAAGCCACTTCAGGCGCATGGGGCGATCCTTGTCGAGGCGAAAGTTGACGAGGACGTTGGGCTCGCTCATGGCGCCAGCATACCCAGATCTGCTAACCAACCGCCATGCGCTACCTGCACACGATGATTCGTGTCCGCGACCTCCCCGCGGCGCTGCGGTTTTTCTGCGAGGGTCTCGGCTTGCGCGAAATCCGCAGGCGTGACCACGAGCAGGGCCGGTTCACCCTGGTGTTCCTGGGGGAACGCGATGGAGATAGCCCGCAGGTCGAGCTGACCCACAACTGGGATCACAAGGACGCGTACACGGGCGGCCGCAACTTCGGCCACCTCGCGTACGAGGTCGACGACATCTACGCGGCCTGCCAGCGCTTCGTCGATCTCGGCTACGTGATCTCGCGGCCCCCACGCGACGGTCACATGGCGTTCGTGCGGTCACCCGACCTCATCTCGGTCGAGCTGTTGCAGCGCGGCGCCGCGAAACCCCCGGCCGAGCCGTGGGCCTCGATGCCGAACATCGGCGAGTGGTAGATGCGCGCCGCGGCCGCCGACATCACGAAGGTGATCGCGACGAACCGCAAGGCGACGCACGATTACGAGATCCACGACAAGATGGAGGCCGGCATCCAGCTCGTCGGCTCCGAGGTCAAGAGCCTGCGCGGCGCGCACGTCGTGATCGCCGATGGCTGGGTCGAGATCCGCAAGGGGCAGGCGTTCCTGCACGGCGTCCAGATCCAGGAGTACTCCCAGGCCAATCGCTGGGGCCACGAGCCGGCGCGCGTACGCAAGCTGCTGCTCCACAAGCACGAGATCGAGAAGCTCCATACCAAGACGCAGATCAAGGGCTTCACGCTGATCCCGCTCGCGCTGTACTTCAAGGGCCACCGCGTCAAGGTCGAGCTCGCGCTCGTGACGAACAAGAAGCAGCACGACAAGCGCGCGACGAAGAAGGAAGCGCAAGACAAGCGCGAGATGGATCGCGCGATCAAGCGCGCGCGGTCATAGACACGCGCGCGTCAGCCGGTAGATGTCGTTGGAGAGGCCCGCGTTCCCGGCGAAGTACAGCTCGACGTTATCGGCGGTGACGAACGGATCGCCGACGCCGTTCGTGAACGACATGCCGAGATCGACGACGGTGGGCGCGGAGAAGTTGTCGTCGAGCTGGGCACGCGTCGCCGTGAAGATCTGGGGGACGCCGGTGCCGGCGCGCTCGAAGTAGATCGTGTGGCCGTCGGCGCTGAACGCGGGATAGCCACCCAGACCGAGCGAGCTCGTGCCCATCGGCGTCCACGGGTCGCTGGGGGCCGAACGAACCGCGCGCTGCAGCATGCCGCTGCTCGTCGAGTAGTACATCTCGAGCTCGTCGTCGGAGACCCACGGGCCGTAGACGTCGAACCCGAGCTCCGCGAGCGAGGCCCGCGGACCGAAGGTGTCGCCGCTGCCGGTCGCGACGAACATCGAGTCGACCGCCACCACCGCCAGGGTCGACGAGCCATCGCTCGACAAATACATCCGCGTGTCGCCGGCCGCGAGCACGGCATCGCGATCGTTGGCGGACGTGTTGACGAAGCCCGCCGCGAGCGCGATCGGGGTCCCGAAGTCTGCGGCGAGGCTGGGACGCGTCGCGATGTAGATGTCGAGCGACGTGAGGTCGCGAAACGACTGGAAGTAGAGCGTGAGCCCGTCTCGAGTGAGCACGGGTCCGGCGTCGTCGGTGGGATCGTTGATCCCCGGGACGATCGTCGCGACCGACCACGGGGTGTAGCCCGTGCACGCCTGGGGCGTGTCGGGTTGGTTCCCATCGCCGACAACCATGCGCTCGTCGAACCCGAGCCGCCCGCAGCTCGCGAGCAAGAACAACATCGTGAACCGCACGGATCCCCATCTTCGCACGGCTGAGACGTCCCGTCCCGAAGTGCCGGAATGGCGTTGCTACTCGCGGTGGTACGGCTCGCCGCGGACGATCTTGAACGCGCGGTAGAGCTGCTCGAGGACGAGGATCCGCACGAGGCGGTGCGCGATCGTCATGCGCCCGAACGCCAGCAGGCGCTTCGCGCGCGCGCGCACGGCATCGCCGTGGCCATCGGCGCCACCGATCGCGAACGCGACGGGCGCGCCACCGCCGTGTGATTGCTCGGCGGCGAGGAGCTCGGCGAGCTGGTGGCTCGTGATCATGTCGCCGCGCTCGTCGAACACGTAGAGGTGCGTGTTCGCCGGCAAGCTGGCCAGCATCGCGGCCTCGTCCTTGGCCTCGGTGATCGCGAGCGTGCAGTACGGGCGCAGCCGCTTCTCGTACTCGTCACTCGCGGCGACGAGGTACGCCTCCTTGAGCTTGCCGACCGCGGCGACCGTGATCTTCACGAAACCGCGGACGATTCGTACTGCTCGTCGACCGGGATCCGCGCCTCGGCGGGGACGTCGATCGGGATCCGCGGCGCGTCGTTCCACAGCCCTTCGAGATCGTAGTGCTCGCGCGCCGAGTGCAAGAACACGTGGACGACGAAGTCGCCGTAGTCGATCAGCGCCCACTGGCCGCTGCGCGCGCTCTCGGTGCTGATCGGGCGCATGCCTTCGGCCTTGAGGCCGGCCTCGATCGCATCGGCGATCGCGTCGACCTGGCGATCGGAGCGACCCGACAGCACGAGCTGATAGTTGCAGAACGAGCACAGCTGCCGGACGTCGAGCAGTATCGGCTCGAGTCCTTTCTTTTCGAGCGCGAGGGCGAGCGCGCGCATCGCGCCGCCCAGTCCCTCGGTCGTCTCGGGTTGTGGAGACGAATCCTCGCTGCGCCTGCCGCGCGGTGAGTTGCTCGCGTGTGCCGCGACCTTCTTGCTGTCCTTACCGCTCGTCTTGCCCTTAGCCATGCGTGTGTGTCTGTCCCTTCTCCCCCGCGGTCAGGTCCGGATCTGCCCGGTGCCGCGAACGACGAACTTGGTGGTGGTGAGGCCTTCTGCTCCCATCGGACCATACGCGTGAAGTCGCGTGGTCGAAATCCCGATCTCGGCCCCGAGCCCGAGCTCGCCGCCATCGGCGAACCGGGTCGAGGCATTGACCATCACGGTCGACGAGTCGACTTCGCGCAGGAAGCGCTCCGCGATCGCCCGATCGGTGGTGAGGATCGACTCGGTGTGGTTCGAGCCGTAGTGCTCGATGTGCGCGATCGCGGCATCGAGATCGTCGACGACGCGCACCGCGAGCACGAGATCGAGGTACTCGGCGTACCAGTCGTCCTCGGTCGCCGGCGTGGCGCGCGCCAGCGAGCACACCGTGGCATCGCCGCGGAGCTCGACGGTGGGGAGCGCGGCGGCCAGGCGCGGTACGAACGCGGGAGCGATCGCCCGGTCGACGAGCACGGTCTCGACGGCGTTGCACACCCCGGGGCGCTGCACCTTCGCGTTGGCCACGATCGCGAGCGCGCGCTCCTGATCGGCGGCGGCGTGGACGTAGATGTGGCAGACGCCCTTGTAGTGCTTGATGACCGGCACCCGCGCGTGCTCGGCGACGAACCGGATCAGGCCTTCGCCGCCGCGCGGGATGCAGAGATCGATCAACTCGTCGAGCTTCACGAGATCGGCGATCGCCTCGCGCTCCGTGAACGGCACGAGCTGTACGGTCTCGGCGGGGAGCTTCGCCGCGGCGAGCCCGGCCTGCACCGCGCGGAGCAGGGCGCGGTTGGTCTCGAGCGCCTCGCGGCCACCGCGGAGGATGCACGCGTTACCGGCCTTGAGGCACAGCGCCGCGGCATCGGTCGTGACGTTCGGGCGTGCCTCGTAGATCATCGCGATCACGCCGAGCGGGATGCGCACGCGCGAGATGTCGAGGCCGTTCGGGCGCGTCTCGGCGCGCTCGACGCGGCCGAGCAATGCCGGCGCCGCGGCGATCTCGCGCACCGCGGTGGCGAGCCCGGTGATGCGCCGGTCATCGAGCTTCAGGCGATCGAGGAGCGCGGCGGACATGTGCGCGGCTTCCCCGGCGGCCAGATCCTTCGCGTTCGCCGCCAGGATCTCCGGCCGCGCGCGGTCGATCGCGTCGGCGATCGCGAGCAGCGCCTGCGTGCGCTGATCCTCCGAGGCCCTCGCGACGATCCGCGACGCTGCGCGCGCCGCTTCGGCCACGCTACGAACCTGGGTTTGTCTCTCCAGCGAGGAGGTCACTTGGTCTCTGGGCTACCTGATCCCAGCCTGGCCTCGATACAGGCCGATTGCAAGCCCGATAGACTCGCAGCGTGGTGGACCCAGTCGAGTACGACAGTTACTTCGTCCCAGCGCTGTTCGAGCCATGGTCTCGCGAGCTCATCAAACGGGCCCAGGTCTGGAAGGGCGACCGCGTGCTCGATGTCGCATGTGGCACCGGGATCGTCGCGTGTCGCATCGCCGGCACCGGGGCAAAGGTGACCGCGATCGACCTGTCGCCGGAGCGCCTCGAGCAGGCACGCATCCGCGCGAAGGACGAGAACGTGCCGGTCACGTTCGTCGAAGGCGATGCCACCGCGATGCGGTTCCCCGCGGGCTCGTTCGATCTCGTGACCTGCCAGCAAGGCCTGCAGTTCTTCGCGGACCGTGCGAAGGGCGCCAAGGAGCTCCGGCGCGTGATCGCCTCCGGTGGTCGCGCGGTGATCGCGTGCTGGCGGCCGCTCGACCACAACCCGGTCTACCAGGTCGTCGACGCGATCGCGGCGCGGCACTTCGGCGGCGGCTACGGTGGCGCGTTCTCGTTCGGCGACGAGACCGCGCTGAAGCAACTGCTCCTCACCGCCAAGTTCATGGTGGTACAGATCGAGACCGTGACGCGGCTCGTGAAGTGGCCCGACCCCGTACGCTTCATCACCAGCTCGCTCACCAGCATCGCCGCCGAGCGCGGCGCCGACGCGGCGAAGGTCGCCGAGGCGATCGCCGAAACCCAGGCAGCGCTCGCACCGCACGTCGTCGATGGTGTGCTGGAGATGATGACGGCATCGCTGATCGCCGTCGGCCGCGTATCCGCGAAGTAGCCGCGATCCTACAGCACGACAAGATCGTCGCGATGGATCGCCTCGTCGGCGCCCTTGAAACCGAGCAGGCCCTCGATCGCCACGGACTTCGCGCCACAGATCTTCTTCAGATCGCCCGCCGCGTAGGCGACGAGGCCGCGTGCGAGCTCGGTGCCGTCGCGGGTGGTGATCGAGACGGTGTCGCCGACTTCGAAGTCTCCCGCGACGCTGACGATGCCGGCGGGGAGCAGGCTCTTGTGGTGCTTGCCGACGGCGGTGGCAGCGCCGTCGTCGACGACGACCGTGCCGGCGGGCTTCGCGCCGATCGCGATCCATTGCTTCCGCGCGGAGAGGGCTCGCCCTTTCGGTCTCGGCGGCACGAACAGCGTGCCGAGGTCGTCGCCGGCGAGCACGCGCGGCAACACGTCGGGCTCGCGACCGGGCGCGACGATCGCCGCGATCCCGCTGCGGGTCACGATGCGGGCCGAGCCGACCTTCGACGCCATGCCGCCGGAGCCGACCCCGCTCGTCGACCCGCCGGCGACGGGCGCGGCCTCGTGCTCGATGTCGCGCACGATCGGCATCCGCACGCCCGCGGCGTCGCGAACGCCCTCGACGTCGGTGAGGATGATCAGCGCGTCGGCGGACACGAGGTTGCACACGAGCGCGGCGAGCTGATCGTTGTCGCCGAACTTGATCTCCTCGGTCGCGACCGTGTCGTTCTCGTTGATGATCGGCACGACGCCGTGGTCGAGCAGCGCGCGCAGCGTCATGCGCGCCGACAGGAACCGCCGCCGATCGCCGAGGTCGTCGTGCGTGAGGAGGACCTGGCCGATCGCGATGCCGTGCGCCGCAAACCCCTGCTCCCAGTGCTGCATCAGCCGCGACTGGCCGACCGCGGCCGCGGCTTGCAGCCCGGGCAGCTCGGTGGGCCGCGCCGCGAGCTTCAGGCGATCGATGCCGAGCGCGATCGCACCCGACGACACGATCACGATCTCGACGCCACGCTCGCGCAGCGCGACCACCTGATCCGCGATCGCCCGAGGCCGGCTCGCGGGAGCCTCGGCGACGAGCCGGCTGCCGATCTTGACGACGACGCGCTTGGCCTGGGCCAGCGCCATCCTCTCGGGCGCGTTCACTCGGTGTCAGCCTTGGCAGCGAGCCGGGCCCGCCAGCGGCGATCGAGGGCCTCGATCGTGGCGTCGAGGTACGGGTTGACCTCCGACGACAGCTGGACCTCGATGGCCGCGACGGTGCGCGACAGGAAGTTCGTCTTTTCGGCGAGCGCGGCCTCGATCGCCTGTTCCGTCTCGTCGACGTGCTCGCCCTCGGTCACCTCGGAGCGCTTCGCGAGCAACCGCCGCAACCCGCCGCGCGACGCGATGTCGGCGAGCTCGAGCGGTGCCTTCAGCGTGGCGCGCGCGGCCGATAGCACGCCGCGGCGAAACGGGTGCAGGGCCAGCGCGCCCGGGGTTTGCGCGATCGCGCGCCCGATCTCGTCACGGAGCTCGAGCGCCGTCGGGCCGTCGAGCGCGAGTCCGGTGTGGAGCTTCGCGCAGTAGTGATCGAACAGCGTCATGTGCATGAACGTCTTCGACGCCGAGCGCGCGCGGTTCACGGTGGCGAGCGCGAGCATCATGCGCCTCGCGGCGGTGCTGGCGATGCGCAGCGCGATGCTGCCGGCCGCCATGTCGACGATCGACGGCGGCGGCGTGGTGCCGTGGACGAGGTTCGTGGTCGCCTCGGGTGTGAGATCGACCTGGTGCGACGCGGCGATCCGGCGATAGCCACCGCCGACGATCCGCGTGATCGCCCAGTCGTCGACGAACGGCACCGGCACCGCGCCGGCGAGGCTGCCGAGCACCGCGCGCGCGATGATCGTGCGGCGCTGGCCGGCGAGGTAGTCGCGGCGCGGGACCAGCGCGATCACTTTTCCGCCTTCGGCTCGGGCTTCGCCTGGCCCTTGTCACTCGCCTTCGGGTCGGCGCTCCCTTGGGCTTTCGGCGCGGGCTTGGCCGCGTTATTGGGGACCTTGCGCGACGGCGGTGCGATGCCCTGCAGCAGGTAGTCGCGATCGTCGACCTCGCGTAGCCGCTCGGGCGTGGCGACGACCTCCTCGGTGGCCGGCGTGGCGATCGCCGCGGGCTGGCCGATCGCGCTGATGTCGCTCTGCACGGAGACCTGCATCGCGAACCGCCGGCCGTCGCGCGTGAACCCGATCGTGCCGGAGAGCTTCACGGCGAGCGGCACGCCCTTGTCGGCATCGAGCACGACCTCGCCGGTGAGGGCGTCGATCGTGCGCGTCTCGCGCCACTTGCGCTGCGCGAGCGGCTCGGCCGCCGGCTTCTTCGGCGACGGCGCCGGCTTGATCTCGATCTTGCGCCCGGTGCGCCCGGCGAGCTGCACGGTGCCCTTGTCGGTGAGCTCGACGCCCGGCGCGAGCAGCTCCCACGTCGCCGCGATCGGATCGTAAAACTGGTCGGCGATCTGCGTGGGCTCGTCGGGCGTCTCCGGCGCACGCTCGTGCCAGCGCTGGTAGCGCGGCCGCAGGTACAGCTTGCCGCCGACGTACGTGGTCTCGCGGCCGTAGTCGGCGGAGTTCGTGTAGCTCGCGTGGAACGTGCCCTGCTCACCACCCTCGATGATCGTCTTGTCGTCGAGGTCGGTCACCGGCTTGCCTTGCTCCGTGACGTGCGTGGCCATCACGACGGTCACGCCGTGCACGCCGAGGAGCTCCACGACCTCGTGGTGCGACAGCGACAGCGCGGCGCCGAGCTCGCGGGGATCCTTCGTCGCGCGGTCGACGTCGATCGTCGCGGCCTTGCCGTTCGGCGCCACGACTAACCCGCCGAGATCGCGATCCGGCACGCCCTGCGACCGTCCGCAGCCGAGCGCGACAACCGTGACTGCGAGGAGGGCGCGCATCGACGAGTGTTCTTAGCTTTCTCGACGGCCGGGGTCAACCAGGCTACCGTCTCGCAACGTGCAGCAAGAGCTCCAGGTTCTGACCACACCGGTGGGGCTGGTCTTTGCCGTGCTGCTCGGCCTCCTGTGGGGCAGCTTCGCGAACGTCTGTATCTACAGATGGCCGCCCACCGACGAGTTTCCGAAGGGGCGCTCGGTGGTCCGCCCCGGCTCGCACTGCTCCGCCTGCAAGCAGCCGATCGCCTGGTACGACAACGTGCCGCTCTTCAGCTACCTGTGGCTCCGCGGCAAGTGCCGCGCCTGCAAGGCCGCGTTCTCGCCGCGCTACTTGCTCGTCGAGGCGCTGACCGGCGCGCTGTTCGGGGTGGCGTGGTGGTTCACGCTCGGCACCGGCGGCACGTTCGACACGCTGAACGTGCGCCTGCTGTGGTTCGTCGTCGATGCCGCGTTCGTGTTCGTGATGGTCGTGGTCACGTTCATCGATCTCGACACGATGCTGATCCTCAACAAGGTCGTCGTGCCGGCGGGGATCCTGTTCTATGCGGTGACGTTCGCGCTCCCGGGCTACTCGTGGCAGGACGGCCTCATCGGCGCGGCGATCGGCTATGGCGTGCCGTGGCTGATCGGCGAGATCTACTTCCGCATCAAGAAGCGCGAGGGGTTGGGGCTGGGGGATGGTGCGTTGCTCGCGATGATCGGCGCGCTGCTCGGCTGGCGCGGCGTGGTCGTGTCGTTGTTTGGCGGCTCGGTGGTCGGGTCGGTGCTCGGTATCGCCACGTTGCTGGTGGCTCGCCGGCAACCGCAAGATGACCCCGAAACCGACTCCGAGACCGATTCCGAGGAGCCTGAGGCCACCTTGATGAAGACCGAGCTGCCATTTGGGCCGTTTCTCGCGATCGCGGCGGTCTTCTATCTGTTCGCGGCGCCGTGGATCCAGCTGCACTTCAAGCTATATTCGTGACGTGAGTGGCCAAGCGGCCGAGCAGATTATCGCCGGCGTCGTGCTCTCGGAGCGCCTCGCCGTCACGATGTATGGCGCCATACATCGGGCGCAGTTCAACGGCCAGCGCAACCTGCGCGGGCTCGTGGTCGACTCCAAGATCCTGAGCGAGGACACGTTCCGCATCACGCTCACCGATCCGCGAGTCATCGAGAGCGTCACCAAGCTCGAGCACACCAACATCGTCCCGACGTTCACGGTCGAGTCGGGTGGTCCCGATGTCGTCGTCGTCACCCGCGGCGTCGGCCGCTACGTCACGGTCCAGGACCTCATCACCAACGCCAAGTCGCGGCAGAAGCAGGGCGGCAAGCTGTCGATCCCGGTCGCCGGGCTGATCGGCAAGTCGGTGATCGAGGCGCTCGCCAACGCGCACAAGGCCGGCGTGATCCACGGCGCGGTCCACCCGCGCAGCGTGCTGATCGACGAGGACGGCGCGGTGCGGCTCGGCGACTTCGCGGTCGGCCGCGCGCTCACGACCGCGGTCGCCCAGGGGGCCGATTCGTCGCTGTGGCGCGGGCTCGCGGGATACATCGCGCCGGAGCTCGTCGTCGGCGAGGACCCCACGCCCGGCGCCGACGTATTCGCCGTCGGCGCGATGCTGTTCACGATGCTCTCCGGCGAAGCCCCGCCGGGGGCGTTGCGCGTGACGCCTGCCGTCGAGCGACTCGTCCAGCGCGCGCTCGACACCGATCCGCAGCGGCGCTACAAGTCCGCCACCGATCTGCTCGAGAACCTGATCGAGGCGATGGAGGACGATCGCTGGGAGCTCGCGGATCGTGCCGAGCTGATCAAGGAAGCCGGGCTCTCGCGCGCCGACTCGAACATCGACGACGCCACCGAGGACCTGCTCGCGTCGCTCGGCAGCTCCGCGGTGTCGGTCACGCCGACCCGCCCGAGCATGGACCTGCGCGCCGAGGCCTCGGTCGCGCGCCACTCGTCACCGCGCCACTCGTCACCGGCGGGCGCGAAGCCCGGCGCCGGCCGGCTCGACGCGCTACTCGCCGATCTCGGCGCCACCGAGCACACGAACGTCACGCACGTCGATGACGAGCCGTTCCGGCGCGATCCGATCTCGGAGCTCATCAACCTCGATCCGCGCAAGCGCGAGGCGATCGTGTCGACGGCGCGCGTGCCGTCGCTGGACGATCCGGACGACGAGACTCCGCTGCCCAAGCCGATGGTGCGCGACTCGGCCAACGACTTCAGCGCCACGTCGCGCCGGCCGTCGTCCGGGGCCGGGCGCGCGACCAGCGCCGACGAACGTGCCGCGCTGGCCGCGATCGGCGATCTCGATCACAGCGCGCGCCGCGTCTCGACCGCCGGCGATCAGGCGACCGCCGCGGCCGCGAAGCTCGAAGAAGCCGCGGCCCGTGCGGAGCGCGCCGCGCATCGCCTCGAGACCGGCCAGGTCGTCAAGGACGCCGAGCCGCCGCCCAAGCCGAAGCAGCAGCGCATCATCCCGGTCTCGCTCGTCGAGCCGATCGACGACAACTACAAGCCGCCGCGCCTGAAGAGCCGGGTGCCCGGCATCATCATGCTGATCATCGCCGCCGGCGCGATCTACTTCATGTACCACCAGTTCACGAAGCAAGAGGACATCGACGAGGCGGCGAAGAAGACCGAGGCCGAGAAGAAGGCCGAGGCCGAGAAGAAGCAGCACGACGCGATCGAGGATCTGCCCGACCCGGGCGCGATCCGCGTGTCGTCGAACCCGCCGCAGGCCGGCGTGTGGCTGAAGATCGGCCGCACCCCGGTGACGTCGATCCCGCTGACGTCGGCGCAGATGCACGAGATCCGCGTCGAGGGCGTCGACGGCTTCGATCCGATCGACACCCAGGTCGTCGCCGCGCACTGGAATGGTGACAAGGCTCACCGCAAGGCGCAGATCGCGATCACGCTGAAGCCGTCCGCGAAGGATCCGAAGACGGGCAAGCCCGCGCCGGTGAAGCTGCCGGTGATGCCGCCGAAACCGCCCGATGCAACCGGGTTCCCGCCGGGGCGCGGCACGATCGAGGTCACGTCCACGCCGGCGAGCGCCGAGGTGTGGATGTACATCGGCATGACGAACAACGTCGAGCTCAACGGGATCCAGGCCGGCGTCGCGTACGAGCTGCGCGTGCTCGCCGATGGCTATCTGCCCGGCTACATCTCGGTCACCGCCGACGAGTGGCGCGACGGCGGCGACCCCGCCGTGCCGATCAACCGCGCGAAGAAGAAGTCCGTGCTCGAGAAGTCGGTCGACCTCGTCGCCGATCCGAACGCTCCCAAAGATCCGAAAGCGCCGAAAGACTCGAAAGACCCGAAAGACCCGAAAGACCCGAAGAAGGGGAAGTGATGGCAACGGCGCGCACGCTCCACGTGCGTTGCTCGACCTGGGAGCAGGTCGAGGTGTTCACGACGCGGAAGCTCCGTAAGGGCAAGCTGTTGTCGATGAAGGTGCCGTTCGAGGCCAAGGTCGGCACGCCGGTCACGCTCGGGCTCGAGCTCCCGAACCAGCTCGTGATCGCGATCGATGGCATCGTGCAGCGCGCGTCGCCGGTCGAGAACGACCGGACGTGGATCGAGCTCGAGCTCAGCATGAGCGACGAGGTCATGCTGCGGATCAAGGCGATGGCCTCGCACGAGGTCGAGCCGGGGACCGATCCGCAGATCCAGAGCATCCCGGCGGTTCGCAAGTCGACGGTGCAGCAGGCCGACGATCTCCCGGCCGACGAGCGCGAGCTGTTCCAGCACCTGTCGGGCGAGCTGCGCCGGCTGCGCGCGGCCGCGGTGCACGACGTGCTCGGCGTACCCGCGAACGCGGGGCCGGAGCTCATCCGCACGAGCTGGAAGAACCTCATCCGCCGCCATCATCCAGATCTCGTCGCGCGCCGCGGCGCACCCGCGATCACGCACCTCGCCGAGGAGCTCACGATCCTGTCGAACCGCGCGTACGATCGGCTGCGCGCGGCGCTCGTCGCCGAGGGCCGCGGCGTGATCGTCGGCCCGACGCTGTCCACGCCGCCGGGTTGGCTCGTCGGGTTCGAGGACATCTCGAGCGGCGATGGCTCGCCGGCGCCGCGCGTGCCGACGAAGTTCGAGCGCGCCGAATCGCCCGCGCCGGCCGCGACGCCGTCGGCGGGACCGCTGCAGGGCGGCGAAGCGTTCGAGACCCGCGCACGCGCGATGCTCGGGCAGGGCGACGCCAACGCCGCACGCGAGGTGCTCGCCGCGGCGCTCGTGATCTATCCGCGCTCGAAGTCGCTGCGGTCGATGTACTACGTCGCGACCGCGCTCGTGGCCGTGCAAGACGGCGAGATGATGCTCGCGACGTCGCAGCTCGAAACCGCGCTCGCACACCACGAGCAGTGCAACGAGGCCGCGGCCATGCTCGAGTACATCCGCAAGCACGGCACGCCGAAGGCCGATGACATGCGGAGATTGTTTCTGTGACGAAGAAGGAGCGTGCGGTCGGGATCGACCTCGGCACGACCAACTCGGTCGTCGCGGTGATCGATCGCGACGGCGCGCCGCGCATCCTCACCACCGAGGAAGGCTCGACCACGATGCCGTCGCTCGTGTGGTACTCGCCCGACGGTCCGGTCGTCGGCGAGCGCGCGCGTGAAGGCCTCGACCAGAGCCCCGACATGACGGTGTTCGGTGCCAAGCGCCTGCTCGGGCGGCGCTTCGATCATCCCGAGATTCGCAAGCTCGCGCGCATCCTGCCGTACGAGCTCACCGAGGCGCCGAACGGCGATACCTGGATCCAGCTCTCGGCCGGGCGAGCGATCAGCCCCGAGGAAGTCTCGGCGTTGATCCTGCGCGAGCTCAAGCGCACCGCCGAGCGGTTCTTCGGCGAGCCCGTGACGCGCGCGGTGATCACGATCCCGGCGTGGTACGACGCCGCGCAGCGCCAGGCCACCAAGGACGCGGCGCAGATCGCCGGGCTCACCGTGCTGCGGCTGCTCAGCGAGCCGACCGCGGCCGCGCTCGGGCACGGTGCGCATCGCGGCGCCGATCGGCGCTACCTCGTGTGCGACCTCGGCGGCGGCACGTTCGACGTCGCGGCGGTGGATGTCGATGCCGGCGTGTTCGAGGTCCTCGCGACCACCGGCGACCCGTTCCTCGGCGGCGACGATGTCGATCGCGTGGTGGTCGAGAACCTCGTGCGCGACGTCCGCGCGGCGCGCGGGATCGATATCTCGACCGACGCGATCGCGATCGAACGCCTGCGGCTCGCCGCGCAACGCACGAAGCACGAGCTGTCCGATCGCCAGCAGGCGAAGCTCGCGATCGCGGAGCTCGCGCAGCTGCCGTCGGGCAAGGGCGTCGACTACGCGCGGAACGTGCGCCGCGAGGAGGTCGAGACGTGGGCGGCGCCGCTGATCAAGCGGCTGGAGGCCCCGGTGCGGGAGGCGCTGCGCCGGTGCGCGCGGCGCAACGAGGATGTCGAGGAGATCCTGCTCGTCGGTGGCAGCACGCGGATGCCGATCGTGCGCCGCGAGCTGGCGCGGATCGTCGGTCGCGAGCCGAGCGTGATCCCGAATCCCGAGGAGGTCGTCGCGGTCGGGGCGGCGCTCGAGGTGGCGCGGCTCGATGGCACGATCGAAGGCGTGCTGCTGATCGACGTCGCGGCCCGCGGGCTGTCGATGTCGACGCAGGACAGCGAGTGCGAGATGGTGATCGCGCAGAGCGCGATCGTGCCGACGCGCGAGCATCGCCTGCTCGCGACGCGCCAGAACGACCAGCCCCGGATCGAGTTCGATCTGTGGGAGGGCGAGTCCCCCGATCCCGCGCGCAACCGCCATCTCGGGCGCTACGCGGTCGTCGATCTTCCGCTGGCACCCGCGGGCGACGTGCTCGTGCTCGTCGAGGTCACCATCGACACCGACGGCGTGGTGCGCCTCGGCGCGGCAGAGCTCGTCTCCGGCGAGCGGCTGACGCTCGAACAGATCTTCCACGCCGGCCTGACGCGCGCCGAGGTGACCCGGCTCGCGCGGCAGATGCTGGAAGCGCCGGCGTGATGCGCTGGGCGGTCGTGCTCCTCGTCGGAACGGCGTGCGGCGCGGCGCCGCCAGCCCCGGTACCGCCGGCCAAAGAGCTCCAGCTCAACCAGAGCGGCGCGATGGTGAACATCGACGCGGCGCTGGTCGCGAACTACGTCACGATCGTCGATTTCTGGAGCGAGTCGTGCGGCGCGTGCGTCGAGGTCGGCGCCAAGGTCACGGCCGCGATCGCCGATCAGGCGAACGTCATCCTGCGCAAGATCGATGTCGGCGACGGCTTCACCGCGGTCGCGCACGCGTACGACATCAGCGCGCTGCCGCACTACAACGTCTACGACACCAAGAAGCGGCTGCGCTACGTCCTCGTCGGCGGCGATTGCCTGCGCGCCCCCGAGCTGGCCCGCGCACTGCTCGCCGAACGCTGACTTTGAGTTGCACGATGCCGCCACGTCGCTCCTGTCGAGCCGCAGATCGGATCGAACGCAGAGGCGCAGAGGCATGGGGAGAGATCGCAGAGGACAAGATCTCCGCGGACGTTCGCTCGTGCTCTACCAACCCGATCTCTGCGGCCTCTATCCATGCCTCTGCGCCTCTGCGTTTTTCCGGCTCTGACAACGCCGTGAGCGTACCGGGCGAACGTCGAAAGCG
>Ga0326726_10002750_pt1 | contig 16111 bp, 9 predicted proteins | sample MHFenrmetagenome_2_FD_207603 | JGI IMG/M metagenome (GOLD analysis project Ga0326726, IMG submission 207603) | Lab enriched peat soil microbial communities from Michigan Hollow, Ithaca, NY, United States - MHF15MN | ecosystem: Environmental > Terrestrial > Soil > Wetlands > Peat | place: USA... | reverse complement strand
GACGCCTCACCACCCCATCGCGCGGGCTCGGACGACGATGACCTCCGCGGCGCCGTCCATTCCCAGCAGGCCGGTGTTGAGGATCATGTGGTAGTGGGTGGGGTCATCCCAGTCCCGCCCGTAGTGCTCGCGGTGGTAGCGGCTCCGCTGGGCGTCGGTCTCGTCCATCAGGCGCTCGGTGGCCCGGCGGTCCAACCCCTCGGACTGCATTGCGGTAGTGATGCGGAACTCCCGGGTGGCGACCAGCTTGACGTGAAGCACGCCGCTCTCGCGCCCGAGCACCGCCGGCGCCGCGCGACCCACGAGGACGGCCCGGCCTTCCGCCGCGATCTCCTTGACCACCATCTCCGTGAGCCGTACCAGGCTGGGTTCCGCCGCGCGCACCGCCACGCCCAGCTCAGGCACCGCGAACTCCTGGGACGACGCGGCCAGTGCCCGGGCCAGCCGCTCCACGAATCCCGGCACCCGCTCATCCTGCTCCGCAACGATCTCGGGGGTGAGCCCCGCCCGGCGGGCCACGCGAGCGACGATCTCGTTGTCGACCACAGTCCACCCCAGCCGTTCCGCGACCAGCCGGGCGACCTCGGAGCCGCCGGCGCCGTATTGCCGGGTAATGGTGATGAGCATGGTCAACTCGACTCGGGCATGACAGCCGGCGTCAGGCCAGGGAGGGGGAACAGTCCAGCGGCCGCAGGGCTTCGCGCGCTTCCCGGCAGGCGGCGGTGATGAGCTGGAGCGGCAGATCCGGCGCGGACCCGATGGCCATCGCGTTGCCCCGGGCGGACAATGGTCAGGTAAAGGTACCCCGCAACCAGTGACGCGACAGGGCGCCTCAGCCCGGTGTGGCCGGCTCACTCGGGGCAGAGGGTCCCGCGGGAACCGGGAGACGACCGACCGACCGGTGCCGCTGCCATGCAAGTGCCAGCGCCACCAGAGCGCACACCGCACCACCCACCACGAAGCTCACGTGGACCCCGAGATGCTCCGAGATCCAGCCCGCCTGCAGCGAGCCAAACGGCGCGAGTCCGAGGACCACGAACGAGTAGAACCCCATGACCCGGCCGCGCAGGTGGTCGGGGGCCTCGGTCTGCAGCAGGGTGTTGGTGCTGATGGCCGCCAGTACGCTGCCGAACCCCGCGACCGCCAGGCCTGCCAGCGCCAGAGGGTACGAATGGTGCGCGGCGGAGAGGGCCAGCACCAGCGCGAACAGCAGGATGGCCGTGACGATCAGCCGGCGGCGATCCACCCGGTGGCCGATGGAGGCCATCGCGATGGCACCGAGTGCCGCTCCCACACCAACCGCCGACATGAGCCCGCCATATCCCCCCGCACCGAGACCAAGCACCTGGCGCGCGTACACCGGCAGCATCGCCAGTACCGGACCCAGCCCGAAGATGCTCAGTGCCGCCGCCATGCCAAGCAATGCCCGGGGCTCGGCCTGGCCCAGGGCGTAGCGGACTCCATCGCGGAAGGTGGGTTGCAGGTCATGAGGCCGCTCGAGCGCGCCGGGAAAGGGGGGGCGCATCCGGCCAAAGGCGATGATGACGGCGAGAAAGCTCACGGTATTGGCGGCGAAGCACGCCGTCGTCCCGAGCGTGGCGATCAGTCCGCCCGCCACCACCGGCCCGACGATCCTCGTCAGGTTGAAGACCGAGGAGTTGAGCGCGATGGCGTTGATGAGATCCTCGCGGCCGACCATTTCCATCATGAACGACTGCCGGATCGGCACCTCGAACGCCGAGCAGACGCCGAGCATCGGTGCGAGCACCATGATCCATCCCACCGTGATGTGGCCGGTCGCGGTGAGCAGGGTGAGGGCCAGGGACTCGATCAGCATCCCGGTCTGCAGCATGGAGATGGCGCGGCGCTTGTCCACCCGGTCGGCCAGCACCCCGCCGTACAGGGTGAGCAGCAGGATCGGCAGCGACTCGAGGGAGGTAACCAGTCCGACCAGGAAGGGCGAATTGCTCAGCTCCAGCACCAGCCAGCCCTGGGCAACCACCTGCATCCAGGTGCCGACCAGAGACACGAACTGGCCGATGAAGAACAGCCGGAAATTCCGGTGGCGCAGGGCGTGGAACGGATGGCGGGGGGCGGCAGGCACGGAGGAACGGTAACCAGCCGACCTCCCTTCGTCAGGGTGGCCGCGTACGGGGCGGCCCGATCGCTCACCCGTCGCGCAACGCGACCAGAGGGTCTACCCGCGTAGCCCGGCGGGCTGGAATGAAGATCGCCACCACCGTGACCCCGAGCAGGAGCCCGACCGCCCCCCCGATGGAGGCTGGGTCGAGCGGGCCGACTCCCACCAGCTGGCTCGCCAGGAGGCGCGACGTGACCAGGGCCCCCACCAGCCCCAGCGCGACTCCGGTGAGCGCGAGCGAGATGCCTTCCCTGAAGAGCAGCCGCTGGACCACTCCGGGTCCGGCTCCGAGCGCAACCCGGATGCCGATCTCCCGGGTCCGCTGAGTCACCGAGTAGGCGATGACACCATAGAGGCCGATCGCCGCCAGCCCCAGCGCCGTGGCGGCGAATCCGCCGAGCAGCAGCAAATGGAACCGGCGCTGCTCCAGGGTGCTGGCCTCGAGCTCGGTCATGGTGCGCACCAGGAAGACCGACTGTTCGGGATCGATGGCCGCGAGTTCGCGGCGGATCGAGGGGAGGAGCTCATGCGGATCGCCGTCGCTCCGTAGCACCAGCGTGATGATCGGTTCGGGGCCCTGGGCGTAGGGGTAGTAGACCAGCGGTGTCGACGAGCGGTCCAGCCCCTCGTCCCGGACGTCGCGGACCACGCCGACGACGGTCCTCGGCGCCTGGTCGTTTCCCAGCTGGATCCGCCGACCGATCGGATCGACCTCGCCGAAGAAGCGGCGGGCCGCCGCCTGGCTCAGCAGCGCGACGAGCTGCGTGCCTGCGCTGTCTGCGGCGGTGAGCCCGCGTCCCCTCAGGAGCCCGATTCCGAGGCTCGCCAGGTACTCCCCGGCCGCGATCCGGTAGTTCACCGGCGCCTCCGACTCCTCGCTGCTTCCCTCGAGCCTGATCGTGGTACGGCCACCGAGGTTGCTGAGCGGGAGAGTGTTGACCGCGCCGGCCGCCCGGACGCCTGGCAGGAGCCTGAGCCGCTCGATCGCGGTGCCGGTGAAGTGGCGTTGGGCGGCCTGATCGGGATACCGTGAAGGCGGCAGGATAGTGAGCATGGTGAGCACGTTGCGGCCGTCGAATCCCGGCTCGACGGCCAGCAGGGCACCGAAACTCCGGAGCAGCAGGCCCGCACCCGTGAGCAGCACCACCGAGAGCGCCACCTCGACCACCACCAGGCCGCTCCGGAGCCGGGCGCGACCACCCGCGGCGCGGTCTCCCTCGCGCAGCGCCTGGGCCAGCGGGCCCCGCGCCCCGGCGAGGGCGGGTGTAAGGCCGAACAGCACGCCGCTCACCAGCGAAAGGGCCACGGTGTACCCCAGGATGCGCCCGTCGATCGTGACCTCCCCCATCCGCGGAATGGAGTTCGGCGCCAGCGCCCGGATCAGGTCGACGCCCCACGAGGCGGCCAGAATCCCGAGCCCGCCTCCGAGCAGCGCCAGCACCACCGACTCGGTCAGCACCTGCCGCACCAGCCGGCCGCTGCCCGCGCCCAGCGCGAGCCGGAGGGCGAACTCCCGCTGCCGGCTGGCGCCGCGCGCGACCAACAGGCCGGCGACATTGGCGCAGGCGATCAGCAGGACCAGGCCAACCGCCCCCAGCAGGACCAGCAGCGGCTGCCCCGCGTCTCCCACCACCTCCTGCTTGAGCGCCGCGAGAGCGAGCCCCTGTTCGCGGTAGTAGTCGGGGAACTGGTCGGCGAGTCTGGCCGCGATGCCCGCCAGCTCCGCTTGCGCCGAGGCTTCGGTCGCGCCCGGGGCCAGCCGGGCGACCGCCCAGTACCGGCTGCTCCCGTGACCACCCAGTCCTTCCGGGTCGAGTCCAGTCGGGAGATAGACGTCAGGTTCACGAGAAGGTAGAGGCGTGTTCCCGGGGATCAGGTCGGGAAAGCGGAAGCCGGGCGGGAGAATGCCGACCACGGTGGCCGGATGGCCTTCGACCGTCACCACGGAGCCGATGATTCCCGGATCCCGGTTGAAGCGCCGGCTCCAGGCGGCATCACTGAGGACCACCTCCGCGGCACGGCCGGGCGTGTCCGATCCGGGTAGAAACCATCGGCCCAGGCCGGGCCTCACCCGGAGCGCTGGAAGGAACTGGTCGGTGACGTAGACCCCGAGGAATGACTCAGGCAGTTCTCTTCCCGAGAGGGTCATGATCCAGAAACGGAACGCCCCCACCTCCGCGAACGACTGGCTCCGGTCCCGGATGTCGGCGAAGGTCGGATACGAGATCTGCAGATCCTTCTCCCCGGTGGTGGTATTCACCGGGTAGATCCGCACCAGCCGGTCGGCGCCCTCGAACTCCAGCGGCTTGAGCAACACCGCGTTCACCACGCTGAAGATCGCGGTGTTGGCGCCAATGCCGAGGGCGATGGTCAGCACGGCAACGAGGGTGAACCCAGGGCTGTGCCGCAGCTGCCGGAGGGAGTACCGCAGGTCGCGCAGCAGCGTTTCCATCGGGAGGTCTCGCACCGGATCAGGGGTCTCCAACCGATTGGGAAAAAGCGTGCCTCACCGTGGTCCGGCGGCGCCTCGGCAACTGCTTGTGCACCAACGCCCTGGCGCGGCGTTTCGAACGGAAGCAGCCGGTTTCCGACCGATGCCGGGATTTTCCGTCCCACGACCGAACACCGCCACGGGATTGAACCGGGAGACCGGATGGGGGTACGTTCCTGAAGGGGCGTCTGCGCTCCTGTCGCCCTGTCGCCCTGTCGCCCTGTCGCCCTGTCGCCTCGTCGCCTTGTCGCCTTGTGGCCCTGTCGCCTCGTCGCCTTGTCGCCCTGTCATCTCCGGCAGCTTCCACTCGGTTCTCACCATGCGTTTCACGACCTATTCCAAGTACGTCCCCGGCCTGGCGGAGGCAATCAACCTCCAGGCGCTGCTCGATCAGCTGGGAGACTTCCTGCTGCAGTCGGGGTTCGCCGGGGAGAACTCGTGGTGGGGCGAGGAACAGGGCGGGGACCGCTCACTCGAGGGACTGCGCGACGCGATCCTCCGGGCGCTGATGGAATCCGGCCAGCTGACCCCGGAGATGATGCGGTTCCTGCAGGGCGAGTCCACCGGCGACGCGAAGAAAGACGCGGAGGTGGAGCGCCAGCTGGGCGAGCTGCTGGACCGGATCATCCAGCGGCTGATGGCGGAGGGCTTTCTCAACCTCACCGAGGCGCCGCAGATGCCGGCCGGGTACGACTCGGTCTTCGGGCCGGGGGGGCAGGCGCGCTCGGCGGCCAAGCAGGTGCAGTTCTCCCTGACCGAGAAGGGTGCGGACTTCCTGGGCTTCAAGACGCTCAAACAGCTGCTGGGGAGCGTGGGCAAGTCGAGCGCCGGCGCGCATGAGACACCTCATTTCGCCACCGGCACCGAGGCTGAAGTGGCGAGCAAGCAGTACGAGTTCGGGGACACCCTCAATCTGGACGTCCCCGCGACCCTGGCGCGCGCCATTGCCCGGGAAGGGATCAAGGTTCCGATCGATCTCGAGTACGGCGACCTCATGGTGCACCAGTCCGAGTACCGCTCGTCCGCTGCGACGGTGCTGATGCTGGACTGCTCGCACTCCATGATCCTGTACGGAGAAGACCGATTCACTCCCGCCAAGAAGGTGGCGCTGGCCCTCACTCACCTGATCCGGACCCAGTTCCCGGGTGACTCCATCCGGTGCGTGCTCTTTCACGATTCCGCCGAGGAGATCCCGCTGGCGGCGCTCTCTCAGGTCCAGGTCGGCCCGTACCACACGAACACCGCCGAAGGGCTCAAGCTGGCGCGACGGATCCTGGCGGCCCAGAAGAAGGACATGCGCCAGATCATCATGATCACGGACGGGAAGCCGTCGGCGATGACCCTGCCCGACGGGCGGGTGTACGTGAACTCGATGGGACTGGACCCCAGGATTCTCGAGGCGACCTACCGGGAAGTCTCCAACTGCCGCCGTGCCGGGATCATGATCAACACCTTCATGCTCGCCCGGGAGCGGTCCCTGGTGGAGTTCGTGAAGCGAGTCTCGGAGATCTGCCGGGGGAAGGCCTACTTCACGTCGACCATGACGCTGGGGCAGTTCATCCTGATGGACTTCATGAAGCGGAAGACGCGGAGAGTTTCGTAGGCCGGGACGGTGGGGAGAGAGTGAGAAGTGAGAAGTGAGGGGCGAGGGGTGAGACCGAGCGGGGGCCTCTGTCATCCCGAGCGCAGCGAGGGGTCTACTTGACCGGCCCGCGGGCCTTGGTCCACGCTCCCAGGCCTGGACGGTAGATCGCTCGGTTCGTGCCCTCAGGATGACAACTCTTGCTCCATACTTCGCACTTCTCACTTCTCACTTCTCACTTCTCACTTCTTACTCCTCACTCCTTCCTTCTCGCTTGGTCACCGCGTCACCACCCGCTTTACCAGGTCCCCCTGAGCCAGCTTCGCGTCGCCGTCCGCCAGCCCGTTGATCAGCGCCAGCTTGTCGATCTCGATGACCGAGGGATACTGTCGGTTGAAGTCGGCCAGCGTCATGGCACGGGGGACCTTCACCACCGAAACCCGGTTGGGCCTGACATTGAGCGCCGCGGGATCGGTGAGCCGGCGGAAGCTGCCGATGAACTGATCGAATACTCCGGCGTATGCGCGCCAGCCGGCCCCGGTGGTGATCCCGAGGAGCTGGTAGGTGGCGCCGCCGTAGCTCAGGAAGGCCACCTCCCCCGCCAGCTGGGTCCCGTCCTGGGTCTGAGCGGTGAACGTGCCTCGGGCGGCGCTGTTGCCGTTGATCGGCGACTGGTCGGTCCGGCCGGCGGTGACTCCCTGCTGCCCCAGGAACTGCCGCAGCGCCTCGGCCGGAGCCGTCTGACCCGCCAGCGCCAGCTGGGCCTGCGCATCCTGCTTGTCGCTCACCCCGAGCACCGCCTGGGGCTGGTTGGCGGTCTTCCACCCGGCCGGAAAGTCGAGCTGAAAGGCGAGATCGGGATGGAGGAAGGACGTCCCCTTGAAGAAGCCCTGCCGGGGGTTGTCTCCGAACACCATGCCATCGATCTGCTTGAGAAACTCCTCGCGGCGCACCTTCTTGCCGTCCAGCGGCACCGTCACCCTGGCGAGCCTGGCCTCGGTGGCCTCGATGCGGTTTCCCGGATCGGGGTGAGTCGATTGCCATTCCGGAATCCGCTGGCCCGCGCTGGCGGTCACCCGCTGGAGGATCTGGAACATGTCCACCATGTGGCGCACGTCATAGCCGTCGTTGAGGGCGTAGCGGAATCCCAGCCCGTCGGCCTGCGATTCGTCGTCCCGGCTGTACTTGAGGAACAGCACCCCGAGCCCCTGGCTGATGGCACCGAGGTTCTGGGCGATCTTCTCGGAGGCGATGGCCCCGGCCATCAGCCCGATCTGAGCCAGCTGCTGCCGGGTCATCTGCTGCACCGAGTGCCGCGCGGTGACGTGACCGATCTCGTGACCCACCACCGTGGCCAGCTCCGCTTCGGAGTTCATGTGGGTCATGATTCCGCGCGTGATGAAGACGTACCCGCCGGGAAGCGCGAAGGCATTCACCTGCGGATCATCCATGACGGTGAAGGTCCAGGGCAGTCTGGGCCGCTCGGTGCCGGCCGCCAGCTCCCGGCCGAGTCCGCTGACGTAGCTCTGGACCGACGAGTCGGCGTAGACGCCCATCTCCTGGGAGACCTGGCCGGCATACTCCCGGCCCATCGAGATCTCCTGGCTTTCCGAGACGAACGACAGCTCCTTCTTTCCGGTAACGGGATTGGTGGCGCAGGTGCTGAGAGCCACGGCCAGGGCGGCCGCGCCCAGCAGCACTCTGCCCACCCGCAGATGGGAGTGAATCAGGCGCACCGTCTCTCCTTTGGATCAGCCGGCGCGGGCCCGCGCCGGCTTCAGACCCGGGCGCGCTCGGTGGTGAGAAGCTCGCGCACCCGGTCGAGCAGCACCGAGGGCGTGAACGGTTTTTGCAGATACTCCATGCCCGACTCGAGTCCGCTGCGCAGGTCCAGCGCCTCGCTGGGGTAGCCGGAGACGAACAGCACCCTGAGGCCTGGCCGCTCCAGCACGAGGCGATTGGCGAGATCGCTGCCGTTCATCCGGGGCATCACCACGTCGGTGACCATGAGATCGATCGGCCCGACGTGGGTGCGGGAGATCGCGAGGGCCTCCTCGCCATGCTCGGCCACAATGACGGTATAGCCGGCCCGGCGCAGTGTGCGACTCACCAGATCCCGGACCAGCTGCTCGTCCTCCACCACCAGGACCGTTGCCCCCTGAACCGGGGCGGCCGGGCCGAGCGAGACGACCTGCTCCTCCTCCGGGTGCTCCTGCACCCTCGGAAGGTATACCCGGACGGTGGTACCGGCACCGGGAGCGCTCTCCAGCCATACGCTGCCCCCGCTCTGCTTCACGATGCCGTACACGGTCGACAGACCCAGCCCGGTGCCCTTGCCGGGCTCCTTGGTGGTGAAGAACGGATCGAAGGCGCGGTTCCGGGTCGCCGCGTCCATGCCGGCGCCGGTGTCCTGCACCAGCAGGCAGACGTGCGGACCGGACGTCATGCCCACGTGGGCCCGGGCGTACGCCTCATCCAACTCCACCGGCATGGTGGCGACGGTGAGCGACCCGCCCTGCGGCATGGCATCGCGGGCGTTGAGCACCAGATTGAGAACGACCTGTTCGATCTGGCCGCGATCCACCCGCACGAAGGTCTCGCCGGCCGCGTGCTGTGTGATGAGCCTGATGTCCTCTCCGATCAGGCGCCGCAGCATCCCGCCGAGCTGGTCCACCACCTGCCGCAGGTCGAGCACACTGGGCGAGAGGATCTGCTGCCGGCTGTAGGCCAGCAGCTGCCGGGTGAGGCTGGCGGCCCGGGACGAGGCCCGGGTGATCTCCAGCGCGTCCTGGTAGGCCACGCCATCGGGCGGCAGCGTGGTCAGGAGGGCCTCGGCGTACCCGCCGATGGCAGTGAGCAGGTTGTTGAAGTCGTGCGCCACGCCCCCGGCCAGCTTCCCGACTGCTTCCATCTTCTGGGCCTGGCGGAGCTGCTCTTCCAGCTGCTTGCGATCGGTGATGTCCCATACGGCCCCGTCGTAGTACTGGATGGTGCCGTTGAGCCCGAGCACCGCGGTGCTGCTGACCAGGGCGGAGAACTGCGAGCCGTCCTTGCGGATGAACTGCACTTCCTCGTTGGTGAAGGAGCCTTCCCGGGCGATCACCCGCTTGAGCTCCTCCCGCCGCCCCGGGTCCGCGTACAGCTTGAGCGAGGGGACCTGCAGCATCGCCTCCGGGCTGTCGTAGCCGAACATGGTGGCGAAGGCGCGATTGACGTACACCATGCCGCGTTCCGGCGTGCTCCGGAAGATTCCCTCCGCCACGTTCCGGTTGACCGAGGCGAGCAGATCCTCGCGCCGCTCCCGCTCGATGGCGATCGCGGCCAGCGAGGCCGCCCGTTCCACCAGGGACAACTCGGCCGACAGCGGCGAGCGCGGCTCGCGGTAGTAGACCGCGAAGGTCCCGAACACTTCCCCCGCGGCTCCCCGGAGCGGTACCGACCAGCAAGCCCGGAGTCCGTAGGGGAGCGCCGCCGCCCGGTAGTCGGCCCACAGCGGGTCGGTCGCGATGTCGCTCACCACCACGGTGCGGTTGTGGTAAGCCGCGGTACCACAGGAGCCGGTTTCCGGACCGATCTCCAGCCCTTCGATGAGCGCGTTGTAGCTCGCGGGGAGCGAGGGCGCGAGCGCGACGTGGACCCGCCGGCCTTCCAGCAGCAGCACGGAGCATAGGCCGCCCTCGGTCTGGCTCTCGATGCCGAGGACGATGGTTTCCAGCACGTCGCGGGTAGGGTGCCCCGTGGCGACCAGTTCCAGCACCCGGGCCTGCCAGGCGAGCAGGTCCTCGGCCTTCTTGCGGTCGGTGATGTCCCGCACCAGACACAGGGCCTCTCCGGGAGCGATGCGGACGAACCGCGCCTCCCGCACCCACCGCTGCCGGCCGACACGCATCTCGTACTCGATCGGCTCCGGTGGCGCGCCGGCCAGGGCCGCGGCGAGGAGCTGGCGCATCCGTGGCGCGTGATCCGGGACCGTGTCCTCCAGCCGGTGACCCAGGATCTGCTCCGGTCGCATGGCGGCGACCTGGCCGGGAGGGACATACATGTCGAGATACACGCCCTCGGCGTTGAGCCGGTAGGTGAAGTCCGGCAGGACCTCCTGGAATGCTTGCAGAGCCAGGTCGCTCCGGCGACGCTCGGCTACCGCCTCGCCGCGCTCACCGATCAGGGCGCCGAGCATCAGCGGCGCCACGGTCAACACCAGCACGAAGGCCTGCAACGCGAGCCCCCGCGCGCCCGCCGAGGCGCTGACGAACGGCCCGTGGGCGGAGATGGTGCCCATGACCGCGATCAGGGACAGGATCGTGGCTACCGTCGCCGCGCCCCGCGGCCCGAACCGCACCGCGGCGTACAGGATCCCCCCGAGCGAGAGATAGGACAGGATCATCCCGATCTCGCCGTCGTGGGTGTTCAGCACCATCAGCTGGAGGAAGACCGCGATCACCGCCGCGCCCACGGCGACCTCGAGCGCGGTCCGGCGGGAGGGTCGGCCCAGGCGGCCCGTGGTCCAGGTCAGGATGGTGGGCGTGATGACCAGGATTCCGAGGCTGTTCATCCGCCACCAGGCCCAGGCCGCGGTGGGAGACCCGGCTAAGGGATGTCTGGTGTAGACGTACATCAACGCGGCCAGGCCGGCGCTCGCCACCGGCGCGATGGCCGCGGCGGTGATGAGCGCGACTACGTCGCGCAAACGGGTGAACTGGGGATCGAACCGGAAGCGGCGAAGCAGGGCCCAGGCGGTGAGCGCCTCGAGACCGTTGCCAATGGCGGGGTACAGGGCGGCGGGAAGGGAGCGCCCGATGTAGAGCCGATGCAGGAAGGTGGCCGCGGCGACATACAGCGCCGCCCGCGGACCCAGCAGCCACACCCCGGCGACCCCGATCCCGGTCGGGAGCCAGAACACGGCCTCCCGGAGGATCGTGTTGTCCCCGAGCGTGGTAGCGGCGAGGAAGTGCGCCGCGACGAGCAGGACCGCGCCCAGAACCTGGCGGAGGAGTCTGGATTCCATACCCATAGTCTCGGCGCGCCCCCCGCCTGGCCAAAGGGAGGCTGGTGAATCCACCCTCGGCGCGGGACAACCGTTACTTGCCGCGGGCCCGGCAGGTTCAAGATACCCCCCTCGCCCCGCGTTCCGCATCGGGCCGCCGCCCGGGAGTGGCGCTCTCCGATCGCGCGCGGCAGATTCAAAGGAATCCTTCATCGCCGGCGCGGCGGTCATGTCATCCACCGGCTCGCCCGATTCCCGCCCCCCGCGGCAGGAGCGTCCCGGTGGACCGGCTCCCGACTCACTTTCCATTGGCTACATGACCAGTCCCGCTTCCTCGGTTTCGGTCCCTCCCCTGCCCCTGCCGGCGACCCACTGGGAACGCATGCAGATCGTGATCGGCGGACACGTCGACCACGGCAAGAGCACCGTGGTGGGCCGGCTGCTGGCCGATACCGGCTCGCTGCCCGAAGGGAAGCTCGACCAGGTGAAGGCGCTCTGCCAGCGTACCGCTCGGCCCTTCGAATACGCCTTCCTGCTCGATGCCCTCAAGGACGAACAGGCGCAGGGCATCACCATCGACGCCGCGCGGGTGTTCTTCAAGACCGCCCGGCGGCACTACATCATCATCGATGCCCCCGGTCACATCGAGTTTCTCAAGAACATGGTGACCGGCGCGGCCCGGGCCGAGGCCGCCCTGCTGGTGATCGACGCCAAGGAGGGAGTGCAGGAGAACTCCCGCCGTCACGGGTACATGATGTCGCTGCTGGGCATCCGCCAAGTCGCGGTCCTGGTGAACAAGATGGACCTGGTGGGCTACGACCAGCGGCAGTTCCACTCCATCGTGCGGGAGTATGCCGAGTTCCTGGACCGCCTTGGGGTCCATCCCGACTGCTTCATTCCGGCGGCGGCGCGCGAGGGGGACAACATCGCCCACCGGTCGGAGGCGATGCGGTGGTACACCGGCCCCACGGTGCTCGAGGCGCTCGACCGCTTCGTCACCGCGCGGCCCGCCACTGACCAGCCGTTCCGCATGCCGGTGCAGGACGTCTACAGGTTCACCGCCCAGAGCGACGACCGGCGCATCGTGGCGGGCACGGTGGAGAGCGGCATTCTCCATCCGGGCGACGAGGTGGTCTTCTATCCTTCGGGCAAGAAGAGCCGGGTAAAATCGATCGAGGCCTTCAACCGGCCGAGCCGGACCGAGGCTCGCGCGGGCCAGGCGGCCGGCTTCACCCTGACCGAGCAGATCTACGTGGGCCGCGGCGAGCTGGCCACCGTCGCCGGACAGCCGCGGCCGGAGGTGACCACCCGGCTCCGGGTCAGCCTGTTCTGGCTGGGCAAGCAGCCGCTGGTCAAGAAGCGCGACTACATCCTCAAGCTGGGCTCCGCCCGGGTGGCCTGCCGGCTGGAGTCGGTGATCCGGGTGGTCGACGCCTCGACCCTCGCCACCACCGAGAGCAAGGACCGCATCGACCGGAATGACGTGGCCGAGTGCATCCTGACGCTGAGCCGGGTGCTGGCGTTCGATACCGCCGAAGGCAACGCCGGGACCGGCCGGTTCGTGCTGGTGGACGACTTTGAGATCCGGGGCGGGGGCATCGTACGCGAGGGCCTCCCCGACCGGCAGTCGGAGATCCGCGCCAAGGTGATGCTCCGCAATCTCAAGTGGGAGCCGAGCATCATTCCGCCCGAGCGTCGGGCGGAGAAGTACAGTCAGCGCGCCTCGCTGCTGCTCATCACCGGTGAGCGGGAGGCCGACCGGAAGTCCCTGGGGAAGGATCTCGAGGCCCGGCTGTTCGAGGATGGACGGGTGGTGTACTTCCTGGGGATGGCCAACGTGCTGTATGGGGTCGACGCCGATATCGAGCGCAAGGCGGAGAACCGGAGCGAGCATCTCCGCCGGCTGGGCGAGGTGGCAAACATGCTGCTGGACGCGGGCGCGATCCTGATCGTAACGGCGCAGAGGCTGACCCAGGACGACCTGGAGATCGTGAAGACCACCGTCGATCCGGACCGGATCGAAGTAGTCTGGGTCGGCGATCAGGTCACCACCGACATCGCCTGCGACCTGGTGCTGGGCGACGAGGAAGCCGAGACTGAAGGCGTGGACCGCATCAAGCATCTGCTGCAGGACAAGGGCGTCCTGTTCCGGCCCTGGTGAGCCCCATGCGACCCTCCCAGGTCGGCCTCGTCCGCCCCGCGCCGGTGACGGTCTCACCGGACGCCCTGGTGCGGCTGGCGCAGCTGGGGGTGGCCGCGGGCCGCGCCACGCTGCAGTACTATCACCCCGGCATCCAGGTTGAGCGGAAGGGCGATCAGAGCCCGGTGACCGTCGCGGACCGCATGTCGCATGCGATCATCGTCGAAGGGCTGCACCACTGGGACCCGACCGTACCGATCGTATCCGAGGAGGGCACGATCCCGCCGGCGGCGGAACGGGCCGGCTGGGACCGCTTCTGGCTGGTAGACCCGCTCGACGGCACCAAGGAGTTCATCCAGCAGAGCGGAGAGTTCACGGTCAACATCGCCCTGATCGAGGGGGGAGAACCGGTGCTCGGCGTAGTCTACGCGCCCGCACTCGACCTGCTCTACTACGCCGGCAGGGGTCTGGGTACGTGGAAGCGGGAGGGCAAGGCCGCCCCGGAACGGGTCACCTCCCGGCCCCCGCTCCCCGGCCAGGGGCTGCGGGTGGCCGAGAGCCGCTCCCATCCCTCGCAGGAGCTCGAGGAGTTTCTCCGCGCCCTTCCGGTGGTGGAACGGGTGCCGGCCGGCAGCTCCCTCAAGTTCTGCTGGGTGGCGGAGGGACGGGCGGACGTGTACCCGCGGCTCGGGCCTACAATGGAATGGGACGTCGCCGCCGGTGACTGCATCTTCCGCAATTCGGGGGCGGACCGGCCACGGACCAGTCTCCTGGTGTACAACCAGCCCGAGCTCAGGAACCAGGGGTTCGTGATCGGCCTCGCCGATATCGAAACCGCCGGTGGCGGCCCGGGCATGGTGCTCTGGTTCACCGGCCTGTCCGGGTCGGGTAAGAGCACCATCGCCGGCCGGGTGGTGGAGGAGTTGCAGCGCCGCGGCCAGCCGGTGGAATACCTCGACGGAGATGCCATCCGGGATCTCTTTCCCGGGACCGGATTCACCCGCCCGGAGCGGGACGCCCACATCCGCCGGGTGGGCTGGCTGGCGAGCCGCTTCGAGTCGCATGGGGTGGTCGTGGTGGCCTCGCTGGTGTCGCCCTACATCGCCTCACGCAGCTTCGTGCGCGGACTCTGCCGTCGGTTCGTGGAGATCCATGTCTCGACCCCATTCGAGGAGTGCGCCCGCCGGGACGTGAAGGGGCTGTACGCCCGGGCGAAGGCCGGCGAAATCAGGAACTTCACCGGGCTGGATGATCCCTACGAGCCCCCCGACCGGGCGGAGCTGGTGATCGATACGACGGGGATGGCGGTGGAGGAAGCGGTACGGAAGGTGATGGAGCATGTCGAAAGACTATGAGCCATTGGGGGCCCGTCATTCCGAGTGAGCGGAGCGAGCGAGGGATCCCTTAGCGCTGGCAGAGGGATTCCTCGCTCGCTCCGCTCGCCCGGAATGACATCTGCGCATTGCACGGCCCGAGGAGAGACAATGGACCACCTCGACCAGCTGGAAGACAAGAGCGTCCACATCTTCCGTGAGGCCTACGCCGGCTTCAAGAACCTCTGCATGCTGTGGTCCATCGGCAAGGACAGCACAGTGCTGCTGTGGCTGGCGAGGAAGGCCTTCTTCGGACACGTGCCGTTCCCGCTGGTACACATCGATACCTCGTTCAAGATCCCGGAGATGATCCGCTACCGCGACCGGCTCGCCGCGGAGTGGAACCTCAACCTGATCTACGGCCAGCACGAGGAGGCCCTCCGGGAGAAGCGGACCTTTCCCGATGGAGCGGTGGACCGGATCACCTGCTGCAGCCTGCTCAAGACCGAGGCACTGAAGAAGACGCTCTCGGGCGAGTGGCCCCGATACCGGTTCAACCACGCCCGTAAGGCCTACGAGCGGGACCAGAACACCGAGCCCTATACCGGGGTGATCGTCGGTGCCCGGGCGGACGAGGAGGGCAGCCGCTCGAAGGAGCGCTATTTCTCCCCCCGCAACCGGGAGTCCACCTGGGACGTGGGCGACCAGCCGCCGGAGTTCTGGAACCAGTACAAGACCGAGTTCGCGCCGGGGACCCACGTGCGGATCCACCCGCTGCTCGACTGGACCGAGCTCAATATCTGGGAGTACATCGAGCGGGAAGGGATTCCGACCGTGTCGCTGTACTACAACCAGGGCGAGGGCATCCGCTATCGGTCGCTGGGCTGCGGGCCGTGCACCAAGCCGGTCGAGTCGGACTCGCGCGATGTCCGGGAGATCATCGCCGAGCTCAGGACCGGCAAGTTCGCCAACGTCGCGGAGCGGGCCGGCCGGGCGCAGGACAAGGACGACGGGGGCGGGCTGGAGACCTTGAGGCGAGACGGCTACATGTAGGCGGACGGGCGGACGGGCGGACGGACGGGCGGACGGGCGGACGGACGGACGGACGGACGGGGGGGCGGCGATGCCGCATTGTCGCGGCAGCGAGTGGCCGCACAGGAGTGGTGAGACCGCCGCGCGGCGCACCCGCCGCCGCTCTCCTGCGGCATCGCTGCCCGCCCCGCCCGCCCTGCCCGCCCTGTCCGCCTATTTCGTCCCGCCCTCCCGCCTTACATCGCCGGCGTCCCGTCCCTTCGCTCCAGCTCGTCGGCCAGGCCCTGGGCGTCATACACCCGGCGGAGCGCGTGGACGATGGCGCGCGAGTCCACCCACACGGACCGGGCCACCCGCTCGGTGAACAGGAACCGGTTGGGCAGCATCTCCATGTTGCCGTCGAAGATGAGGCCCACCACCTCGGCGTCG